>JGI11692J13181_100029_pt1 | contig 37715 bp, 45 predicted proteins | sample Accclapoofosmids_FD_13181 | JGI IMG/M metagenome (IMG submission 13181) | reverse complement strand
ACCACAGAAGTTTTTGTCGAAAAGCTCAAACAGCAGGCGAAGAAGCTCAAGCGCAGCAACGTCATCAAGCAGGCCGAGGCACTTGATCGTGTTGCCCGCACTTACGGCTTTAATCACTGGGGACACGTCACCTGGTGCCTGAAAGAAACTGCCGCCCGGCAGTCGCTTGGGTGTTCGACAAAAGCCGACTTCATCGACCCGAGCAAGCTGTCTTTCGCCGCAGAGGTCGAACACATCATCGAGTGTGCGCTGAAAGGCTCCTGCACCCTGGTTCGGCTAAAGTCCTGCGTCCTTTTTTCTTCCGAAGACGGGGATGCTTGGCTCCTTGATGCTGACGATAATCGAGCCCTATGTTTGTCTTGGCACGGAGAGCGACAACCGGCCAGAATCGTCGAAGACGAGAAGACTTTCCATGTCGAGTACAACGCGGTATTCGACGTAACAGACGTCAGCTTTTGGGTGGACTCGGACAATCCGAAGATCGGTCAACGCACCATCATTGGCTACCCAGCGCACAACATTGCTGAGTTTGTAGATTCAGTGCGCAGATGCGCCATTCGGTGATCCTGGAACCGGCTCATCATGGCAGTGACCTTCCAGAAATCGCACGGGGCGACCGAGGTCGCTCCCCGGAACCGATCAACGTTTGCTGTCCGGCGTGACCTTCAGCGGGCTCCAGGTGTTCCCGGGTTTCGTGGTCGGAGGAAGTGGCTTGTGGTCGGAGACTGCCGCATAGTTCGGCAGTTTGCCGCCCCGAGGACCCGTTTCCTGAAAAATCCCGCCTGCCTTGCCCGTGTTTGAACCAGGTTTCTTGCTCATCTTGAATCTCCAAAAGAAGTGGATTATCCCACATCGATAGTTTACACTACATACAGAAATAATAAAATAACAACTCCCGGGGGAAATCGAGCCATGATCGCAGATCGCTTGAAATTGGCCCGCAGGAAGGCGGGCTTCTCGTTGCGTGACTTGTCAGCCGCCATGGGGGATAAGGTCACCGCCCAGGCCATCGGGAAATACGAACGAGCCGAAAGTATTCCGAGTTCAGGGGTGTTGCTTGCCCTGGTCAAGGCCCTCGATGTGTCCCTCAGCTACCTGCTGGACACGCAGGGGATCGCACTTTCCGGCGTCGAGTTTCGCACCAAGGCGAACACCACGGCCCGCGATCGTGCCCAGGTCGAGACCGAGGTGCTCGAATGGGTCGAGCGGTATCTGCAGATCGAGCAAATTCTCGAACGCGACAGTGCGGAATGGCAATGCCCGCTGTCCAGACTCCGCGCCTTGCAGTCCGTCGGCGACGCCGAGCTGCTGGCCAACGACGTGCGCGCGAAATGGGAGCTTGGCCTGGACCCCATCCCTAACATGACCGAGCTGCTTGAGGAGAAAGGTCTCAAGGTGCTCACGGTCCCGTTGCCGGCGCGTGTCTCCGGCCTCACCTGTTTGGTTCAACGTCACGAGGCCACGCCGCTGCCGGTCATCGTCGTGAGCGACCAGTTCACGCTGGAGCGCCGGCGCCTGACGTTGGCCCACGAGTTGGCGCATCGGCTGGTGGATACCGAGAGTCTGTCCGACAAGGACGAAGAGAAAGCCGCTAACGTCTTCGCGGGGGCTTTCCTGATGCCGCGCGCCCATTTGGAGCGAGAGGTTGGCAAGCACCGCAACGCCCTTGGCTACAGGGAGCTGATCGACTTGAAGCGCATTTACAGGGTAAGTGGCGCGGCACTTCTCATGCGGCTGCGTCAGATCGGGGTAATTAGTGATGCGACTTTGATCTATGCATTCCAGTCGACCGCGCGCACCTGGCGCACTCAGGAGCCCGATGAACTGGAGCAGCCGGGCGCTCGCGGTTCCATGGAACGAGCGCAGCGCTTCGAGCGGCTTTGCTACTGGGCGCTGGCCGAGGGGCTGATTTCACTGAGCAAGGCGTCCGAGTTGCTGCGCGCGCCCATCTCCGATGTCGAAAGCGGCCTGAAAGGGCCGCGCGCCGCCCATGCGCATCATCGTCAGTGACAGTAGTTGTCTGATCGACATCAGGAAGGCGTCCTTAATCGACGCCTTCCTGAAACTGCCCTATGAGATTCTGATTCCGAATACCCTGTTCGAGGACGAGTTGCTCAAATTCACGGCTGCTCAGAAACGTGCGCTTATTTCGGGTGGCATCAAGATTATCGACCTGCCCGGGGAGAGTGTTCTTCGTGCACAGCAGGCTGTTCGGGAGCTTCCACAACTCTCCATCCATGACGGTTTCGCGTTCGCGCTTGCTGAAAGTAACCCCAGCTGCATTCTTCTCACCGGTGATCAAAATCTTCGTACCTTCGCGACAGATCGGAAGATCGAGGTGCATGGTCTGTTGTGGGTGATCGATCAACTTCACCGCAACAATCTCGTTGCCGTCAAAGCCCTGCATGCGGTCCTACAGCTTTTTGATGCAGATCCCACCGTACGCCTTCCGCCCCGGGAGCTTGCCGCTTATATACGGCGTTATCAGGGCCTGTTCTGAAGTTCAGTCGACCAGCGCTCGTTCCTCCATTAGGCTGCGAGAATGCCTGTAATGGCCTAAGTCTCCACTTTTTGCTCTCTTTTCTTCTCGGCCAGACATAAATCCCCGGTCAGATTGATATGCTCCAAGCCGGGAGAGACGCTGCAGCAGTGTGTTGTCCACGTGGTACGTTTAACTCTCTTCGACGATCAACCGCCGCAAATTCTCTCGGATTGTCGCCGCCACAGTTGTAGCCGGTTGGCTGTACAGACGTCCCAACGCTTCCACTACGAAAGCCACGTCGGCAGGCCTGGATGCACGTTCCTTGGTCTTGGTGAACGGACCATCCGTCTCGGTCAGTATCCTGTCGAGCGGGATAAGGCCGACCATCTGGCTGTGGCGCTTGTTGCCCAGCATGGCGGCGTTGATGGAAAAGTAGCATCCCATTGCGACGGCGCGCCTAGCTTCTGCCTTGGTTCCGGTGAACCAGTGCAGTACGATCTTCCCTTTGTCGGGAGGTAAGAATTCTTCCACGTGGTTCAGGACAGTTGTAGCCGCCCGGATGCTATGTACTGTGATCACCTTGCCACCTGCCTTGGCGCAGCTTCGCAGGACATGCTCGAACACCGCTTTCTGCAAGTCGAAGGATTTGTAGAAGCGAGGGCCGGCGTCTAAGCCCACTTCACCGATGTATCGCGTCTCTGCGAGGTAGCCGTCCCAAATCGCTAGCTCGCTCGCGCGCTCCCAAACGAGTTGGGGATGCAGACCAAGGGCAGCACGTACATGACGCGTGGCTTGCGCAAGTTCATTGTTGCGCGGCCATGCTTTCGGTGTCGTTGTTACGGTGAGGGTGAAGACGCCAGCGGCGTCCGCTTCTCGAACTGCCGCTGGATGATCGGGATAGAGGTCAAGATGGCAGTGAAAATCGACTAGTCCAGCTGATGCAATCATGATCGTTCTGCCATCAGCTCGGCCTTGCCTCTACGCCGTCAATCAGGTGCGCTACTTCATTGAGGCCACGCCGGTAAACATCTGCCAGTTCATCAAGCCGGGTGGCACTGTCGGCGAGAGAACCCGGTTTGTGAATAAGAAGGTTTGCAAGGCCTGGGCGTCCCTGCAATCGCGCGATCGCGTACTGAAAGGAGCGTACCTGTTGACCTGTCGATTCCCGCGTGTCCAATGGTTTCGCGCGAAGATCAGGCACGGTATATGTTGTTTGGTCGCCCCCCTCGCCCCAGGCGCTGTTCAATGCTGCACGACGGATTAGGCACGGCAGGCAGTAGCCGCAATGCTCTATGCCTCTTCCTTTATGACCTTGCCATCGAGCGTTGGCCGGGTGTGCGCAAGATAAGGACATCGGTGCTAGTTTGAACAGCAGTTCCTTGTTCGCGCAGGCGACGACCATCTCGCCTTTAGTCATGGCCCAATATGGGTTCTCCACACGGCCGTCGATGCCGAGTTCGTCCAGCAAGTCGTTCCAACGCGCTATGAAGTATGGATGCGTAGTTCGCGTACTGTTTGACCCTAGCCGCAACGGGTCCAAAGGAACATTCAGCGCAATCAGTCCGTTCTCTGGGACATTCAAGGTAAATCCATTCTTAAATCCAGTTCCAGCAAACACTCCAAGCGCAAAGAACAAGAATGAACGGCCTCTCGTGCTGTTTTCAGAACCGACATCTTTTACCAGGCCATCATCGAATGTCATCCCGACACGCAATCGATCGAACGCGGAGTTCGCGTATTGCTTTTTCAGTTCGGAAAACAACTTGCTTTGCGCATCGCTCGTAGCGCCTTCGCCGAAGTGGCTGACCAGCAAGGGCGTTGATCCGTCCTGAAGGAGATTAATAGCTCCAATCAAACTGTCTAACCCGCCGGAGAACAGGCACAGTGAGTTATGCGGTGCCGTCAAGAGAGTTTGCGGTCCTTCTCGTGCGATATTCGTGAACCTCCCAGGTCGCGACCTGAATCCGATCGTCCAACGATCTCCCGTCAGGAAGTTCATCGCTTTCGTCAGCGTAGGCGTCGCGGCCGTCCAACGCGGAAGATCGCTTACCGGTATGACCAGCCGGATTTCGCGAGTCCAAGAGTCCTGCGATTGTTCTGCGCGAGAAATTCGCGTGTCGGCGGCATGAACATGCGCGGCGACCACAAGCAGATCGATCCCCATCTCTGACGGGAAAATGTCCAGTGCTTCCAGGCTGGTCAGAGCACTACCGATGCCATGGTCCAGGGTCTTCCCTCCGGCGACTAGCTGAAGCTGGGTCAACTGTTCATCGGCAGAAGCTGGTATTGCTGTCTGATCATCGGGACCGAAACGACCGACAAGTAGTTGGCGCTTCATTGGTTCGCCTCTGCTTCGCCGCGTGCATGAAGGAACCCGAACGCGGACTCGTACACCCGATCGACGAAGGATTGAATTCGATCCGGGGTGAGCGTGAGTGCTTCGGCACGTGCCGTTGTCAGCGCATCGCTGACTCCGCCGCGGATGAAATCGCGTAACTGCGCTTGAACACGCAGGGCGGCTTGGGCGTCGGTAGGCATCGTGACTGCCTTGGTGCCAATATCGTTGCAAATTCTGGCTTCAATGGCATGCGTCGCATACAGTTCGAAGACGGTCTGCATCTGATCCGGTGTGAACGCATCTAGGTCAGTCAGGCCGTCGGTGGTCAGCTCCACGATGGTTTCAACGTACGCTTCGCGCGCAATGCCTTCATCAACTGTGCCTGCCCCCGGACAGACATAATCGGCGAGGCCAACAAGTATCTGGGCAAGAGGGCGTCCCGCCAGCCCTTCAAGATCAAGTGCTCTCAGCGCTTCGCGTACACCACGCGCTTGCGCGTCAGACAAGAACCCGAGTAACCTGGCCCCGGCCCCGCGTGAAGCCCCCATCCGTTGAGCCGCTTGGCGTGATCCGCCCACAGCCGACGACACATAGCTGGCGACGGCTCGACCGAGACCCGCGCGATCACTTCCGCCAGATTTTGCGAAACGCGTGAAGTTGCTGCGGGCGTTTGTAAAACGGCCAGGGTCTGCCGGCAGCGGAATTGCTGGCCTGTCAGACGGTGCAGCAGGTACAGGCTGTGACACAGGAGTGTCATCGCTGGCAGGTGCTGCCTCTGCTGGCGTAGCCGGCGGCGAAGTCCCACCTTCCGGCCCGAGCCATGTAGGAACAAGCGGCGTGCCGCCGCCCGGCCCACCGTAGGCTGTCGAAGTCCCCATTTACCGGCTTCCCTTTGACCCTTTGAGGACCGCCTCGGCAGCCGCCTTGAGTCCGGAATTGTTGGAGACAGAGCTCCATTCTCTCAACAGTTTCTTAAGTCGCTCTGTGTACACAGGATCGATGATGGCGCCTTGCCATCCACTAACAGCCCACGGCCCACATTTGCTGCTTGGCAAACCCTCCAGGAAGTCCAGAAGTTTTCCTTGCAACCCGGGTTGCGCTTTGACCAGGACGACGAGACCATGAACGCCATCCGGCATCACATCGAAGGCCCCACTACCCATAATCCTGGATCGAACGCCTTCGAATACCTTGTCAGCCTCAGCTTGCACGAGCAGCTTCAGTTCAGCTGCGTACGCCTGCACTGAGAGCTTTGCGCTGAAGAGCTTCTCAACCACGGTGCCGAGATGGCCGAGGACAGACACCGGACCAAAGAAGTCCTTCTTATCTTTTGTGACAAACAGGTAAGGCCGAAGATCAACGCCGGACAGGAGTGGTTGCACTCGTGCCCAGTCCTGCACTGCGCCCGATACTTTCCATTCCACCAAGGCCGGACTTTCAATCGCTGCTGCGGTGTTGTCTGTCGGCTTCGCCGCTTTCCCTTCTTCTGCGGTCTTTGTGACGTGCTGCTTTGCAGCTATGCGCTCTTCCAGCACGACGATGTCGTCGCATTGTCCTTGGGGATGAATCGCGGCAACGGAAGCGATCTGCTCGAATAGCCGGGGAATGAATCTTTCGGCCAGCATCAGCTTTGCCAACACCGGAAGCTTGATTTCTGCACCGAATCCACGTGCAGTTGCGGTTCGTTCCCGAAGCAGCAACGTATTTAGAAATCGCTTGATCTGGCGTGGGTTTCCCTTAGTGCCGCTGGCTAGGATCGGGCCTATCTGATCACTGAGCATGAGTGCGTTGTGCGTCTGGCCGGCCTTATCCCCCAGAGCGGCTTTCACCGAAGCTGCATCAAGGAGTGCGTTTTCCCAAGGCTTTTTGAGACGTTCGCGTGCCACAGTAATCAGCTTCGAGAAGTTCTCATCCTGCTCCCCGATTTCGGCCCCGGCTAACAGGAGCGTGACGTAGATGCGGGTCTCGGCTTCGCCCAACGCTGGGATACGAAATGGAATCTGGATCAGTTTTTCCAGGTAGTTTCTGGCGTAGTCACGTGGTCCGGTCGTCTCAGGAAGGTCAGGGAAATGTTTGCGTACAGCGTACTCGACCATGGCTTCGTCTGCGGCGACGACAAAAGCTGTTCGTGACGTGAAGACGAAGAGCCGGATCGCTTCCAGTGTCTCGATTGCCGTGTCTGGGAGGCATCGGTCGAGGTCGTCAATCAGAACAACCAGCTGATCGATGTTTGCTTCTTCCAGAAGCTTGTCGAATGCTTTACGGAAGGCTTCTACCTCCTGAGGAACACTCTTGGATTCGACCGGAGTGAGAACGGACTTAACGCCCTCAATCGCCGCGCCGATGTTGTCCTTGGTCGCAAGCTCGGCAGGATTCGCGAGCCAACCCTGCAACGTGGTCACGATGCCACCGATCTGGTCCGGGGTCGGAATTCCGGCGAAAGCAGTCCAAGCCAGTCCACCGGCCTTCTTCGCGACCTTGAGCAGATCAATGCTCTTGGCGACATCCTGCAGGGCACCTTTGACTTTCTGAAGGGCTGGGCGCTTCTCCATCAGGCCAGCTACGATGCCTTCGATCAGTGCGATTTTGGCGTCCTCGAACCCCTGGAACCGCCAGCCATTGAACTTGAGGCAGAGAACCTTATCTTCTTTCTCGAAGCGTGCGGCGATCATTTACAGAACACTGGATTTCCCAGCCCCCCAATCACCATGTACGCCGATGGTGACCGGACTGTCTGGCCGTTCGCGTAGCAGGCCGATGATCGTTGCCGCGATGGCCTCGTTGTTGAGTAGATCGATCTTCGTTTCGTTGTCGGGGAGGATCATTGTTTTCTTTCTGACCACAGGCTTTTCGGGTACTGGTGCTTGAGCTTTTTAAGATCACCTATCTCAACGTGATGAATGTGCATTGATTGCACCTACCCCACATTTACCGGAACGAGCGTCATTGTGTCGTTCCCGAAGATGTCGATCACCTTGACCGCCACGGTGTAGCGTCCTGGCCGGTCATAGGTGTGCTGGGCGGTTGTCAGCTCCAGGTCGCGGCTTTGGCGGGTGCGGAAGCTTTGCCATTCGTTCTCGAAGATGTAGCCGCCCGTCCAGCGTTCCTCGAAAACGGGCAGAGCTATTTCACCCTGCTGCGGTTCGAAGCCTGGCAATGAGCCAGCCGGGTTGAGACCCGATCCCACGGGCACCTTGATGATTTCCCTGCGGCTCATGTAGTCGAAATCCACCGCCCAGTAGTCCACCCAGTCCGTCCAGTGCTTCGTCAAGCGCTCTTTGTTGACGATGCCATCCTTGCTCTTGCTCACCTTGTAGAGCTGCCCCTGTTCGCACATGACCTCGCTCTTGCCTTCCTTCATGGCGGCAATCGCCGTGTCGGCCGCGCCCTGCGTGTAGTAAACCGAGAAATCCGTCAGTTCCATCGCCACCGCGAAGTTGTTCTTCTTGTCGTAGCGCGGCGTGGCCTCGACAAAGCTGATGTCGTGAAAGACCACCTGCCCCTTGTTTACCGCCCGCTTGTCGAACACTTCGCCCGGGATGTACTTCGGGGAAAGATCAATGCCCTTGCTGCGCGCCTCTTCCAGCACGGCGGGGAATAGCCCCATCTCGAACTCGAAGGCCAGTACGTCCACGCGAGATGCGCCGCGCTTGCGGCACTCGGTGATAACTTCCTCGACGAACAGCCGCCCCACCGGCAGGTTGATCGGGCCGATCACCACCAGCCGTCCGTTGCGCGCGCCGTGGAAAAAACCGTCCTGAGCTTGCGCACCGTCGCTGCCGCCAAAGCCGGTGGCCTTGTAGGCGCGCAGGATCAGTTCGCGGAACTCGCTTTCTTTCTGCGCCAGAGCTTGCGCCTTCTGTGCGCCGGTCAAACGCCCGCCCACGTTCAGATAGGCTTGCCGCTCGTAGCGGCCGAGGTTCAGCACCTCGAAGGCGCGGAAATCCTGTTCGGCGGCCTTCTTTTCGCGCTGCACCCCGATCAAGCGTTTGCGCGTGGTATGGATGGCGAACTTGCCCAGGTCGGTGGCGATCCACTTGCGCTCCAGCTTCTCGGCAACGGCGGCAGTCGTCCCGGAACCGCAGAAGAAGTCGGCAACCAGGTCACCTTCGTTGCTGCTGGCTTTGATGATACGTTCGAGGAGCGCTTCAGGCTTTTGGGTCGGGTAGGCCACTCGCTCTTCAGCAGCGGAGTTCAACGCGGTTAGGTCTGTCCAAACGTCATGTAGCGCAACACCATCAAGCTCGCTCAACGGTGTCTTTAGTCGCGGCTTCCCGTTCTTCGAGAAGGCAATCCGTCCGCGTCCCAATAAATCATCAATGCCCGCTTGGTCATAGGCCCAGTGGCGGCCTTGAGTCGGTGCGATCAACTCTCCGTTGAAGGCCCTTGACGGCCCCGCCCCAGCGCCACTCAAGTCGGATAGTCGATAGACGGTTCCATCAGGATCAGTCAGCAAGTCGTGTCCTCGCACACTTTCTTCTGTTTGGGGTGAAGAGGGAGGATTCCAGACTAGGCCGTCATGTCGAGAGTAGGAATAAACGAGATCGTGAACTCGCCCTAATTGATTGACGCCCTTGCGGCTCGTTGTCCGCTGCCAAACGATCTCATTTCGGAATCGGTCAGCACCAAAAACCTCGTTCATCGCGAGCCGGATGAATGCATTCACACGAGGATCGCAGTGCACATAGATGCTTCCGTCCGGGTGAAGCAAATCCCGCATCAGGATCAGGCGCTCGTAGATCATCGCAATGAAGCTGTCCGCCCCGCGTCCCCATGTGTCCCGGTATGCGATTTGCTCCAGCAGATTTGGCTCTTTGTGAAACGTCTCGCCACCGATTTCGATGTCCATACTGAAATCCGCGCCTACGTCGAAGGGAGGGTCGATATAGATCAGCTTCAGACCGCCGGCGTCCTCGATCTGTTGACGCAGCGCGCCCGACTTCAGTGACGACAGGATCAGCTTGTTGTCGCCCCAGATCAGCTTGTTTGTCCAGCCGCGCTGCTGCCGGCCGCGACTGTCGAACAGGTCTTTCTGGGCCTTGGTTTCGGTGCGCGGCTCGTCGATATGCTCCAGCGTCTGGAAGGGCAGCACGGTGGTGCACACGTCGCGTGTCTTGCCGTTCCACACCAGTTCAACCTCGCGCTTGTCCTCGAACAGGATGAAGCGATACTTCTCCGGCAGGACTTTCCCCTGCTGGATGAGAGTGACCAGGTCACGCTGTTCGGCATCGCTCAACTCATAGGATTTCTTCTCTTGGCGCGCCATCGTCAGCTCCCGCTGCTTTCATTCTGGTATTCACGGAATGTGCTCGTCAGACCCGCGATGGACGACGGCTTGTGCTCCGCAAAGCTTTTCTGATCGACATAGACGAAGCCGTAGCGCGTCCCGCCCTCCTCTTTACCGGCCTCGGTCGCGTCGGCGCACCATTGTTTGAGCCGCGCCATTTTCTGTGGCACATCCAGTTCCTCGCGGCCCTTGGTCTCGACGATCCAGACCGCACCATCCGTGGTGCGCACGATGAAATCCGGCGTGTAGGTCGAAAGCTCGCCGTTGGCCCGCACGTAGTCGATTTTGAATCCCACGGCCATGTAGTTCTTGCCGAAGGCCTGTACGTCGGGCGCGCTTTCCAGGAAGGCCGCAAAGTCCAGCTCCAGGCCGTCCGCCCTGCCCTCGCCGACGATCCGGTTGAACACCGACCGTTTGGCGAGAAGAAAGCCACGCGGCTCGGTGCGGAAGGGGCGCGTGTCGCGCAGCCGTATATGGCCATCGATGCGGGAGCTGCCGCTATCGTGGATCGTCAGCGCGTTGATCGCGGTGCGGAAGCCGTCGAACAGCACCTTGCTAACCTCCGGCTCGGACAGGTTGCGCAGGATCACCGGATCATCCAGGTCGACCGGACCGGTGAACAGGTGATCGCGCATGAACGCCTTGACCTTCGGGTAGAGCTGGTCGTAGCCCCCCACCAGGCACAGGTCTTTCAGAAGCTGGCGGGCGAAGAAGCCGACCACCGAGCGGTAGTCCGCCGTACCGTTGCTGTCGAGCTGGATCGTGTGATCGACCTCGGAATCGAGCATGGTCTTGAAGACGATTTCGCGGGTCTCCTCCGGCGTGAAGGCTCTGATCGGCAACTTGGTGTTGCCGAATGACGCCGGGTCCAGTTCTCCCAGGTCTTTGAACTCACGATTGAAGCGGCGCGTGAGCCGTGGCAGCGCGATATCCAGCGCATCGATGTCTTTCTCCGCAGCGTCGCTATCGACCTCCACGACCAGGGAATCCTGCCGCCCGCTTCCTCCCGAACCCCCCATCGGCACACGTTCAAAGGTCACGCCTTCGCTCTGGATGGACTCTACGAACTCCATGAAGGCAGGCGTTCCCATGACCGAGACGGTCTCGCGCGCGTCGCTGCCAAAGTACATGCGGCGCAGCCCGCGCCCCAGGGTTTGCTCCGGCAGGATGTTGCTCTTGGCGGCATAGGCGCGCAGGCCGACGACGGTGGTGACGTTGCGCACGTCCCAGCCTTCCTTCAGCATCAGCACCGAGACAATCGCCTTGAAGGGCGATTGCCAGGTGTCTATTTCATTCGACTGCTTGCGCAGCAGTTCCAACTCTTCCTTGTTCCTGCCGGACGCTGCCTCGGAAATTTCCCCGTTTACCTTGGTGTGGATCACCAACACCGCGTCCTGCAACTCCGGGCAAATCTTCTGCAGGTGCGCGCCCACCTCGTCGCAATTCCTGGTGTCATCCACCATCACGAACAGCACCGCCTTCCTGCCCAGTTTCTCGTGTTCGGCGGTGCTCTGGCGCCATTCCTCGATGCCGAGTTGCAGGTAATCGGCGTATTTCTCGGTGATGATCGGGCTCTTGTGTTCGGCAAGCTTGGCGCGGCTGGCCGCATCCGGCAACACTGGATGCTTGACCACGTCCTGCGCGATCGCCTCGACCAGTGGATAGTCGCTCACGGTCTGAACGAAGATCGCCCCGTTGTCGTGGCGCGGCGTAGCGGTCACATCGACTTGCAAGGCCAGCCGCAGGTCTTTTTGCAGCAACCGGTGGTGAATGTCCTGAATGCACTTGAACCAGGCCATGCGCGGGTCGTGGATGTGGTGCGCCTCGTCGTTGAATACGGCCAATTCGTTAATCTCGCGCACCACTTCGCCCAGGTCGGTCTTGCTGTCCGTGGTCTTGCCAACGGGCTTGGGTCCGAACGGCGCCAGGAAATAGTTGCGCAAATCATCATCGTCGAGCGACGACTCCGGCACCTCGCCGAGATAGACCCGATGAATGTTGGTCAGGAAGATGTTGCCCGTCGGCCGGACGATGCGGACATCGTCCTGAATGTGCAGCGCGATCTGGAAGTCATCGCGCCAGTTATGCCCCGCATGACCGTTATCCGGCAGTACGGGATCATTGAAGAAGATGCGCAGCCCGTCGAAATCGGCGCGCAGCCGGTCGAGCACGATGATGTTCGGCGCGATCAGTAGGAAATTGCGCGCCAGGGCCGAATTCGCCTCATAGAGCTTGTGAAAGTAGCTCCAGGCGATCAGCAGCGACAGCACCTTGGTCTTGCCGGCGCCCGTGGCCATCTTGACCACGAAGCGCGGCCAATCCTCATCGAACATGTTGCTGGATACCGCGCCGGAAGCATCGAAGCGCAACAGGTCGAATTTGTCGCGTGCGCCGCGCACGTCATAGAGCCAGATCACGCTTTCAACCGCTTCGCGTTGCGCGAAGTAATAGCGGAACTGGCTTTGCGCGCCGTCCGCCTGTTCCATTAAATGATCGGTGTCGAACCACCAGGACAGCAGCGCGCGCGACGTTGCGGATGCTCCCGCATAGCCCGCATCGCGCCAGGCTTTGACCTCTTCGCGGACCTTGGCGACTAGGGGCGGCAGCAGCTTTTCATAGGCCGTACTCCGCAGTTCTTCGGCCGCCGGGAACCAACGCAGGTTTGGAGGAAGGACCGCATAAGGCGATCGTGGAAAATTCGGATGCAATGCCATGAAGCGGCCTTCCCTGGTTCTTCTCGTTTTTCAGTACGCATAATGCATCAAAAATGACACCTGCGGCGCGCGCCTGCAACCGGGTTTCAGGCGACCACTTCCAGACCGCGTTTCTCCACCAAGCGCAGCAGCTTCAGGGCGGTGCCCGCCGGTCGCTTCTGGCCAATTTCCCACTTCTGCACCGTCGACACGCTGGTGTTCAACAGGCGCGCGAAGACCGCCTGGCTGACCCGTGTAGCTTCGCGGATTTGCTTGATCTGCTCCGGTTCCAGTGGCTCCACTGGCGGCAGGCACAGGCGGTCAAATTCCCGCATCGTCACCTGATCCATGACGCCCGCGCCGTGCAGCCCTTTCGCCGTGTCGTGGACCGCTTCAAGAATCGCTGATTTCGTTTTCCGCATCGCAATCCACCTCCATCAATTCACCGGCACTTTGTGCCGTGCCCAGCCCTGTCGCCGTCAGCGACAGCAAGTGCGCGGCCAACGTCTTCAAGGCTTCCTCTTCGTCCTTGTCGATATTGCTGCGCGCGTTCTTCGGGAAGCTATACACGAAAATCCATCGGCTGCCCTTGTTCGTGGCCACCAGCGTGCGGAAACCGCCGCTCTTCCCCTGCCCTGCCCGCGCGATCCGCTTTTTCAGCAGGCCGCCACCCAGGTCGGCTTCGTACAGCCCGTCCGTCATCTCGCGCACCGCCGCGCAGAGGGCCAGGCTGCCGACGCCCTGTTTTCTCGCCCAACGGTCAAACCATCGGGTCTTGTAGATTGCCATGCGCGTTCTCCCCGTTTCTGTATATAGCACTTAGTGCTAGTGCATGGCAAGCTAAAAGCGGTCTGCTCACGAAACGGAATATATCGTACGTTAGGCTATTAGCATGGTTTCGCCAAGAGCCAATCGAGGATTCGGAGAGGTCGTACGCTAAGCTTCAGTTGCCGTTTCGTGACGATGCTTTGCCAGCAGCCGAACCACGGTGGAAGGATGTACCCGAAACAACCTGGCGGCGTCAGCGCCGGTCTTGCGGCCTGACGTGACCAGGTCGATCACTTCCTTTTGTTGTTGAGAGGTGAGCTTCGCGCGGCGCCCCCCAATCCTGCCTTGCTGTCGGGCGGCGTCGAGGCCCGTGCGGGTGCGCTCGCGCAACATGGCGCGTTCGAACTCGGCGAACGAACCGACAATCTGCATCATCATTCGCCCGGCGGGCGTGGAAGTATCAATCGCTTCGGTCAGGCTCTGGAAGGCGGCCCCTGCCCCATCAATCTTCTCGAGAGTCACGAGCAGGTCTCTGAGCGAACGGGAAAGCCGGTCGAGCTTCCACACCACGACGACGTCACCTTTGCGTAAATGCCCGATTAGACGATGCAGCTCCGGGCGATCCCAGCGGCCCCCAGACGTTTTCTCCTGAAAGACCCTTTCGCACTCGGCGGCCTCAAGTGCACCGATCTGAAGTGCGGTGTCCTGATCCTGGGTAGAAACGCGAGCGTAGCCGATGCGCATGATTGCAAATTCCTGTTGCCATTCGGTTCTATTTTGCAATAGGTTTTTGCAACCTGCAAGACCTGGCGCTGGGGTGGTTGGCTTGGCGTTGCGCAAAGGAACGTTTGTGCAACACCACCCTGCTCTGCCTGACCCATTCGTGACGGCGGAAGCGGGTGACGATTGACTCTCGTTCGGCGAAAGTATAGTAATAGTAGTTACTAACTATTAGTTTGAGGTCTGCTATGCCAACCAGTGTCGCGCTCGGTTCCCACTTTGAAGAGTTCGTGAAGTCGCAACTCTCGTCGGGACGGTACAACAACGCCAGCGAGGTTGTCCGCGAAGGGCTGCGGATGCTCGAAGACCAAGAAAAGCTGCGAGCCCTCAAGTTTGAGGCGCTACGAGCAGAAGTGCAGAGAGGCATGGAAGGCGGGCCGGGAATTCCTGCCGAGCAGGTCTTCGAGAACTTACGGCGGCGGATCAACGAGGTTGCCGCCGGCAAGGCGGAGTGATGCGTCTGGAGTTCTCGCCAGAAAGCCAGCTCGACCTGATCGAAATCGCCGCCTTTATTGCGCATGACAATCCGGCTCGTGCGAAATCGTTCGTGGATGATCTTGAAGCGGATTGCGGCAGGCTCACCATTCGGCCGGGTAGCGGTGCGCCGCGTCCTGAGCTAGGTGACGGTGTGCGAGTGCTGCCGCACGGGCGTTACCTCATTTTTACCGGCCAAATGAGGACGTTGTTCGGATTGCGCGTGTCCTGCACAGTGCTCGTGACGTGGGAACAGCGTTTCACCATTGACATCGCGGTGCCGGACGGCGATAGCCAGCTCGCTGGAGAGCCGTTTCACCGTATTCTGCCTTTCAATGATGGCCTGCAATGAAGCGTGGATGGAGAGGCAACGATGCGCGTTCGCTGGGAGACAAGTACCAGGTACTACGAGGCCCGTCTGATGCGCGACCTGCTTCAGGATTGGGTGCTCGTCGTTTCCAGGGGCGGGAAGACCAATCGTCTTGGTGCGCTCCGGACTCTTTTCGTATCAAGCGAAGAGGAAGGCATGAAGATGATCGAGACCGTGGAGAAGGTCCGAACTCGCCGCGGATACGTTCGGGTGCCTGTTTAACTGTTGCCCCTACGCGTGAGCGCAAGCCTTGCCACTTCGTCGTCTACCCCGGCGCTCGTGCGATCCCAGTTGTCCACACAAATCGTGGATAACCCTGTGCGCCCTGCCCGGCAAGCCAACGCCAGAGTGTCTCGAAGCAATCTGCCCGGAACTTGAGCAATCCATTGCTTGCTGAAGGGACGAGACCTGCCAGGGCATGGGCCGGTATATTTTTGGCCGTGCTCGACACGGTGGATGGCTTATCACTTTGGGGAGCCATTTTGGATGACACTTGCACTTGGACTCGTCGACCTGCATGCTAACTTGACAAAGAACTGCGGGTCCCCCGCGGGGAGTGTTCATGTCTTCTGCCCTACCCTCGTTTAGTGATCCGTCTGCTCCGATCGCAGTGCGCGAAGAGATGGCTAGGCTTCGCGTAGCACTGGACGCAGCGCTGCCACGCAAACGCCTGCTCGATCGCAACTTGCTGGTGGCGACGTGGAATCTCAAAGATTTCGGGTCACTGACGTGCAAGTGGGAAGCCGGAGCGGCCGACAGTCCCAAGCGCGACTACCGCGCGCTATGGGCGATCGCAGAGATCGTCTCGCGCTTCGATGTGGTGGCTTTGCAAGAGGTGGGTGGCGATTTGGCAGCGTTGCGCACTCTGATGAAGACGCTGCGGCCAAGCTGGCGTTTCCTGATGACGGACGTGACTCGAGGTGCTGCAGGCGGGGGCGAGCGTATGGTCTTCGTGTTCGATGGCGCGCGCACAGAGTTGTCGGGACTGGCCGGGGAACTCGTCGTTCCGCCGGAGTGGTTGGCCGAAATCGCGCCAGACGCGCTGAAGCGGCAGTTCGCGCGCACGCCGTATGCAGTGAGCTTCCAGGCCGGAGAAACCACGGTGATCCTGGTGACGTTACATGTCCTCTACGGTAAGGCCGCCGTCGAGCGGGAGCCGGAGCTTGCGGCTATTGCGCGTTGGCTGGCCGACTGGGCACGCCAGGAAAACCGCTGGCATCACAATTTGGTGGTGCTGGGTGACTTCAACATCGACCGACAAGGAGACGCCCTCTGGCGGGCCTTCACGTCAACGGGGTTGGTGGTACCGCCTGCGTTGCATGAGGTGCGCCGCTCGATCTTCGCGGACCCGGGCGAACCCACGCTGGGCAAGTTCTACGACCAGATTGCTTGGTTCGGCAGCGGCAGAAGTCAGTTGTTGGGTCTGGACCTGCTGAACGCGGGTGGGTTCGACTTTGTGCCACTGTTGTACCGCGATGTAGGTATGAGTCGAGCGCAGATGCAATATCGCTTGTCAGATCACTATCCATTATGGGTTGAGTTCGGTTGCAATTGAGCACGTTTGTGCAGCACGGTGACACGCTCCGTCCGACGGGGGTTTTTTGACGGTAAATGGATGCGCTTGGCGCGTGCGGCAGGAAAACCTCGGAGCTGGGTCAAGGGCAGGCCGCGGTTTTTTGCAGCCTGGCGAAGCCTCTCTTGACGCAGCGAAGGGGCGCGAGACTGAGGTGCGGCAGTATGCTTTATAATTCGCTGTACAGTGAATATGCCTAAACCGCCGAATATGCGCTAGTATGTTTATATTCACTGTCCAGTAAAGAATTCCCTAGAGCCACGATGCTTGCGTCGCCTACGACTGAACACCAATTGATCGATCAGCTCCTCAACGCCCTTCGGGAGCTGCCGGAAGTGCACGCCGAGCTCGATCGTTGGGAGCCTGCCGGCCCGGCCGGCGAGTGCGCCCATGACGCTCGAATTGATCTGCGTGTCGCAGGCAAGTCATTCACCCTGCTGATCGAGGCCAAGAAGGCCGCGTACCCGCGAGACGTACGTGAGGCGCTGTGGCAGCTTAGGGCACTCAATCGTCGCACACCCAATCCATCCGGGCACGATCCCGTGTGGCTGCTAGTCGCCGAGTCCATCTCTCCCGGAGCCAAGGAGCTTCTCAGGCACGAGCGGGTCGGCTATTACGACAGCGGCGGTAGCCTCTATCTGCCCGCACCTGGTGCCTACCTTTACATTGACAAGCCACCATCCAAGAGCCAGGTGAAGTCCGTGCGGTCACTGTTTTCCGGTCGGCGCGCGCAAGTTCTGCACGCCATGTTAGTTCATCATGGCGACTGGTTCGGGGTTAAAGGCCTCGCTGAACGGGCGCTGGTGTCACCGGCTACGGTCTCCCAGGTGTTGACGGAGCTGGAACGTTACGACTGGCTGGTCTCTCGCGGACAGGGGCCGAGCAAGGAGCGCCACCTCTCCGAACCTTCAGCCTTGCTGGATGCCTGGGTGAAGCAGCTCGCATCGATTCGGCTGTCCGATCTGCGTCGCTACTACGTGCCTGCCATGAAGGCGGATCAGCTGCTGGAACATGTCGGCCAGGTCTTCGCCAGTCACGAGGTTAAGTACGCGATCAGCCACGAAGCAGCAGCGCAACGCTATGCTCCGTTTCTCTCCAGTGTCTCCCAGGTACGCGTCCGGTTGCTGGTCGGCGCCAATGCCGACAACGCTATCGGCGAACTCGGCGCACGTCCCGTCAACGAAGGCGCCAACCTGGCGATCATCGAAGCGAAGTCGCTTGGTGAGCTGCTGTTCCGCGAGGAAGTGGGCAGTATCTGGCTGGCCAGCCCGATCCAGGTTTACCTTGATCTGCTGGGTGGCGAAGGTCGCGCCAAGGAAATGGCCGAGCACCTGCGTAAGGAAAGGATCGGCTTCTGATGGCCAAACCTGCGACACTCGACGGCTACAGCGATCAGTACACGCTCGACTGCGAACGCGTCCTCGTGACGCTGCTGCGCGGCCTCGGTCCGTGGAAGGAATCCGTCTACCTCATCGGCGGTCTCACGCCGAGGTATCTGGTCGCCGCCCGGCCACCCGTTGTCCCTGCGCATGCCGGTACCCTGGATGTCGACATCGTAATTGACCTGCAAATCCTGACCGACACCGATGCGTATCACACACTGGAGAACAACCTCACAAGGATGGGTTTCGAGCGCGCCGAGAACGAGAAGCAGCAGAAGCTCTCCTGGCGCTGGCAGGCCCGCACAGAACATGGGGCTTTGATGGTGCTCGAATTGCTCGCCGATGCGCCAGACATCGCCGGTGGAAAGGTGCAGCCACTACCAACCGATGGCACGATCTCGGCGCTCAACATCCCGCACTCGTCCATCGTTTTCGACCTCCACCAAGTTACCGAGATCCGGGCTGAACTGCTGGGGGCCAACGGGGTTGCGACCGAGAAGGTCAAGCACGCCAATCTGGTCAGTTTCACGTGCTTGAAGTCGTTCGCGTTCGATCAGCGCTTCGAACGTAAGGACGCTCACGACCTGATCTATTGCATCGAACACGCCCCCGAGGGCATGGACGTGGTCGCAGAAGCCTTCCGCAAGGCGCGCGACGGCAAGCACGGCGCGGTGATTCGGGCCTCGCTGGAAATCCTGCGCAATCGCTTCACGCAAGACGACGTGATCGAGGGCTATCGCAAAGACGGCCCGGTGTCAGTGGCGAAGTTCGAACTCGGTGAAGGCGACGAAGCTGAGCAGCGCGAGGCAAGGGCGTTACGGCAGCGCCAAGCGAGCGATGTCATCGACCAATTGCTTGGTCACATTGGCTGATGAGAGAGCGCCAATGACTTTTCCTGCATCAGCCGCCGATCCTCTGCCGCGACAGCACGGCATAAGCTGTGTTTACCCGCTTGGCTTCCGCCTGAAGCTGGGCGCGCTTCTCCGCGTTCATGGCGCTCGCTCGCGCCGGCGATGCTTGTTGCACCAGTTCGCGCCTGGTCTGCTCTATCGACTCCCACGTGGAGCCCGGTGTGGCTTTGAGCAACTTGTATGCGTCGTCGACGGGCATGGTGGGAGGCTCTGGAGGCGTGGGCTTTGGCACCGCCGCGCGCGGCACCAGTGGCTTGGCTTCTGGTGCAGGAGGCCGCGGCTGCGTGACAACTGGTGGCGAAACAACCGGGGGCAGCGGCGCCCGCTCCCATAGCTCTGGCTGCCGAACTGGAGGCGCCGGTGACTTCACCGGTGGTGGCGGCACGGGAACCACCTCCGCCGGGGCCAGCGGCGCGGCACTGGACATCGCCGCCTGCACTTCGGCAAGAAGCGTTACTGCTCGGGGCACATGCCGGTTTTGCAGTTCATGCTCCAACTGCCTGAGCGTCCCAGGGTCTCCCCTCAATGTCTAGAAGAGGGCCTCTAGCTGCGCGATGTTCTGGCGCATCAAGGGGCGTTTCATACCTCTAAGGCCTCCTGTTCCTGCTCCGGCTCCTCTTCAACTCCGTACGGGTCGACTTCTTTGTAGTGGACCCAGACGGTGTTGTCGACAGACTCCGCCCCCAGGGGCTCGATGCCCAGCCGCTGGAGCGTCTGCAGCAGGTCGCCGAGCACCGCCTCGCGCCGCCGGACGAAGCTGGACGCGAAGCACCGCCAGAACGTCCAGCCCGCCCGCTCAAGCACGCGTTGGCGAGCCATATCGTCCTGCCATTGGCCTGGGCCGTGGAAGCGGTCGCCGTCGCACTCAACGGCCAGACGTCGTCCCTCGATGACAAAGTCGATGCGGTAGCCGCCACAGGCCACCTGCGGCTCAACACGGAATCCACGCTTTACCAATTCGTCGAACATGTCCCGCTCGAAGCCTGACTCGCACCTCTCGCGCAATGCCTGCACCTTCTTGGCGTTCTGCCGGAACGGCTGTTTGAAATGGCTGATGACCTTGCCGTTGAGCGAGTCCTCCCTGAAATCTGTCTCGGTGACCGAGCGGAACAGGTACATGCGGTCCCGAGCACGCGACAGAGCGACGTTGAATCGCTGGTGTATGTCTGCCCGGTTGGCTGCGGACCGGTCACCAGGTCCCAGAACCATCGAGACCATCATGATGTCTCGCTCCCGACCCTGAAACACCGGTGGCGGACCGATGGCAATCTTCCGCGCTACAACGTCGACCGGCGAGATCCGCTCGCTGACCAGTTCATGGATGTGGGCGGCTTGGGCGGTGCCCAGTAGCTGTAGCGACGCAAAATGATGTCGGCCCAGACGCACAATCAAGAGGGCTTTCTGACGCAAATTAGTTGAGACGGATAGCGACTCCAGACGCACATTCGGTGATTCTCAAACCACATTACGTGAGACGGATGCACATTGTTGAGACGCTCAATCGCGTTCGCGGTGCGGAGGGTCACAGCGGCAGTCCCACTGCCCGCATCTCCTCGATGAGTTCCGTCGATCGCTGCGGATTCAGCGTGCCGCGCAGCAGTTCGCGGATCTCCACCGGCTTCGCTTCGAACTGTTCGCATAGAGCGCGCACGTCGTACCCGTGCCGCGTCAGTTGGGGTTCCAGATCATCAATGCGCCTCGACAGCACCGTCTCCACGATGGCGCCGTCGATTGGTTTTACACCGGCTTCAAAGCCTGCTTCGAAAGCGCGCACCAGGTGCCGCCCGATCTGCAGCGGGGTTTTGAGCCTTGCAGCCAGGAGAGTGGCCGCGTCGTCGGTCAGCACTGTGCCCGGCTCGACGCCCTCTTCGAGCGAGGCTTTCATCGCCCAGTCGATGTAGTCGCGCTGCCGGTCGCGCAGACCCCCAAACTCGAAGATGGTGGTCCGATCTCCCACCTCCTCCATCTTGGGGCGGCGCAGGTCGTTCTTGAGCTTGGGATGCCCGATCAGAACGATCGCCAACTGCCCGCCGCCGTCCACGACCAGCTCAAGCAAGCGTTTCAAGGCGGTCAGGGTTTTCGGGTGCAGGTCGTGCGCGTCATCGACGAATAGCGCGACCGGCTTCTTGACCTTGCGGAAGAGCTCCTGCAGATCCCGCTCGCGCCGCTCCGACTGGCTCGATATCGTGACCGTCTTCTCCGTCGACAGATCGTAGAACAGTGCGGCAATCAGTAAGGGGACAGTGATTTTGGCCTTGTCCAGGGTCAAGGAGCGCGACACGATCACGCGCCCCTCCTTATCGAGGCTGTCGCGCAGGCGCCGCGCGAGCGCGGTCTTGCCGGAGCCGATCACGGCGGTCAGCGCGATCAGACGCCCTCCCTGGATCGCGGCTATCAGGTCGCGAGTCATTTGCTGGTGATGGTCGGTTTCGAAGAATCCAACATCCACGGGCGGACGCCTGAGGTGGTAGTGCCGCATGACTTCGGTGAGCATCAGGCGATTCCTCCTTTGCGCCCCGCCGGGAAGCGGGTGCGAATGGTTGCAATGATGACGGGCCGTGACAGGGTTTCCGCGAGTAGTTGCGTGATGAAGGCGCGGTCCTCATCGCTGAGCTTCGCAAGCGGCAAGCGCAACTCCTCGGCGATGGCCTGCCGAGCCGCTACCGCATTGGGGAAGGTCAGCTCGTGGAAAGGGTCCGGACCGTTGAACGGCTTCGCCGGCGGCATGAGCGCGGCGCTCGGCGGGGCGCACACCACAATGTCGCTCTCTCCGCTCACCGCAGCACGTGGGATGCTGATTTTCTCGGCCAACTGCGCCACCTGGTCGGCACGATGCTCACGCCGACTCTTGCGATGCTTGCGGTAGCGATGGATCGGGATCGGCCCGCCGACCGGCTGAAACGGGCCGTAGCGGTCGTCCCCCAGTTCTGCGAAGAGTTCCTGATCGAACAAACCCCACCATACGATGACTTCCTCGCCGGCCAATTCGGCATCCACCTCGTAGGTCACGCCCGCGACGGTCAGGCGGCAGTCGATCGCCACGGTACGCCGCTCCGGCTCGCGTGCGAAGGTGCAGAATCGTTCCCACGAACACATCGCCCGCAGCCCATCCGCGGGAAGGTGCGTAAGCCAGTCCTCCTGGCGGCTGTGGTCTTCGGTGCGGTGGTCCCGATGGTTGTACTTGATCACGTAGTTGACGAGCCAGCGATTGGCCTCCGCTTCGGTCGCTGGCTTGTGAAAGTGATACAGCGTCTCGTGCGCTTCCTTCACCGTCCGGAAGGGACGCTCCACCTTGCCCTTGCTGCGCGCCGTGGTGCGTCGACCGTCGCTATTGCGCGGCATATGCAGGATTACCTCGACGCCAAGGCACTCCATCACGCGGCGGAACACTGCCGACTTACCGACCGGCCCGTTGTCCAGTTGGATCGCGCTCGGGATGCCCTGCAACGGATTTCCTGCTTCCTCCTTGGCTGACATGGCGTTGAACAGAAACCTCAGCCCCGTCTCGACATCCTCGCCGTATACGCAGCGGTATTCCTGGTAGGCCACCCCCGAGCGATCGTCGACGACACTGAACAGCATCAACATAGGCGCACCCTGCCGATCCGGATCGAGCCACGGGGGGATTTCCAGCTCCTTCAGGTCTGACGGACTCATGTCGAAGTGCCACAGCGCATTTGCAAATTCGGCCTGGAAGCGCACGGCCGGTGGCTCGCGCGTCATGCGATCCCGGTCATAGCCCAGCCGTCGTAGGTGTCGATTGAGCGTGGATTCCGACAGCCGACCTGGCGGAAGCTTCTCGAGTCCATCCGGCGTCTCAACACCGTATTCAACGAGCAGTTCGAGAATCCGGGCATTCGACAGGCAGCGCCCTTTTTTGTTGGTGGTGCGAACTTTCAGGGCAGCGACGATCTCGCACCAATGTTCGATTTCCACCGCCGGCATGATGCGCGGCTTGCCGCGATCTGCCCGGTGCGCGTCTTTCGGACGCCGATCGCCACGCAGAAGGCGATACAAGGTGGTCCGCGAGACGGCGTACAGGTTGGCCATCGAGTCCATCAGCACCAGGCGCTCCGGATGTCGTATGGGCAAGGCCGCTAATCTGCGGCGCAAGGCCACGATCGCCTCCATCGGAACGGCGACACCGGCGCCCACTATGCGCTCCGCTGGACAGTGGATGCCGTGTCTGGTGATTCGTCGCCCGTTCCGGTGCGCAGCAAAACAGTACCGGCGGCTTTCGGTGAACCATCACCGTTGACGTAGGTGTAAAGGGTGGTCGTCGTGATGCCCAAGCGCTTGGCGACGTCGGCAGCAACGGCCTTTGGATCCGACAGGGCTGCCATCGCCATGGTCAGCATTGCTCGATCCATCTTGCGCGGACGCCCACCCAAGCGCCCACGAGCACGTGCCGCCGCGAGACCCGCCTGGGTGCGCTCGGCGATCAGTTCGCGCTCGAATTCGGCGAAGGCTGCAAAGATGCCGAAGGCCAGTCGTCCATTGGCGGTGGTGGTGTCAATCTGCGCCCCGGCGCCGGTCAGTACCTTCAAGCCGATGCCCCGCACGCGCAAGTCTTCGGCGGTGTTGACCAGGTGTCGAAGATCGCGCCCCAGGCGATCCAGTTTCCAGAGGACGAGCGTGTTACCGGGCTGAAGCGCCTTGAGGCAGGCGATCAAGCCAGGACGCGCGTCATTGCGCCCTGAAGCCAGGTCTTCATAGATGCGCTCGGGGTCGACGCCAGCAACAAGCAGTGCATTGCGCTGCGGAGCTACCGTCTGGGAGCCATCGGACTTCGATACCCTGGCGTAACCGATTAGCAGCACTTCTTCGCTCCGTCAGGAAACAAGGAGCATAGGATGCAATCTTGTGTTGATTTTAGCAACGGGTTTTCTGGTGACCAGGCGGAGCAAAAAGCTGCCGCCTGCTGCCCACCAGAAAACCGGCCGTTTTCTTGGCGAGCCCAACTATGAAATGGCGGGTGTGAGCCCCCCGAGCCGCGTAGGAAAGTCGAAATTCATCCAGACGTTCGGTACCAAGATTTCGTGAGTCCGCCGCCGTGACCGTCTGTGCCGCGAACGCGGTTGAGCGTCTCAACAATGTGCGTCCGTCTCACGTAATGTGGTTTGAGAATCACCGAATGTGCGTCTGGAGTCGCTATCCGTCTCAACTAATTTGCGTCAGAAAGCCCCCTTGATTGTGCGTCTGGGCCGACATCATTTTGCGTCGCTACAAGTAGCGTGACAACCCCAATGCTGCGGCCGTCGAACTGCGGGTCAGTGAGGATAGTCTCGATTTCGTCAACGATTGCCTTTGCCTCACCGGCATTCACGTCGCCATTGCGATGGCCACCTTTGACGAACACATCGACAAGCGGTGGATCGAGACGCTCGTTCGCTTTCGGGACGCGCAACGGCCGAATGTCGTTCTGATAGAACTCACGGTTCGAGAATTCAATGATGGCGGGCACACAGCGGAAGTGTTCTTTCAGCATCACCGAGTTGCCGGCGAATACGACGCGAGCCAGGTCGTAGATAGACTTGTCCGGCGTCATTTCCGAGCCATGCGGCTGGTTGGTGAGGAACCGGCTGATGAGTTCCTTGATCCTCTCTTCGGCCATGCCGACTGCCGATGGTGAGACTTGCTTGTGGTCACCCACGATGAGCACCTTCCGGCCGCGAAGTAGCGCCGGGAGCGCCCAGATGTCTGATTGGGAGTATCCCTTCGGCAACGCTGCATGAAATCGCGACGGCGGTCTGATAGCGTGACAGACCCGTGTTCACTGATCGATGGGCCTCCCGATGCCGCCGTGTCCCTAACCGTGTCCGATCTCCAACTGGCCGATACCGCCGCCGCCCTTGCCGAATGGTGGAGCACCCGCCCGCGCAGCTCTCGTATCTCGGAAGACCTCTGGTCGCGAGCAATCGAACTCGCCGAGCGGCACGGCATCGCCAAAGTCACCGTTGCCCTGAAACTCGACTACACCAGCCTGAAACGCCGACTGGCCACCACAACAGCTGCGCCCACCGCCACGACCACTTTAGTCCTCTCTGACCGGGACGGCCGGGCGGCTACGTATCGAACTGCCGCGTGCGGCCAGCAGCGACATCGCCGAGGTCGCGCGCAGTCTGTGGCAAACAAGGCCGTGATTGCACGCCAGAGAATCCTCCAGGAGCGAGATCTCTCCCGCGGTTGCGGCGGCTTGCGTAGGGTTGCGTGGGTTTTGCAGCGTTGCCGAAAAGCACACGGGCGAACCGACCTCCTCGCCACGCCTGATGAAAGCCCGTACGCCCTCGCTCTGGGAGATGCAGGGCCAGGGCGCCACCCTGGACGAGGACGAACCGCAGTCCCAACCGGTGCCGAAATACGAATTCGACCAGCGCATTGCCTGGTAGGTGCCAATGCGCAAGGGTCCAGACTGAAGCAAGACGAGCGCTTATCGCCAACCACAAGGGACGTAATCCGCAGGAACGCGCCTCCCTGAAAAAGCGCCTGCTGCCCACGTGGATGAGCAAATGAAGCTCCGGCTTACTCCAAGGTGGTGGCTGGTGACACGAGTGTTTGGTGTATGTACCCCGAGAAGCAGTTTCTTCCAGGCCTCCGCGAACCGTAGCCCCGAGATTTGTCACAAGGCTTGTGACAAATTGGGCGCGGCTTTCCTGTGCGCCGATCTCGGCATCACGCCGGAAGTCCGGGCGGATCATGCCGCTTACTTGGCGCGCTGGGTGGAGGTGCTCAAAACCGTTAACCGAACCGAATCAGTTGACGGTCTACGCGAATACCTCTAGTCTTTCCGACTTCTATAATCCTATAGGTGTATACATGCAGACAATTGCTGTAATCGCGCAAAAGGGCGGAGCCGGAAAAACCACGCTTGCGCTTGGCTTGGCTGTTGCCGCCATGCAGGACAAAAAAACAGCCGCCGTCATCGACACCGACCCCCAAGCCACCGCCACCAACTGGACTGACCGCCGCGACGCCGAAACACCTTGGGTTGTCGCCTCGCCCGTCGCCCGCATCAAACAAGCGATCGCCGCAGCGTTGTCTCAAGGCGTCGAACTTCTGTTGATCGACACACCGCCGCACGCCTCGCAAGAGGCCGCTGAGGCCGCGCGCGTGGCCGACCTAGTCTTGATACCCGTTCGCCCGCATCTCTTCGATATCGAGACGCTCAAGACCGTGCGCGACCTTCTCAAACTGGCAGGCGAGCCCCCTTCTCTGGTCGTCATCAATCAGGCTCCCGTGCAGGGCTCCGCAGCCCAACAGACCGCCGCCGCCATTCGGGACATGGGCTTCACCGTTGCGCCAACGGTGCTTCATCAGCGCGCCGCCCACATGCACGCCACCAATGTAGGCCAAGGTCCCACCGAATTCGACCCTTCCGGAAAAGCCGCCGCCGAAGTTATACAGTTATACAAGTTTACGCGTAAGCTTATAGACAAATTAAAGAAGGAGGCAAACCATGGCCAAACCGAACCCACTCGCGCGAGGGCTTGAAAAATTCACCGCGCCCGGCACTCCGCCACCAGCTGCGCTGTCCGCGCCGGCCGTCAAGGGGCGTGGGCAGAACCGCCCCGGTGCCCGCAAGGGGCAGGTGCTGATCGGAGGTTTCTTCGCCCCGGAAGTGCACAAGCAATTGAAGATGATCGCCGTCGAAGGAGACATCACCTTACAAGAGTTACTGGCCGACGCGCTGAACACCATTTTTGCCAGGGCAGGGAAGCCGGAGATTGCTAGACTCGGCCGGGTTCTTCAAGCGGGTGACAACTAAGCATCTATATTCCTAGACGTGTATACACGCATGCAACACGACACGCAGACAGCACCTGGCATCCCCCCAAACAGCCGGGCGGGGCAGGGGGTTATAAAGTGACCACTAAAAAACTCGAAACTAGTCTTGATCTCATGCGGCAAACGCTCGATAAGCGCGAAGCCGCGAAGATGCATCAGCTCGCCTTGTGGCCCGACAAAGACATGGGTGTTCCGAACGAATTGAGCCGTTCGGCCCTGTTCGCCGCGATCGATGACAAATGCCCCCGTAAGACCTTCGACAATGCGATCATTCCGTCGCAAGCCGGCTTTGACATTACCTACACCGGGCACCAACTCGACCAAGGTCACATTGATATTTTTGAAGGCATCATGCACTTCGCGCGCGGCGTGCACGAAGGCAATTTGGTCCGCTTCAGTCGACACCGTCTTCTGAAGCTCATCGGCCGATCGACCGGCGGCAATGAGCACAAGTGGCTGCTCTCCCGCCTGAATCACTTAACAGCGACATCGGTCTGCATCAATCAAGGAGACAAGCGCGTTTTCTGGGGCTCCTTGCTGCCCCGTGGCGCCACCGACAACGAGACCGGGGAGTACATCGTCGAAATCTCCCGCGACCTTGCAAAGCTCTTCGGCCGCGGCTTCACACGCGTTGAATGGGAACAACGTTACCAGCTCAAACGCAGCCCCCTGGCACAATGGCTACAGCTCTATTACTCCAGTCACGCGCAGCCCATGCCCGTCAGCGTTTCATGGCTGCACGAGGTAACAGGAAGCGGTACGCAGGAATTACGAAAGTTCCGCCAAAGCCTGAGGGCCGCCCTGCGCAAGCTTGAGGCCATCGCGGCAATCACCGGCTGGAGCATCGATCCCAAATCAGATTTGGTTCATGTCATGCGAACGCCCTCACAAGCGCAAGCTCGCTATCTGGCAAATCGTGACGAAAAGACACGTGTTTAGAGGTACGGTGGCACGTGTTTAGAGGTACGGTGGCACGTGTTTAGAGGTACGGTGGCACGTGTTTAGAGGTACGCCTAACGTGTTTAGAGGTACGGTGCACACGTGTTTAGAGGTACGGTCGGCACGTGTTTAGAGGTACATTCTCCCCTGTGGATAACCGTAAAAACGCCACTTGTATCAACCACATGCACATACATAACCATTTGCCCTAATATTCTTTTAATATTTCTTTAATCTAAAAGAAAGGGCTACAAAAAATGGCACGTGTTTAGAGGTACATTGGCACAAACGACCCCATCGAGCGCGCTTCGCGCGGAGAGAAGCGTGCAGCCCGTTAGGGCTGCACGCACGTCAGAGCAGGGGCTCCGCCCCTCTTTGCCACTCCGCGCCAAATTCACCCCGACACCGAACAGCTTGACGACCGCACGACCTCGAAGTGATCGGCCTTCGGCCTCAGAATACAAACAACACAGGCACGATCAGGCGGGCCGCGCAAGCAGACGCCCGCTCCCGCGGACACGATTTATCACCTAAGAGCCAGTCCCTGTGCCGGTAACTTTCCGGACAGGTCCGAGGACAAGGAACGCAAATAGAAGCCACGGCGGGGGGCAGGGTACGTTGATCATCGGGAAGGGGTCTGCCTATGCAGGCGAACCGATCGCCGAGGCGCTGCGCCTGCTCAACTTGTTTGCCCGTGTGGGGGCCGAGGCTTTCGATATCACCCACACCAACCTCCAGCAGGAGAAACGGGGCTTTCGCCCGGCGCAGAGCCTGGCCCAGGCCCGGCAGTCCATGCCTTACCTGGTGCCCAGCGCCGCGCGGCGGCAGAACAATCTGATCGTTCGACCTCGCGCCGGCGACGGCGTCACTCTGGTGCAACTCGACGATCTCGCGCCAGATGCCCTGGCCTGCATCGCTCCGGCCGCATTCCTGATCCTGCGCACCAGTCCCAGGGGACAGCAGGCCTGGGTGGCCGTTACCAACGCTCCCCGGGGCTTCGCCGCGCGGCTCAAGGAAGGGACGGGCGCCGACAAGGAAGCGTCCGGCGCCACCCGCGTCGCCGGCACCGCCAATTTCAAACCCGCCTACGCCCCGAACTTCCCCCGGATCTTGATCGACGTCGCCCAGCCCGGGCTCCGCGTCACTACGCAGACCCTCGACGCGATGGGGGTGGTCGCGCCGGCCCGGCCGGTCCCGGTGGCGTCGTCAGCTGCCGTGGCGTCCTCCGGCGGGCTACGGACCCGTAAATGGCCCAGCTACGCGCGCTGCCTCGAAGGGGCGCCGCTTGGCTCCGGCGGTAGTCCCAAGCGCACCAGTGCGGATTTTATCTGGTGCAAGATCGCGCTCTCCTGGGGCCACGGCATCGAAGCGACTGCCGAACGGCTGCTGGAAGAAAGCGTCAAGGCCCGCGAGAACGGCGAAGCCTATGCTCGGCAGACCGCCGAGCATGCCGACTACGCTGCCCGGCAACGCAACGCCCAGCCACGGGGGCGACCGGCCCGGGGGTGAGGAGGTAGCCCCAGCACTCGTGTCACCAGTCGCCACTTCGATCACAGCAATGCCCGCCGGGGCGGGGGCGTCTTCAGTCTTCGGAATCGTCTTGCAGGATCGTTGCGTAGTCTTGGCCGCCGTAGAAAACGCCAATGATGGATACCTGCTCGGCGTCCACGTCGAAAGCGATCACGGCGCGCTTCTTGTAGGCCCAGTGGGGGCGAAGCTCCAATTTGAGGCCACATAAGCATTTGCTGTTCCTTAATAGGTGTAGCGACGATGATCAAGCGCGAGGCGGTGCGACCACAATGACTTTTGCCGAAACTCTTGTATTGATTATCAGTATGTGATACTGATAAATGATGCCGTCGCGCGATGCCTCACTCGACAACCTCTTAGACCTGAATGGCCAGGTGCTGGTGATTGATGCCGCAGGCTATTGGGTGCGCTTCGTCGTTCATCAAGTGCCTGTGACCGCGCAGAAACCGCACGGTCTGGACTACGCGATGACCATGCACGCGCCGGACGGCACGCGCCTGGTCGGGTTCGATAACGCCCACCAGGTTGAAGGAAAGCGCCGCGCCGAGCATGACCACAAGCACCGCTTGCGAACGGTCAAGCCCTACGCATATCGCGACGCCCCCTCACTCGTCGCGGATTTCTGGTCAGAAGTCGAGGCCGTTATGCGCGAAAAAGGAGTCTGGTTATGAAAACGCTGAAAGTTGGCATTGCCTCGTATGAGGATATGAAGGCACGCACCATGGCTATCGCCAAGGGCGCACTGAAGCCCAAGGCAGGAGATCCGACGGTCTGGTTCACCTCGCCGGAAAGCTTCGCTAAGCTGCTGTCTAATCGCAACCGCACGCTGCTGGGCGTCATTGTCGATACGCGACCAGAGTCGCTCATCGCCCTGGCTTCAACCACCGGGCGCACGGCAGGCAACCTGTCGCGCACCCTGCGGACAATGGAGCGCTATGGTCTTGTCCGCCTGCACAAAGGGGTGAGGGGCGCTGTCCGACCTGAAGTCCCGTACCGGGATGTCCAACTCGAAATGCGCCTTTCCAGTAGCTGAAGCGGGACGCGTAACATTGGCAGCGATGCTTTTGACGTTGGGGTCTGAGGCGCAGTTGCAGATGCTGGAGGCGGCGGCCACCACCATCGACCTAATCGAATCGAAGGTGCTGAGCCTGCTTGGGGAACTGGCTGTGCTGTTTCTGCCGGAGCCGCAGTCCGGGTTCACCAACGGCCTGTCGGCGGTTGAGCGGAAGAAGGAGCCGGTCAGGAGTCGGCTGCACTGGCCGATTGCAGGGCGGCATACAGCGCCGTCTTGCTCACCTTGAGCCGCGTTGCAGCCTCGCGGACGTTCAGCCCGTTGGCGATGTGATCCTGTGCCCGCTGCAACTTGTCGGCGGTAACGACCGGCTTGCGTCCACCTTTTCGCCCGCGAGCGGCGGCAGCGGTCAACCCGGCCTTGGTGCGCTCGCGGATCAAGTCGCGCTCGAACTGGCCCAATGCGCCGAACACATGGAAGATGAGCCGCCCGCCCGGCGTCGTGGTGTCGATGGCCTCAGTCAGCGAACGGAATCCAACGCCACGCGCTTCCAGTGCGGCTATCGTATCGATCAGATGAGGCAGGGAGCGCCCGAGCCGATCCAGCCGCCAAACGGCCAGCACGTCGCCGTCGCGCAGATAGGCCAGCGCCTCAGCCAAGCCGGGACGGTCGGCCTTGGCCCCGGAAACCGTGTCCTCGAAAATGCGCTCGCAGCCCGCCTTGTTCAGCGCGTCCGTCTGCAAAGCGGTGTCTTGTTCCGCAGTCGATACCCGCGCATAGCCGATCAGTGCCATTGTCAGCCCTTTTGTCCGTCATTGCGTCCGCCTATCTTAATGTCCGACAACCCATTAAACAAGTGTTTTGCCGGACACTGTCCGGCTTGGCCGCCTAATGATCGTTTGACGGACATTGACTGTAAGGCATTTTTGCATTACTCTGCAAAGCGTCAACCTACGAGATTGCGAGGGCACAGCACCATGACCACATTGACTGTTACCGCACGGGGACAAGTGACGTTTCGGAAGGACGTACTGCAACACCTCGGCATCAGGCCAGGCGACAAGATCGAGCTGGACTTACTGCCCGATGGTCGGGGCGTACTCAAGGCGGCGCGGCCCGCTGGGACGATATCCAGCTTCGTCGGCCTGCTCGCGGGCAGGACGCAGAAGGTTGCCACCATCGAAGAAATCAACGAGGCGGCGGCGCTTGGATGGGCAGGCAAGAAATGAAGGTCGCAGTCGATACCAATGTCCTTGTGCGTGCTGTTGTGCGCGACGATCCCGTACAAGCGAACGTTGCCGCGACAGTCTTGACCGACGCCGAGTTGATCGCGGTAGCCACGCCGTGCCTATGCGAATTTGTTTGGGTGCTGCTCCGGGTATATGGCTTCCAGCAAGCCGACGCGGCCGGCGCGATCCGGGCACTACTTGCCGCTGCGAACGTGGAAGTGAACCGGCCCGCCGTGGAGGCCGGCTTGCTGGTGCTCGACGCGGGCGGAGATTTTGCCGATGGCGTTATTGCCTACGAGGGCAATTGGCTTGGCGGGGAAACCTTCGTTTCCTTCGATAAGAAGGCGGTGGCACTTCTCACGGCTCAAGGGCAATCAACGCGCCTTTTGTGACGGACATAAGCATGAACGAATTCCGCCGACTGGCCGCGAAGATCGACCAGCACATGCAACAGCTTGCCGCCCAGGGCGTCAGCGAGGCCCATGCCGTCATCAATCGCATGATGGGGTACGTGCCTGACCTGCACAGGATATGGGTCGGCACGACCGACCAGCAACTCATGGCGCTGTCCCGCGAGTTCCCAGGGTTCTACCGCTACGCCTGCATCATGGAAGAGGCGTCCGAAGCCGAACGCAACAAGGCATCGCGGCCCTATGACGGCATGGCCGAGTTCTCCGAACAGCACAAGCAAATGGGAGCGCAACTGCTGACCACTGCGGCCACGCTTGAGCGCGGCTACCAGGCATTTCGTGCGAGCGGCAACCTGCAAGTCTTCCGGCCTCAGCTCGACGAGCTGGGCCGACTGCATCGGCAATGGCTGTCCGACCTGGACGCCTTCAAAGACTCGCTGCGTGCGCAGGGCGCAGAACCCAAGGTGCTGGAATACGTGAACGAGGTGTTCGGCCGCCTGGTCGAGCACATCAAGCAGCTTGCCGGGTGATCGCCGGAATTTCCGGCGGTTCCGGCTTCGTCGCGCCGTGCATTGGACTTCTGAGCAATCCCAGCCCCTCGCGGCGTTTCGTGCATAGAACTCCTGACCTTTGACGGTCAGAAGTCCGCTGCACACACGGCGGCCAGCCCAATGAACTGGTGCAGTCGTCTTCTGAAAATGACACTCACGCTGTCACATAATCGAACGTATACGTGACAGTGGCGCAATGTTGATCGGCTACATGCGGGTATCGAAAGCGGACGGCTCCCAAACCACAGATCTGCAGCGGGATGCGCTCATCGTTGCCGGCGTGAGTCCTGCACATTTCTATGAGGATCTGGCTTCAGGCCGACGCGATGATCGACCGGGGTTGGCGGCTTGCCTGAAGGCGCTCCGTAAAGGTGATGCGCTGGTCGTGTGGAAGCTCGATCGGCTCGGTCGCGATCTGCGCCACCTGATCAATACCGTACACGACCTGACTACTCATGGCGTGGGATTGAAGGTCCTGACCGGTCACGGCGCGGCGATCGACACCACGACCGCCGCCGGCAAGCTTGTGTTCGGCATTTTTGCTGCCCTGGCCGAGTTCGAGCGGGAGTTGATTTCCGAGCGGACCGTGGCCGGGCTTGCCTCGGCACGCGCACGCGGCAGGAACGGCGGGCGGCCGTTCAAGATGACCGCCGCGAAACTGCGATTGGCCATGGCGGCGATGGGGCAGCCGGAAACCGTGGTTGGTGATCTGTGTGGGGAACTCGGCGTTACTCGACAGACGTTGTACCGGCACGTCTCGCCAAACGGCGAGTTGCGTCCAGATGGCCTGAAGTTGCTTTCACGAGGCTGATTTTAGTCTGGAGGTGAATTGCTCACTAGGCCCAGTGGAAGCGAAGCTGCAATTTGAGGCCATAGGTAACCGCCTTCCGCGCCAACGTCGGCGAGGCGGTGCTGGCCGGTCTGCACGAGCACTTCTCGCGCATCGAGCGCTCGACCACCAGTAGCATGCAATACGACAAGGCGCTCGCACAATTCCGTCGGCGGCCGGAACCGCCAGGCCAGATGCTGGGGTGGGTCTGCCGCGGCGACCCGTCCTACCTCGACCTAGCAAACGACCGGATGGACCTGATGCCGCACTGATCGTGGAAAAGCAATGCCCGCGTGCCGGCTGGACCGACAGTGTTTTGAGAGCAGGAGGAAGGGCGCCGTTTGTCAGAATCGGCCTATTAAGGAACAGCAAATGCTTATGGCCTCAAATTGGAGCTTCGCTCCCACTGGGCCTTGTAGTGGGTGATGCGTAAACCGGGACGAACGTCATCGCGCATGGTGCCGCGATGAGGGAAGGTACGCAGGCTCTCGCAGTAGCTCACGATCGCCTCGGTGTAGCGTGCGGCAATGTCGGGAGACGCCGCAGCGGCGATGTAGCCGTACAAGGCCGCAAGCTGTTCCTCTGCCTCGGGGGAGAAGACAACGCGATAGCTCATCGTGCCTTGGCGTGTTCGGCGGCAAGGCGGGCGCGCACCTGGTCAATAGTGACCGCGTGGGAAGGCTCTGCCTTAAGCGCATCGTAGGCCGGGCCTACCTGGTGATGCAGCCAGCTTTCGATGGCTCGATCACGCGCCAGGAGTGCACGTAAGCCGTCGCGGATGACTTCACTTTCGGTGGCGTACTCGCCAGTCTGCACCTTGGCTTTCACCGCGGCCGCCATGTCGTTAGGCAGGGTGATGCTCAGTTGTTGTGTGGTTCGCATAGCGACCTCCAAAGCGCATGAATAGGATTTAATCCTACTCTATTAGTCCCCAGTAGACTGGTTTCAGATCTCTCGAAACTCGCCGTTGCGCGTCGCTCCAAGCGAGAACGGTTTTTGAGAGCACCTCGACCACATCGGCGCAGAGTCGCGCGGCCTTCTCGGCAAGGCTTCTCGCAGACCTTCGTTGGTGTTGGTGGCGGCCATCCTTATCGTGCGATTCTTTCCTTGTCTGAGACGACTCCTGCCACGGGGGCGACTGGCCCGGGGTGAGGAAGGGGTACTGCGGGGCCAATCCGTCGCTCGGAGTACCCCGGGAATCGGCCACAGCGGGCCGTGAGCGCGTTTTTTCCGGCTGGGACAGCCCTCTCTATCTAAAACACTCCTGGGGCGCTTCACGGGCTTCTTCTGGCGTGCCCTTGGACTCTCCCGGGTTTCTGTGGACAAGCCCTTGCATAACCCGGTGCGTTACCCACGCGCTCCGCCTGGTGGCTCACGATCGGGCGTCTGCCCGTTTTTGCGGCGACGGGCCGTTCGGTGCCCCGTTGCATTGGCTTTTCTGAGGCGGATTTCTTGCTAAATTATCGTTATTACCGTAATATGTTTATCGTAATAACGATAATTTCAGAACGCTATTTCAAGGACATCCGATCATGGCTAAGGCTTTGGTGACGCAAGAGCGTGTTTTCGAGGTGGCGCAGGCCCTGACGGACCAGGGCACGGCGCCGACCATCTTGAACGTGCAGGAAGGGATCGGCGGGGGCAGCTATACGACGGTCAAGCGCTATCTGGACCAGTGGCGGGAGGCGGCGCCGAAGCAGCGACAGCCGGTGGAACTGCCGGAACCCGCGGTCGCCCGGCTGATGAGTCTCGGCCGGGAGTTCTGGGGCCTGCTCGACGAACAGGCCGGACAGCAGGTGGAAGCGCTGCGGGCGGCGACGCGGGAAGAGGTCGCCGCGATCCAGACGCAGCTTGACCAGGCGGAGCAGGCGATCGGCCGACTGGAGGCCGAACGCGAGCAGGCCGAGAGTCATGCCGCCGCGCAGGAGCAGGCATTGCGCGAAGCGGTGGCGGCGCAGGCGGCGCAGACCGAACGGATGGCCGCTGCCGAAGCGAAGGCCGGCGAACTGGCCGCGCGGGTCGAGGACCTCAAGGGCGAACTGGAGCGGGCCCATGCGCGACAGACGGCGGAACGCGAAGCAACAACGGCGGCCCGTGCTGAAGCCCAGGCCGCTGCGGTGGAAGCTGCCCGGCTGCAGGGCGAGCTGGCGGCACTTAAGAAACCGCGTTCAAGCGCTTAACCTGGCGAAGGGGGCACGGCAACGGGCAGCTTTCTTCGGGAACTCGTCGTCGCGCGGGGGGTTGGGTGGGTGGCCGCAAGAGGGCCATGGTGGCGACAAAGCGTGGTTACGACGCTTTGTCGCCGTTGTTTGTCCGGGCTGGTGTTGTGAAAACAACGGTGCAGTAACGGTAAAACAACGGTAGAAAAAAGGTAAAACAACGCTGCAGTAACGGTAAAAAAAGGTAGAACAACGCTGCAGCGCCGGGCAGGATATGTGAAGTAGGCCCACCCGCAAGCGGGTCGTCCTTCTTCACGAAACCCTTATTCGCACTGCGTGCTCAACGGACATCCTGCTCTGCGAGGCAGCCGGCTATCGCCGCCACAAATGGGGTAGATGGGTAGAACGAGCAGTCGTGTCACCGGCCGCCATTTCGTAGTCGGAAAACGCCGGAGACAAAGTTTCCGGCCATCCGACCTATCAGACACGGTTCCCCGTGCAGCTTTCGCCCTGTCGAGACCATCGTTTGCGACGCTTTGCCGTCCGGGTGGGAAACACTTATTTTGCGACATCAACGCTACTGGTATCGCGGTTTTTTGTTTTACCTGAACAGGTATAAACTGCCACCATGACCAATGAAGAAAAAGCGCTCGAATGGATCGCGAGCAGCTACAAGGATCTGATGGCGTTGCCGCCTGACGTGCGCAGACGCTTCGGTTACGCACTGTCGTTGGCGCAGATGGGTGACCAGGATGACGCGGCAAAGGTGCTCAAGGGCTTCGGCGGTGCCGGCGTGCTTGAGGTCGTCGAGGACGATGCCGGCGGCACGTACCGGGCCGTCTACACGGTGAAGTACGCGGAAGCGGTGTTCGTCCTGCACTGCTTCCAGAAGAAGAGCAAGAGGGGGATCTCCACACCGAAGTCAGATATGGACATCATTCGCGCTCGGCTGAAAGTGGCCGACGCATTGGCACAGGAGCTACGAAATGCAAAAACGAATCATTGAAGGCGTCGAGGTTCAGCGCAGCTCGGGCAACGTCTTTACCGACCTTGGACTGCCAGACGCCGAAAAACTCAAGATCAAGACCGGCTTGGTGGTCGAGATCAGGAAAGCGATGCGCGCCCTTGGGCTGACTCAACAAGAGGCGGCGAAACGCATGGGCATCCCGCAACCGAAGGTGTCGGGCATGATGCGTGGTGACTTCACGAACCTGTCCGAGCGCAAGCTGATGGACTGCTTGAACCGCCTCGGCTACGACATCGAGATCAAAGTGCGGCCGGCCGCCGAGCCGGTCGGACACCTGACGCTCGCGGTCGCTTGATCAGGTGCCAGCCGATGGTAGCCGGCATTACCGATGAAGAGTGGGACAAACTGTCTCCGGAGAATTTCGAGACGCATTCGCTGCTGCGTGCCGTCGATGCCGTGGACGAACTGCGCGCCGATCTCAGCGATGGCGAATACGCCACCCCGCCGCAGCTTCGCACCGACCTGCTGAAGCTGCACCAACTGGCAATGGCCGTCATCAACGAGGGATCGCGCAGCCAGGTCGCTTCTCTATTCGAGCTGGCCAGCGATCTGGATGAGCAGGTTTCCCACATGATGACCAATCTGGAAGAGGTACAGGCAACGCTATCGCAATTGACGGCGCTGTACCCGGACAGCTTGTGCTATGGAGGCCTGGACGGCGACGAATGATGGCTGGCCGCTCCTACTCAGGCCCATCAAGCGTCAGGTCGCCACGGCGGATCGCATCGCCAACCACAAGAGGGACGCAATCCGCAGTAACGCGCCTCCCTGAAACAGCGCCTGCCACGCAAGTGGATGAGCAAGTAAAGTCCGGCTTACAACCCCTGAAGCGCCCCCAAGTGACAGAAGTGTCATTCCCGTGACAGGTTGCCGTCGGTATTGATCGTCGATACTCGTAAATGTAGTGCATTGCCAGAGACGCCTACCAGCGGACCATCCGGGAAGCCTTCCGCGAGGTCAATGACGCACTCATCAATCAGGACCGGACGCGCGAACAACTACCCACAACTACGCGCGCAGAAACAGCAAGTACGGGCACTGGAGCAGTACTCTGCAACCGCCCGGCTGCGCTACGACAACGGCAATACTAGCTACATTGAAGTGCTCGATTCGGAGCGAAGCCTGTTCAACGTCCAGCTGCAATATGCGCAAACGCAGCAGGTGCAATTCCCGGCGATGATCAATC
>JGI11692J13181_100063_pt1 | contig 37917 bp, 30 predicted proteins | sample Accclapoofosmids_FD_13181 | JGI IMG/M metagenome (IMG submission 13181) | reverse complement strand
GAACGCGTTCCTTCTGCAGCATCTCGGCGATGAACTTCTGGTCGTCCCGGATCGGATAGAGCTTCGGGTCAAGGCGCGGAAACATGTACAGCGCCGCCTTCGGTTTGACGCAGGTGACGCCGGGGATGGCGGTGATCAGCTCGTACGCCAGATCGCGCTGGCGGCACATGCGCCCGCCTGGGGCGACCAGGTCGTCGATGCTCTGGTAGCCGCCGAGGGCGGTCTGGATGGCGTGCTGGCCGGGGACGTTGGAGCACAGGCGCATCGACGCCAGCATGTCCAGGCCTTCGATGTAGTCGCGCGCGTCGCGCAGATCGCCGGAGACGACCATCCAGCCGGCGCGATAGCCGCAGGAACGGTAGTTTTTCGACAGGCCGTTGAAGGTCACCGTGAGCACGTCGGTCGACAGCGATGCAATTGCGGTATGCGTTGCGCCGTCGTAGAGAACCTTGTCGTACACCTCGTCGGCGTAGATGATCAGGTTGTGCTGACGGGCGATGTCGACCAATTCGAGCAGCACGTTCTCCGGATACAGGGCGCCGGTGGGGTTGTTCGGATTGATCACCACCAGCGCGCGCGTGCGCGGGGTGATCTTGGCGCGCAGATCCTTGAGGTCGGGCAACCAGTCGTTGCCTTCGTCGCAGAGATAGTGGCGCGGCGTGCCGCTGGAAAGGCTCACCGCCGCGGTCCACAGCGGGTAGTCCGGCGTCGGCACGAGCACTTCGTCGCCGGCATTGAGGAGGGCGTTCATGGCCATTACGATCAGCTCGGAGACGCCGTTGCCGATGTAGATGTCGTCCAGCGTCACGCCCTGGATGTGTTTCTGCTGGGTGTAATGCATGACCGCCTTGCGCGCCGAGAAAATCCCTTTCGCATCCGAGTAGCCGGCCGCACTGGGCAGGTTGCGGATCATGTCGAGCTGGATTTCCTCCGGCGAATCGAAGCCGAAGGCGGCGAGATTGCCAATGTTGAGCTTGATGATGTGGTGGCCTTCTTCCTCCATCTTCCTGGCCTGTTCGAGGACCGGGCCGCGGATGTCGTAGCAGACACGGTCCAGCTTGTTCGATTTGCGGATCGGCTTCATGGCGCGGCTCTTTCGCGACCGCCAGCCGACGGCAGCAGGCCGTCCTTCCTGAACATGTCGCGGATGCCGCGCACCGCCTGCCGCGTGCGCTCTTCGTTTTCGATCAGCGCAAAGCGCACGTGATCGTCGCCGAATTCGCCGAAACCGACGCCGGGCGAGGCCGCGACCTTGGCTTCGAGGAGCAGTTTCTTGGCAAACTCCATCGATCCCAGGTGCCGGTAGAACTCGGGGATTCTGGCCCAGATGTACATCGACGCTTTCGGCACTTCGACCATCCAGCCGGCTTCGTGCAGCCCCTTGGCGAGCACGTTGCGGCGCCGCTGATAGGTCTGGCGCACATCTTCCACGCACTGCTGCGATCCTTCGAGGGCGATCACCGACGCCACCTGGATCGGCGTGAAAGTGCCGTAATCGTGATAACTCTTGATGCGCACCAGCGCCCGGCACAGCTCTTCGTTGCCGACCATGTAGCCGACCCGCCAGCCGGCCATGTTGTAGCTCTTGGACATGGTGAAGAATTCAACCGCGACCTCGCGTGCGCCGGGCACCTGCAGGATCGACGGTGCCTGATAGCCGTCGAAGACGATGTCCGCGTAGGCCAGGTCATGGACGACCAGGACGTCGTGCTCGCGGGCCAGCGCGACGACGCGCTCGAAGAACTCGAGGTCCACGCAGCGGGCGGTCGGATTGCTCGGGAAGCCGAGAATCATCATCTTCGGTTTCGGCGTCGTTTCGATGAGCGCGCGCTGCAGCTCGGCGAAGAAATCGACGTCGGGCGTCATCGGCACCGAGCGGATATCGGCGCCAGCGATGATCGCCCCGTAAATGTGAATCGGGTACGAGGGATTGGGCACCAGGACGGTATCGCCGCGGTCGACGGTGGCCAGCATCAGATGGGCGATGCCCTCTTTGGAACCGATGGTCACCACCGCTTCCGTTTCCGGATCCAGGCTCACGTCGTAGCGCCGCTGGTACCAGTCGCAAATCGCCTTGCGCAGGCGCGGAATGCCTTGCGAGACCGAGTAGCCGTGCGTGTTTTCGCGCAGCGCCGCCTCGACCAGCTTGTCGGTGATGTGCTGCGGCGTCGGCCCGTCCGGATTCCCCATGCTCATGTCGATGATGTCTTCGCCGCGCCGGCGAGCGGCCATCTTCAGCTGGGCGGTAATGCTGAAGACGTAGGGCGGCAAACGTTGGATGCGGGAAAACTCTCTCATGATCCGGGCTCGAGTAGTGGCAGCGCTGTTGATGACGCGTCGATCGGTGAGCGCTACGGGGCGGCGCTTGCGCACTGTCCCTCTCTGGAGGCGATCGGCAAAAAAGCTATAATCGTACTTTAAGGTTTTGTGCGCCGCAATTTTCATGAAACTACAGCTCGACAGACCCGACGGCCTGAACACCTTCACCGCTTACGGCGAGGGCTACGTCAGCGTGAACGGTATCCGCCACAGCTGTAACCTGGCGGTGCTGCCAGAGCGCCTGATCCCGGATTGGACGCAGGCAACTTTCGACACCCTGCGTGTCGAGGACTTCGCATGGCTGGCCTCGCTCGACGCCGAAATCATTCTGCTCGGCACCGGCAATCGGCTGCGCTTTCCGACTCCCGACCTGATGCGGCCGCTGGCACGGGCGCAGAAGGGCCTGGAAGTGATGGATTTGCCGGCCGCGTGTCGTACCTACAATGTTCTAATCGGTGAGGGTCGCAAGGTCGCCGCCGGCCTGCTGCTGGCCTGACGGCGTGCAGTCTCCCCGGCGGCGCCGGCGCCAGCCGGTCAACGGAAAAAGGGCGGCCAAGGCCGCCCTTTTTCTTATGCCCTCGCCGATCAGTCGCGTTCGCCGCTGAGCATCAGCAGCAGGTTCAGCAGGCTGACGAAGACGTTGTAAATGCTCAGATAGACCGACAGTGTCGCCGAGATGTAGTTCTCCTCACCGCCATTCACGATGCGGCTGATGTCGTAGAGGATGTACGCCGAGAAGACGAGCACCGCAACCGCCGAGATGGTCAGCGACAAGGCCGGGATCTGGAAGAAAATGTTGGCCACGATCGCCAGCAGAACGACAATCATCCCGATGAAAAGAAACCGGCCCAGGAAGCTGAAATCCTTCTTGGTGATCGTGGCAACGGCGGCGAGCGAGAAGAAGATCACGCCGGTACCGCCCGCGGCCATGGCGATCAGCGGGCCGCCGTTACTGAAGCCCAGCGCCACCTGCAGAATGCGTGACAGCATCAGCCCCATGAAGAAGGTAAAGCCGAGCAGCAGCACAACTCCCATGCCGCTGTTCTTGGTACGCTCAATGCCCCACATGAAGCCGAAGGCAATGCCGAGGAAGAGCAGGAAGGACATCAGCGGGCTGCCGGACATGAACGTGAACTGCATCTGTATGCCAGCCAAGGCGCCGAGAACGGTTGGCACCATGGTCAGGGCGAGCATCATGAACGTATTGCGCAGAACCCGGTTCTGCTGCAGCGACACCTCGCGAGTGGCTTGGCCGGTGATCTGAAACTGGGGTTGCATGGACTTCCTCCTGTTGATCGAATTAGGATTACGGCGCTGAGACTAGCCAACTACGTGAAAAGTTTCAATCACTATTGCTGTCTGGTGCCGGGTTGCAAGCGTCGTTGGCAGGTAGACTGTGGCGCGTCCGGGGCGCGGCGCCGTGCTATCATTCGCCCCGCCGTTGCGGCAGGTGGCGAACACCGACGGTGAGCTTGCAGGAAGTGTGGCAGAGTGGTCGATTGCACTAGTCTTGAAAACTAGCGACGGGCAACCGTCCGTGAGTTCGAATCTCACCGCTTCCGCCAGTAAAGTACATTAAGGTCCTGAAAAATATAAAGAATAAATTGTAGGAAATCAGGCCTACCAAACAACCCGCAACAAAAGATGCGCCAATCAGTTCTCCCTCAAAAGGGAGCGCCGGAGGCCGAGGCTGCGTCTGTACCTTGCCCGGCATAGTGACTCGGGTGGAGAGGTCTGCGAGATGGCCGAGCCGAGCGGCCGGCTTTCGTCCTGTAACGACACCGGCAGAGGGCAATGCCAAGCCAGGTGATCGAGGCTTTCCGCAAACGCTGCGCTTCTTGCGTCGTTGATCTGGCCACGGCTTCAAAATGTGATCGAAAAAGATGCCTCGCGGTCGCAAGGGGAGGCTGGGCGCAGCCTTATGGAAGAAAAAGCCTACGCGTCGCCCTCGAATTGCCCCCTGGTCGACACCCTGCGAGGCCGTGAAGTACTCCAGATCGGCGAATTGGCCGTCCTTGATGGCCGGGAAGTGCTCTTGGCGTCCGCAATGGGTCGCGTGCCAGGGTGGCCGGGCTACGGCGTTTTGGCGAATTTCTGATAAGGATTGGTGGGGTGACCAATCCTTATCTTTAAGAGGGGGCATGAACTACCGATGACAGCGTAAATCCGCGACGTCAGAGCACTGCGGCAAGCCCGGCTGAAAGAGATGTTCGAGCAGCAAACCAGAGACCTTGGCCATCGCCGGCTGCGGGAGTCATCGCCCAATGATGGCCTTCTCTGGTTGCCACCGACCACCCGCGCCATCTGAAGTCGTCCGCACCGACGTCCGAAACGTGACCCTGTTGGGCGCTTTTCCCCCGCCTCCGCAAAAGCCTGGGTGCTAGAAATTCCGGCATGCCCGCCCGCCTCCTTCTCGTCTCTCCCGGTATTCGATCACCACAAGCCTTCGGCACGCGCGACCGGCCAAGGGGACACGCTTGCTGACCGGCGTCTCGCGCGGTGGGAAGCTGATTGCCCTGGCTTCGGACATCGGCGCTGCCAGGGTCGATGTGGGTTCGTTCGCGTTCCTGGGGCAGGCCCTGGTTCAGACCACCTTGCCACATAGCGACCCCGGGGTGTCCAGCTTCGAACGGACGAGCGGACCCGTGTCACTATCGATCGTCGCCGATCCGAGAGGTGCGGCCTCAAAGACATGCTGCTCGCTGATCAAGCATTCGTTTTCCGGGATCCCCAGCGGTCGGATGATCGGATTTCGTGGGCAAGCAGCCTCAAGCTATCGGAGGCTTTTTTTCGCAATGTTACCGAGTCGCCGGTGCCGATCGACATGCGCGTGCTGCACGCCCTCTCCAGGTCGCCCTTGGCTATGGCATCTATTTCTGGCTGCTCTACCGCATCTTTGTCCTGCGTGTCACCCAGCGTCGGAGCGTCCTCATCCCCTGGCAGTCATTGAAGCTTCAGTTCGGTTCCGACTACGGCGACTCGCTTCGCGGCTTGCTGGACTTCAAAAAACAATTCCTTCAGAGGCTCGAGGATGCCTTGCTGTTCTACCCCGAGGCCAACGTTTCCGCGCCGGCGACAGGACTCCTCGTGGCGGCCAGTCGGTTACGTATTGGCCATACGGGCGGGGCGCGACTGTCTTACCTGTAGTCCTGGTTGGTTAGCGCTCGTCTCGACGGCCGGCGTTTTTCCGCCGCACCACTCCCTACCCAACAAGTTTTTCATGGTCACGAACCCTTCAATTCAGGCGTGCGTTGCGTAGGTGTCGAGCGCCCTGGCCTCGCCGATCTTCTGCACCGCCGTTTTGGCAACCGGGTTTTCGACGACTACCCTCACCATCTCCGGGTCAGGCCGTCGAGATTGTTGTTTCTCTCTTGGCTGGCGGGTTCTTGTTTTCCGATCCTGGAGTTCGCTGCACGGCGTCGGTACGCGTCGATTTCTGTGGAAAACTTTTTCGAGACCTGCATTCTTTGCATCCGTAGAATGGTTCTGGATAGCGTCCCGATCGGCGCCGCCCGCGGTGGATCGGGATGTTTTGGAATCATCCGCTGCAGTTGCCGACCAATCCGATGTACCTGGATGAGTACGGTCACTGTCCGTGATGGTGTTTGGTGGTTTTCTGGTCACGCAGCGTGATGGAGAGCAGGTGACCCCCCTCGGGGAACTTGAACAAACGAACCCTTTGGGGGAGTCTCTGGTTACCAAGCCAAGAGACTATTCAAGTGTGCCACGCCCTACTGCAGTCGCCCAACTTTTTCCGCTTGCTGCTGCGCATTGATGAAGAGCTGGCCAGTCAGACACACGCGGTCGCTTGCAGGTGCGGCGGTGTTCTGCACCGCGCCAACTATCCGCGCAAGCCCCGCGCCTGCCTGAGCGAGGTTCGCAGCGATTACGAATCGCGCTTCAGCTTCTGCTGCAATCTCTGCCGGCGGCGAACGACGTCGATGTCCGTGCGTTTCCTGGGTCGGCGCGTGTATCTCGCGCTGGCGGTGGTGCTGGGGTCTGCCCGGCATGCCGGGCAGACCCCAGCGGCGACACGGCTGTCCGGAACCCTCAACGTCCCGTTGCTGACCTTGCGACGCTGGCGTCACTGGTGGCAAACGCAATTTCCACAGACCCCGCTCTGGCAAGCCGCCTGCGCCCGCTTCATGCCCCCTGTGGTCAGCGATCTCTTCCCCGCCAGTCTGCTCGAACGGTTTTCGGGAAATGCCGAAGAAGCACTGATGCGACTCCTGGTTTTCCTGTCGCCGATCACCGTCAGGCCGATCGACTTGCCTGAGGGTCGCTGATCGCCCGCAGAAGATGCTGATAGTCAGCCTGATCGAGGCTTTGTAGCCTTCGCTCCTGGTTGGAGCGCCGTCGGCGCCACCACACTGGGAGACCTTCTTGAGTTCCACTATCGATCCGCTGAAACGCGATCGCTGGGCGCGTTTGCGCTTCTCGATCATCGGCCCCTTGCTGGCCGCACCGCCCGCCGCCGGCGAATTGCAGGCCGCCTTGACCCTGCTCGCCATCAAGCGCTGGCGACATCCCCTCTCGGGACTCGAAGTGTGTTTCGGCAAGTCGACGCTGGAGCGCTGGTACTACCAGGCACGGCACGCTGCCGACCCGGTCGCCACCCTCAGAAACCGACTGCGCGGCAACATCGGCCGTTTCCCCAGCATGAGTCCACGGACCGTCGAGGTGCTGACCACCCAGTACCGCGAACATCCCGGCTGGACCGCACAACTGCACCTCGACAATCTGCGCGTCGCACTGGCGGGCATTGAGTCACCCTTGCCGTCCTACCCCACCGTTCGACGCTACCTCAAGGCTCAGGGCATGTTCCGACAAGCCCATCCCAAGCGCGCCACCGAAGGGGCGTCACTGGCCCGTGACCGCCTCGAACGGCTGGAGGTCCGGAGCTTCGAAGTCGATCAAGTGTCGGCCCTCTGGCACCTCGATTTCCATCACGCCAAACGCAAGGTGCTGACACGTGCGGGGAGCTGGGTCAAGCCGCTGCTGCTCGGGGTGATCGACGACCGCTCGCGGCTCGTTTGCCACTTGCAGTGGTATCTCGACGAAACGGCCGAGAGCCTGGTACACGGACTGTCGCAAGCGTTCATGAAGCGAGGGCTGCCACGTGCCCTGATGACCGACAATGGCGCCGCCATGCTGGCCGATGAAACCGTCTCCGGCCTGGCTTGTCTGGGCATTGTCCATCAGACGACGCTGCCTTATTCCCCTTACCAAAATGCCAAGCAAGAATCCTTCTGGGGCCGTGTCGAAGGGCGGCTGATGGCCATGCTGGAAGGCGAGGATTCGCTGACGCTCGATCTCCTCAATCAAGCGACCCAAGCCTGGGTCGAACAGGAATATCACCGCACGCGCCATGCCGAACTCGATACGACGCCGCTGACGCGTTATCTTGCCGGCCCGAATGTCCGTCGCGACTGCCCGAAGACGGCAACGCTGTCGGCCGCATTCCGTATCGAAGTGGCGCGCCGGCAACGGCGCTCCGATGGCACGGTGAGTCTGGCCGGAGCACGCTTCGAGATTCCTGCCCGTTATCGCCATCTCACCGTGCTTCACCTGCGTTACGCCCGCTGGGATCTGACACGGGTCGATCTGGTCGATCCGAGGACCGGTGCACTGCTTTGCCCCGTCAAACCACTCGACAAGTCGGCCAACGCCGATGGCCAGCGCCGGCGCCTGACGCCGGTGAGCCCCGATCTGTCGCCGCTACCGTCGTCGGGCCTGGCGCCCTTGCTCCGCCAGTTGCTCGCTGACTACGCCGCCACCGGCCTGCCGCCCGCGTACTTGCCACCCCTCGACCAGGACCTCGCATGAACCAGAAACTCCTTGCCCTGTATGGGCTGAAGTGGAATCCCTTCTCCCCGGATTTGCCTACGGAGGCGATCTACGTGCCGCCCCGGATCGAGAATTTCTGTTGGCGGATCGAGCAGGCCCAGATCCGCGAGGGGGGCTTTGCAATGATCCATGGCGACCCGGGTACCGGCAAGAGCGTTGCTTTGCGCCTCCTGGCGGAGCGTCTCGCGCGCTTGCCCGATATCACGGTGGGCGCGATCAATCACCCGCAGAGCAACCTCGCCGACTTCTATCGCGAAATGGGCGATATCTTTGCCGTGCCCTTGCGCCCACATAATCGCTGGGGTGGCTTCAAGGCCTTGCGCGAGGTCTGGTTCGCGCATCTGGAGACGACGCGAAGACGGGCGGTACTGCTGGTCGATGAGGCGCAGGAGATGAGTCCGCCGGTGCTTTGCGAGCTTCGTCTTCTGGCCAGTGCGCGATTCGATTCGCAGCCGCTCTTGTGTGTGGTGCTGGCGGGCGATGCGCGCCTGATCGAGAAGCTGCGGCGCGAGGAACTGATCCCGCTGGGCTCGCGTATTCGCACCCGGCTCGCCACCGAACACGCCAGCAGGGAGGAGTTGCTCGCCTGCCTGAACCATCTGCTTGCCGGCGCCGGTAACGCCAGTCTGATGACCCCGATGCTGCAGCAGACGCTGTGCGATCATGCCGCCGGCAATTACCGCATTCTGACGACGCTCGCCGCCGAACTGCTCGCCGCCGCGGCGCAGCGTGATCTTCCCCAACTCGACGAGAAGCTCTATCTGCAGGTCTTCGCCCAACCCGAGAGGCCGGCGCCACGGCGTGCGGTGGCGGGTCGCTGATTTCGAGACGGACGACGTCCTTCGGCACTTCGAATCCCTCGATGGCGCGCCGATCGCTCAATTCGTGGGCGTTGGTAAATCCCTCGAACTGTGGCCGGAAGGGGGTCATGGGGACCGTGGAATAAATGCGGCACGTTTCATCGCCGCGTTTATGCCGCGAAAGCCCCTTGACGCCCTGCAGGGCGCCAACGCTCACGGCAGTTGACGGGGATGGGGGTTTTACATCCCCGACGGCTGCCTCACGGCGAGTGCGGGGTCTGGGGCAGAGCCCCAGGATCTGGTCGTCTGCACCGCTCTTGCCCGACTCTCATCAATGATCGGGCAGCACGTGATGCGTGGCGCCTATCCGCCGCAACCATCACCGTACGTGAACATCGGAACATCAAATCGGCTGACCACACTCATTTTAGCGGCTAAAATTTCGTGGCCAAAAATTGCCCTGATTGTTAGCTGTGCTCATCGCTATCGGCAGTTGGCCTTGACCATCGCCGCCAGATACGGAAAGCTCGGATTCGAGCGAGAATTCACTTTGCTTTCGCAAGTGCCTGACAATTTCCGGCGCTTCCCCCTCACGCTTCAGCTCCCTCTGACTTTCAGGAGGGCTTGGGAACGCCCTTCTGGCAATCCATGCAATAAACGTGTCCGCCGAATCGAACCTTGTTGAACCAGCAAAACTTAGCAACGTTGTAGGCCACCACGGTTTGGCAGGAAACGCAGGCCAATTTCGACTTGGGTTTGTCGCTCTGCGGACTTTCCTCAGCAGCCACTGTCCCACCGCTCTCGACGACTTTCTTGTTGTCACCGACGGGGCGGATCATGTCCTTGGATAGGCCAAATCGCGCGTACCAGTCAAAAGAGATCGGCTTGTGACGGGCGGCGAGACGGCGAGCGAATGCCTCCATTGTCTCGGAAGCGACGACTTTCGCCATCGTGAGAGGGTTGTTATCGGAGTCAAAACTCTTCTCTATCTTTTGTTTCACCTGGTCGGCTTTCGTGATTCCTTCATCCCACCAACCGCTGGCTTTTGGTCGCATTACCCGAGCGTTTTTCGAAACGACGACGAGACTGCGAAAGTCGGGTTTGATTGAAAAACCGAGACGCTTTGGCAACTCGACCGCACCTGAGTCACACGCACTCTTGATGACCGCGATGTGCTTGGCGTTTTGCTCGTGCGGAGACCCAATGCCTTGCGGCCTACCGTTCCAGAACATGGAGCACTCGCCTTGCTCGTTGATGGCGATACCTTCCGCGAATCGCTTGCTCTCGCACACCCACACGTCCAAAAGACGATTGACCAGTAAATGGTCGATCTGGGCGACACGGCCGTCGTGCTCCAGCCGCAGGTCATGGATGACAGCCCAGTTTTTCGAGGGACCGTAGTGAAAATCGATCTCATAGGCCGCCTCCTGCTCGCCCTTGACTCCAAACGAGATGTTACGAATCTCTTGGTCAATCTTCCGCTTGGTGTCCGCGTTAGCCGCAGGGTGAACCAGCAATTCTCTGAGGGTTGCAATGTCCTTGGTCTTATCATCCGCCTGCTTGATGAGCATGTCGTTGCCTTGTTCTTGGTGTATTACCAGAGGATAGGGACGGGCATCGGGTGGGTCAAGGCATCAACTGCCGATTGTCATTCAGGAGTACAACAAGGGCATAATGTGTCGCCCGGAGTAGCTCGGGCAAACTTGCCGACGACGACGCAGCGGCGAGGTGAGGCTATTTCGGAAAGTAGATCGTTGCAACTGCCCCATTGGGGAAGCCGTCATTGCAGCGATCTGGGTGTATGCTATTGCCCTATGATGCGAGGCGCAGTTTACTCGGCATCTTCGTCCCGTATTTAGCCAGCAAACATGCGGCGTAAAACTGTTCCCCGACAGCACACCGGGGCTCGCTACTTTCCACAGAATCCTCATGCGCACGAACTTCGTCCTCGTCGACTTTGAGAACGTCCAGCCCAAAGATCTCGGGCTGCTCAAGGATGGCCTATTCAAGGTGAAGTTGTTTCTCGGCCCCAATCAGTCAAAGATCCCGGTCGCCCTCGCATCCTCACTTCAGTCTCTCGGCAGCAATGCCGAATACATCGTTCTGGAAACCGCTGGAAACAACGCACTCGACTTTCACATCGCCTACTACATTGGTCTACTTTCTGCCGAAGACCCGTCTGCTTTTTTTCACATCATTTCCAAAGATTCTGGTTTCGACCCTCTAATAAAGCACCTCAAGGGAAGGAAGGTCTTCGCTCAGCGCTCCACGTGCATCGCCAACATTCCTTTCTTCAAGCCCACGCTTCCGGCTACGCCAGAAGCTCAGATTGAAGTTGTCGTTGCAGACCTTATCCGTCGAAAGACATCGAAGCCTCGCACCCAGAAAACTCTTCTCAGCACCCTGCATGCCCTGTTCAAGAAAGAGCTTTCCGAGCAACAACTCTCTCAACTGTTCGCTTCGCTGTGCAGCCGCGGCGTCGTAAAGGTCGATGGGACAAAGGTGTCGTATGAATTACCCGTTGAGCCCTAACATTGCGGTCGGGGATGGCCTGCAAGCTGCGCTTGCAAGTTCCCCATCGGCATCGTCACCGAACTGCCACGCACCTTGGACGGTAGGGCTTTCGAACTCGATCGCTTTTTTGGCCTCGGCGCTCACGAAACCTGACCCTTTTTCGCTCGCTGAAACGGATCCAGGAGATGCGCAGGAGTCGGTAATCTGCGCGATATCGGCAGTGACCGAACGGGGCTTGGCGGAGCCGCGACGCCGCGACGCCGCGGCGGCGCGCTCCGATGGAGAGTTTTTTTGAGGGGAACTGGACTCGCTTCGCGCGTGAGGAAGGGAAGCCTCGTAGCTGGGTCAAGGGCAGGCTGCGGTTTTTTGCAGCCTGGCGAAGCTTCCCTTGACGCAGCGCAGGGGCGCTAAGCTGTGGGTGGCAGTAAGTGCGGTATCGCGCTTACTGCCATAGAGACCGGGGCCGTCTTTTGCGCGCGCCGCATGTGCCCGGATCGCCGTCCGTCAGCCACTTACGCCCTCGGTGCAGTCAAGGCGAGAAGCGGGCGCGAGGGTTGGCAACGCCCGGCAAGCGAGCAAACACCCGCAGCGTCGCGCCTTCAGGAGGCCGCAGATTCGTCCGCTGGCGCGGTTTTCCTCGACGCCGAGCATTTATCCGCCGCTGTCGAGGCCACCGCCTCTATCGCCGGGTCGCCTCCCGGTTCGCTGCGCAAGGAAGGCCCGCTCAAGCGCAGAATGATGCAGCGGTGCTGAAGCCGGTCGAGCAGCGCATCGACGAGCGGCTTCTTCTGAAACAACTCGTACCAGTCGGGCAGATCGAGATTCGTCGAAATCATCGTTGACAGCCCCAGGCTATAGCGCTGATCCATCAGGCGGAAGAACGCGTTGACCTGTTCCGGCTTCAGATTCAGGTAGCCCAGCTCATCGATGGCGATCAGCGGAAAGCGGCACAGTTGGTTGAGCAGCCCCGTCGTCGAGCGATCGGCGAGCGAAGCATACAAGGCATCGAGCAAAGCCTGCGCATTGTAGAAGCGCGCACGATAACCGTTCAGACACGCCTCGCGGAGCAGTCCCACCGCGATCCCCGACTTGCCGGTCCCTGGCGGACCGATCAGCAACACGTTCTCGCCACGGCGCAGGAATTCCAGTCCGGCCAGGGTCATCACCTGCGCCTTGTTCACGCTCGGCTGGCGCGCAAAAGGAAACGACTGCAACGTCCACGGCCAGGGCAAATGCGCCTGGCTCAGGCGATAAGCCAGACTCTTCTCCCGTCGTGCCGCATCCTCCGCGCTGAACAAGCGAACGAGCACCTCCGGAAGCGGCGTCCCCTGGCGCTCGGCCCGGTCGAGTTCCTCATCGAGCACCGCCGCCATCCCCGACCAGCGCATCTGCGCGATCAAGGCTTGCAAACGCTCACGCATCGTCGTCACCCCGGTCCAGATTGAAGAAATCCCCCGCCACCCGTTGCAGAATCATGCGCTCCAGGCGACCCAGGTCGAACATCCCGAACGGCAGCGCCTGCGCCACCGCCGCCAGCAACGGCCCCTGCGGATAAGTCCGCTTGAACGCCAGCAAGCGGCGCAAAGGCCGCACCCCCCGACCATGCGCCTGGCGGACCAGCGCTGCGACATACGCATCGAGCAGCGGATCGTGCCCCTGCAGCAAGATCGCCTCGCGAGGCGGCGTGCGCGGCCGGGGCTGCGGGGTTGGGTGATGCCCAGGGAGCTTCTGCTTCGCATCGCGCACGCCGAGCAAACGGGCATGCACCGCGAGCAGCTGCTCCCCCCGGCAGACCCTGACCTCGGTCGCATACAGATAGACGCTCAGCGCCTTGCCCACCCAGCGTTCGGGCACCGAATAGCGATTCGTCTCAATGGACACGAAACCCTGCAGATCGACCACCCGCTCGACCACCTGATAGACCGGCGGCAGCACCGCCGGCAGCGGCTGCAGGCAAGGCTTCTCGACGACGTAGGCGGCGCTCGGCGCCACCCCCAAAGCCCGCTTCGGTTTGGCATTGGCCACGTTCTCGCACCAGGCCAGCACTTGCTGGTTCAGGTCGGCGAAATCGCGAAACGTCCGTCCGGCCAGGAAATTGCCTTCGATCCAGGAAAAAGGTCTTTCGATCCTCCCCTTGCGATCAGGCATGTTCACCGGGTGCGCACGGAAAGCGAAGCCCAGCGTACGTGCCAGGGCCACCACCTCGCCGACCTTTAACACCTTGCTGTCATATTTCGGGCTTTTCTGGCCGATGCAAATCTTAAGTTGTTGATTTCACAGAGGCGCCATTTTGGCGGCGTAATGTTGTGCCATAATAGTTTTAGAAATGTGGTTTTTCCCCTTGCATTTCTTGTACGATCGTGGGCATGTTTATCCGACAAACACGAACGAACAACAAGGCCACCGGCGAAGGCTACTTCACCTACCGCCTGGTGCGTGGCGAACGCATCGCTGGCAAGGTCCGTCAGATCACCCTGCTGAATCTCGGACGCAACTTCGCGATCAAGCAGGAAGACTGGCCGGTGCTGTGTCGGCGTATCGAACAGCTGCTGCACCCCCAGGAAGCGCTGCTGCCACTGCCATGCAGCGGTCATATAGAGAGTGCCGCCCAGCGCTACGCAGGGCAACTGATCGTGCGGGCGCCGATCAGTGACTCGGCGGCGGTAGCGAGCAGCGACCCCGCGGCGCAGCCGCGTCCGGCGGTGACGTTCGCGGAAGTCGATATTGACTCGCTGCAAGTGATGCAGCCGCGTTCGGTCGGTGTCGAGCATGTCGGTCTGCATGCGCTGGCCGAGCTGGGCATCATCGACCAGTTGGGGGAGTTGGGTGTCAATGGCGTTGTACGCGCGTCGATTATCGGCAACCTGATCGGAAGAATGGGCCATCCGGGCTCCGAGCGGGCGACCTGGAGCTGGCTGCAGAAGCAGAGCGCTTTGGGCGAGCTGATTGACGTCGACTATCTGTCGATGTCGCACATGAGTCTTTACCGAGCGTCGGATGTGCTGATGAAGCACCGGGAGGTGATTGAAGCGCGCTTGTTCGGCACCGTTCGCACGCTCTTTGGTCTGGAAGAGACGATCACGCTCTACGACCTGACCAACACCTATTTTGAAGGGGAAGTTCCGAGCAATGGCAAGGCCAAGCGTGCCCGTTCCAAGGAGAAGCGCAGCGACTGCCCGTTGGTGACGCTCGGCCTGGTGCTCGACGGTAGTGGCTTTGTGCGCCGCTCGCAGACCTTCGAAGGCAATGTCAGCGAAGCCGGCACGCTTGCCGGCATGCTCACTGGACTGGATGCCCCGGCAGGGGCACTGGTGATCATGGATGCGGGCATCGCCACCGAAGCCAACGTCGCCTGGCTGGTCGAACACGGCTATCGCTATCTGGTTGTTCGTCGCGGCGGGACCCGCCAGTTCGATGAAACACAGGCGGTGACCATCGAAACCGCCGACGAGCAACCGCTGCGCCTGCAGAAGGCGCTCAGTGAAGACGGGAAAGAGCTGCAGTTGTTTTGCCATTCACCGAGTCGCCAGCTCAAGGAGGAGGCGATGCTCGAATCCTTCAGCCAGCGCTTCGAAGCCGGATTGCAGCAAATCCTGGACGGCCTGGCCAAGCCGCGCGCCGAGAAACGGCCCGACAAGTTGCGCGAACGAATTGGCCGGCTGAAGCAGAAGAGTCGCGGCGCCAGTCAGCATTACACGGTGGACCTGGTCACCGACGAGTCGGGCAAGCGGGTCACCGCGATCACCTGGCAGAAGGTGCCGCGCGAGGGGAGCCAAGCAACCCACCCGGGCGTCTATTGCTTGCGCACCAATGAACTCGACTGGGACGAGGAGCGGCTCTGGCGCACCTATACCCTGCTGACTGACCTGGAGAGTGTGTTTCGCAGTCTCAAGAGCGAGCTGGGCTTGCGGCCGGTCTTTCATCACAAGGAAGAGCGCGCCGACGGCCATCTGTTCATTACCGTGCTGGCTTACCAGTGTGTGCAGTTCCTTCGCCTAAAGCTGAAGGCGGCGGGCATTCACGACAGTTGGGCGACCCTGCGCGAAACCCTCTCAGTTCAGCGCCGGGTGACGACGACTTTTCGTCAGCGCGATGGCCGCACGCTGCATGTCCGCAAGGCCACCGCCGCCGAGCCCGAGCTGATGTCGATCTATCGCGCCTTGGGCGTCAACTCAGATCCCGGAGGAACCCGAAAACTGACTTCCTGACACAACATTACGCGCTTGTTGTGCCATTAGAAATTCATTTGCCTTGCAAGCAATTGATTACGCGAGAAGTTTTTTTCGGTAGGTTAAACAGGGGCTCGGGTGCGAACACGGCGTCGTCGCCGGACCCGGCGACGACGATCACGCTGGTATTGTCGATGAGGCAAGTCGCACAGCTGCCGGCCATGAAACGCACGGCATCGAGCAGGAACTGCTTGGCCTCGAAACGCGTGAAACGCGCAAAGTATTGAACGAAGAGCCGCCGCGAATAGGCCAGGATCAGTGAGGCGCATTGCGCCGTCAGCGGCTTGCCGGCCAGGATCACGCGATGCGGCGAGGTATCGTGCTGCATCTCCTGGCCCGGGGCGAAGTGATACTCGCCGGCACGTTTCGCCGGGGTGCGCAGATCGGCTTCGCGAATCCAGCGGGTCAGCGTGCTATAGCCCGGACGAAGGTCCATTTCTGCCGCCAGCATCTCCTGGATGCGCACCGCATTGCCGCGCGCGCGCTCGAAGGCCGAGGGCAGCCACAGCAGAACCGGCGCCGGGCAGCTGGGTGCCCCACCTGCCGCTGGCGTACCGGCTGGGGAAGCCGCCGGCGAGCGCAGGATGCGGCGAAGGGTGTTACGCGACAGCTTCAAGAGCCGGCTGATCTCGCGCAGCGCCAGACCTTGCTGATGCAGGGTCTGCACGGCTTGACGAATCTCGGGCGATTTCATCGGGGCAAACCTTCCTCAGGTGGCACTGGAGAGCCGCCAGCGCCGGTTGCAAGGCGCCGACGGCGGCGATGACCGCGGGCGGCAGGTCCGCTGGCGAGGGCGCCAGCGCGTACAGACGCCGCCTCAGGCGGGCGCTGACCGCGTCGAGAATGCGGATGTCGGCCAGCACCTCGCCTTCCGGGCCCTCGCGCAGGCGATCGGCGCGCTTCTCGTCGGCCTTGGCGGTCAGTGAATTGAGCAACAGCTGCGGGGCCTCGACCATCCGCTCGCGCACCGTCCGCGAAGCGCCTTGATACTGCGCGAACCAGGTCGCCAGCTGGCGGGTGGTCAGCGGCGTCCTGTGCAAACGCTCCAGTAGCTGTTCGGCGTGAACGCTGTTGGCGCGCGCCAACGGGGCGAGAATCCGCACCGCCGCCCAGGTGGAGACCTTTCCCTGGCGTACCGCCGTCAACAGGCCGTCCGAGAGAGCCGTGACGAGTTGCAGACGACGACTGACCCAGCTCACGTCGCGCCCGCATCGACGGGCGATGTCATGCTGGCTCAGTGAGCCAATCGAGAGCAATTCGCGCAACAGCAGCGCTTCTTCGATCGGCACGAACGCACGGCTACGGGTGCGCGCCAGAACGCCCAGCAGGCCTTGCACCGGATCACCGTCCCAGCACTCGACCTCGGCCGTATCCTTGCCGAGCTGCCGCAACGCGGCGACGCGTCGATAGCCGTCGAGCAGAATCGCCGAGTGGCCCTCGCCGGCCACCGCAATACAGGGCACGAGCTGGCCATTGACCGCGATCGATTGGGCCAGACGCGTGATCGCCGCGGTATCCGGCACGCGAAGCTCGGCGTAGCGCAACTCCAATCGGTGCAAATCCAGAGTCTGGGCCGTAGCGGCCGTGTGATCCATGGGCGTCACCTCCTGAGACACAGCCTATCGGGACAATCATCACAAGGCGATCGAGTCCTCTCTTTGCAAGCCGCGGCATGGGCCTCAGGGCGAGGCGCAAGCGGCTGAAATAACGGTGATTTCGACCATCCACGCGTCCATCTTTGCAAGTGACGCGTCGATCACCGGCGATAAGCGATAAGTGCCTGAGCGCAGGGGGATTTCCGCCTTTGACGCGTCCATCTTTGCAACTCCGGCCCGGCCGAGTGCGCGTTCCCGCTGCCGGGCCCGATTGCGTGCGACGTACTCCGGATGCTGGTCTCGATACGCCTGCCAGTAGTCGGGGTTGCGCTCGGCCCAGGCCTTCTGCGCATGCTTCTGGTTCTCGCGGTAGTCGGGATCGCTCTGGCGCTTGGCCGCCTGCCAACGCCGTCGCCGTTCGCGCTGGCAGGCGGCGGCCGGACAAAAGCATTGGTCGGGGTGCTGCGGACGGGGCCGGAACGGCTGACGACAGGCCTTGCACTGCCGGTACTCCATGACGGTTTCTCCCCACGCGACGTCGTGCGGGAAGATTGGGGCTCTGCAGGGATTCTTGTCGCGGCGCGGGAGATCTTGCGAGGGTCTATCGCAGGCTCTTGCGGGTGGCCGCCCTCGGTGGGTACGGCGAAGTCGGCGAAGGGTGCTCTAGCACGCAAGCGGGAGAGCGGGTGCTTGGCGCTACGAGCACTGCCTCATTGCTAACGGGCGTGGCCTACTGCACGAGTTGGGGCAGCTACGAAGGTCGGCTCCCGGAAATCCCTCGCGACCTCAGCAGGGGCTCACCAACTCACGCTTGGTGGGTCAGCTTTGGTGAGCAAAAGCGGGTCAGTTTCGCGGAGCGTCAAGGTTTTTGGTCACCAAAGTACCGCCCGCTACATTGAACTGGCTTCAGACTGCTTCAAAAAACGAAGGCACGTCATAAGGACAAATAATGAGGAAGACGACGAGGGAAGCGGCAGAGGTTGCTGGGGACGACAGCTTGGAACTCATCAAGAGAGCTGCAATCGTAGCGATGTTTGCCGACGACGAGTTGATGGATCTGCTTGTCTTGAAAGGCGGGAACGCCATGGACATAGTTCACCGAGTTAACTCGAGAGCCTCCGTAGACCTCGACTTTTCGGCCGACGATAGCCTTGACTACGAGTTGGTACGGCCAAAGGTCACACGAGCGATCGAGTCCACGTTCGAGCTTTGTGGCTACCTGGCATTTGATGTCAAGATGACTGCTCGTCCAGGAAAGATGCCCGACGAGCTGGCTGCCTTTTGGGGAGGCTACCTCGTTGAGTTCAAGCTTATTTCGTTGCAGCGAGCCAACGAGGTAGAGCGCAACGTTGAAATCATGCGTCGCGAGGCTATCCAGTTGGGCGAGGGTCCCAAGTTCACCATCGACATCAGCCACCATGAGTACATCCAGGGGAAACAAGAACACGAGCTCGAGGGATACCGCATCTACGTCTACTCGCCGGAGATGATTGTGTGCGAGAAGCTGCGCGCTATCTGCCAGCAGATGCCTGAATACGGCAAAGTGATTCAGCGAAAAGGTCTCGGCAACCAAAGGGCCCGTGACTTTATTGACATCGAAGCTCTCGTGAAGAAGTTCAATATCGATTTGGGGGCGATCCGAGCAAAGCACATGGTTGAACAAATGTTCGCTATGAAAAAAGTACCGCTACAGCTACTGGGTTGCATCCAGGACACGAAAAACTTGCACGTACTCGGCTACAAGGAAGTGAGGGCTGCTATGAAGCCAGGCGTAACAGTGGAGGCATTCGACTACTACTTCGACTTCGTCGTCGAGCAAAGCAAAAAGCTAGAAGCCATCTGGAACGTGTAGACGCCAGTGGTGGTTGTATACAGTTTTTCCGGCACCGTGGGTCAGGTAGAAGTCCCTCTCCATCGGTTGTTTACGAAATAGGTCGAGCAGGGTGACCTTATAGCCAGCTCGCTCAAGGTAATAGCCGACGGCTTGATGGTATGGGTAGCCGAACCTCATCCTCTTGAGCATTGCGGCCATCGTGTTGACTGAGAGTTGATCCTTAGCATTTTCGAATGCCTTGGCGACCTCGGATATCCCGCCCGCGTAAAAGGGACGCACGACGATGTCAATCATCGTACGTTCGAGGTTTGTGTACCTGAGCTTCAAGGGGCGGTTCCCACCATAGTTGACCTCGCCTTCCGTGATTCCGAGTCCGGCTTGATATGCACTACTAAGCATCACAGCGCGAACCTGATCTTGCGGGAGTTCAACCTCGTTATTTGACACCCGAGGCGGCCTCTTGAAAGCAGCATCAATCGCCCCCTGCTCATAAATTTCGGACTCATCTTTTTCGAACGCAGAGCCGCTGGACTTCTCTTGGCTGAGATAGATGGTCTTCGGCACTTGCTCGGTCAGTCCGTGAATTCGAATCGCTGTGTAATGACTGTAGTAGCTACGGTCTACCAAGCCCAGCAGGGTCTCAAGCAAAGGAACGTTGCCCCAGGTGTACCCTGACACCTCACGTTGCGGAAATGCGAAGCGCACTGCCTTGAGCTCGGTCTTCTCGACCATGAAGGCCGTGAAGGTCCTTAGTGATGAGCTCTTCGTTAGCCGCCAGAAATCGCGAGATTGATGAAAAATTCTCGCGAGGTCGTGAACGCGAAGCACGCGCGCCCCCTGCGAGAACGTTTTGACAATGTCGGGCTTCGCAATCTGAATGCGAGTAGCCATCAAAAACTCCAGGTTTCATAGTGCTAGGGGGCGTATACGCCCCCTAGCATAGACGACAAAAGCATTATCGTCAACTTCAATTGTCAGGTAATTCAGTACATTAGAGCTCAACCTATGTTGACAAGCCCTTTTAAATGTGCTAGCATTCGGCTGCATATATGCAGCCGAATGCAACATGCCTGTTTCACTGCTCTGCTGCGGCCAGTCCAGTACCTGTGCTCCGGCGACGTGCTGCCCCAGAACGCGGCATCGTAAAGTCGGAGCGTGCCCCCCCCCGGACATACCGGCGGGCCTTCGCACCACCTCGATGCTCAAAGGAGACCTCGACGCCGCCAACAGATCTCGTCCCCTCAGCAGGCAGTTGATTGCTCACGTTCCGGGCAGATTGCCCCAAGACACTCTGGCGTTGGCTTGCCGGGCAGGACGCACAGAGTTATCCACGATTTGTGTGGACAACTGGGATCGCACGGCCGCCGGGGTGGAAGGCGAAGTGGCAAGGCTTGCGCTCACGCGTAGGTGCAACAGCTAAACAGGCACCCGAACGTATCCGCGGCGAGTTCGGACCTTCTCCAGGGTCTCGATCATCTTCATGCCTTCCTCTTCGCTTGATACAAAAAGAGTCCGGAGCGCACCAAGACGATTGGTCTTGCCGCCCCTGGCAACGACGAGTACCCAATCCTGAAGCAGGTCACGCATCAGACGGACCTCGTAGTACCTGGTACTTGTCTCCCAGCGAACGCGCATCGTTGCCTCTCCTCCACGCCACATTGCAGGCCATCATTCAAAGGCAGAATACGGTGAAACGGCTCTCCATCGAGCTGGCCATCGCCGTCCGGCACCGCAACGTCAATGGTGAAACGCTGTCCCCATGTCACGAGCGCTGTGCAGGACACGCGCAAGCCGAACAACGTCCTCATTTGGCCGGTAGAAAATGAGGTAACGCCCGTGCGGCAGCACTCGCACACCGTCGCCTAGCTCAGGACGCGGCGCACCGATACCCGGCTGAGTGATTAGCCTGCCGCAGTCCGCTTCAAGCTCATCCACAAACGATTTCGCACGAGCCGGATTGTCCTGTGCAATCAAGGCGGCGATTTCCATCAGCAGTTCGAGCTGGCGTTCTGGCGAAAACTCCAGACGCATCACTCCGCCTCACCGGCGGCAATCTCGTCGATCCGCCGCCGCAAGTTCTCGAAGACCTGCTGCCCGGCAGGAATTCCCGGCCCACCTTCCATGCCTCTCTGCACTTCTGCTCGTAGTGCCTCAAACTTGAGGGCTCGCAGCTTTTCCTGGTCTTCGAGCATCCGCAGCCCTTCGCGGACGACTTCGCTGGCGTTGTTGTACCGCCCCGACGAGAGTTGCGACTTCACGAACTCCTCGAAGTGGGAACCGAGCGCGACACTGGTTGGCATAGCAGACCTCAAATTAATAGTTAGTAACTACTATTTCTATACGTTCGCCGAACGAGTGTCAATCGCCATCCGCTCCCGCCGTCACGAAGGGGTTAGGCAGAGCAGGAGGTTGTTGCACAAACGTTCCTTTGCGCAACGCGAAGCCAACTACCCCAACGCCAGGCCTTGCAGGTTGCAAAAACCTATTGCAAAATAGAAATGAATGGCAACAGAAATTTGCAATCATGCGCATCGGCTACGCCCGCGTTTCTACCCAGGATCAAGACACCGCACTTCAGATAGGCGCCCTTGAGGCCGCCGGGTGCGAAAGGGTCTTTCAAGAGAAAGCGTCTGGGGGCCGCTGGGAGCGCCCGGAGCTGCATCGTCTGCTCGGGCATCTACGCAAGGGTGACGTCGTCGTCGTGTGGAAGCTCGACCGGCTTTCCCGTTCCCTCAAAGATCTGCTCCTGACCCTCGAAAAGATTGACGGGGCAGGGGCCGACTTCCAGAGCCTGACCGAAGCGATTGATACATCTACCCCTGCCGGGCGAATGATGATGCAGATTGTCGGTTCCTTCGCCGAGTTCGAGCGCGCCATGTTGCGCGAGCGCACCCGCACGGGCCTCGACGCCGCCCGACAGCAAGGCCGGATTGGGGGTCGCCGCGCCAAGCTCTCATCTCAACAACAGAAGGAAGTGATCGACCTAGTCACGTCAGGCCGGAAGACCGGCGCCGACGCTGCCAGGTTGTTTCGGGTGCATCCTTCCACCGTGGTTCGACTGCTGGCAAGGCATCGTCATGAAACGGCAACTTAGGCTTGGCGCGCTTTATTGTCCGTTTTCTGAGATGACTCCCTTTAGAGTTTGAATGCCCACAGGAAACCTACCCAGTTATGTTAAAAGAGTACATTTCCAGCCCAACTCAACATGCCGACATCCCTATACGACAACACTGCGGCACCTGAACCGTCCTCTATTGACGACGTCAGCGGACAGGTCGGTGGAAACCGTTCTTACGCGGGTTACGAGTACCAAATTGAGGTTACAGTATGGTCGGGACTGGATCTGATGCTCTCCAAGGCAGTAACCGATGCCATAGTGATCGAGCCGCGCTCCCATGAGGACGTTGAAGCTACCGTCAAAGATCCGGATGCTGCGCTGATTGGCGTCACGGGGGCCGTGAATGGGTATGAGCTCGTACTTCAAGCAAAGTCGAGATCCACCGCGCCGTGGACCACACAGGACATCGCGGCGGTCTTGCGCTACAAACCTAAGACTGCAGGAAAGGCTGGCCCGCCACCGCGGCAACGGCCACTGGCGATTCTGGCCACGGATCCACGCAAACGGTACGTATTCGTTACAAACGAGAGCCTCGATGGACCACTTCGTCCGTTTCAAGGAAATGGGTTACTTGATTGGCCCGACGAGGACCGGCTGCCGCCTTATACAGGTACAGGGTACGATGCCACGGAGCAGGCATCGATTGCGAAACGTATTGTCTTCTGCGCGGGGGTCACGGAGGAGGTTCTCCAGGCAAGAATTCGCCAGCTACTGTCTCTGCATGGCCATGGTGTCCTTTCGGCAACGCTGCATGAAATCGCCGAGGCGGTCTGGTAGCGTGGTAGGCCCGTATTCACTGATCCAGAGGCCTCCCGATGGCGCCGTCCCTACCCTTGTCCGACCCCCAACTGGCCGACACCGCGGCCACCCTCGCTGAATGGCGGAAGACCCGCCCGCGCAGTCCGCGTATCCCGGAAGACCTCTGGTCGCGAGCGATCGAACTCGCCGAGCGGTACGGCATCGCCAAGGTCGCCGTTGCCCTGAAACTCGACTACACCAGCCTGAAGCGCCGGCTGGCCAGCACAGTCACAGCCAAGCGACCCGCCGCCGGCGTGCGCTCATCGGCGCCCTCGGCGGAGTTCGTCGAACTCGACTTTGGCCTGCCGCTTGCCCCGTCGCCGTGCGTCCTGGTTCTCTCTGACCGGCACGGCCGGGCGCTGCGCATCGAACTGCCGCGTGCGGCCAACAGCGACATCGCCGAGGTCGCGCGCAGCCTGTGGCAGACAAGCTCGTGATCGCGCTGAGCCCGCGCCTGCGCGTCTGGGTCGCCGCCGAGCCGGCCGACTTTCGCTGCGGCATCGACGGCCTGGCCCAGCGCGTGCGCCAGGTCCTGGCCGAAGACCCCTTCAGCGGTGCCCTGTTCGTCTTTCGCAACCGCCGGCACACGGCGGTCAAACTCCTGGTCTATGACGGTCAAGGTTTCTGGCTGTGTCAGAAGCGCCTCTCGCAGGGCCGCTTCCGGTTCTGGCCCCGGGACTCGCCGGGACAGGTGCTCGCCCCGCACGCCCTGGCGGTGCTGCTCTCGGGAGGCAATTACGCGGCGGCCGGGGGGATGCCGCCCTGGCGGGTACTCGCCTGACGCTTGCGTTCCACGCCCGGAGCCGGTATAACGGTCGGCGTGTCCACGATCCTTTGCTACCGCGGCCGCACGGTCACTACCGGCGACCTCGACACCATCCGCGCCCTGCTCAAGGCGCATCCCGACGCCAGCCGCCGGGCCTTCTCGCAACGCCTGTGCGAACACTGGGACTGGCGTCAGCCCAATGGCGCGCTGCGCGACATGGTCTGCCGCAGCCTGCTGCTCGCCCTGCACCGGGCCGAGCACATCTGCCTGCCAGAAGTCCGCCACCGCCCACCGAACAACGCCATTGTCCGCCGCCGGCCGCCGCCGGTGGCCGTGGACCGCTCGCCGCTGGAACAGCCTCTTCGCGCCTTGCGCCCCGTCGAACTGGTGGCGGTCCGCCGCACGCCACTGGAAGGACTCTTCGATCACCTGATCGCCGAGGCGCATTACCTCGGCCCGATGCAGGGTGTCGGCGAGCAGCTCAAGTACCTGGCGTTCAGCCAAGGGCGACCGCTCGCCTGTCTGGGCTTCACCTCGGCGCCCCGCCACCTCGCTCCGCGTGACGGCTTCATCGGTTGGTCGCCGGCCGTGCGCCGGGCGCATGTCCACGAGATCGCCTACCAGAGCCGCTTCCTGATCCTGCCCTGGGTGCGTGTCCCGCATCTGGCCTCGCACCTCCTGGGCCGAGTCGCGCGCCGGATTGGCGCCGACTGGCAGACGCTCTATGGCCATCCGGTGCATTATCTGGAGACCTTTGTCGATCCCGAGCGCTACGCGGGGACCTGTTACCGGGCGGCCAACTGGCAGGAACTGGGCCTGACCACCGGTCGCGGCAAGGACGACCTGAGCCATCGCCCCAATCGTTCCCGCAAGCAAGTCCTCGCTTACCCGCTGCACGCGGACTTCCGTCGCCGCCTCGGGGCTCTGGCATGACCCGGCGCCGGCAGAAACCGCCCCGGCGGATCCAGGTCCCGATTCAGGAGCTCAACGCCATTGTCGAGCGCACCCGCGACGGCGCCTTGCCCGAGGCCGAGCAGGCCACCCTCAAGGCGGCGGTGGACACCCTCGCGCGGGTGACCGCCGAGCTTGAGTCGACGCAGACCACGCTGGCACGGGTGCAGCGGATCGTCTTCGGCTCGCCGAGCGAGCGCACCGCTGCGGTTCTCGGGGAAGAGAAGACGGGCGAGCGTCCGCCGGCAGCGGCCGGCGAAACGGCCCCCGCTGGTGCGGCGACAGGCACGGCCGATCCGGACCCGCGACGCGAGAGGAAGAAGCGCCCCGGGCACGGTCGCAACGGGGCCGAGGACTATCCCCGCGCGCCACGCATCGCGGTCGCCCATGCGCGCTTGAAGCACGGCGATCCCTGCCCCGAGCCGGGTTGTGAGGGTCGCTTGTACGGGCAACGACGAGCGCCGGCGCTGCTGGTTCGCGTGACCGGGGTGGCGCCCCTGGCGGCGCAGGTCTATGAACTGGAACGGTTGCGCTGCGGACTCTGTGGCACGGTGTTCACAGCCGAGCCACCGGCAGGTGTCGGCGAGGCGAAATACGACGAGACCGCCGCGGCGATGATCGCGCTCCTGAAGTACGGCTGCGGTTTGCCGTTCCACCGCATCGCGCGGCTCGAGAAGGCGCTGGCCATTCCGTTGCCGGCGGCGACCCAGTGGGAGGTCGTGCAGCAAGCGGCGGCCCGCCTGACGCCGGCCTTTGCGGAACTGGCCGAGCAGGCGGCCGAGGGGTCGGTGCTCTACAACGACGATACGACGATGCGTATTCTCAACTTCACCCAGGAGGCGCGCACCGAGGCGCTGCCGCCGGGCGCCCGCGCGGATCGCACCGGGGTGTTCACTTCCGGGCTGGTCGCCGAGACGGCACACGGTCCGATCGCGTTGTTCAAGACCGGGCCCTGCCATGCCGGCGAACACCTCGCCGAGGTGCTCGACCGCCGTGAGGCGCCGGATCCGCCGATCCAGATGTCCGATGGTTTGTCTCGCAACAAGCCGGGCGATCATCCGACCCTGGCCGCTTCGTGTCTTCCGCATGCGCGACGCAAGTACGTCGACGTGGCCAATGCCTTTCCCGACGAAGTCGCCTTCGTCCTCACGACGCTACGCGAGGTCTTCCGCACCGACCAGCAGGCGCGGCGGAAAGGTCTTTCGCCGCCGGAGCGCCTGCGCCTGCACCAGCAGGAGAGCGCCCCGCGCCTGCAGGCGCTCGAGGACTGGATGGCCCGGCAGTTCGCGGAACACACCGTGGAGCCTCACTCGGGGCTCGGGCAGGCAATCTCGTACATGCAGAATCACTGGCAGAAGCTGACGCTCTTCCTGCGCGTGGCGGGCGCCCCGATCGACAACAATGTTTGCGAGAGAATCCTCAAGAAGGCGATCCTGCATCGGAAGAATGCGTTGTTCTATCGGACCTTGAATGGGGCGCGGGTCGGCGATCTGTTCATGAGCCTGATTCATACCGCGGAACTGCACCAGATCGAGCCGTTCGACTACCTCGTCACTCTACAGCGCCATGTGGCGACCGTTGCGCTCGATCCGTCGGCGTGGATGCCTTGGAACTATACCGAGGCGCTGGCCCACGCCGAGGCTGAAGCGGCGCCGGACTGAGTCGCCGAGCGGCAGGGTTCCGCCGCTCTTCTTGCTCGCCCGAGCATCCTCCAGAAGCTAGATTGCCCCCGCGCTCGGGCGGCGTGCGCGCGGTTGCGGGGGGGCGTTGCAGCGTTGCCGAAAGCACACGGTACGATGCCACGGAGCAGGCATCGATTGCGAAACGTATTGTCTTCTGCGCGGGGGTCACGGAGGAGGTTCTCCAGGCAAGAATTCGCCAGCTACTGTCTCTGCATGGCCATGTGCCTCTTGGCAATCAACTGGACTGCTTGCGAGATCTACGAGTCGATGTTCGCCGCCGTCTCCTAGGTGCTCGCCATGGGCGCTGGAGCCGGGAGGAGTTGCTTGCGACGCTCGGTCGTCACGGAGGAAAAATCACGCGAACCCTCGCGTTGAGTCACTATGTGCCGCCGGAATCCTTTGGTGCCATACAGCGCATGCTGGTAGAGAAACATGCGGTGGTTATCGTCGGCCCATCGGGAACCGGGAAAACTTTAACAGCCAATTTTCTCGAAAATGAGCTGCGCCGCTCAGGAATGCCATTCTCGATCGTGGGTGACGAACAAGGCCCCGGGTATGTCCAAGGACAGCTTACGCGCACCGGCCCTGTGCTTTTCCACCTGCGCGATCCATGGGGCAGCAATCGACTGGCACCCAATGCTGATCGCTGGAATAATGAGCTTCCCAAGCTTCTGCGAGAAGCCAGCGCGAATCACAAGTTCTTGATCACATCGCGCTCAGATGTTCTCCATAGCGCCGGTAGCACTATCAGAAAGGGCATTGCTCCCTATGCGGTCGCCATCGAAATTGAAGACTACGGCAACACGCGTCTGGCGGACATCTACGACCGCATGTGCGGCGACCTATCGGGCGCTACTTTAGAATTCGCGCGAGTCCACCGTCAGCGGGCCTTGGATGCACTACGCCGCCCGTACGAGATCGATCGCTTCATGGTTACGATGTCTTTTGAGAACATGGCCAAGACGCGAAGGATCGCCGAGATCATCGCCGACTCGCAAATTGATGCGATCTCCCGTGTGCTTGCCGATCAGATCGGCTCCCGGGGTGAAAATGGCGTAGCCTGCGCCGCCATCGTCTGGGCACTCCTAAGAGCGCGCAAGGCTGTTACCGCTGACGTGCTTTCGAAACTATGGCGGCGCATCGTCAAGCGTGACCCTAGTGTGCGTCCGGAGCTCGACAGCTTCATAGACTTTCTGGTCGCTGGCCGCAATCTGCGTCGCGAAGGCGCAGCCCTTACTTTCTACCATCCGAAGGTGGAGGATGGTCTGAAGATGGTCCTGGAGTCCCACCGTTCCTATGCGGAGCACATGCTTGCGCTGGTCTGCCATGCGCTAGTCGGTTTGGATGCGTCTGGCGATGACTGGGGTAGAGAAACCGCCCTTGGCGTCCTAAAGGCCACATGCAGGCTCGATGGCGTTGATCCGACATTTACACCCAAAACTCGCTCAGGCCTCGACCTTTATCTGCTGGAGGGCGCTGTGAGCGCTGTTAGCCACGGGGACTTCGAGCGGGCCTTCAAGGACCTTGCCGATTACAGCTCTCAAAAAGATGTTCCGGGCCAGCTAGCTCGCTTCATCATGGTAGGGAGACAAGAGTCAGCAAGACAAAAGATGGCGGACTTCTGGGAGGCCCCGTCCTCGGACGACAGGGAGTTGAAGCGTCTGCGCGATCATCCAAACTCCGAAGTACTCGTTAGCCGTTTTGTCAGTGATGTTCTTCCCTACAGCGACACGTACTATCCGAATACCATTGCGCATCTGTTACGGAAGTTGGTGCCGGATCTCGACCAAGCGTTCTGGGGCGCTCTCGAAACGGTAGCATCTATCGACGGCGTCGGCCGTAACATCGGCCCGATCGTAACGGGTGTTTGTGCCGGAGTAACCCACGACTTCGACGCGGTCATCGAGCGATTCGCGGCTGCCGAAGGCGAGGCCGACAAATGGATGAGCGCCTTTAGGGAGGATCTGCGCAGAGCGAAGGAGCATGAACTTGATGCTGCGCACGCGGATCATTTGATCGAAGAACCTAGCGAGCGTTACTACAACCCCACCGAGGGAATGAAGGCTGTCGTTGAACTGCGAGTGGCGCAAGAAGGCGTGGACTGGCTGCTCATTCATCCACATCGTGAGCTTGCAGCGGGCGCACTGGCGGACTTGTTCGACTCACAGGATGCAGCGGTCGAACCCGCACAGATCAGGGTACTTATCGGGTGCGCCGTCAAGTGGGCTCGTGCTCGCGCGTGGTCCGCAGCTCAGAAGCATTGGGACGCCAGCCTCGACGACCTCGTCGACGCCGAATTGCAGCGCACGGATACTGAATGCTCTAGCCTGCGTGGAAGCCTCGTTAAGATAGTCCTCGGCGCGCAGCATGATCAGGATGCGTGGGTTGACCGGCTGCTACGTATCGGTCGGCGGAGTTCCGCAGTTCGCAGGCTTGAACTGGTACTCGATGTGGCCACGACAAAACTGGAAGGCGATCCCAGAGTGGTCAAGGGTGAGGTGCCTGCCTGTGTTCAGCGCGGGTATTGTCTTGCTACGTCGTACGATGCCTATGAACAGGAATTGGCAAAAGCCATTGTCGACGCTGTTGCTGAGCATGGCTGGCGCGACATTGGAAATCGTCTTTCCCCCGATGCTCGAGAACTACTGATACGTCTTATGCCAGACATGCCGCTCAGCATCGTGGGCGCCTTTGCATGCATAGCCGCAACTGCGCACCTTGACGTGATGATGCCAGCAACCCAGCGATTGCTTGATACGGGAGAAAAGCTTGACGGCATGGCCGCGATTCAGGCTCTGTCTCTCAGCGACGATCAGGCAGGGGCGGCGGTTATGACGGCAGCCCTGAAGCATGTCGACTACGGCGTGCGGCGCGGTGCGTTCACGTTATTGGTAAGGGGAGCTGCCGCAGCGGATAGATCTGCCCTGCTGGGCTTGTCTCTCGATCCGAGCGCGGATGTCCGGCTACAATTTTCGCTGTCCATGCGGGAGCACAAGTGGCCAGAGGCTATCGATGCGCTGATAGGGTTGCTGAAAGACACCCGGAATTTTAGCAGCGACCGATCCTTCCATGATGGTCCATCGTGGGCGCATTTTCGTGTCGCACGCACAGCCGCGGCGGCACTGGCCAGTTATACCACGCTGCCTGTACGCGCAATTTCCGCACTGCTGGCCGCGGCAGCCGACGGTAACTGTGAGGACCCATTTGTCGCATGCGAAGCGCTTAAGGCTGTCGTCACTCAGGACGACACTCGCGTATCTGAAGCCTTGTTTATATCGCTCCAGGCCCCAGGGATTGGAGGGTCGATCCGCTATCGTCCGCTGAGCCAGGCTGGCGCATGGGGACTCGTCGATCGGGCATCGGTCAACAAGCTGGAATTGGACATAGAGCAGACCAAGGAGCTGATTCATGCTGCGCTCACGATGCCCGGCTCCATTGCCGCTCCGGCCCTGTGTGCTATTGCTATTCTCGGCGGAGAAACCAGACGCATAGCGCTATGCGAATTAGACATGGGGGCACCAAAAGCGCGGCGAGAATTACTTCTGGTTGCCTCGGCGGTGGTTGGCAATGCCGCAGGCGAAATCGAGGATCCCCTATTGGTGAAGTTGGCTGAGCGCGGTGAGAACCTCCCGCCCGATGGTTCATCGGACGTCGTTGACCATGATCTCTCCACATGGAGCATGGAACTCGATCCATCCACGGACGTGGCTGGCACCACCGCCTGGCTCGCATCGAAGCATTACGTGCTGCCAGTCGCCCAGCCGGATTTTGAGCCGCGAAAGTACGAGCTTCCCAATAGAGTCGAAGTCCTGACGATGAGATCCCTATCTCCTGATCGAGAGGAGTACGAAGGAAATGACGACGGCACAGCTGGCTAACCCGTCAGTGCAGGGGTTTGAGGCAAACGGGTCGGGGGCCGGAAAAACGCCTCGATCTTGGCGTGCGATCTTTTCCGTTTCGAGATCTGCCCCCTCGGAGAGTTCTGCACGGTTGTGTATTTCACATCAACGCGCAGGTGATAGTCAGCTCCCAGTATCGACCGCTTGAGAACACTCAAGGTCGAACAAGACGGATCCTAGATTCACCTATACCCGTGGCGTTTCACACGGCAAAAGCAAACACATCTTGATGCGTTTCAGGCCTTCATCAACGCTTTCCGCCAGTTTGATCGCTTCGGGATCGGCGGAGCGTTTCTCGGTTGCCCATTCGCAGAAAGAGGCCATCAGTGCTGCTCTTTCGGCGGTGAGTTTGGAGTCGGTCAAGCCGGCCTCGATGATGGGGATCAGACCGGCTGCCGCGCGGAGACGATTGAGTTCCGGAGTGGCGGGAGAAATCTGTTTCGACATCTCGCCATTCTAGCGAGGAGCCGCGCACCACGTACACCACATACACCACAACAGCCAACCCTGATATTGCTAGCCGCGATCCAAGACCGGCATCGCCAGCGACGAGTCACGGATGACCAGAGGGGTTTAGCTTTCCAGGTCCCAAAAGTGTCGCGCGGCCGCTCGCACCTACTCCTTCTCGAACCCCTGACTCGTAAACTTCAGCGTCCGGCTGTTCTCGGTCACCGTGCGCACGACATGATCCGGCGCCCCGTCCGGGATCTCGGCTTCCACTTCAATGGTTACCGTCACCGACGCGCCAACGAGTCCAGAGAGGTGCGAAATGACTTCATCGGCAATCCGGCTGGCGTCTCGTCCGACCCGTGCTGTCTCGAGGATCGCCGTGCCGTGGAAGCGCTTTGGCTTCACTGTCCCCGGTGGGATTGAGCCGCCGGGCGGGTTTGTGCCCGGCGCGGGAGATACTGTTCCTACGGTTCCTCCGACAGGCAACTGCCCCGACGCCCCATTGGCCGGTCGTGCAGCACGCTCGGCCTCCAGCTGCTTGCTGGCCACATCGGGCTTCACCACCAGATCCGGCGCATGCGCGTCGCCCAGCGTCACCATCGTGCCACCGCGCAGCCCCTTGTAGCGACCTTCGCCCTCGTCGAAACTGTCGGCAACAGCAAAGCTGTCCTGCGTCCAGGTAAGCAGGTTCACGCCATCGCGGATGGCATCGAGCAACACGCCAGAATCCTTGAGCCGGGGCAGGTAGAGGTAGCGTGCGAAGTCTTCGACCAGTTGTTTCACGGCCACATGATTGCCGCGCCAGAGCGGAATCTTGTCGAGCTCCATCCTCAGGCGCGTCGGGGCAAAGCTGGTCAGGTAATGCTCGTCGGTACGCAGCTTCTTGCTCGCGCGCACGGCGAGAGCGTCCTGTCCCTGCAGGCGCAGCGCCTCCCAGGTGATCGCCGCCTGCGGTGTTCCCTGCACCGGTACCAGTAACCATTGATAGGTCTCGGGCAGGCGTGCGGTGACGGTGCTGTCGGCCGACGCCTTTTGAGTCTCGGCCTGGGTGACCTGATAGGGCGTCAGATTGAGGTTCTTCTGCTCGTCCAGAATCGACCGCCACGCGAGAAACTTGCGTGCCGCCTCGTCGAGGTCCTGCAAGCGCGTCTTGTCGGCGGCCAGGAAAACCAGCGTGTTGCGGTACAGACGGGGGGTGTTGCCGCGGTTTTCCAGAATTGCCTTCGCCACGAGCTCGGCCGCGCTGCCGCCGTCTCGGCTGTATGGATGATTGACGCCGAGCACCACCAGGCGCGCATCGAAATCGTCCGGCACGTCTGCACCGCTCGCCGGCATCGGGTGGATGCGCGGAAAATCGCCGGTGCGCGCGAGATCCCTGCGCAGGCGCTGCTCCAGCTCGTGCGCGACCTTGTCGGGTTCGCGCTTCATCTGCTCGGCGCGATCTTCCGCCAGCTTGGTCACGGTCGGCTGCGTGGAATACCAGTAGTGCGAACCATCCTGGTAGAGATAGGTGGCCGCGCCGGCCATCCGGCGCAGTGCGTCGCCAAAGACCGCGGGCGATTCGCCGGGCATCACGCAGCCGAGCTTGACGCGCCGGTCCTCGATGCCCTTGTGCGCGGCGGCCGTGGTCGGTGCCGATCCCAGGTATATCGCACGCGCCACACGCCGACACGCCGAGAACTTGCCCAGATTGGGCAATTCGCTGTCCAGTTTCAGCGGCAAGGAGTTCGGCCCGTCCACGTCCTTCTCGATCACCGGCACCCAGTTGTCCGAGAGGTAGCGCGTCAGCTCGGATTGCACGCGCGCGTCGTCGATCGATACGTTGGCCGGCAGGATCAGCGGATTGCGGTCACCCTTTTCCCAAAGGCTATGAATCACCGCCGCCATCAGTCGCAGCACGCCGCGTGTGCGTTGAAACTTCACCAGCGTCGACCAGTCGTTGTACAGTCGGTCGAAGATTTCCGGATGAATCGGATACGCCGCTTTGATGCGCTGCTCGTACTCGGCTTCCCGACACTCCGGCGGAAACTCGGCCTGCTGCGTGCGATAGAAATCGGCAAAGGCACGAGCCACCACGTCGCGGTCCTTGAACGCCTGGTCGGCGAGCGGCTGGAACAGGCGCCGGCGGACGATCTCGAAACCCTCTTCGGCACTGGCTGGTCGCCACGACGACTCGACACGCCCGACGACGTTGCGCAAACGGTCCAGCGCCTCACGGCCGCGCGTGCCGCCGACTTCCACATCATCGCTATGGGAATGGCCAGAGGTATCGGAAGCCGGCAGGCTGATCACCAGCAGGCAGTTCTTCGCCAGCTTGGCCGATTCGGTGAGCAGCTGCGCGAAGGTGAATTGCGTCTCGAAGCCGCCGGCGGGCAGGTCGCTCTGGTCGTGGAGCTGGCGTGCATAGGCCACCCATTCGTCGACCAGGATCAGGCAGGGGCCGTAGTCGTTGAACAGCTCGCGCAGCACGTCGCCGGGGCTGGTGGCGTTCTCGTCGTCGGCCTGCACTCGGGCAAAGGCTTTCTTGCCGCCCAGTTGCCAGGCGAGTTCGCCCCACAGCGTGCGCACCACCGTGCCATCGGGCTTGGTCGACGGGTTGCCCGGAGAAATCTTGTTGCCGACCAGCACCACCCGCTGCGCCTTGAGCGCACCCTTGGCGCCGGCCGCCTGCATGATCGTGTCGACGCCCGGCAGATCGGTCGGCGCAATGCCCGAGAACAGGTGATACAAGGCCAGCATCGAGTGCGTCTTACCACCGCCGAAGTTGGTCTGCAATTGCACCACAGGGTCACCACCGCCGACCGTCAGACGGCGCACCGCACCGACCAGCATCTCGGTCAGGCTGGCGGTAAGATAGGTGCGGCGGAAGAATTCGACCGGGTTTTTGTATTCTGGCGTGCCTTCGCCCAGATGCACCTGCCACAGGTCGGCGGCAAACTCTGCCTGCTGGTAGCGTCCGCTGGCCACATCCTCGTGCGGCATCACCACTTCGCGCCAGGGCTTGAGGCTGCCGGTCACACCGCTCTCGATGGCGGTGCCGGCCGACTTACGCTTTTCGCCGCGCGCCTGCTCGTCGAAGCGCACGCGCAACAGCTCGGTCTTCATCTTCTCGACCTCGCTTGCCTGCGCGGCGGAAATTGCCGTCAGCAAGCGCGCGGCAGAATCGAGTGCGCGATAGGCGTCATCGCTGGAAAAGGCCTCCTGATGCGCCCAGCTGTTGCGCACGGCCAGCAGCTCGTTCACCAGACTGCGCTCTGTCTTGCCAAGAATCTGGCGAAACACGTCGCCCCACTTGCGATCCATGACCACCAGTGAGGCAGCAACGTCCTGGAGCGATTCGTTCTTGCCAGTGCCGAGTCGTGTGTCAGTAAGAATATCCCTCACCTCGAAAGCCCAGTCGTCCCCGTACTTGGTTTTGAGTTCCCGTTCGATGAAAGGCACCAGGCCGGTCTTGAGAAGCTCCAGCGCCTTGCCGACGCGCTCGTGGTTGGTGATGGCCATGGTGGCTTACTCCTGATCGAACATGTCGAGGTTCACTTTCGAGGTGGGGGTCGGCTTTTCCCGGGCCAGGCGAGTGATTTCCGGCCAGCTCTGCACCAGGCCGTTATAGGGCATGGCCTCCGTGGCGCGCTTCTTGCGCTCGCACAGCGTGTAGAGGCGGTAGCAGAGTTCGCGGGCCGTTTCGGCCTTACTGCCGAGCTTGGCGACCAATGCGGCGGCGGCAGATTCGCCGGCGGATTCAAGTACACGGATCAACTGGTGCACCATTTCCCAGACGGTGAGGCGGGTGTCGGTTGTCGGGTCCCAGTCGGCCGGCAATTCGGCTGGCTTCAGGAGGCGGACCTTGCCTGCCCTGGAAAGCAGGATGCCGGCCTCGACCAGACCCGCCACGGCGGTGTTCTTGGACTTGGAAAGCTGTTCGGCGACCCCGTAATCGCCATCGGCGAAACCGGTTTGCTCGAACCATGTAAGCGCCCAGCGGGTGTCTGCGTCGAAGTCGCCTTCCTGTTCGGCGAGGGCTTCGTCGAGCACTTGGTTGATGAGAGCCAACGCGGCACGAACGGGGAGCGGCTTTCCTTCGGCGTCGAGTACGCTGGCGTAGCGTGTATAGACTGCCATGCCGGGGCCGATGGCAGCCTGCGCCAAGTCCACTGGCGCGATATTGCCGGCTTGCAGATGCGCCAGTGCCTGCGGCAGTTCGGCCTTGAGCGCAGCGACGAACTCGCGGCGGGTGGCGGTAGCTGCGTCGACTGCGCGCTTACGGCAGACGAGGACGATGCTGGAGGCGAGAGCGTTAGACTCGGACCCGCGCATGCGGTTGGCCAATTCAGTCCGCATAGGCCAGGTTCCGCCGATGGCAAAACCGGCTTTGATGACGGCCGCCAGAAAGGTGTCCCAGCCGGTGTTCGTCGTACCGTCATTGCCATCGCTTTCGGCCTGCTTGAAGGCGTAGTAGATGGTGACCGGGAAGGCAGGATGTGCTTGTTCGGCGAGACGGTGCATCGCCTGTGTCATGCCATCGAGGAAGAACGATTCAGCTCCTACTTTGCCGTTGTGGCGATACGCAAAAGCAGTCAACTCTTCGGACTTCGGAACGGCAAGCGTGGCGAAAATGTCGGGGAAAACGGGCTTTAGCGAACGGCGCAGCCAGACATAGAAGAAGTCCGAAAGGTCGGCGTAGGGGACGTTGTCGTAGTACGGTGGATCAGCGGAGATAACCTTCTGCGACGAGATGCTCTGAACTGTGGCATCTGCTTGCTGCACGAAACCAGAAGCGTCCTCTTTGCTGATAGCTATACCTTTAGCCGAGTAGTCCAGAGAATTGCCCCAGCTGCCTGACTGACTGGAAAAGGGGTTCACTTCAGCAAAATCCCAAGTCATTTGGATGGCTTGACGGGAAAATGTGCTTCGCGTTTTAGTCCCCCAAGTTGCTCCACCAGCATCCCAAGAACAAATTGTGCTCATGCGGTCAGCAAGGCTACTTGCGACAAGACTCAAATACACCGACACCGCGTCGGCGTAGGCATTTGCGCCACGGCCACCGGCTGCGAGGGGATTTTCGTCGTTTGTCATGGCGCCAGGCAGTGAGTCCCGGTTTACTCGCTCGCGCACTTCACGCACAAGTTCAGAGAAGGTCGAGAGCGCCACGGTTTGGCGTTCTGTGAAAAGCTGTGAGAACAGTTCGATGCCGTAGGGCTTTACGCCGAGATACTGTGTGCTCCCGGATATTGTTACGTCTGGCCTCCACTCTGGCTGTGCCATATTTGCAACGGCTTCATGCTCGGTCGTTGGTGCAAGATAGACCCGCCCACGCTCCCCTTCGGCAACGATGGCCATCAGCCGCGCACCCATGCGCCCGGCCTTGCCCTCAGCCTTGATGTAATCGCCGGCCATCGGTGTGCCCGACATCAAGCACTTGAAGTTCGCGCCGCGCGCCAGCTTAGTGCCTGCCTTCGCCGCCTCAGCATCCGTCGGCTTACCCACCTTCACCGCGAATCGGTAGCCGCTGCCTTCTATCACCGGCTCGACATAGGCTTCGTTTGCCTTCATTCGAGACAACAGAAAGGTCGAGGCCAGTGGCACGTCGACATTGGCGAAGGCAGGGTTTGGGCTCTTGACCGTGCGCGCCCACAGCCAGGCGATAACGGTAAGCTTCTGACCAAGGTATTTCTTCAGGTCGGCCCGTTCCGTGGCCATCGCCGCCGTGACCTCGACCTTGGGGTAGAGGTGGCCGATCCGCTTCTCGGCCTCGTCGCGCATCCACTGACCGTAGTAGCGAACGTCATCGGACAACCCCTGCGCGCCACGCCAGCTCTTGTTCATCTGCGCTTTCTGGCGCTGGCCATCCGGGTTCACCGGCGGCTTGCCAGCGAACTTCGGAGGTATCTCGATCATCGCCTTGTTGATCAACACCGCCACCGGGTTCAAGTCGCTGGCGTAGCTTTCCAGCCCTAGCCGCTGCGCTTCCAGTGGCAGCGCACCGCCGCCAGCGAAGGGGTCATGGAAAGCGGGCAGCTTGTAGCGATCGAACAACTCTTTCGCGCGCGGGTGGTCGGCGTTCTCCGCGCAGGTGTAACGCCAGCTCTGCCAAATTTCGTCGCGCGCCTGCTGCAACACCGTTTCGTTGGTAGTGTTCTCCCACTTCACCAAGTCCTCGATGATCCTGAACAGCCGCTGCCGCTCTTTCTCCTGCGCCTTCTCAGTCTTGAAGATGTCCGGGTGCCCCGACGGGTCATCGACCATCTGCGCGAAGATCACCGCCCGTGCCGCCGCCAGCGGTCGGCGTGCCCACCACAGGTGCAGTGTGCTCGGGTGCCCGTGGCGGATGGATTTCTCGCGCGCACTGGCGACGTTGATTGCCTCCAGCGGCAGCGCGACTTCGATGAGTTTCTTCTTTGGGGTCATGGTGCTCTTCTAGTCGTCTTGCGGTTGCGGTTCATCTGGTGTGGCTGTCCGGGTCAGCGTGTAGAACTCATGCAGCTTGGCCTGGAGTAGTTTCCTGTCGGGTAGTCGAGTCCAGTACTCGGCGACCAGTGCGGGCGAGAGCGAGCGACTCAGGGCGTACTCGACGACTTCGCTGTCCTTGCTGGCACAGAGCAGTACGCCGATGGACGGGCCTTCATGCGGTTTGCGCAGGTCACGGTCGAGGGCTTCGAGATAAAACTCCAGCTTGCCGAGGTGTTCGGGCTGGAACTCGCCAATCTTCAGCTCGATGGCGACCAGGCAGTTCAGTTCGCGATGGAAGAACAACAGATCAAGGGCGAAGTCCCGACCGCCTACCTGCAGCGGTACTTCGCTGCCGATGAAACAGAAGTCGCGGCCCATTTCGCTGAGGAATCGTCTGAGATTGTGCAGCAGGCTCTGGTGCAGATCGGCCTCCCGATGGCCGTCCGGCAATTCCAGGAACTCGACAACGTAAGCATCACGAAAAACCGTTGCGGCGCCGGGATGCAGTTCTCTCAACGTTGTTGAGAGTTTTGGCGGATGCAACACGACACGTTCGAACAGGGCGCTGTCGATCTGTCGAGCGACTTCCCGCACCGGCCAGCGTTGCTGGCCGCTCATGCGCAGGTAGAACTCACGCTCCTCGGGATGCTTGGTCTTGGCGAGGATGT
>JGI11692J13181_100094_pt1 | contig 38217 bp, 34 predicted proteins | sample Accclapoofosmids_FD_13181 | JGI IMG/M metagenome (IMG submission 13181) | reverse complement strand
GGGCAAATAAGTCATGTCCCAGCACCAGACCTGACGCGGGCCGGTAGCGATCTGCGTCGTGGGCGGCTTGGGGCTGGCCGTTGGCGCCTGAGCGCGACCGCGGTGGTGCACTTGATCGTGTTCACGCAAGACCCGGTAGAAGCTTGATTCGCTGGCGATATAACGCCCTTCGTCGGCCAAGGCGGGGACGATGCGGGCAGGTGGCAATGCCGCGAAGCGGGGCTCATTGGCGACGCTGACGATCTCAGCACGCTCGGTATCGGTCAGTGCGTGCGCCGGGATGGGGCGCTCCGCCAGTGGCCGACCATCACCGTCTTGCAGGCCGGCGCCCGCCTTCCAGCGCTGGCAAGTGCGCGCATCAATGCCGACAATCTCGCACGCCTTGGCGAGCCGAGCGCCGGCCTGGCGTGCGCTGTCGATGTGGGCCACGAGGGTTCGGCGATCTTCCAGGCGGATCATTCGTCCGCGCCCCCCGGGAAGATCGCCGAGAGCTTTTTTGAGAGCACCAATAGCGCGGCGGTTTCGGCCAGGGCCTTGTCCTTGCGCAACAGCTCTCGTTCCAGTTCCTTGATGCGCTTCCTGTCGGCTCGAGTTTCGCCGTGGCTGGCCCGTGCTTCGCCCGGCTCGGCGAGTGCTTCGGTGGCGCCTTGCCGCCAGCGTTCAAGTTCGCTGGGATACAGTCCGTGCTCCCGGCACCAGGCGTTCTGTCCCACCTTATCCAGCGCCGCCGTGGCCACTACCGCCTCCAGCCGGGCGGCCGCTGACCAGGCCCGCTCGCGAGCGGGCCTGGTCAGCGCCTCGCTCCGCCAGCGTTCCAGCGTCGTCACCGAGATGCCTACCTCTTGCGACAAGGCCTCTATCGCCAGACTCTCCGGCGGCAGCAACCTCGCCACCACTCGATCCTTCATCGCTTGTCCGTATCGTGCCATTTCGCTACCTCGCTATCGCCCCCAAGTTTCAGATTCTATCGAGGCGGCAACTACTCTGACACAGGGGGCTACCAAGTGAGCTTGGGGAGCTACGGAAACGCTGGAGAAACCTCGTGGAAAATCATTTACACGCCAAAAGGCTAGCCGCTCTTGGCGATTGGCTGCCAAGGCTGTGAGGTAGGCTGCGGCGCCATGTAGCAAGGGTTGGGTGAGGCAAGGCGGGATGCAGGTCGCAGAAGACGCAAATGGCGGGCGGCCCGGAGCCAACGGCATGCCGCACTCAATCCGAACGAACTATTCTTGGCGCATCGCTACGGGTGCGAATGGCATGGAACAAGGCGATGGCATCTGTAGCGGCCGTCAACGCGCATGACCCGACATGGCGGAGCATCGCGCCCATCAATTGGCGGGCCATTCCCGCAAACCAAGAACCCCGGACGGACCACGGTTGCTGAAATCTTCCGAGAGCAATGAGAGCCGATCATCAAGCGCTTTTCGCCAGAAGACTGTCGCCGACGTTTGCGAACGGCGGCAGTCGCCGCAGGCCGTTCGGATGGGCTCACCCGGCGGCGGTCTGGTCGTCGGGGCCGCTGCGGTCCTTGGGCGAATGTGCCTTGCGCGTTGGCTGTACGCCGCGTTTCCGCCGTTCGACCGGGTTCGCGGAAGCAGTCTGGGCCGGCGACGCTGGGCGACCGCTTGTTGAACAACGCTACTCACACTTTCGACCCATTGCGGTCAGTCGCTGAGGCGCGTAGCCGACGTTCACGAGCACGCAATCTATACAGGCTCAACGCCGCGCTCTGGGACTTGCCGAAGCGCAGCGTAGGCAAGTCCCAGAGCATTGTTATAGCAAACTTTGCTGACCATTTTTCTCGTAACTTTCTATTTCTTCGTTAGAAATACTTATGGTCTCGATCTTTAGCAACTTGTTTGATATTGCTGGCTGAAAGTAAGCGTAAAACCTATCCGGGCTCGATGGGCGATTGTTAGTTTCACCCTCGATATCAAGCATGATAAGGATGAGTTCAGCTGAAATACCTTTTGCCTGACGGTATAGGTATATTTTATTTAACATTACATAAAGGCGGTCGTAGTACACAGAAGAGACTAAGCTCTTGGGGCGAACATCGATAAATCTCTCCTGGCCCGAACTCTTAATATAACCATCGAAGACAATTCTTCGATGCATTATCGGGTCCATTTCATCAAAAGCCTGCGAGAACTCAGCGCTTTGAATTATCTCATACTCTGGCATAGATAAAGTTTTCGCATATTTTTCAACGCCTATATATTCTGCAGTTCTGCGCTGCTTCATTTGCGCTCTATACTCTTCTCTTTCCTTTTCTCTATCTGCCATAAACTCAATGGTGCGCTGAACTTCTTTTTGTTCTTCTTGCTCCTCTTCCTTGTCAGGCTCTTTGGCCTTAACAACACCAAGTAATTTAAGCCACTCATCTGATGGAGTGTTATATGTATTATTAACCTGCGATTGTTGAATGTTTGAAACAATCCTAAATAGCTCTTGCCGCAATTCTTTGTTTTCAGTCTTTACTTGCTCTTTCTCACCTTCTTTCTTTTGAACCTCCCTGCTTAAAGACAATATTTTTCCCAAGCTAAGGTTGTTGAACGACTCTGATAAAACCAGCACCACAACAAATCCAATGATCGTGATTATTCCAGCAGTTATTTGATATTTTGGGTCTGCTAGGTAAAAGCTCATAAAAGCCATCGAGAATAGGGCTAGAACGAACAATACAATCAACGTTCGAACGAAGTAGTTAGGTTTGTCTGACAATAGAGATCTCCTTAGGGACGCGCTGATTTAATCGGAAAGCGCACACGTCACACGTCATGGCACGTCATGGCACGTCATGGCACGTCATGGCACGTCATGGCACGTCATGGCACGTCATGGGGTCAGGTCTTTCCCCGTGCCTTGGGCAAAAGTCAAGACCTGACCCCGTCGGCGTGTGACCCCGTCGGCGCGCCCCCGACGGTGCTGAACTCCTTGCCGCCGGACGAGCCCGGGGGCCGGCCGCGAAAAGCCGCAACCAACCGCAAGCCGTGAGCATACTGGCGTTTCTGACTGTTATGGCGCGTTCCCGTTAATGACTTGCTCGCAAAGCTTAAGACTTAGAAAGTCATTTCCAAGTGTCGATTTCACAGCCTTGCCCCATGCCTTTCTTTCATCGTCCGGAAGTGCATCGGAAAGGAATAGCAGCCGCCTTTTTTCCCACTCATCGGAACGATCAAAATATTCTCGAAGTGTCCGAAATTCGGATCTCGTCAGCTTGGATTTCAAACCCTCTAGCGCAATCATTGACGCGTAAGTAGAAACATCTTTTGCAGGGCTTTTATAGAGCTGAACTAGCGCATTTTTTCGAAAATATTTAGGATTGCTTAGAAGCTTCGCAACCGAAGCACAATGCCACTCAAATGAATATAGCTCTCCAGATTCAATCAGAACTGTATACGTGTCCGCGATCTTGTTGCGCTCGTCCGCTGGAATGAATTCTGCGTTCTGAAGGAGCATGTCTATGAAGTAGTCGAGCCCATAGAGATACTGACTGCAAACCGTGGCAATTTTTTCGAGCGAATCGAAGCGTTTTTGAATTAATGCCGCAATTACGACCTTTTGAATCCCTGAGAACTCGACGATCGCCTGAGACTGGCTATCTAGCAGCGCAAGCTCTGCATCAATCTGAATGTCTGAAAATTTCTCGTGCTTGTCCTTGGCTGGCATTATAAACTTGCGTGCAATCCTATTGTATCCACCCGTAAGCTTGGTTATCTCCTTGAGCACTGTCTCTGCAGGTTCATCGTGCTCGACGAACTCCTCATCCTTTCTCGGCTCCGCCTTCCAAATCTGAGTCTTACCGGTGTTGAGCATTAATCCATCTCGAAATAATCGAGTTGTCAATTTGTTCATCCACTCTTGAGCGACGATAAGACTTGGCGCAAAGAGACGATAATCGTCGACGTAGCGAGTAAAGTTTATCTTCTCCGCCAGCAAATACTGGTCGACATCAATCAGTGCGGCTTCCGCGAGAATTCTACTCGCGACGTTCCCGACTGGAATGCCATAGCTATCCTTTCTTGACCAAAATAACAACAGGTCATTCGTGTATCGCACTAGGTTTTTATCCACGCCAATACTTAGAAGAGTAGACTCAATTCGGTGTATATTCACCCGGTCGTAAAATGCAGCTATGTCGCAAGAAACCACGAACCGACATTCGTCTTTTCCAGCCCTAACCTTTGTCTCTTCTCGCCAAGTAGAGTACCCGACGGTCTTATCGAATACCCCATCTGCCCCTGGAAAAAATCTGCAAGAAAATACAACATTTTCGCTAATTGGTATTCGCGCTCCCTCAACCACTTTGGCATACTGAAAAACAATCGCCAAAAATTTTGCAAGGCACGCCGGGCTTATTATCGCGGCCTTTCGGTAATCAAAAACGTAACGATTTTTCGGTGTCAGGATATGTTGAAGCGGACGAAATTCCATATCATAGACATTGCCCCGATTTAGTTTCGCCTTCACATCGACCTCAAAGTCCTGCCTGAATTGCTTAATTAGGTTTCGCTCCAATGCTTCCGAGGTGATATCACTGCATCCATCGCGTAAGATGCTGTCAATAGCAAGTGACACTGCTTCATCTCTGTTCATGGTTCCCCGCACGATTTGCTCTTGTTATCTAAAGACAGTCTTGAACCTTATGTTACCTGATTATTTACAGCACTAGAAAATAGTGTCACACAGCGCGTCGCAAGCAAAAAAAAAGCGGTAGACTAATCGCGACCAATTCAACGATAGCTCTGGATAATTTTCTTCGCCGCACTGCTTCTTGGGGTGAGGTTTTTCTCCGTGCCTTGGGAAAAAGTCAAGACCTGACCCCGTCGGCGCATGCGTAGTCACCCCCTCCCAAGTGCGGTTCGAATTGAAGAGGTGGTGCGTTTCTTCGCAGTCCCTTTCGACTGCAGCGTTTGTGCTAACTTCGTCACGTTTCGTAAAAATATTAGCACGGGAACTCGGCCCGTTTCTGGATCATTTCTGAAGAGAACGGTCACATCGCCAACAATCTCTGCTTTACCAAGCAGGTCAGCTGAACGAATGTGCGGATCAAGGTGCATCTTAGTTCGCTTTGAACCTATGCTTGGCACGACAGCAGCCCAGCCGCGTTTTGTGCTATCGAGGTCGGTGGCTCGAATTTGTATCACGACCCCACGAAAATCTTCAATGGTGTCTGTACCATCCGCGTCGGGCGTCGAACTGGGCATAGCCTTTACGGCTTTACTTGTGATCCCGGTTGCCGGATCGTCATTCATAGTTATTGACGCGCCATCCTCGCGCTTTGCGGGACGCACGATCTTTACTGCATCTTTGGCAATTTGGAAATTCCCGGCCACTGCTGCCTCAATGATCGATCTGAAACGTTCGTCTGTTAGGCCACTCGTTGCAGCACCAATATTGATTATTACATTTTGATTGGCTTTGATTGCTGCACACTGCTCGCTTGGAGCACCGTTTTTTAAGAGAACATAAGCGCCTCCTGCAAGTATTAGCGCAAGAACAATAACTGCAACCAATCTTCGGTTTTTCATTACTGCATCGACGTGGAGATCGCTTCTTATTTCTTCCACGTTCTGCATCAGGTTCTCCTGCGAACCCCAGAAAAATTTTACGATAACATCTTCCAGAACACTGCCGCTTTTGATTTCCTTAAGAAAGACTTGTACATGTTGGATGTGAAGTCCGGGAGATATTGCCTCCAAAATATCTGGCGTTGCCTCCAGGAGCAGGGCCTCCGCACTCGGATAGCATGATGTTTTGTCATACCGGCTAAGAAGAAATTCGTTAACTTTCATAGGCTTATGACAAGGGCTTGTAAACCCCTTCACAATCAGGTCTACTCTCGTCTTTTGGGCGACCGAAATGAGTGTGACGAAAGGGGCAAACTTGATGAGCTACTTGAGGGAAGTCGACGACCCGCGCAAACCCAGCAATGGGACGCTGCATGACTTTGTGGAGATGCTGGTGATTGCTGTGGCGGCGGCATTGTCGGATTGCGACACGGTCGAGGACATCGCGTACTGGGCGCGAGCAAAGGAGGCGTGGTTGCGCAAGTTTCTCTTGCTGACGAACGGCGTGCCCTCCGAGGAAACCTTTCTTCGCGTCTTTCGAGTTCTGGACCCAAAGCAATTTGAAAGTGCCTTCCGGCGCTGGGTGGGCGGCATTGTCGGCGCCTTGAGCGGCAACATTGCCGTCGATGGCAAGACGGTGCGCGGCTCGGGCAGTGGTAACGAGACCGCGATCCACATGGTCAGCGCCTTCGCCACGGACCTGGGCATCGTTCTCGGCCAGGAAAAGGTGAGCGGCAAGAGTAACGAGATCACCGCCATCCCGGAATTGCTCGAAGCCCTTTACCTCAAGGGTTTCCTGGTCAGCATCGACGCCATGGGCTGCCAGAAAAAGATCGCTACTCAGATCACGGATCAGGGAGGCGACTACCTGCTGGCGGTCAAAGGCAATCAACCGACGCTGCTGGAGGCCATCGAGACGGCGTTCATCGACCAGCACCAATCCGAAGGTGTCGATCGTCAACACGCGGTCCAAAAGGGTCATGGTCGGATCGTCGGGCAGATCGCCTCGGTTCTGCCTGCGCAAGGCATCGTGCATCTCGCCGATTGGCCCGCGTGCAAGACCATAGGCCGTATCGACTCTCTGCGAAAGGTCGCCGACAAAGAGTCGGAACTGGAGCGGCGCTATTACATCTGCTCGCGTGTCTTGTCCGCCGAACAACTGGCGGCCGCGGCGCGTGCTCACTGGGGCGTGGAAAACCGGCTTCACTGGATCCTCGACGTCAGTTTCGGGGAGGACGGCAGCACCATCCGCAAAGACAACGCGCCCCAGAATCTCTCGCTCCTGAAGAAGATCGTGCTCAACATCATTCGCCTGGACACGACCAACAAGACCAAGGCCAGCTTGCGTTTGAAGCGCAAGGCAGCCGCCTGGGATGATGATCTCCGGATGAACATGCTCGGGTTGTCAAGAAGATGACATCCGAGTGCGGAAGCCCTGCCTCCAGGAGGGACTTGAAGGCAAGCAACGACCCAGCAATGTCTTCAATCGGAACGTGTCCCTTGTTCGAGAAATATATCGACTGACCTTGCGTTGCTTCCATGCTCCCCCCTGGGCGTGCGGGCATCTAGTGATCCCATTTAGTTCTATGGCGACAGTTTCGCCGCGTAACTCTAGCGCCAGATCCCTAACTTGGCGTCACTCGGAATGCGCTAAGCCTTACCGCTACAGGCTCTATGCCCTACGTGGGCGAATTCCATTCAGCACAACAATTCGCGAAAACGGCGCGTTGGCGGCTGGCCCAATAGCATACATCTGAGTCGCTCCAATGACTGCTTTCGCCCGACTTCTCCACCGTCTCTTCCTGGCCGACGGCGGCCGTTGGGCCCATCGTGCTTTGATATTGGGATCGGGGGCAGTCGATCTTGCTGGGCGGCGACAGCCCAGGGCGTGATCGAGCCGTGCGCAGCTAGAAGTCCTTGGCTGCTTCCCAGAGAACGAATCCGTCCTCCTTGCGCGTCCACTCCAGGAGCTCGATCAGCGGGAAGGCACGCGGAGCCAATCCGATCGGCGGGCCATCGACTTTTTGATCGTCGTTGCTGTCGTCACTCCTGGCGGGAGTGGTGGTCTGGGCAGCGACCGCTTCGGCGGGACTCGCACGGCCATCGGCAACAGCCCGTCGCAGGCGTGCGATGGCTTCGGGCAACTGCTCGGGGGTAATCACGCCACGCGCGGTGCAGTCCTTTTGAAGGATTTCGAGGAGTTGGCGGGCGACGGGCGAGAGCATCATGATCTGCCCGGAGGTGCTCGAGTTGAATTTGACCAGCATGCTCGGCTTTCCTTGCGCTTGGGTGGGGTGCGATCCATTGTCGTCGCTGGCGCAGGCAAGAGCAATAGCCAGCGCCGGCTGCTTGGAATCCTCGGTCGTGCAGGTCGTCTACACGGCGGGCGCGCAGACAATTCTTCACCGACAAGCGCTCTCCTGGCCAGCCGGCACTGCTCCTCGCTGCGTGGGCTTGTACTGGGCAGCGACGATGATCGAACTCGGACGTCTGCTGCGCTCTCAGGGCGTTGGCAGTCGGCCGACTGCCGCGCGCTGCTTTTCTAGGTGGCCTCAGTGCGCCGCCACCGAAATGGCCTTATAGCGGCGCGAATCAACACGGAACGACGCCATCCATCAGCGATGCCCTTTCGATGGAGAGCTTTGAGGCCAACAAGCCAGACTCAGCGATGGGAATCAGAGCTGCGGCAGCTCTGGGGCGATTAATTTCCGGGGTAGGAGGCGGAATCTGCTTCGACAGGCCAAAATTCTAGCCACGGCTGGGTAGAATACCGGGGAGTTATTCAACACTTCTGGCTTGCCCAGAGCATGAAATGAGCAAACTGCCTGCAATTATCGCCCTCGTGGTGTTTGCCACAACCGCGCACGCCCAATATCGATGTGTGGAGGACGGGCGGACGCTACTCACTGACCGCCCTTGCAAGTCTGAAGAGGGCCAAAGCGACAGGCAGCCCCAAGGCAAACCGAGCAACGCCTTTGGAGACGCTGCCAATTCGGCCTACACGACAACCACGGGCGGTTGGCGAGGCCAAACACAGTATCAGGCGACTGTCTCTGGCGTCGTTTCTCCGGAGGCACATGCCGTCGTTCAGATGACCATCGAAATTGATCCGCAGGGCAAGGTGATGGGGTCGAGCCCGGAAAACGGCTGCCAGTTGAAGGGACTCGCTACGCCGGGGGTGACGGCAGCCATTGCAAACCTCGACGTGACATTTTCTGGATGTACTTACAACGGTTTCAATCGCCGTATGTCGGGGAGGTTGGCGGTTTCTTCTGTCAAGAAGTATGCCCAGCTCAGCCTCTCTGGTTTTTCAATGGGTGTAGGAAAAATCGCGGCATCGTTTGACATCCGAGCAACGATGCGAAGGTAGCCCGTACGTGGCGTTGACCGGGTAGAAATCCTGACAGGGATCAGTGATGGCAAGAAGAAGGAATAGCAGCGCCTTTGAAGACATCTTCGGAATTGCTGCGATGCTCCCGTGGTGGGTCGGGACCATCTTGGCCCTGATTGCCTACGTGATCCTGCACAGGTATGCGTCTGCGGACGTGCCGACCAATGTGCCGCCTGGGCAGATTGGTGAGATGGTCGTCGGGCAGATGACCAGGACGCTGGCGTTCTACGGCCAATTCATCGTGCCGCCGTTGTTGTTGGCCGGAGCTGCCGCATCCTTTTTGCGGCGGCGCAAACGTGAAGGCCTCGTTCGCAATGTCGCCGGCGACAAGTCCGGCGAGAACCTGCGCGCCTTGAATTGGAGCGATTTCGAGTTGCTCGTAGGCGAGGCCTTCCGGATGCGTGGTTTCTCAGTGACCGAAGCCGGCGGCGGTGGTCCCGATGGCGGCATCGATCTGGAATTGAGGAAAGGCAGCGAGGTCTTTCTCGTGCAGTGCAAGCAGTGGCGTGCCTACAAGGTTTCGGTCACGGTCGTACGTGAATTGTTCGGTGTGATGGCATCGCAGGGCGCGACCGGAGGATTCGTTGTCACTTCGGGCACCTTCAGTGCAGATGCACGCTCGTTCGTGGCAGGGAAGAACATCGAGCTCATCGACGGGCCGGCGCTCAAAGCGATGATCGAACGAGTCCGAGCTGCCCGACCTGAGATGACGGTGTCGACCGAACGAGTACCGGCCAGCGTGCAGACATCCGCAGCGACCGCCACGTCAGCAGCAGAGCCAAGCTGTCCCCGGTGTGGCGGCAGGATGCTGAAGCGCATTGCGAGACAGGGACCGAACGCGGGAGGTGCGTTCTGGGGATGCACGGCTTTTCCGAAGTGCCGCGGGATCAAGGCAATCGAGTAGCGTGTTTCGGGAGGGCGCGGATGCACATCTCCGAGGCACTTCAGTGCCAGACTCGACTTGGGCTGAAGCTGACTCAGCCAGGCAGCGGACGTCTGCTGCAGTTTTTTGCGCAAAATCGGGACTCTTGGCTTCTGTCCCCAGAACCTGTGGGTAGCGCTGTGCGGAAGCGGTGGACAAGCTGTGGAAATCTACCCTGGACCGGCCTCCGCCAAGCGAAACTCTCCGCCGACCAAGAATTAGGCGTTGCCGGCAAACAATGAGACGGCGCGTCGGGTTGGTCGGGAAGCGTGGACGACGTCCTTGGCCAACGCTCGAAGGCTTACCGGACACCAGAACCGGTAGGGCGCAGGCGGCAAATCGGGCTTTTTCGGGGCTGCTCATCGCACCGCCACCGACCGGCAGCACCAGGTCGGCGCTCGCGTCTCCCTTGCGTAGCGTCTGCTCCCGACGTTCTCTGCCCACGTTGCCCCCGACTCCTTGCGTGATCAGGCGAACAGCTTCATCAAGGGTCAGCGACGCCGCCAGGCCGGTACCCCACGACTGGCGCCGAAGCTCACCATTGCTGATCAGGACCCAGTCGACAGAGAAAAATCCGGGCGGTTAGCTCCCCTGGATCTGCGCCATGGCCGTTCCACACACGCGAATTCTCACCGGCACTATGCCGGCCAGGCCTGCATCCGGAAAGCGTCGGCAAGAAAGTCGATCAGCAGGCGGACCTTGGGTGCGACGAACTTGCGCGAGGGGAACACCGCGTACACGCCGAGTTCGAGCGAACGGTAGGCCGGCAAGAGTTCGACCAGGGTTCCCGCGATCAGATCCTGGCCGACGAGGAAAGACGGCTGCAGCACGATGCCCTGGTGGCGCAGCGCCGCGACCCGGCAGGTGTCGCCATTGTTGGTGCGCAGGCGCGGCGACACCTTCACCGACAGCGTTCCTTCTGGCCCGGTGAACGGCCAGTTGTCGCCCATCGAGAACAGGCTGTACGCCAACACCTCGTGCTGCGCCAGTTCGGACGGATGTGCCGGCGTGCCGTGATTGCGCAGGTAGGTGGGGGACGCACACAACACCAGGCGCGTCGACGTGAGCTGGCGGCTGACCAGCGTCGAGTTGGGCAGGCGCGCGATGCGCACCGCCATGTCGAAACCTTCCTCGACCAGGTCCACCACGCGGTCGGCCAGCGTCACGTCCAGCGTCACTTTCGGGTGCAGGGCCATGAACTCGACCCACAGCGGCGCGAGGTGCAAGCGGCCGAAGGTGAAGGGTACGTTGATGCGCAGAATTCCCGTGGCCTCGCCGCTGACCGAGGTGATCTCGGCTTCTGCCTCTTCGACGCCGGCGAGCAGTTCCGCGCAACGCGCGTGGAAGACCTCGCCCTCCGCGGTCAGCGACAACTTGCGGGTCGTGCGGTGCATCAAGCGCACTCCCAGTCGCGACTCCAGATCCGCCACATGGCGCGACGCCGCCGCCTTGGACATCGCCAGCGCGTCGGCCGCGCCGACAAAGCTGCCGGCGTCGATTACCGCAACGAAAACCCGCATGGCTTCGAATCGGTCCATTTGTCTCAATATACGGAACAGTTAATCGCATTCAAGCATGTTTATCCATCCAGGCGCAACTTCTACAATGCGCTCATCGATTCACAACCCATGTCCGGAGTACACCATGACCACAGCCAACACCACTTCCCCCCTGCAACGCGTCCTCGGCACCCACGCCGGCTGGGGCGCGCTGGCCCTGCGCATTCCCGTGGGTATCATCTTCGCCGCCCACGGCGCTCAAAAGCTGTTCGGCGCCTTTGGCGGCTACGGCCTCGAAGGCACCGGCCAGTTCATGGCCTCGCTCGGCCTGACGCCGGGATACCTGATGGCCTTGCTGGCGGGCGGTGCCGAGTTCTTCGGCGGTCTGGCGCTGATCGTCGGACTGCTCGTCCGTCCTGCCGCAGCGGCACTGGCGTTCGCCATGCTGGTGGCGATCTTCAGCGTGCATATCGACAAGGGACTGTTCATGGCCAACAACGGCTACGAATTCGCCCTGGCACTGCTGGCCGCATCGGTATCGCTGTTGATCAGCGGCGCGGGGCGACTGTCGGTCGATGCCGTGCTGGCCGCGCGCGGCGCGCGCTGAACAGCGCCGCCCGAACATTGGCCCGACCAGAACCGACGCCATGAACCGCCTACCCAGCGTGTTCGTCTCGCACGGCGCACCCAGCTTCGCCATCGAGCCCGGCTTGGCCGGGCCGCGATTGGCGGCCCTGGGCCGCGAACTGCCCACGCCCCGCGCGGTGCTGATCGTGTCGCCGCACTGGATGACGCCCCGTCCGCAGGTTGGGATGGTCGAACGGCCCAGGACGATCCACGACTTCGGTGGCTTCGACCCGGCGCTGTACGAGATCGACTACCCGGTGGACGGCCACCCGCAGCTGGCGCGTCGCGCGCTCGACGTACTGCAGGAAGCTGGCTGGTCGCCGCGGCCGGACGGGATCCGCGGGCTGGACCACGGCGCCTGGGTGCCGATGTTGTACCTCTACCCCGAGGCCAACGTGCCGGTCTTCCAGGTCTCGCTGCCGTCACGGCTGGACGCGGAATCTGCCTGGGCCTTCGGGCAGGCGCTCGCGCCGCTTGCCGACGACGGCGTGTTGATCGTCGGTTCGGGCAGCCTGACGCACAACCTCTACGAGTTCCGCGGTCATCACAGCCACAACGAGGCCTACGCAACCGAGTTCGCCGCCTGGGTTCGCGACGCGGTCGTCAGCGGCGACAGCACGCGGCTGCGCCAGACCCTTGCCTTGGCCCCGCATGCCCAACGCGCGCACCCGACCGCCGAACATTTCTGGCCACTGCTGGTGGCAGCCGGCGCGGCTGCCGCGTCGTTACCGGCGACGGTGATCGAAGGCGGAATCACGCACGGCGTGCTGGCGATGGACAGCTTTGTCTTCGGAAGTGCCGGCCGTGAAGGCCATGGTGACAAGTCGATCGTGTAGCGTTGCACGCCGTGTGCAGCTCATGAATTCCAGCCAGGTGAACGACCGTCCACTTCGCGGAAGCCCTGCGTCGCCTTTAGGTCGCCAAGCGACCGCCAGTCGCTGCTGCGTTGCATCGGCAGCCATGTTGGCGCGCTGGCCGTTTTCGCCAACAGAGAGCCAAAGGCTTGGCGTGCTCTGCGCTCCGTTTTCTGAAGCGACCCCTTATTTCTTGACCTCCGTGGACGCCGCGACCACAACCTCCGGGGCTGCCGTCTTGTCCTTGAACAGTCGTTTGATGAGCACATAGAACATCGGGACGAAGAAGAGGCCGAGGGCGGTGGCCGAGATCGTTCCGCCGAGTACGCCGGTGCCGATCGCATTCTGACTGCCGGAGCCGGCGCCGGTGCTGATGGCCAGTGGCAGCACGCCGAGTCCGAAGGCCAGCGAGGTCATCAGGATCGGGCGCAGTCGCATGCGTACCGCGCTCAGCGTGGCGCTGACCACATCGTGACCGGCGTCGACCTGGGCCTTGGCGAATTCGACAATCAGAATCGCGTTCTTCGACGACAGGCCGATGGTCGCCAGCAGGCCGACCTGGAAGTAGACGTCGTTGGACAGGCCGCGACCGCTTGCGGCCAGCAGCGCACCGATCACGCCCAGCGGCACCACCAGCATCACCGCAAACGGTACCGACCAGCTCTCGTAAAGGGCTGCCAGGCAGAGGAACACGACCAGCAGCGACAAGGCATACAGCGCCGGCGCCTGTGCCCCCGAGCGGCGCTCCTCGTAGGAGGTGCCCGACCATTCATAGCCAATGCCGGGCGGCAGCTTGGCGATGAGCTCCTGAACCGCATTCATCGCGTCACCCGACGAGAGGCCGGGCGCTGCCTGGCCGAGCAGTTCGATCGACGGCTGACCGTTGAAGCGCTCGAGAAGCGGCGAGCCAAAGCCCCATTTTGCCGTGGTGAAGGCCGAGAAGGGCACCATTTCGCCTCTTGCGTTGCGCACGTACCATTTCTGGAGGTCATCGGGCGTCATGCGGGCAGCGGCCTCGGCCTGAAGATAGACCTTCTTGATTCGCCCACGGTCCATGAAGTCGTTGACGTAACTGCCACCCCAGGCCGTGGACAGCGTGTCGTTGATGTTCGCCACGCTCACCCCGAGGGCGCCGGCCTTGGCATGATCGATTTCGAGCTGGTACTCGGGCATGTCCTCCTGACCATTCGGGCGCACGCCGACCAGCCGCTTGTCCTCTCTTGCCATGCCCAGGAACTGGTTGCGTGCGGCCACCAGGGCATCGTGGCCGAGGCCGCTGCGGTCCTGTAGCTGGACGCTGAAACCGTTCGAGGTACCCAACTCGATCACCGCCGGTGGAACGAAAGCGAAGACCATCGCTTCGCGAATCTTCGAGAATGCGGCCATCGCGCGTCCGGCGATCGCCTTGACGCTCATGCCCGGTCCCTGCCGCTCGCTCCAGTCGCGCATGTTGATGAAGCCGATGCCCATGTTCTGGCCGCGGCCGCCGAAGCTGAAGCCGGCGACGGTGAAGATCGACGCCGCCGTGTCCTTTTCGTCGTCGAGGAAGTGACGCTCGACTTTCTTGAGGACCTCGATGGTGCGCTCCTGGGTGGCGCCTGCAGGAAGCATCACCTGGGTGAACATCACGCCCTGATCCTCTTCCGGCAGGAAGGAAGTCGGCATGCGCACGAAGAGAAAGCCGAGCGCCACCACGATCAGCGCGTAGACGACCAGGTAGCGCCCGCTGCCCCGAAGGATGCGTCCGACCGCTGCTTCGTAACGCCCGGTGTTACGTTCGAACATGCCGTTGAACCAGCCGAAGAAGCCGCTGAACCAGCCACCCTCGCCGTGACCCTGGCCCTTGGCCACCGGTTTCAGCATGGTGACGCAAAGCGCCGGGGTGAACACCAGGGCGATGAGCACCGACAGGGCCATCGCGGCGACGATGGTGATCGAGAACTGGCGGTAGATGACGCCGGTCGAGCCGCCGAAGAAGGCCATCGGAACGAATACCGCCGACAGCACCAGACCGATGCCGACCAGCGCGCCGGTGATCTGGCCCATCGACTTGCGGGTTGCATCGCGCGCCGAGAGGCCTTCCTCGCTCATCACTCGCTCGACGTTCTCGACCACCACGATGGCGTCGTCCACCAGCAGGCCGATGGCCAGCACGGTGCCGAACATGGTCAGGGTGTTGATCGAAAAACCGAAGGCCGCCATCACCCCGAAGGTGCCGAGCAGCACCACCGGCACGGCGATGGTTGGGATCAGGGTGGCGCGAAAGTTCTGCAGGAACAGGAACATCACCAGGAACACCAGGACGATGGCCTCGAGCAGGGTCTTGACCACTTCCTCGATGGAGATCTTCACGAAGGGCGTGGTGTCGTAAGGGATGACCACGTCGACGCCGGCCGGGAAATAGCGCTTCATCTCGGCGAGCGCGGCACGCACCGCGGTGGCGGTCTTCAGGGCATTGGCGCCGGCGGCCAACTTGACGCCGATACCCGCCGCTGGCTGGCCGTTATAGCGCGCGACGGTGCTGTAGTCCTGGGCGCCGATTTCGATCCGCGCCACATCCCCGAGTCGTACTTCGCCGCCCTGGCTGGAACTGCGCAGCAGGATGTTCTCGAACTCCCCGACGGTCTGCAGGCGACTCTGGGCGGTGATCGAGGCAGTGAAACCCTGCCCGGGCAGCGACGGCGTTCCGCCGAGCTGGCCGGCCGAGACCTGCGTGTTCTGCGCCTCGATCGCCGTCCGGATGTCGGCCGGCGTCAGCCGGTAGTTGTTCAACCTGGCGGGATCGATCCAGACCCGCATGGCGTACTGCGATCCGAAAATCTGCACCTCGCCGACACCGGTGACGCGCGACAGCGGATCCTGCACCGACGAGACAATGAAGTCCGCCAGGTCGACGTTGTCGAGCGTGCCCTGTTTCGACACGAAACCGATCACCATCAGGAAGTTGCGCGCCGACTTGGCGACCTGCACGCCCTGTTGCTGTACCGCCTGCGGCAATAGTGGCAGCGCAAGTTGCAGCTTGTTCTGCACCTGCACCTGGGCAATATCCGGATCGGTGGCGGCATCGAAGGTCAGGGTGATCGCGGCGCGACCGAAGGAGTCGCTCGACGAGTTGATGTAGAGCAGGCCGTCGAGACCGGTCAGCTTCTGCTCGATGATCTGGGTGACGGATTCCTCAACCGCCTTCGCCGAGGCGCCCGGATAGCTGGTGTTGATCACCACGGCGGGTGGGGCTATCGACGGATACTGCGAAACCGGCAATTGCAGGATGGACAGTGCGCCCGCGAGCATGATGACGATGGCGATGACCCAGGCGAAGATCGGCCGGTCGATGAAGAAATTGACCACGCTTCAGGCCCTCACTTCGCGGCCGCTGCGGGCGCCGCCGCAGGTGCCGTTGCCTCGCCGCCTGCCGCCAGCACCGTCACCGGCGCGCCCGGCCTGATTTTCTGTAATCCGTCGACGATGATCCGGTCGCCCGCGGCCAGTCCCGCGCTTACCAGCCACTTGTCGCCGATCGAACGGGTCGTGGTCACCGGGCGCGCTTCGACCTTGTCCTCGGCACCCACCACCATCACCACGGCATTGCCACGGCGATCGTGAGTCACCGCGGCATGCGGCACCAGGATGGCCTTTTCGATCTCGCCTTGTGCGAGTCGCGCGCGGACGTACATGCCCGGCAGCAGTTCACCCTGCGGATTCGGAAAGACCGCGCGCAGGGTCACGCTGCCGGTATCCGTGTCGACCGAAATGCCGGAGAAGGCAAGCCGGCCGCTGGCCGCGTATTCGCTACCATCCTCGAGCAGCAGGCGTACCGGAACCACCTGTTCCGCAAGGTGCTGCAGTGTGCCATCGGCGAGATCGCGCTTGAGGCGCAACAGTTCGACGCTCGACTGGGTCAGGTCGACATAGATCGGGTCGAGTTGCTGGACGGTCGTCAGTGCGGCAGGCTGGTTGGCAGTCACCAGGGCCCCGGCGGTGACGCTCGAGCGTCCGCTGCGACCGGCGATGGGGGAGGGCACGCGGGTATAGGCGAGGTCGATGCGCGCTTTTTCCAGTGCTGCGCGTGCCGAGGCGACGTCCGCCTCGGCCTGCTTGAGTGCCGCCGTGGTGTCGTCGTCGGCCTGCTTGCTGATCATCCCTTTCTTCCCCAGGTCGGCGTAGCGCTGGGCTTTCAGCCGGACAGCATAGTGATTCGCTTCGGCGCGGCTGAGACCTGCCCTGGCGCTTTCCAGGGTGGCGCGATAGCTTGCCGGGTCGATCTGGTAGAGCGTTTGCCCTTCCGTGACCTCGCTGCCTTCGGTGAACATCCGCCGCTGCACGATGCCGCTTACCTGCGGTCGCACCTCGGCGACCATGTACGCCGCCGTGCGTCCGGGGAGTTCGGTCGTCAGCCTGACCGCCTCGGTGCTGGCCACGATCACGCCGACCGGAGTCGCTGCGGGAGTTCCACCGGCTGCCTGCCCCTGCGGGCCGCCGTCACTGCAGGCGGCCAGCGCCAGGGCGCTGGCAAGCGCAACGACCACGATGGGGTAGGTGATCCCCCGGGTCGGGAGGGTGATTCCCAGATTCGGGAGTGTGATTCCGTGCTTCGGGGAAGTGACTCCCCGATTCCGGGATTGCAGCCGTGATGCGAGATTCATGTGGTGCCTCGGTGGCGTTGGTAGCGTCGGAGACTCCTGGGCAGGAGCGTTCGGATAGGGGGCGAAGGATAAACTAGAATGAACGTTCAATCTAGTTTATCCTTCGCAGAGCAGTGAACGCTGACTGCGAACCCTTCTCAGCCACTCCATAGACCGTCGATGACCGAAGAAATGCCCACTCACACGGCCGCGGATTGCTCGCGTGCTGAAGCGCGTCGCACCCAGATCCTTGATGCCGCCGAGAACTGCGTTCGCGAATACGGCTTCCATCGAGCCAGCATTTCGAAAATATCGAAAGCCTCAGGCATGGGTGCAGGCCACATTTACCACTACTTTGCGAACAAGGAGGCGATCATCGCCGCCATCGTCGCGCGCGAAGTCGAACGCTTGCTGACGCTCACCGCCGAGGTGCAGGCGGCAGAGAACATGCTGGAGGCACTGGCACTGCGGACCGAAAGCGGGGTGCTGCTCAACCTTGATCCCCAGGCAGCGGGGCTCAAGCTGGAAATCGTTGCCGAGGCGTCGCGCAACCCGGCAATCGCGGCGATCGTGCGTGCCGCGGACGGCCGGCGTAGCGCCGGTCTCGAAGAAACGCTCAAGGCCTTGCGGCAGGCACACGGCCTTGCGGACGACGCGGCAACGATTTCAACTATTGCCGAGGTGATCGCGGCGATGTTTGAAGGCCTGATGGTGCGCGCCATACGCAATCCGGCGGCAAACCGTCAATTGATCGCCCGAAGATTCCAAGCGTTGATCCGCGCGATAGTGCTAGGGTGATTTCGCGGACCGGAAGGTCGAGGCGTAGAGGAGGGAAACCAGCTTAGGCCTCTGTTGTTTGCCGGGCTGCGCTTTCCAGTCATAAAGCCGAAGGTGACTTGTGTTTCCAAAAGGACGGGCATGGGAAGTGGCAGCGCACCGTTCGTGGGCACGCCAAACCATTGACCGCCGGCGTTTATCGGATCCGCAGGGGAAGGGCGGCGAAGCCACTGCCGGGGTACACCGCGGTGGTCGGCGGCCTCTCCGGGACGGGCTCCATACAGGCCGTGTGCGCGAGCAGCTCTTCTACAGCCACGCGCATCTCCATCCGGGCCAGGGGAGCGCCAGGACAGACGTGGATTCCCGCGCCATACAGCAGGTTTGCGCTCTGGTCGCGGTCCGGCCGATAGGTCTCGGGATCCTCGAAAACCCGACCGTCACGGTTGGCGGAGATCCAGATCAGCGAGATGCGTTCGCCGGCAGCGATCTTCCGGCCACCGATTTCAACCGCACGGGTGGTGATGCGCCGATTGGCCACCAACGGCCCGTGAATCCGCAGAATCTCCTCGATAGCGGCGGGCAGTAAGGAGGGCTGCGTGCGCAGCTGTTCCTGCAGATCCGGGTGTTCCGAAAGGTGGTGCACGAGAATCCCCAGCGAAGCCGAAATCGTGCCGATCTCGCCGACGGTCCAGTTGCGCAGCACGCTGACGATTTCTTCGTCGCGCAGGGGGCGGCCCTGTACCTGTTGCCGTAGCAGCGAGCTGGTGATGTCGTCGCTGGCTTGATCACCGGCCGTGCGGCGAATCTGCAGCAGCTCGTGGGCGTAGCCCTCGAATTCGCGGGCGATCTCCGCCATGGCCGCCCGGTCCTCGGCAAAAGTTGCCCGGCGGTTCTTCTCTGTCCACAAGCGCAGCGGTGTGCATAGATCGGGCGGCCAACCGAGAGAGGCGCTCTGACTCCGGACGGCGAACTCATTGGCGAAATCGCCGATGAACTCCAACTCGTCGCGCGCCAACAGCGCTTGAACGAGCGTCGCGGCGATCTCGCGACATGGCGGCTCGAACGCCGCCACTCGTTCCGGCCGGAAATACGGCATGATCATCCGACGGAACGCGGTGTGTTCGGGGGGATCCATCCCGTCCGGAACGGAGAGATGCCTGGATACGGCATTACTGAAGGTGGCGGGGTCGTTCAGCACGCGCAGGATATCCTCGTGCCGAAACAAGGACCACCCGAGGAAGTTGCTGTACGCGACCGGGCAGCGCTCGCGCATCTCGTCGTAGGCGGCACGCTGGTCGCGCTGGACCGCTTCCGATCTTGGGTCCCAATCCTGTTGCTGCATGGCGTTCACCATCACGTGCTCCTTCTCATTTCACGGAACTGGGGCCGAAGCTAGGCAGTTCCTGGCTTCTACTGCGCAAGTGCTTCGCCAGTCGACGCACAGAATACCCTTGTTGTACTGGCCAAGGCACAGCACATGCCGCTCGTGGCTCGGCTAAACAGGCGGCGTTGCGCCCCGTTCGTACCGGGCGGGACAAGCTTCGTAGCGCAGCGTTCTGCCTCTACCCAAGGCTCAACTCAATCCATTGGCTTCCAGCCCGGGTGCTTGAAATAGCGGCCGTACTGATTCACGGCGCCGACCGTCTGCACCGCGCCGGCCGCGGGCGCAACTTTTGCCTTGCCCTGCATGGCGTCGGCGCCGGCGCTGAGCTCGGCGACGATCAGGTGCAGGTTTTCGTCCGCAGCGGGCTCGAGCTTGCACTCGGTGACGATGCTGGCGACGTGCGCTTGAACCAGGGTGCCGAGTGCCTTGTAGTCGTCTGGCGTCAGCGTCCCTTTGTGGATAGCCACCGCTTTCGCGGCAAGCGCCGCCCGGATTTCGCTCATGTTCTTGCGCAGTGGTTCGTCGGTTGGCCATTTCTTGCCGTGATCGAGCACCAGCTTGGTTGGCTCGCCGGCGGCGTGCTGGTGTGAGTCGGCCGCAAACGTGGGGGCGCCGACGCCAAAGGCAGCGATGAGGGCGGTGGTGAGCAGGCTGCGTTGGATAGTCATGGGGTTCTCCTCAGTGTTGAACAGCGATGATTTTCGGGTCGTCGGCGTGATCGATGAGAATCGTCCGGACCCGGTCTTGCCAAAGTGCCTGGAACAAGGCTGCCTGGGCGTCGGTGGCGGTCCCAGCGACGCAAAACGGCATTAGCGCAGCGATGCGCGGATCGCCCGGCACACGCTCCAGGTGGGCAACGACAGTGGCCGCGGCCCCGCTGTCGACCCGTGTGAAGCGGATCTGGCCGGGGATGTCTACGCCGAAGAACAACAGTCCTCGCCGGTCAAAGCGCCCGGCGATTCCCTTGAAGCCGGTGTCCTGGGTGGCGCCGGTGAACAGGCTGACGACGTTGGCGATGACGCCGGTGACGCCTGCGAGCATGCTGTCCCGCAGTTCGACCCGAATGCCGCCGCGCTCCGGTAGCGTATCCGCGTAGAGCGCGCGCAGCGCGGCACGGGTCATCAGATAAGCGGCAGCGACGGTCGGGCACGAATGCCCCGCGAGCTTGACTGCGTCACCGTAGCCGTACTCGATGACACCTTCCTCGGCGGCGCCGAGGAATCGGGCCAGCGGGTCGCGCACGGTGATTGGCGGGGCAGATGCAAAGAATTCGGGAAACTTCACGGTCGGGTTCTCCTCGGGAGTGAAGCGCTTGCCAAACCGGCGTGGCGCGACTACGATAGTAAGCACTTACTAACAACAATTCAAGTGCACGCCCGCCATGGATACTCCAACCACACTCCAGACGACACCCCGCCAGCGCCTGAACAGCGACGAACGGCAGCGCGAGATCGTCGCGGCGGTACTGGCACTGGCCTGCGAGCGCGGTCCGGAGGCGATCACGACGCAGGCCATCGCCGATCGTATCGGCGTCACCCAGGGCGCGATTTTCCGCCACTTTCCGGACAAGGCAGCGATCTGGATGGCGGTCTTTGCCTGGGTACGTGAATCGCTTGGTACGGTGCTGGCGACGGCGATAGCGAAGCCAGGGTCGCCGCTGGCAAAAATAGAGGCCGCATTCTTCGCACACGTGGCCTTCATCGCGGCCAACCCCGGCGTTCCCCGCATACTCTTCCATGAACTGCAATACCCGGGGGATTCGCCAGTCCGTGCCGAAGTCCGGACGATGATTTCCGGTTACCGAGAGCGCCTGGCCTCGTTGTTTGCCGGGGCCAGGAGCGCCGGCGAGCTTCCGGCCGATCTCGATCCGGGGCTGGCGCCGGTGCTGTTCATTGGCGCCATCCAGGGCCTGGTGATCGAATCGGCCATTGCCGGCAGCGAGGCCGGAATGGTGGCGCGTGCGCGGCAAATGTTCCCTTTGCTGGTCGACGGCTATCGCGGGCGGGACGAACGATGAACGTACGCGTGCCGCGCAAGGGGGTACTCGGCGCGGTCGCCGTGGCGGTCGTTCTGCTGCTTGCCTGGCTGGCGACCAGCCAGGGACCGCTGGCGCCGACCAAAGTGACGCTGGCCAGGGTAGAGCAGGGGCCGCTGGTCGCCAGTACCTTTGGTATCGGAACGGTCGAGGCGCGCCGCAGTTACACGCTCGGCCCGACGATGGCCAGTCGGGTGCTGCGCGCATAGGGCAGAGCGCCGAGATCGTCCTGCGCTCGGTTGCCGGGCGTTTCTATCGGGGCGAAGTCCAGCGCGCCGATCGGCAGAGTGACGCGGTGACCGAGGAGCGGATCGTCAATGTCGGTTTCACGGCACGCCCCGACGCGCTCTCGATTGGTGGTCTGGTCGAAGTGACGATTGCCACTGCCGAGGGCGACCAGCGGTTGACGCGCTGAAGGGCGTGGGCATGATCGTCCAGCCGGGCGAGGTCGTCGGGTTGATAGGCCCCAGTGGTTCGGGCAAAAGTACGCTACTCAAATGCCTGGGCGCGCTGATCGAGCCCAGCGCCGGGCGAATGGCGCTCGCCGACGAGCCGACAGCCCCCCTCGACAGCGAACGCGCATTGGCCGTGGTCCGTATCCTCAACGAGATGGCGCAGCGCTTCGCAACGGCGATCATCGTCGTCACCCACGACGAGAAGATCATCCCGACCTTCCGGCGTATTTATCACATCCGCGACGGGCGCACCTATGAGGAAGCAGGCGAGGGGCGGGCGGCCTGATCCGCAGCCGGTGAGCAAGCCAAACGGCGATCTTCGGCAGGCGCGGATTGGCCGGCACGCGCGGCTGTCGCGGATGCCGGCGTGTCCCTATTGCGCGTCGATTTCCCGGCGCGCGCGCATCGCGCGTCCGACGCGAGCCAGCTCGTCGTTGCTCAACAAGCGCAGGGCCATCGGCAGGAGTTCCTTCTCCTCGCGCTCGATGTGGCGCTCATAGCGAACCGCCAGTGCCTCGACATCGTCCGCGAGCAACTGCACGTACTCGCCGGCAGCGATACTTTCGAGGTTACCGCGCAGGTGGCGCCAGCACGCTTCCAGGCCGCGGTGCTCCGCTTTCAGTCCGTCGATCATTTCGCGCAGGCAGACGGCGTCCGATCCGGCCATCGACTCGATCAACGCGGGGAACAGGTCGTCTTCCTCATCGGCATGATGGTCTATGGCGGCCGTGTCAAAGTAGCGCATCACCCTCGTCGCAGCCCTGCGCGCCTCGTCGTCGACGCCATGCGCCAGCAGGTGTGGAACCAGGCGCCGCAAGGTCGCGCATTGCGTTTCAATCCTGCCGTGGCAGGCGGCAAGCATTTCCAGAGGCGCCTCGGTTCCGCCGGTCGGTGCGGAAATTCCCGGAATGCTGCTAGTCACTCGGCTTGCTCCGCGCAGCTTGCTGACGACTGAGCCACCGCCTTGAGGTGGCGGGCGGTACAGTCGCGGCCGATGGCCAGCGAACCGACGATCGTGCCGCTGCCATCCCTGACCAGTCCGAAGCTCAGCTCCACGTATAGCCTGCTCCCATCCTTGTGCTCAGAGCGGGTCGTGAGTACCTGGTTCCGGTACTTTGTCTGGCCGCTGTCGATCGCTTTGTGAAAGCCGTCCCAGTGTGCTTTGCGGAGTCGCTCGGGAATGATCACGTCGAGGCTTTCGCCGAGGACCTCGGCAGCGGAATGGCCAAACACGGTTTCCGCGCCACCATTCCAAACGCGGATCGCTCCCTTGCGATCGGCGAAAATGATCACATCCGGGGCTTGATCGACTATCGCCCGATAGAGATCGGAATCCGTATCCGTGCACTCGGCAGTTGGCTGCATTCTGGAACTCCCCTGCAATTGGTCGAAAAAAACAAGCGCTGGCCGTTGTTGCTATTCGCGGCCGAGCGTCGTTACGTCGGGCACGGTGAATGTCCCCTGCAACGACAGGAGCTCACGCCGATGAAGGCCTGCCAGTTGCTCTACACATTCGTCGCCTTTTCTTGTCAGCTGCACGTCCACCTGTCGCCGGTCGCTGCTGCTGACGCTACGCTTTACCAGTCCCGCGACCTCGCACCGTGAAATCAACGACACAACCCCATGATGCTTCGCCTGCAGGCGTTCGGCGAGTTCGCCCACGTTTGCCGATTCGCGCCCGGGAAAGCCCTTGATCTGAAGCATCAGCAGGTACTGCAAGGGCGTGATCCCGTTGCGCTGCGTCAGATCTTCGCTGAAGCGCAGGTAGCGGCGCAGCTGGTAGCGGAAGTGGGCAAGCGTTTCGAAATCGGCCTTGGACATTCGCTGCTCGGACATTTTTTGCGCGTGGCCTCTCGGCGTATTTGTATCACGGTATGATAGAGTTAGCTGGACTCAAGGGCAAGCTGCCCGGGCGCGGTAAACCGTGCGCTGCTCCTGGCAACAAAGGCCTCATTACGCGGTACCCACAGGCACAGGCGACTCAACTGACACCATGATCACCGACCCAAATACACACGGCCTGTCGACGCTCTGTATTCACGCCGGCACGCACCTGGACGAGGCTACCGGTGGCGCGTGCAGCCCCATCTTCACTTCCACGGCCTACGCGTTCCCGAATCCGGCCAACGCGAACATCTACCCGCGCTACTTCAACACGCCCAACCAGCAGGTCATCAACCGCAAGCTGGCGGCGCTCGAAAAGGGCGAGGCGGCGGTGGTCTTCGGGTCGGGCATGGCGGCCATTTCCACTTTCCTCCTTGCTCATCTCAAACCTGGCGAGCACGCGATTTTCCAGAACGATCTCTACGGCGGCAGCATGCGGCTGATCAGCAGCGAACTGCCGCGGCTCGGCGTGGAGCTTTCCTGGGGGGCGAACGTGGCGGAGTTCGCCACTGCCTTGCGCCCCGAGACGCGGCTGATCTACGTCGAATCCCCGTCGAATCCGCTGCTCCATTGTGTGGATCTGGCCGAGCTGGCTGCGCTTGGCAAACGACACGGCATCTTGACCGTCATCGACAACACTTTCGCCACGCCGATCAACCAGAACCCGATTCCGTTGGGCATCGATGCGGTCATCCACAGCGCTACGAAATACCTTAACGGCCACAGCGACGTGAACGCGGGCGTGGTCGTTGCCTCCACCGAAATCGTCAACCGTGTCACGGCCAGCGCCGTCAGCTTCGGCGGCATGCTCGATGCGCACGCCTGTGCGCAACTCGAACGTGGCCTGAAGACGCTGGCGCTGCGCGTGCAACGGCACAATGAGAATGCCGCGACCCTGGCGCGCTTTCTGGCCGCGCATCCGGCCGTGTCGAAAGTCAATTATCCCGGCCTGCCCGAACATCCCGACCACGCCATCGCCGCACGCCAGATGCGTGGCTTTGGCGGCATGGTCTCGTTCGAACTGTGTCAAGCCGGGCAGGTGGAGCGCTTGCTGAGCCGGTTGCGTATGGTCATGCCGGCCTTGAGTCTCGGCGGCGTGGAAAGTCTGATTTGCGTTCCCAGCCGCAGTACGCACCGCACGATGACGGCCGCCGAGCGACAGCGTGCCGGCATCAGCGACGGTTTGTTGCGCGTTTCTGTCGGCATCGAGGATGCGCAAGACCTGCTCGCCGACTTCACCGACGCACTGGCCATGGACTGACTGCCGTTCCTGGCCTCGACGAGGGAACCTCGCTCATGAACAACACCGACCACACGCCGCCCGCCCCTTTGATGATCGTCGGCGAGGTGGCGTCTTCGGGCCTTGCCCGTGGGCGCGCGCTGCTCTGCGATTGCGCCAGAAAACAGACGGCCGTTCCGCTCCGGCAGGTGAGCGAGGCGGAGGCGCAGGGGGAGAGCGAGCGCTTCGATGCCGCCGTCGTCGCCGCCGAGGGCAAGCTGCGGGAAGTCCAGGAGAGCGTCAGGCGGACCTTGGGGAAGGACGAGGCGGAAATTTTCGAAGCGCAGATCCTCCTCCTGCGCGACGCGCAACTACGCGATGCGGTGCATGCGCTTTGCCTCGAAAATCGGATGAACGTGGAGGCTGCGGTCGAAGAAGCGATCAAGCAATTGATGGCGTTGTTCGGCCGCCTCGAAGATCCGTACTTCCGCGAGCGTGCCGCCGACGTGTACGACGTCGGCAGACGCCTCCTCGATCACCTGGCGGAAAGCGGGCTGCCGGAGGTTCCGGTTGTTCACGAGGGATGCGTGATCGTCACCAGCGAAATTCTCGCCTCCGTCGTTGCTCGCCTGGAAGGCCAGGGCGTGCGGGGCTTGATTGTCGAAAAAGGTGGCCTCACGGCGCACGCCACCATCCTGGCCCGCTCGCTCGGCATCCCCACGCTCGTACAGGTGCCGGAAGCGACCGGGAAGATTCGTGCGGGCGATCTGGTGATCGTCGATGCTCTGGCTGGACGCGCCTTCATCAATCCCCAGGCCGAAATTCTGCGCAAGTACGATCAACTGGACGCCAACCTGAAAGTTCACCAGGGCGTCCTGAAGGGCTTGGTCGGCCTGCCGACGGTCACTCACGATGGCGTCGAAATCAAGCTCTGCGCCAACATCGGCCAGACTGCCGACGCGCTGGCGGCGGCGAACGTCAAGGCCGATGGCGTCGGACTCTATCGCACGGAGTTCGTCTTTCTCGTCCAGGACCATTTCCCCTCGGAAGACGAGCAGTACCAGTTCTACCGCGCCACGGCGGAGCACCTGCAACCGGCGCAAACGGTGATTCGCGTTCTCGATGTCGGCAGTGACAAACCGCTCAGCTATTTCCCGCTACCACCCGAAGCCAACCCGGCCATGGGCTTTCGGGGCATCAGGCTGCTGCTCGCGCATCCCGGCCTGCTGCACACGCAACTGCGGGCCATCCTCCGGCTGAGCGCAACGCATTCGGTCGCCATTCTTCTGCCGATGATCGACGGCATCGACGACTTGCGCGCGGCGAAAGCAGCGATTGACCATGCCAAGGCGCAAGTCGTCGCAGCGGGCCAATCGTTCGATCCGCTGATCCCGGTCGGCGCGATGATCGAAACGCCGTCGGCGGCGATCCTCATCGAACAACTTGCCGACGAGGTCGACTTCTTCAGCGTCGGCAGCAACGACCTCGTCCAGTTTCTGCTCGCTGCCGATCGCATTCGTGGCGAAATGAAATCCACCTACGATCCCTTGCATCCAGCCGTTCTGCGCGTGCTCGCGACGCTGGCAAGCGTGGCCAGGCGCAAGGGAACACCGATCTCTCTGTGTGGCGAAATTGCCAGTGACCCCAGCTATACAAACCTCTTGATCGGCCTCGGCTTCCGAAGCTTCAGCGTCAGTCCCGGCCGGCTTCTGGACATCAAGCACGCCATTCGCTCGACCGATGTGCAACAGGCAGAAAAGCTGGCCGGGCAGGTTCTGTCGGTGCACTCGACGCGCGACATCCGGGCGCTGGTGCAGGACGACTGGAACCGTCGCCGGCCGGTGTCCTCCCTTGAGTTCGACCCGCCGACATCGACCACCAGCGCGCCACTGCCTTCGGTGGCGCACAACGCTGCTCGCCAGCGCTTTGAGTCGCAGGTAGGCGAGAGCGGTACGGCCTATTTGAGCTACCTCATCGAAGAGGATCGTGTGATTCTTGACCGCACTTTCGTGCCCGACGAACTTCGCGGACACGGAATAGCCGCCGAACTGGTCGGAGTCGCGTTGAAGGAGGCGCGCCAACGGCACTGGAGGATTGACCCCCGCTGTACGTATGTCGCCGGTTTCATCGAACGCCACCCCGAATTCGCCGACCTGGTCGACCGGCAGGAAGGCGATCTAAACTAAAGTCACTGCTGCGGCGAGGGTGCTACGAAGCCGCGTCCATGGAGTCGTTGCGGCAGCATTTGCGAAAGCGGTGTTTCCCGGACAACGCCGCTCCACAAGTAACGGAGGATTGCGTGAACGAGATCGTTTCGCAGCTGCTCAGCGAGCATCGAAAGCTGGGAAAACTGGTCGAACGACTCGATCGTCTTGCTGTTGATACGAATCATATTGCCGCAGAAGCCGGTTGTGACTGTTTCGAGAATCCCGGAGCGGGGAGGCGAGGGCGGGCACGCTCGCGGCGCAGAAGCCGGAATTGGCCCGTTCGCCCGGAGGTGCGACCGGGAAGCTCGGCGGTGGCACCAGGAACCTGGTGGGGGCCGCGTTCGCGCCCCTGTATCGCCGCTGTGAGCGGCTCACGCGCCCTGAAAGCCCCCGCTTCAGCCGGGTGACGGTCGCGTCTTCTGAGGAGCTTTGTCATGGCGCTATCACACGCCAAGTCGGGCGATCTGGTGAGCATCAACGACGTCGCCGACGCGCTGGCCAGCAACGGTTCGGCGACACTGGTGCGCGATGATCACATTGAAATCTTCCGCCTCGTCCTGAACGCCGGCGCCACCATGCAGGAGCACAGCGCCGCCGGCGCGATGACCGTCCAGTGTCTGAGCGGCGAAGTGGACTTTAGCTGTCACGGCAGAACCCGGACGCTGCGGCCGGGAAGCCTCATTTATCTGAACGATGCGGCGCCGCACGCCTTGCACAGCAAACAGGAATCCATCCTGCTCGTTACGCTGATCCTGCATAGGAAGTAGGTCTTCTTGCGCGGATCCTCGGCTCCCACAGACGCCGAGATCGACCAACCGAAAACCCGCAGAGGTCCGCAGTGATGTGACGACGGCCATCGATGATGGTTGGTCCGTCGAGCTCCCGAACCGCCGTCAGACAGGTTCTCCCGCGGGCGGAGGCCCCTAATCCTGCATGGCCATCAGTTCCTTGTCCGAGTAGCGCAGGCGCAGGGCCAGAACCTTGGCAACCGCTTCGACCAGGTGACACGCGAGTCGCTTGTGTTCCTCTCTGATTCTGTCGAACTGCTCGCGTTGCAGGACGAACAGCTCGGTGTCTTCAACCGCCCTGGCATCGTTGAAACGCGTCATTTGCGAAAGGAAGGCCATGCCGCCGAAGAAGTCACCGCGTCCATAGGTCAATGCGTGATGACCCGGAGTTCCGTCGCCGGTCGGCAGGGTGATGCGCACGGCGCCCTTGCGAATCAGGAACAGCTCGTTACCGGGATCGTTGAACGAGTACACCTTGTCGCCTTTGGCGACCGAGCGCCGCTCGAAGCAGGCCTCGAGGTCGATGAGTGTTTCCTCCTTGTGATCCCTGAGGAGCTCGATATCGGCGAGTTCCAGCGGCGCGATCCGGGCTTCCTGTTCCAGATCGTGGCCCAGGATCTGGTCTTCAATCCACTCGACCGCGTCATCGAGTTCGGGGAAGATCTTGACATGCTCGCTCTGCGTCGTAAGTGCCATCTGATCGAAGAGCTCGCCGATCCTGCGGCCGTTGGGCAGGGCCTGCGACAGGTTGCTGAAAATCAGGAAGGCGTCGCGTTCGATCAGCGAGTCCCTGATTTGCTCGAGCAGGTGCACGGCAGTGACGTCGACCGACTGCACGCGCCGCATATCCAGAACGAGGTACTTTCGCGTGCCGACTTCCTGCTCGAGCGCCAGGTACAACTGATCCTTGGTGCCGAAGAATAGGCTACCTTGCAGTTCCAGAATGGCCGTCTGCTGCCCCTCCTTTTCGAGCAATTCCATCTCCTCGGGCAGGCGCACCCGCTTCGAGAAGCGACTACCGCCGTCGACCTTGCTGCGGATCACCGTACTGCTCAGTTGCTCGCGGATAAACAGCAGCATGGCCAGAACGATGCCCACACCCGACGCCACGATCAGGCTGTAGCCAAGGGCCACGCCGACCACCGTCAGGACGACGAAAAAGTCAAAGCGCGTCCATGGCGAGTCGAGTAGGTGCAGGCTGTGGCGGTCGATCATGCGCACGCCGACGATGATCAGGATGGCCGCCAGGGAAGCGACCGGAATCCAGGCGATGAAGCTGCCCAGGGCGAGAAAGGTGATCAGCGACAGCACCCCTTCGATGACGCCGGAAACGCGCGTCTGTCCACCGCTGGTGAGATTGACCAGCGTTGCCCCCATCTGTCCGGCACCCGGCATGCCGCCGACGCAGGCGGAAGCAATGTTGCCGGAACCCTGCGCGATCAACTCGCGGTTCGAATCGTGGCGGCTGCGGGTCATGGTGTCGAGCACGACGCAGGTCTTCAAGGTGTCGATCGAGAGCAAGACGCCCAGCGTCAGCGCCGTTCCCAGCAGCGCGCCGATCTGGCTGAGCTTCAGTTCGCCGATTTCGTGCCAGCGGCCGGTGATCGCCTCCAGCATGCTCGACGCCGTGCCCCCGAGCGGGCCGATGATCAGCGGGTTGCCGTCCATGACCAGCAGGGAATCGTCGACCGCGTAGGCGATCGCAAAGTAGGTGATCAGCCCGCCCAGCAAGCCGAGGATGGCTGCCGGCACCAGGCGCGTGACGCGCGGCGCGCCGAGCATCACGGCCATGGTCACGGCGCCAATGAGCGCGGTTTGCCAGTGCCACAGATCGGGTGCGATCAACACCCGCCACCAGGACGTGCCATCCATTACCCCCATGAATTTGGGGATCTGGCTGCCGATGATGATCAGGCCGACGCCACTGAGGTAGCCACTGACAACCGGAAACGGGATGTACTTGATCAGGCCGCCGACGCCGAGAAAGCCGAGCAGTAGTTGCACGATCCCGCAGACCAGGCCGAGAGCCGTCAACATGAGCACGATGAAGGTGGCCGGAACGCCGTTCTGCACCAGTTCGATGGCAAAGGCCGAGCATACCGCCGCCGCCGGCGCACAGGGCGCGGTGATCAGGCGATTGGTGCCACCGAGCGTCGGTGCGACCAGGCCAAGAGCGGTCGTTCCGAGAATGCCGGCCAATGCGCCCAGGCCGGCGTACTCGGGGCCGATAGCAGCGTAGATGGTGACGCCAAAAGCGATCGCCGACGGCAGGGCGACGAGCATCGACGCAAGACCGCCCCAGAAATCACCGACGAGCTTGTCGTTCTTGAGATTTAATGCGATTTCCATGTCCTAGGCCTCCCGCCATACACGCAGAACTTGCCCTGCTACGGATCATCGGTGTCTTGCAGGGCGAAAAGAAAAAGCAGCCAGGGCCACGTTGCTCAGGCTGCGTCGGGTGCTCTTGGAGGTACAGCCGCTCAAAGCCCTGGATAGGCGAACGGGAAAGAGTAGCTGACGGCTTTTTGGCATGACATTAAAGCACACATCGTGCCAAAGACAAACTGCGCGCAGTTCTCCCGGTGAATCAGACACCTGGCCGTGAACCGCCGAGCCGGGAGAAGCCCACATGGGGTGCAACAAACAGATCGCATATCACTTGGTCGTTCTGTCGAGTAGAAACAATAGCGCCGTTATACAGGGACTTACGAGGCGATCAAGGGCTTTCTCCGGAAGTGCGAAACGTAACACCTGCGAGCAGTTCCGGCTCCGGCTTTCGTTTGCAGCGCACGCCGTGAAAGGCGCGTGTTGAGCGCCGGGCGTGATAGTCCAAGCAAGGTCGCGGCGATTCCCCTCGCGCGCGGCAAGACGATGAAGATAGGCTTACCCCAGAAGGCGCCGTCCGGTAGAGTTCGCAATTTGTCCGTTGCTGTCATCCGCAGGCGGGGTCGCCAGTGATGGCGATGCCACCGGGCGAACCGAGAACCTGCCATGCACATCACCCAGCACACTGACTATGCACTACGCGTACTGATCTACCTCGGGACCAACGAGGACCGCCTGGTGACCATCCAGGAGATTGCTGACCGCTTCGCCGTGTCGCGCAACCACTTGATGAAAGTCGTCAGTCGCTTGATCCGTGGCGGCTATGTCGATGGCTTGCGCGGCAAGGGCGGTGGCTTGCGCCTTGCCTGTCCAGCCACGACCATCGTTGTCGGCGATGTTATGCGCCATATGGAGTCGGGCATGGACCTGGTCGAGTGCTTCGGCAAGAACTCTACCTGCATTCTGGACCCCGATTGCCAGCTGAAGCTTGCGCTTTCAGAGGCCCTCGCTGCGTTCCTCAAGGTGCTGGATGGCGTCACGCTTGCCGATCTGCTCGGCAAGAGCGAACGTGTGATTCTTCACGTCCTGCGACCTGTGCGAGCCATTCCCAAGTAGCTCCTCCGCACTTGGCGACAATCGTCGCCAATTTGCTTCGCTTCTGTCGCCACAGAAGAAGCATTGTGCTTGCATCTTTAAGAAGAGGCATTTAAAATGCCGCTTAAAGAAGGTTGTCGTCGCGTTCTCTTACATTGGTTCTACCGCTACCGTAAAGGAGCTTCATCATGCATAACACACGCAAGCTGTGGATCTGGCTAGCACTGATCTGCGTGCTTTCCTTCGCCGCGCTGGGCTGGGTTGGCCGCGAGATTTTCGTGCACGCGCCGCCCATTCCGACGCAGGTGGTCAGCAGTGACGGCCAGGTTCTCTTCTCCACGGGGCAGGTGCAGCGTGGCCAGCAATCCTGGCTCTCGGCCGGCGGCCAGCAACTGGGCTCGGTCTGGGGGCACGGCAGCTATCTCGCGCCGGACTGGTCGGCCGACTGGCTGCACCGCGAAGCGCTTGCGCTGCGGGCGATCTGGGCACAGCGTTATTTCGGCGCCGCCTACGAGCACCTTCAGCCCAGCCAGCAAGCGCAACTCGATGCGCAGTTGAAGACCGAGCTCCGGCGCAATACCTACGACGCTGCCAGCGGCTCGATCAGCCTGAGTGCTGATCGGGCTGCCGCCGTGGCGCAGGTGGCGAAGCACTACGCCGATCTCTTTGGTGGCGAGCCTGCGCTCGACGCCTTGCGCGAGCAGTACGCGATGCCAGCCAACATTCTGCGCGACGCGGCCGATCGGCAGGACCTGACGGCCTTCTTCTTCTGGAGCGCTTGGTCGGCAGTGACCGACCGCCCAGGTGAAAGCAACTTGAGCTACACCAGTAATTGGCCGCACGAGCCGCTGGTCGGCAATACGCCGACTACCGGTACCGGCATCTGGTCGATTGCCAGCGTTATTCTCATGCTCGGCGCGATCGCCGCGATGATCTTCTTCCACTCGACCAGCCATGAAGCAGGTGACCCAAGCCCGCCAAAGGCTGACCCGCTCTTCAAGCTCAAGGCAACGCCATCGATGCTGGCCACCCGTAAGTATTTCTATGTGGTCATCGCGCTGATCCTGGCGCAAGTTGGCATGGGCGTCATCACCGCGCACTATGCGGTCGAGGGGACGAGCTTCTTCGGTATCGCGCTCGGCGACATCCTGCCCTTTACCGTCAGTCGTACCATCCATACGCAGTTTGCCGTGCTGTGGATCGCCACCGCCTGGCTGGCCACCGGCCTCTATATCGCGCCGGCGATTTCCGGCAGCGAACCGAAATACCAGCGCCTGGGCGTCGATTTGCTGTTCTATGCCCTACTGATCATCGTCGCCGGGTCGACGGTCACCGGCTGGCTGGGCAGCTTGCAGAATATGGGCAACGACTACAGTTTCTGGATCGGCAACCAGGGTCTCGAGTACACCAGCATGGGCCGTGTCTGGCAGATCCTGTTGTTCGCTGGCCTGCTGATCTGGGTGACGCTGCTCGGTCGCGCTCTGATGCCGGCGCTGCGCAAACCCTCCGAAAGCCGCGGGCTGATCGCCATGGTCTTCCTTGCTGCGCTGTGCATCGGCGGCTTCTACGCCACTTCGCTGGCCTGGGGTCAGAAAACACACTACGCGATGGTCGAATACTGGCGCTGGTGGCTGGTGCACCTGTGGGTCGAGGGCTTCTTCGAGGTCTTCGCCACCGCCGTCATCGCCCTGCTGTTCACCCGTCTCGGACTTATTCGCGCGGCGACCGCCAACAGCGCGATCATCCTGGAAACCATCGTCTTCCTGTTCGGTGGCATTCTCGGCACACTGCATCACCTCTACTTCACCGGTACGCCGACTTCGGTGATCGCCATTGGGGCGATGTTCTCGGCACTGGAAGTGGTGCCGCTGGCGATGATCGGCGTCGAAGCCTGGCGCAATTATCAGCGTTCCAAGGCTGCTCCCTGGGTGCAGGCGTACAAGTGGCCGATCCTGTGCTTTATCGCCGTCGGTTTCTGGAACATCGTCGGCGCCGGCCTTCTGGGCTTCACGCTCAACACACCGATCGCTCTCTACTATATGCAAGGCATGAACATGACTGCGGCGCACGGTCATGCCGCACTGTTCGGTGTCTATGGCATGCTCGGCATCGGCCTGTTGCTGTTCTGCCTGCGCGGTCTCTCGAACCGGACGGCGTGGTCGGACAAACTGGTCGGCCTGACGTTCTGGTCGCTGAATGTCGGACTGGCGATGATGGTCTTCATGTCGCTCGTCCCGGCCGGCATCTACCAGGCCTGGGCGAGCCTCAGCGAGGGGGTGTGGTTTGCTCGTTCACCGGGGTTCGTTCACTCGGCGTGGATGGAGACCTTTGTCTGGCTGCGCGTTCCCGGCGACATTGTCTTTGCCGTCGGCACGCTGCTCCTGGCGCTTTTTGCCGTCCGTCTGTTGATCGTTCGGCGTGACCCTGATCCGGCGGCGATCGGCAGCGCCGACGCGCTGGCCGGCAAGACAATCTAGCTCCAGATCAGAGGAGGGCTCCGCTGCGAGGGTCCGTGACCTTCGCAGCGCCTCGTTCTGCCGTACAACTGTTCTTTGCGCACCTGACGAGAGCCTGCCAAACCCCAAGACCGACCTGCAGGCTGCCGCCGCGGCAGGCTGGTGTTTCGCAATCCCCGGCGCCAGATCATCCTGCCCTCGTCGCGGCTGTTCCATTGGGCGAAGCGCTTCTTCGCAGGTCTGTACCTGAGGAGATACCGCTGAGCGATCAGAGGAGCGCGATCGCCGTCACACGATGAAGCCCGGCGTGGAACGCCAGGCCCTCAGCGCTACTGCCCATCCACCGTTTTCAGGCGACGGTAGAGGGTCCGCTCTGACAGGCCAAGGTGACTGGCGAGCGCTTTCCGGCTGCCTTTGAAGTCGCGTACCACTTCCTCGAAGGACAGCGAATGGCTATCCGGAAAGTCGCGCGTCGCTGGCGGTGGACCGTCGGATGATGTCGGCAACGACCTGGCCGCCGCCAACTCCACTGGCAAGTGCTGCAGATGTATTTCATCGCCATCGCAGAGCAGGCAGGCGCGTTCGAGAATGTTGCGCAGTTCGCGCACATTGCCCGGATAGTGGTAGCCGCGCAGCCAGGCGGCCGCCTCCGCTGACAGGCGGCTGCGGAGGCGGCCACCAGAGACGCGATCGAGCAAGGTCTCAGCTAGCAGCAGGACGTCATCACCGCGCTGGCGCAACGGCGGCAGGTGGATCGGGAAGATGTTCAGCCGGTAGAACAAGTCCTGCCGGAAAAGACCTTCGCTCACCATGTCGGTCAGCGGACGATGGGTGGCGGAGACGACCCGGACTTCGGCCTTGCGCAGCTCCGGGGAACCCACCCGACGATAGGTGCCGGTTTCCAGTAGCCGCAACAGCTTGACCTGGATCGAGAGCGGGATATCGCCCAGTTCGTCGAGAAACAGCGTGCCGCCCGACGCCGCCTCGACCAGCCCGGTCGTTCGTGTCGTCGCACCGGTGAAGGCCCCTCGCTCATGGCCAAACAAGGCGCTCTCGAACAGCGTTTCCGGCAATCCCGAGCAATCAACGGCAACGAAAGGGTGTTTGGCGCGCCGGCTGAGCTGATGGATGGCATTGGCGACCAGTTCCTTGCCGGTACCCGACTCCCCCTGCAGCAACACGGAGGCGTCCGAAGGCGCCACCCGCGCGACCAGTTCCATCATCTTCACGAAGGCTGGCGAGCGACCGATCAGACCCTGGACGTCACCAAGACTGGATGCTCCCGGCAAGGGCTCCAGCTTCTCGACGTAATACACGATTGCGCCACTGGCGTCGCGGATCGGCGACAGCTCAATGTTCTCGAAGCTCTCGCCGCGCGACGTGTAATGAAGATGCAGCACACGCTCGCGCCGCCCCGATTGCAGGCTGCGCTGTAGCGGACACGACTCGCCCGCCTGATCGCAGGGCACCGTGTATCGATGCGACACCTCGAAGCGCTTGCGGCCCACGACCTCTATTTGATCGACCCCGTTGGCTCGATAAGCCGCGTTTGCGGCCAGGATCCGATAGTCGCGGTCACACAGGATGTGCGGTTCGGGAAAGGTCTCCAGGAACGAAACCAGTTCTGCCAGGGACGCCTGATCGACTGCCATGCGATGCCGCCAATTCTGCCAATTCGACTGCCAAATACTGCCATACCGGCAGAGGAGCGTGGCAAAAAAATCGTCAGCGTTTGGGCGACGGACTCGCAAGCCGTTGTTTTTTTGCATTCGTTATCTTTCTTGAAGGTTGGCACGAATCTTGATTAGTATTTGCTGATATTGGCTCTTTTGAGTCGGTTGAAAAAATCAGCGAGACCGGCGATCGCGAATAGACCACCTACCAGGGAAATCAACATGAACCAAACTGCCTGCCAAGGCGCTTCATTCGTCGTCACCGACGGTCCGTCTCGTCGGCGATGGTTGCTGGCTACCGCCGGACTCGGCGGCGCGCTGACCTTGACAGCAGTCGTTCCTTTCGTCGCCAGCCTGCTGCCTTCCGAACGGGCAAAGGCCGCCGGCGCGCCGGTGGAAGTCGACATCGGCACGCTTGCGCCCGGTGAAATGATGGTCGTCGAATGGCGCGGCAAACCGGTATGGATTCTGCACCGTACGCCGGAAATGCTCGCCTCTCTCGAGAAGGCCGAAGCGAGGCTCGCCGATCCAGGCTCGAAGGCACCACAACAACCGGACTACGCGCACAACCACCAGCGCTCGCTCAAGCCGGAGTATCTCGTCGCAGTGGGCATCTGCACGCATCTCGGCTGCTCGCCGAGCAAGGCTTTCGAGGCTGGCGACCCGGCTCTGGGCTCGGACTGGCCCGGCGGCTTCCTCTGCCCCTGCCACGGATCGACCTTCGATTTTGCCGGCCGCGTCTTCAAGGACAAACCGGCGCCGACCAACCTGGAGATTCCTCCCCACAGTTATCTCAGCGACAGCCGCCTCCTGATCGGTGGCGACACGCGCGGGCAAGTCTGAGTTCCCCGCCAATGACACCGCATTCGCAACAGCACGCGGCCACTTCGTCATGACGCTACAAAACGCCTATGAAAGGACAAATCATGAAAATCGCAGTCACCAGCCAGAACCTCAAGACCATCACCGAGCACGCCGGCAAGTGCCGCAAATTCTGGATCTACGATGTTGAAAAGGGCGTGGTGAGCGGAAAGCGCCTGGTCGAGCTTTCCATCGAACAGAGCTTGCACGCCAGCCACCACCAGCTTGCCGAACCGCTGGCCGGAATCAATACGCTGATTACGGGCGGCATGGGCCCGGGGCTTTTCGAACGCCTGATGCAGAGCGGAATCCTTCCCGTGGTCACGATGGAGGAGGATCCCGATGCCGCGGTATCGGCGATGCTCGGCAATCGCCTCGAACGCTTGCCTGTTCCACGAGGCGGTCACTGCCATGAGCGCGGCCATTTCTCCCACGGCGCGAGGTAACGACAATGGCCACGACTTCTCCGAAGCTTGATATTGGCGCCCTGAAGCGCCTACGAATCCTCTGTGTCTCGGAAACCGGCTGGTTTGATACGGCCACTGTCTTCGACGACATCCGCGCCGCCGGTGGTGCCCAGACCGATCAATACGCCATCCCCTGGCCGCCGTTTGGATCACTGCACGCCGAGAACGCCGCCGGCTTCTCGGCGCTGCTGGAAACCGAGGCACTCGATGGCCGCGTGCGCCGCCTGCTCTTCGATACCGGCTGGAACCCGGACTGGATGGACCGCCGCTTCGCCGAAGAGGGCATCGACCGCCTGCTGCAGGAGGGCAAGATCGAGGCCTTGATCGTCAGCCACGAGCATTTCGATCATTTCTGGGGGATTGGCTCGACGCTCAAGCACTGTCCGGATATTCCGATCTACCTGCCGGAAGGCTTCCATCCCGCCGGTCTGGCGTTCATCCAGGAACAGGGGCATACCGGCAGCGTGATCACCGTGCCCAGCGAGCAACCGCTGGTGCTGCTTCCGGGTCTGGCTCTGGCCAGTTTCCCGATGAGCACGCTGTTACAGGTGCACGGGGAAAACGTCCTCTATGCCAACCTGCAGGATCAGGGTTTGACGATGATTACCGGCTGCGGTCACGGCGGCGTCCTCAATCTTCTGGATTACGCGCGCCGCACCTTCGCCGGTGGCGAGCACATCCACGCGATCTATGGCGGCTTGCATCTGTCGCCCCTGGAAGATTGGGACAACCAGCGCGATGAGATCGTCAAGGCCCTGGCCGGCTATGGCATCGCCAGGATCGGTTGCAACCATTGCACCGGGCGTACGGCCGTCGAGAAGATGCTGGCCAGCGGCCTGCCGGTACAGCGGGGAACAGCCCGAAACGGTTCACAGACCGATTTGTTCCTGGGTAACGGCGACGTGCTGGATCTGGGACAGGAACGTGCATCGAACCCCTGAGCTTGCCGTCAACCGGGAGGAGCTTGCGAGACTCCTGGCACGCGTGACTGCGCACGGTTACGTCGATGATAACAACGCCGGGGTACGGATCTCGTCGTCAAGCGCAGGACCGCCTGAACGTTGGGCGCCGCTCTTGCTGGTCTGAGATGCGACAAGATGCCA
>JGI11692J13181_100050_pt1 | contig 38727 bp, 40 predicted proteins | sample Accclapoofosmids_FD_13181 | JGI IMG/M metagenome (IMG submission 13181) | reverse complement strand
TGCAGGCGCTCCTGTCACCCGACTTCGAGCCCGGCCACGAGCGGCTGGTGACCGACATGTCGAAGATCATTCACGGCAACAAGGTGGTCTATATCGGTTTGGATTCGCTGGCCGACTCGACGGTGGGCAGCGCCATCGGCTCCATCCTGCTGGCCGATCTCGCCGCCGTGGCGGGCGACCGCTACAACTACGGGATTGATTCGCTGACGCCGGTCAATCTCTTCATCGACGAAGCTGCCGAGGTCCTCAACCAGCCGGCCATTCAACTCATGAACAAGGGCGGCGGCGCGGATTTCCGGGTGACCATCGCGACCCAGACCTTTGCCGACTTTGCCAGCCGACTCGGCGACGAAAAGAAGGCCCGCCAGGTGCTCGCCAACACCAACAACAAGATCGCCCTGCGCGTTCTGGATTCCGAAACGCAAAAATACCTGGCCGAAGGCATGCCGCCGATCAAGGTGCGGTCGATGGCTCTGCGCTACGGGCACAACGTCGATAGCCACGTGCAGGACGAATACACCGCGTCCTATCAGGAACAGATCATGGAGGCGGAGGCGGAATTTTTTCCGGCGGCGATGCTGGGTGAACTGCCGCCGCTGCATTTCATCGCCCGACTTTCGGGCGGCCGGACGCTCAAGGGGCGGTTTCCCATCCTGCTGACGCAGCCATGAGGCCTGCGCGCACCGACAACGCCTGGAGTACCGTCATTGCCGTCGCGCTGTTTCTGCTCATGGCGGCCACCTGGGCGTTCATTCCGCCGACGGTGATCCGCAATGCCTGGATCGCCGAACGGGCGGAGGTCTACGCGATTGCTGGCAAGGGCGAGAGCGCTGTCTACGGTCGTACCCTGGCCGATCTGGAAAAATCGCTGGCGTCGGATTTTCGCAGCTTCATCATCGACGCTCAATCGACAGGGCAGGGACCCTTTGGGAGTTCCGACCTCAGCGCTTGGGCGCAGGGCCGGATCGTCGCGACCTGGTTGTGGATCGGCCTGGTCGCCTACCGCCTGCAAGTGTTGATGGGATGGCTGGTGCCAGGCATTCCCTTGGTGATGGCGGCCTACAGCGATGGCCAGCTCGTGCGGGAAATCCGGAAGTATTCCTTCGTGGCCCAGAGCCCGATCCGACACAGCCTCGGGGTGCGCGTGCTATGGGCCGTTCTGGTAGGGCTTGCCGTCTGGATGATCGTGCCGTTGCCGATGCCCTCGCTGCTGCCACCCTTGTTGATCGTCGCGATCTCGTACGCCCTGTGGTTGTGGGTGAGTAATTTGCAGAAGCGGCTTTGAGGCGATTGCCTGAGGGACAGGTCAGCTTCGTCAGGGCGGTACGGCCAGCAAAAGGGGGGCATGATCGAGGCTTCCTGTCGTGGCCCAGCAAGACCTTTTGACGCAGCGCCAAATGTCCTATGCTTTTCAATTGATGAGAAAAGAACAGCAACTACCCACTGGCGCCGCCACCATTCGGCGCAACCTCTGCCAGGAGGGCCTGCCGGGCTCAGCCATACGGTGGCCGGCCGCCCCTCTGGTACATTCGGTTTCGCCCGAATGCCTCCACAAGATGTCGGCAGGCGTCTGCAACATGAATCAGCAGAGATGTCCGTAATTGGCTTCGGGCGTGCAGTCCAAGCTGGCGACTTCGCGTCTCGCCGGCGCTTGATATGAACGGCAGCAATCTTCCCCCGTTCATGGGCTATCTGCCACCCGTGGTGGACGGCACGCTGCTGGAACTGATGAACATGTCTTACCCGGACTATCCGCCGCGCGCCGGCAGGACGGGAGCGCAGCTTTCAGAGTCCCGGCTACTGGCGCTCGATTCGCTACGCCTGTTCTTCAAGGAAAAACCGCATCAACGCGCGGCCGAGATCGTCGGGGAAGCCGTGCTCAGACAGACACCGTTCTGTCTTTATCTGCGCAATTTCGGCCTCGGTCCACGCGTCTATGGCGCGCGCAACGACCCGTACGGACTGCCGCAGGTGGTGACCCTCGCCGGGCAGTTCGACAACCACATGCAGCGGCGCCTCCAGGCGGCGGTGGAACCCTCTTTGCCCGTGGTAGGTATCCAGAACCCAGCGGGACAAACCGGTCCGTTGCCGGCATTCGTCCTGGCAGACGAGGACTGGGAATCGCTGGCAGCTTTACTGGCCCGCAACGCGGGCATGATCGTCATGCACTTCCTCGGCTTCACTGCGGGCGTGTTGAAGGAATTGGAGCTGATCCGTGCGGTGGGCAAGCAGGCCTCGACGCTGGTGGTCATCGAACAGGAGGACCCATTCGCCGCGTTGAAGGATGCGGCATTGCTCACCGGCGCCAGGCGCCAGGAGCCCGTGTCGATAGCGGGATCGCTCGACGACTTTCCCCATCGTCTGCTTCGGCAAGGCGACGACGGTTGGCAGGCAGTACAGGCGGAACTGGCCGCGATGGCGCGCGAACCCCATGCGCCGCCAGTAGATCGCGCGTTGTCTTCGCCGCCCGAGTTTCTGCCTCCGGAGCCGCTGCGCAACTACTGCACCGATCGGTCTACCGAGGAATACGACAGGGCGCATCAACTGATGGACGAGAAGCGTTTCGACGAAGCCGAGGACGTCCTTTATCGCGCCGTTGCCTACGCGCACTGGGCACGGTACCCGCTGGGGCGCGTGATGACCTTGACGGCACTTGGCCAGTTGAGCCTCATCGGGTTCGGCGCCAAAGGGGATGCTGGATCGCTGCTCGAGATGGCTCTCGATACCTGCCAGGAGGTTCGGGCGACGAGTCGGACGGCTGCCAAGATGTATCCGGCAATTGAGCAGGCACTGGGAAGGTTGCGAGCAGAGACGGAGGCCAATGGGAAGCGCGAGATCGACGCCGCCGGGAAGTAGGGCAAGCAATCGGGCGGATGGCTACCGTGGCCGCCATCAGTGGTCGTGGCGCTGTGACTGTCATCAACGACGCGAAGGTCAGCAGCACCACGGACAGCCGGCATTCAGGGGGGAGCGTGAGATTTCGGCTACTCGGCCGGAGCGGGTCGTTTGGGCACGCTGCGCGAACGGCCGGTAGGGATGCTCGAACTTGCACGTCCCTCGCCCCGCCGCGCCGAATAGCAACTCTGTTACTGAAACGGGTGATTCGGACGACAGAGCTGTTGAAACGGAAGCGACGTTCGCGCTTCAGTGGTCTGCCCCGGTTTCCCTCTCGATGTGTACATCACCGAATACGGCGTCGCCGACGTGCGTGGCCAGTCCGACGCCGAAGTCATCAAACGCCTGCTCGTAATCCCGGATTCCTGGTTTCAGGACGAGCTGCTCGCGCGTGCCAAAGCCAACGGCAAGATCGACAAGGACTACCAGATCCCCGCCTCGCAACGCCTCGCCGAGTGCGCGCCAAAGGCGTCTCGCCCGACTTCCCTTTCGCCACCGATCTGGACGAAACCGCACTGGCGATCGCCAAGGGGCTGATCAAGCTCAAGGCACAACAGAAGTCACCGCTCGCGCTGATCGGCTCGCTGATCCGGGGCTTTAGCGCCAAACCGCGGCCGGAGCTGCTCAAGCGGCTCGGCCTCGATCAGCGGAAGGATCTGAAAGGGAAGCTGATGCGGGCCCTGGCGGCAGGGACCTCTAGGTTTGGCGCCATCCTGCATCGCGGCTTCGTAGCTTGGAATCAAGGGCAAGCCGGGACAAAGGGCATTCGCGCTGAGAGCCCGTCAAGACCTGGGTTCCATACTGTTGCATCCAAGCTACGCGCGAGGCGCGCAGCTCACTGGAACCAGGTGGCGGCGCTGATCTGCCGCTGCGCGGGCGGGCGGCCGCAGGCTTTGCGCAGGGCGTTGACGTGCTTCTCGAAGGCGAGGTCGGTGCCGGAGCTGATGAGTTCCCAGCCGGCGTGCACCGTGTCAGGGGCGGGCGGCATGGTGCGCTCCACCGCGTTGCCGAGCACCGAGCCGCAGTAGGCGGGTGTCTTGCTGACGTCGGGCAGCGCGTGGCATGCCACGCACGATCGCTCTTGAACGCTGTACGTGCGCCACCACGGGAACCAGCCCCACAGCGGAACGTACAGCGTCTCAGATGCGGTGCCCAGCGGGATGTTGGCAAGGGCGGTTTCCGGCCCCGGGTTCTGCGGCGACGCGGGCGAGATGATCGGCTGGTACCAGACGGTCGGCTGCATGTCGATGCCCAGTTGGGTGAGATCCACCGCGGTACCGGGGTGCACCACGAAGGCGTTGAAGCCGGCGTGGCAGTCGGTGCAGTTCTCGCCGCCGAAGGTGATGTTGTCACCGCCGGTAAAGTCCTGGATTGGCCGCCGTTGCCCCTTCTCGATGTACTGCTTCACCCCGTTGATGCGGTTGTCCCAGAAGCACGCGCGGCTGCTGCGCTTGCCCTGGCAAATGATCTGCAAGGTCGAAATGGTGGTGCCGGTGCTGCGCGGCAGCGCCATGCAGAGGCCCTCCGGCTGTTGGCTGCGATACACGAAGACTTCGGTGTCTGGCGTTTCCACCGTCAGAAAGCGTGTTTCCTGCTGCCCGTGCGACAGCCATTCCGCGGCGCCCCAGTCCGGCGGCACCGGCACGCCGGCAGCCAGGCAATCCTTCATGTACTGCGTCGCTGGCGGCGGGGTGTAGCTGACGATCCAGGGCCAGTTGAAGCCGGCCTTGTCCAGCAGCCCGCGCGGTCGTTCGCCGAGGTTTTTCCAGAAATCCGGGTCATCGCCAATGCCGCGTGCGCTGCCCGGGTAGCTGAACAGTAGCCCGCCGTTGAGTCGGCGCAGCATGTTGGCCTCCGCGCCCTTCACGCGGTCCAGCATCCAGTAGATCAAGGCGGCTTCGCTGATGATCCTGTCCGCTTCGCTTTCGGCTGCCTCATGCAGCGCCTGCTGCAAGGCACCTGCGCCCATCCTCGCCTCGGTCGGCATCGCAGCGAATGCACGCTCGGCAAGGCGTGCTTGCTCGGTCTGGATGCGCGTTGGATCGAGCCGGATCGGCGCTCCCGCTTCATCCATTGCTTGGCCGTGCGCGAAGTAGACCAACGGACCCGCCTTCTCTGCACCCGCGGCTGTGGCTTCACCTTGCTGCGTCGCTGCGCCGCCGAGCGCGAACATAGCGGCCGTGAGCGCCATTGCCGTCAGCGCGACCAAGGCGGATTTCTTGCGGGTACTCGGTTCTGCCATGCGGGCCTCCGCCAAACACCCGCCTTTATATCGGACGGGGAGAAATTCATGTTAGAGGCCGCATCCGGGTTTGCCACGTGGATTCAGGCGCCGACAAACGCCCAGGCGCCGGCCAGCACGCGCAGTGCAGGCGACCAAGAGAAGAATGCGCTCGAGGACATGACATTCAATGACCTCAACGCAAGTATCGGCGCGTTTTTCCCCCGATGTCAAATGAGAATTGCATGCCGAAGACCGACGTCCCCGACGTAGGGCAGCTCTACACAGATGTTCCATTATCGGATGACCGCTCTGCTCATCTACCCATCATAGAACGCACTTGGAGCCGACCGGCCGGTTCAGGGTCGGAAGTACGCATTGGCGATTTCGGCGAGCAGCCGCCGGACTGCAATGTCGAGGAAGTTAGCTGGAGTCGGCCAATTGCTGTCGTTCGATGACTCCGGCAAGCAACCCTTCGAACGGCTGCTATACCTCGCAAGCTGCCAGAGGGCCAATGCACACAACTCGGCCTGAGCAGCCGTTGGCGCCACATGGCGCGGATGGCCGGTATGGATCCTTCACCGGACGCATGGGAAGAAATCGGGCCGAACGGCTGCTTCGATGTTTTCGCTACACTTGGATCCGACCCCAACCTGCCTGATGACGTTTGCAAGTACCCTGGCGGCTTACTCATCATAGAGCGGCCGGCCGCAGAGACCTGTTGTCGGCTGAGACCAAGAGACACGTTGACCAGCGCGTGTCGCGCAGGGTCACCAGCCCCGCTGTCGATCGCGGGCGTTGGCGTTGGCGAAACAAGCCTGCCAGCCCACCGCTTTGCCGGCGGGTAGTGGCACTTGGCAGGCGGTAAATAATGCTCAGATCAGAGACCTCGACCACCACCAGGCCCCATTCCACCGCCGCCTGGACCCATGCCGCCGCCCCCTGGGCCCATGCCGCCACCTCTGGCCGGAGGTTCGTCAGGTAGGGTCACACCACGCGCCTTGGCACGCTCCTGCATCTGCTCGTGATGTTCCTTGCGGAGCTGATCTCGTTCCTCCGTCGTCTTCGTGGCCCGCATTTTGGAGCGATACGCCATCTGCTCTTCTTGCGTCATGAGTTGGCTGCCATAGACCTGCTCCTGCTTCGGTACTTGCGCCTTTTCCTTGGACGGTTGCGGATCGGCAGCCAATGCGTACCCAGCAGACAGTGACAAAGCGCTTACCAAGGCAGATAGAACCAACGTTCTCCGTTTCATGATTCACTCCTGTGCTGGGTTGTCTGGAGCGGATGAGAGCGTAACCACCGCAACCCTGTTCAGTGGTCGTGCCTGATCTTGCAAGATGACAAGTGCGGAGATGGTTCGCTTCCCGCTGACGCGAGACACCCTTCCCGATGGGCCTTCAACTCGCCGCCAACACAAGCCTGCACTTATGCCCCGCTTACCTTGGTGATGCCTTCGTTCAGGCCCTGTTCACCTGCGATCAGTAATATCACTGTAACTGACATGGAAAAGGAGTCAAGGTGTTTCCGATGACTAGCCGCATGGGCAGCGTGACCAACATCCGGGTGATGGTTTCCGCTTGTTCTCCGAGAGCATAGCAAGATGACTTCACTCCACTTGCTCCTCTGGATCGTGTCGGGAATCGTGCTGCAGGTGACGATCTATCTAGGTATCGGTTTCTATCGCCACTGGTACGAGTATCAGGCCTTGCGCAGCCGTGCGGTGGAGTTCAACCTGCCTGTCAAGGCCTCTGTAGTGACGGCGGAGGGTGCGTCGGCAATAGCTTCCTGGCCGGGGTTTCGGACGTTCCGGGTCGAACGCAAGGTCGCCGAGGATGTCGCGCAGTCGGTTTGCTCTTTCTACCTCAAACCGGAAGATGGGCAGGTGTTGCCGCCGTTTCTGCCAGGGCAGTTTCTGACCTTCCGCCTCGACGTGTCGACGACGGGGAGTACCGAACAGATCACCCGCTGCTATTCGCTGTCCGACGCGCCTCGCCCCGACAGCTATCGCGTCTCGATCAAACGGGTATTGCCACCAGAGGGCAGCCAACTTCCAGCAGGGCGCTCCTCCAGTTTCTTCCACGATCAGGTGGCTGTCGGCAGCCTTCTCCAGGTGCGCGCGCCCGCTGGACATTTTCATATCGATCGTAGCGACGCACCGGTAGTGCTGATCGGTGGCGGCATCGGCATCACGCCGATGCTGAGCATGTTGAACTGGTGCCTCGCCGAACAAACCGGGCGCGAGGTCTGGCTCTTCTACGGTGTGCGTGACGGCAGCGAGTTGGTGATGAGATCTCATCTCGAGGCCTTGGCGGCGGCACATCCGAACTTCCACTTGCGCTTTTGCTTCAGCAAGCCCCAGCGGCAAGAAGTTGTCGGGCGCGATTTTCACCACCAGGGTCGCGTCGATCTCTCGCTGTTGCGCATGGAGTTGGCCCTCAAGCCCTACCACTTCTACATCTGCGGCCCCGCCCCGTTGATGGAAAGCCTTGTCCCTGCGCTCGACGATTGGGGCGTACCAGACGCCCATATCCACTTCGAGGCCTTTGGCCCCGCGTCGGTCGTCCGTAAGCAAGCCACAACAAGCACTTCCACGACGCCACCTGTGACGGACGATGCCGATGTCGTCGTGACCTTCGCGCGGTCTGGCAAGCAGTTTCCGTGGCAAGCCACTGCCGGAAATTTGCTCGCATTCGCCGAGGCCAACGGTATTGCGGTCGATTCCGGTTGCCGGGCCGGCGGCTGCGGTACCTGTCAAACGACGATCCGTACGGGTGAGGTGGCCTACCGTCAACCGCCAGATTTCGATCCTGAACCGGGTACCTGCCTGCTCTGTGTCTGCGCGCCAAAGAGCAGCGTTACCCTGGAGGTATAGGTAATGAGCTCACTCTGGCGTCAGCACGTGCTGCCCTTCTCCTTGCTGGTAGGCCTACTCGCCGCAGCTACTCTGGCAGGCGACTACTTGCTCCATCGGCTGGATCTGGTTTGGGTAGGCCGCTACATGGGCATTCCGGGGACGATCCTGATTATTGGCTCGCTGGTCTATTCGCTGCGCAAGCGAAAATACATCACGACGGGAAACACAAAGTCCCTGCTTACCCTGCACGAGATCGGCACCTGGCTGGGCTCGCTGATGGTGTTGATCCATGCCGGTATTCATTTCAACGCCATCCTGCCCTGGCTGGCGACAGTGGCGATGGGCGTGAATGTGATCAGCGGCATGGTCGGCAAGCTGTTGCTCGATCGCTCACGCCGCCATGTGCAGGGTCAGCGCGACCGCTTTCAACTTCGCGGTCTGTCGCGGTCTGAAGCGGAACAGGCCGTGTTCTGGGATGCCGTTGCACTCGACGCAATGACCCAGTGGCGGAAGGTGCACATCCCGATATTCATCGTCTTTGCCACCTTGGCGCTGGGCCACATCATCAGCATTTTCCTGTTCTGGGGCTGGATATGAGCCGTATCGTCAAGATCATTCTGGCGGCCAATCTGATCGCGTTGGCGATTCTGGCTTTCATCTATCCGCAGTTGATGGTCGCACCAGGCAAGCTGATTCCCGGTCACAAGCAACTGGAAGCCGATTGCTTTGCCTGTCACACGCCCCTCCTGGGAGCCAGCTCCGAGCTGTGCATCGCCTGTCACAAACCGGCTGATATCGGTCGCCTGACAACCGTCGGCCTGCCGATCACCAAGCCGCTCACCACGACCCCCTTCCACCAAAAACTCGCCACACAGGACTGCGTCGCCTGCCATAGTGATCATGCGGGCGTGAAACGTTTCCGGCAGCAAGGGCGTTTCAACCATGCCTTGCTGAAGAAGGACACGCTCCAGCAGTGCCAAGCTTGCCACAAGGCACCTGCCGACTCTCTGCACCAACAGATCAGCGGCAACTGTAGCCAGTGCCACAAGCAGGAGAAGTGGCTACCGGCAAGCTTCGATCACAGCAAGTACTTTGTCCTGGACCGCGACCACAACGCGCGCTGCGTGACCTGCCATCTGGGCAATGACTACAGTCGCTACACCTGCTACGGTTGCCACGAACACTCGCTGGCCAAGATCCGTCGCAAGCATATCGAGGAAGGCATTCGGGACTTCGACAATTGCGTCGAGTGTCATCGAAGCGCCGACGAGCATGACATCAGAGGCCGTGGCGGTGAACGAGACGGCAAGAAGGATGGGAAACGCGGTCGCAAGGAACACGATGACGATGACTGATCTGGTCGTTCCTGTGCCCTCCAGGTACGAGCGCTTATCGGCCTGCTGGCCAACATCATCGTGAAGGAACCCGAGTAATGGAAAGCGCTGCCACACTTCCCCCGTCGCTGACACGCTACGCCTGGCTGTCCATCGCGGCGGCTATTGCCACCATTCTGCTGAAAGGCTTGGCGTGGTGGTTGACCGGTTCGGTCGGGCTATTGTCTGATGCCATGGAGTCATTCGTGAACCTCGCAGGGGCGTTGATGGCGCTCTGGATGCTGACTCTGGCGGCGCGTCCCGCTGACGACAATCACACCTACGGCTACAGCAAGGCTGAATATTTTTCCAGCGCTTTTGAGGGTTGCCTGATCCTGTTGGCGGCCATCAGCATCGGCTATACGGCCATCGTTCGCCTGATGAATCCCCAGTCGCTCGAAGATGTGGGGATCGGGTTACTAGTTTCTGTGGTCGCCTCCGTGATCAATCTGGCGACCGCGAGAATCTTGATGACCGTGGGCCGAGAGCATAATTCGATCACCCTGGAAGCCGATGCGCATCACCTGATGACCGATGTGTGGACCTCGGTGGGGGTCATCGCCGGCGTCGGCCTGGTCTGGCTGACCGGCTGGCTTTGGCTCGATCCGGTCATCGCCCTGCTGGTTGCGGTGAACATCGTCTGGACCGGTTTGCAACTGATGCGGCGTTCGGCCGCCGGCCTGATGGACGTCTCGCTACCGATGGAAAAACTTGAGCAGATTGAAACGCTGTTGGCGGGGTATCGCGACCAGGGGCTGGATTTCCACGCCTTACGCACCCGTCAGTCAGGCAGTCGGACCTTCGTCGTCTTGCACGTGCTGGTCCCGGGGAACTGGACGGTATACGAAGGCCACACCTGGGCGGAGCGCATCGAGGTTGAGATCCATCATTTGTTGCCACGTGCTCACGTCACGACCCATTTGGAACCCTTGGAAGACCCCGTGTCAATGATTGATCAAGAGCTTGATCGTCCGAGGTTCTGACCAGGCCAGGGCCAGCGGTTGGTAACGAGAAGCGGCTCGTTACTGATCAGTAATCCGCCGTTCGAGCGGCCTGGTTTTTTGGTGACACGATGTCTCTTCCTGGCCGGCTGCCGACCGCGGCCATCCTACGCCCACTGGCTGCGCCCCTTTAGCGTGCGATTTTTCCGTTGCGTGAGCTGACCCCATGTAAGGCTGCTAGCGAGGACGCCGCGTACCCATCAGGCGCCGGATATAGTCGGCAACGACCAATAACTGGCGCCGATCCAGCCGCGCAATGATGTTGCGGATCATGGGCGCCATGATTCGGGTGGCGCCGGCTACCCCGAGATTGGCCGACTGCTGTACGACGAAGCCGACCTTGGCCAGCAGGAGTGGCTTGAGAAAGCAGTAGTCCATGCCGCTGTTGGTCACTTCCACTACCAGATCGCCTAGCGCAGCGCGGTGCACCGTCGGGTCTTCGGCATGCTCGAGCGTATCCAGAAGCTGCACGGTCCTGGCGTGCAGATCCTCGGGATAGGAGATATGCAGGGAGTGTGGCTGAGCAGCGCGGGGCATCAAATTCTCCTTAGACCATCGCCGATCCCGCAGGCCAGGGTCAGCCGCGGCTGGCCGACGACCACTCGCGCCGACCTGGCCCATTCCGTAGTCGTCAGGTAATTGATTCCGGCATCCGCGCCGAGGGCTTGCGCGCGTGTCAGCTTCGCATCGCTCGACGAAATGATCGTCACGTGTGCGCCGAGCAGCTTCGCGAACTGCAGTGCAAACAGCGCCACACCGCCGGTTCCCTGCACCAGTACGCGCGATCCGGGGCCGAGCGTGTCGTAGGTGACGACCGCGCTCCACGCCGTAAGCGCCGCCCAGGGCAGCGTCGCCGCCTGCTCGTCGGCGAGATGAGCGGGCACCTTGACGACGCCGCTTTCCGGTAGGCAGACGAGATCGGCCATCATCCCGTCGGCCGGCCCGCCAAGCGTCTGTGTCAGACGCTCGAGGTCGGGGCGCCGGCCAGCCAGCCCTGGTAGAAGCAGGGGCATGCCCGATTGCCGACGCGCACCCGGCTCACCCCCGCACCGACCTCGACGACTTCGCCGACACCGTCGGAAATCGGAATCAGCGGCAGTGTTCCCGGTAAACGACCCGTAGCCGCGATTCGGTACGACCAGGTCGCGGTAGTTCAACGAAGCCGCCTTTATCCGCAGCAACACCTGCCCCGGCCCGGGCTGCGGATCGCGCCGACTGGCCAACTGCAGGTGGTCCATGCCCCAATCGTCCTGAATTTGGAAAACTCTCATCGCGCGCGCTCCTGGCGAGGTTGAAGGCGCCCACGCGGTCGCTTGGTGCTCGCCGTTCAAGTCATCATCGTAGGCGCCGCCAGCGCCTCGTTCGGCCTGATCGCCATCGGTTGTTCCTGCAACATGAAGACAGACGCTATTTTGTCAGTAGGGACTTGAAAAGCGCGAGCGCTGCCATAAACTGACCATTGAAGCGACGCGGCCCTGATCCGCCCACGGAGGTCATCGAAGACACCTACGCCGTCGCGCTGGATATACCGGAGGATACGCATATGCAGCCGCGGCACTCCTCTTTTCAAGCACTTCAAACGCGCCAGACATGGAGGTCAACCGTGAGGATGGAATCCATAAAGGAGGGCGTCGGCTCTCTGTGGCAGAACTTGGCCGAAGGCTGGCGACATCTCACCCGCTCTGCCTCCGGAGCCCTTACCCACTTCATCTCAGGGGAGAATACAAGCTTGCCGGCACAGACCGAGGTCGATGACGCCTACTACTTGCCAACTCGTGGCTGGGCGATGCTGGGGAGCAATATGTTCGAGGACGACAAACGCTTGGTGGTACGTCTGGAAGTGCCAGGCATGGACAAGCAGGCGATGAAGGTCGAAATTCGGGACGACGTTCTGGTCGTTTCCGGCGAGAAGCACTTCGAGCGGGAAACGACCGAAGGCCGCTATCGAATGCTGCAGTGTGCCTATGGCAGTTTCCGCCGCGTCGTGCCCCTGCCGGTTCGAGTACTGGCTGACGCCTCGAAAGCGACCTACGAAGGGGGCGTCCTGAGGATCGAGTTGATCAAAGCGGAGCCCGGCACCGCGAAAGTTCACACCATCAAAGTCGCCTGAGCGAGGCCGCAACGGTAGGGCATTTACCGGGAGGGCTCACCGGACAGATGTCTTGATGAGTCCCGCCCGCTTGATCCGTCGCTGGCGATAGCTATCGCGTTCAACGCCTACGTGATGGTCAGTTTCCGAGTCGTGGAAACGGTCTTCTTGGGCAACGACAACTCGAGAACACCGTCCTTGTAGTGCGCTTCCGACTTGCTCTCGTCGACATCCTGTCCCAATGCAAATGAACGCGACACCTTGCCGTAATAGCGTTCGCTGCGCAGCACTTTGGTGCCCTCTTTGACCTCTTTTTCTTTCTTGGTTTCGGCGCTGATCGACACCTGGCCGCCGTCAATGACGACGTGAATATCCTCCTTTTTCACACCCGGTATTTCGGCATGCACGGTGTAAGCCTTGTCGTCTTCCTTGACATCGAGCTTGATCTGGATGTCCTGTGGTCCGCCAGCGCGAACCGGACGCATCCAGAAGCCGCGAAAGAGATCGTCGAAGGTGTCGTCAGAGTCAAAGCGAGTGATGTTGGCCATTTCCTTCTCCCTGAAGAACCGGGGGTTCCCGGCACCACTTTATCCTATACGTTGCAATGGTTATTGCAAGGAAAGAGCCCCAGATCGAACTGGCAGGCAAGGCTGAAAACACCAGCTTCAGGCAATTGGTGGCGGCCGCTTTCAGCTTCGAGCAGTCATCCGAAACGGCTACACACGGACAGCAACTCGGCCTTAGCCGACACCGACGACATCGAGAATGACGGTCGGCAAGCGTCGGCTCCAGGTCGGACAGCGGTCATCCATCTACCTGCACGACTGACTCAGTCGCGGTAGACCGTGCACCAACCGTTAGATCAACTTGACCGCCACGCTGCGGCTGTGCTGCTGCGTTCGAGGGCTGTGTATATAGAGCATCCTGTCCCAGCTAGCCCGACCAGGCTGGACCACGGTTACCTTGTAGAGCGTTACAAGTGCAGCACCTGGGGCGGTCACATAGGCGCCTATAGGGGAAATCCCCGCCACATTCGCAATAATCTGGCCAGTTGTTGAGACTATCGTGAGGCTTGATGGATCGGAGTTCGTTAAACTGAGGGCGCCATCCGTTGTGCCAACCGCACCAGAAATAACTGCGACAGTGATTTCTACGCGATCTGCCATTTCCATCCCCTGATCTGCATAAACCCAAGAACAACAATCATGACCACTCCACATATTTGTAGAATACGCCAGGCACTCAAGTTGCGCGCTCTGTGCCGATTAAATTTTTCTTCATTACCGCGATACTTAAACGCGATGTAAATCGCAAAACAAATCAGGCTTGCCGCAACACCAATACCCACATAGGTAAGATATTCAGTCATGAGGCCCTCTAGGAAAGACATAATCGGAGTAATGTGTATAGAATACATTGGGCATCTCGACTCCGGTGCTTCTGAGCTCGAATGTCGTCGGCGTCATCGAGGCATGAGGCCCAATTTTCATACGCACTTCGCCATCCCACTCGGCACCTTTGCGCTTCAGGCGCAAGCTACTCGTTGTTTTGTTAGTTGTATCTTGGCGAATCAGGTTGAGAAGGATCTTCTTCAAGATCGACAGAACCTGTGGATCGTTGTGGTGCCAGATGGTGTTGGCATCCTCGCCGAAGGTGGCGTCAAGCAGCTCATCCGGTGTCAGTTCCAACATTGCAACAGGTTCCTTCGCTCATGTTTCGAGAAGCCAAAGAAGTCGGCTGTAGCCGCTCTGGAAGGCGGCCTTCCTCTGGAGAAACACTTGCCGACGACATTCATCGCATATGGAACATTGACCGCGGTTGTTACTCAAATCGCCCGAATCGCCATCACGGGTGCTTTCGCCGCCTGTGGATCCTTGTGGTTACTCTCCACCAAGCCGCACGCCCCTTAACCGCCAGCCCGCTCCCGACTCACACCATGAGGAGCATCCGAGAAGCGAGCCTGTGCTTACGCACTTCGCATGCGACCACCAAATCCTAATCGACGAAAGAGCGAAGGATATTGATTATCGTCAACTTCTTACCCGTTCCACACGAAACGACCTAAACCCCGCCAAGCGCGACTAGGTTTTCGGCTTCGATATCCCCGGAAATTTTTACCAACGTCACAAATGACGTCACTGCGCCGATTCCTGCAACGTTTCCTGCGCCGATCTTACTCGTAAGTGGAATCACCGAGGTAACAACCGCGCCATACTATTTTGCGACTCCGCCGACCACCTCAACGGGCTCACCGGAAAACGCTGCTTGTTGCATCTGGTAATAGCTCGTAGCCGCTGCAGGCCCTGACGTAACTACAAAGGCGAACGTATCCATTTTTCTTTGAGGCGCCCTATGAAATAATTCGTTGAAGAACCATCAATGTGATACCGAATAGCAGCGCCAGATGAAGAACTGACAATATCCAGCCAGCTATTGGCTTACCCACCCGGAGAGTACGAAGCATCTGAAAGAATGACCTATCACCATCACTCGGTTTCGTGAAGTATTCTCGATAGACCACAACTAAAAATAGCTCAGCAACAACGCCAGCAGCAAAGAACAGAAAGAGAATTTGTAATGTGTCCATTTTTTAGGCTCTAGGTCGTTTCGTGTGGAGCAGGCCGGTGGCCACCGCCGCCAGCCGAGGTGTGCCGCAAACGCGAGCAGCGGTATTGCCGGCGTTGAGGGCGCGGTCACGGACGGGCGAAGCCCGGCGAAGCGCAGCCTTGATGGCGTCAGAAACGCCCATATGCTCAATGGCTTGGGGCTGGTTGCAGCTTTTCGCGGCCAGTGCCAGAGCCCGTCCGGCGGCCAGGACTTCACCGCCCTCGGGGGCGGGGCTAGGGGTGGGGGCGCCCGAAGGGCTTGGCAGAGGCATCCGCCTCGCCGGAGCCGGTTTCACACGAAACGACCTAAACCCCGCAATGTTGATAATCACTGATCGCAAGTTAAATTCTTACCTAAGGCTGCTTGATATTAGTGGATTTAGGGTAGAACCCTATGCTAAAGGCCATGGGTATCTCGGCAAGTTCGGCGACATTCTCTAGGCTTTCCACACGCACTCGATAGTCACCAGGCTTTAACCTAACATAGGAGATATGTTTGACGAACTTGTTCCCAGTCCATGACCTGAGCCTCGAAGTCTGAAGTTCCTGTTCAAAGAACAGCTTGTCACCCGACTCACGGATTTCAAGTATATTCACTCTCAGGGGAGTTGGCACTCCAGAATCACCGTTGATGAATTGACCATCATCGCCAACCAGCTTTCTCACTCGTTCTCGATCCTCTTGGTTGTCATCCTTAAAACCGAACTCAAGCCCTAATGAGTATTCTCTGTGATCCACCACCCGGAATTTGGCGTCAATCTTGTCACCAGACTTCTGCATATCAAAAGGCCATGTTAGTGGCGGAGTAGGCAATAATGACTCATCCACACAAGCCGAGAGGAACGCAACCATCCCAACCATCGAAATAGTTTGCCATTCTTTTGCCACAGATCCAACCAACGTGATCGCCATATCGACAATTGACGATAATCCGGATGCGTCTTGTCCATTCATGCGACTACGCTCCAAAAGTTGTCACCGTGGCGCACGCTCGAAAAGATGGCGGGCACAGGTAGCTAAGAAGCCAGATCGAGGTCTTCGATGTTGAGCTTCGATTGTCCGGCGTTGGCAGCCCCGCGCACCAGCCCGGCACCGCTTGCAGCTGCGTCTCCTGGGCGTGCGCACCGAGCCTGATGGTTGTTGCCAACAAGGGCATTTGCAGACTCGCGAGAGCTGATGTAATAGCGCCGCTCGAAGTGCGGTTTTTCGTCACCGACCTTGCGCAGGGGGTCGACCAGACGGATTGTCTTGCACTTGGGCCAATCGCTGACCTCAACGGTCCTTTTTGCGGGCGGGACCGAGGCGATTTGGCCGGCGATTCGACCACCGGACTTGTGGGCCTGGCGGTGGCAGTCGACGGCTTCCGACTGGTATTGATCAATGAAATCAGTCTGGATAGCTTCCAGCAGCGCCGCTTGCTTGCCTTTGACCGCAAGCAGGTAGCCTCACAACCCGGATCACCCACGCCATCCCATCCGTCCCAGCGATCCAGATAGCTTTCCGCGACCGATTGCAGGATGGCGTAATCCAGTAGTTGTTTGATCGAGGTCGTCATTTATTTGGCTCCTTGGAAACGGGCTTGTATTTGTCGGTGGTAACGAATTCACGCAAGAAGCGCTGGTTCAGGTCGGGAACGGGCTTGAGCACTTCTCGGACGAGATAGCGGTATTCCCATTCCTTGCCCTTGCACCACAGGGAGTTCCCCCACCAGATGCCAGACTTTGTGTCCTTGACCTTGCCACTGATCTTGAAGGCCCGCTTGACCGCCAGCACCTCGCTGGTATCGAGGTCGACGATCAGGTACTCACCCGCGCCGATCGAATACCGGCGGTCGTTTGCTCGCTTGATGCCGCGCCAGGTAAAGCCGTAGCGGGCGCGGCGTTGGCGGTGCTCCTCCCGGACGACCACGAAGGGGATGCGGTGCAGGTCGTACTCCTTGCTGTAAGCCTGAACCCCATTCCTGGAACCCTCTGGGGGATTGTCATTGCGTCCCCTGACGTAGCGGACCACAGCGCCCTCGTGCTCATAAGACGGTTGTTCCAGAAACTCGTACACGCCGATAGGAGGTTGAACGAGGCCTCTTGGGGCTTCCCAGCCCCGCGTATTCGTATCCCCGGCCCCGACCCCCGTTGGCTCCTCCATGCGGTAGCGGTCATAGTCGATCGGATTCCCGGAGATCATCTCCCGGGGGCGCAACTGGAACACGCCTTCAACATTTTCCACTCGCTTGAACACATAGTCCCCCGCCTCGTATTCGCAGAGGTGGCGGAAATAGGCCTCGTCCACCGAAGGTGCGCCGGGAATCAGCGCCACGATGCGCGCCCACCAGAACGGGAAATACGGGGCTTCCTGCGGCACGCTATCGGGCAGCTTCAGGCTGTGCGCGTAGTCATAGGCGGTTTTTTCCACCGGGTCGCTGGGAATATCCCAACCGCGGTTTTCGTAGAAGAAGCCGGGGATGTCGAAAAAGGCGTGGAAGAGAATCACGGCACCGATGGCGAGTGCGCTGCGCTTCCAGAAGCTTCTGGCGCTGGTGGAGGCTTTAGGGGGCGTTTCAAGCGGCGCAGTCATGCGCTGTCCTCCATCGTGCTTCAAGACCGGGGAATCCGGCTGAGCTGTTCGTGATTGTGCTGTTCGAAGCAGGCGTCTGGCAACTGCGTCGGGTGTCGGTGTTTCCACCCGCACCCCGTGCCGACGGCAGGGCTGGCCGCAGAGTCCGCCTCTATGGCGGCGATTAGCGCGTCGCCGCGCAATTGCAGTTCGGTTCTCGGTCGCGCTTCCGGAATCCCTGGGCTCTCATCGACGAGGGTCCAGCCGAGCGTGCTGTCGGTCGGTGCGCCGCCATTGGCCGCCATCGCTGCGTTAATGGCGCGGTAGGCTGTCAGGGCTTCGGTGGTGGTGAAATGACCTTCCAGATTGCTTACCGATGCGGCCTGCTCCCGCAGTTCCTGGAACCGCGCGACCACCAACGAAAACTTCTCGTAGGTGTCCTCCATCCAGCCTGCCGTCGCCGATCTTGCCGCTACCGGCACCGTTGAAGGTGACCACCTGCTCGCCGCCGCCGCGGTGGATGAGGTTGACGGTGGTGGCGAGGTGGCCACCGAGGCTGTAGCCGGTGACGGAGACGTTCTTGCCCGAAAGCAGGAGGGATCACTTTTCAGTTTGACGTTCCACGTCTCCCTGTCGGCCAGCTGCCCGAAGGCAAAGCCGAAGTCGTTGATCTCCAGCTTGTTCGTCGCTTCGTTGTCGCGCGCAGCGTCGTCGATGAATTCGGTGGAGCGCAAGGCGAGAACGAGTTCGTTCGGATCTGCCTTGTTGCGAACGACGGTGCCGCTGAAGCTGGTTGCGGTGTTGGTCAGCTGCGCGGGTGGCAGGGTTGCTCCGCGCTATTCCTTTCCCGACGGCCGGTAAACGATCCATACCGGCCGTCCGCGCCATGTGCCGCCAACGGCCGCTTTGGCCGAACTGGCGCCCCCGGCAAACACACGCCAAGGTCTGCTGCACTCGGCGCAGCCGACCTTCGCAAACGAACCACAGGGGGTACCTCTTGAGCGGTAGGGCGCTGTCCGACGCCGTGCGAGCCGAACCCCGAAGCGTTTGCTAACCGAAATGCGCCCTTAAAGGCCACATTTCAGCGACGCAGGAACCGTCTGGCTTCCTACCATGGCAGCCATGACTCGCGCCTTCCTGACCCTCCTGCTGCTGCCCGCGGCCTTTTCCGTGCAGGCCACCTGCTTCGAAGAAGCCGGTCGCCGCTACGGCATTCCGCCATCGCTGCTCAAAGCCATCTCCGCCGTCGAGTCCAATTCCAACCCCGCCGCGCGGCATCGCAATCGCGATGGCTCGGAGGACCTCGGGCACATGCAAATCAACAGCCGTTGGCTGCGCAAGCTGGGGTCGTATGGCATCGGCCGCGATCAGCTTTTTGATCCCTGCACCAGTACGTACATCGGCGCCTGGATTCTCGCGCAGAACATTCGCCGCTTTGGCTATGGCTGGGAAGCAGTAGGGGCCTACAACGCCGTCTCTCCCGACAAACGGGCAGCCTATGCCCGCAAGGTCGCCTCGCGGGTCAAGCCATGGCGTTCCTGAACCCGGTCGCCGTCCTGCTCCTCACGACCTCGATACTGGTCGGGTGCGAGAGCGTGCCCCAAGCGCTGCCCAAGGCGCTTCCCGAAGCAGGTCCCAAACCCATGGCGAGCGACAGGATCGCCTGGATCGAACGCCAATTTAAAACCTGCAGCGGCACCGCCTGCCCGACGCCCACACGCAAGACGCTGGCCATCGTCGAACTTCCCGTGGCCGCAAACGAGCCAGCGCCTCCCGTTGCCGCGGTTCAGCCGAGCCCCTCACCGATCGCCTCTGATTCCCCAGTCGCCACCGCTGCCGAGCCGGCAACCGGCACCATCCTCTTCGAATATGGCCAGGACACTCCCACCGCCGATGGACAACGCGAGTTGGAGCGCCTGGCAGCCATCTCAGCGGCGTACCAGCGCATCGAGCTATACGGCCGAACCGACGATATCGGCGGCAAAGCCTACAACGACCGTCTCGCCAGACGGCGTGCCGAGTCCGTCCGCTCATGGCTCCTCGACAGAGGCATCCAGGCCGAGATCGTGGTTCGTGCCGAGGGCCTGTGCTGCTACCTCGATCCGGCACCCACCGAAGCGGCGCGCCGGAGCAACCGCCGCGTCGAGGTACGTCTCCCCGGCCCGCGCCACGGGCTCCATGACGACGATCGCAGCAACAACCGCAGCAACAACCGCAAAGGAGCGTAGTGACGTGAAATTACCGCATACCCACAGCTTCATCCGCGACGTAGTCATTACCGGCGGCTTCATCGCCATCGGCATCCTCGCCCCGGGTTCGCCGATCGAAGGCGGGTTCGAGGCCCATCTGGGCGGGATTGCCGTCGGCCTCGGCCTTGGATGGCTCATCAAGTCTTGTGTTGATCTCAAAGGGAATCGTCATGGATAGCCGTCGTAACTGGATCAAGGGCGCCCTGGCGCTCGTCTTGCTGACCGCCGCCACCGGGGCGCTGGCGGGAAACACCGGCACCGAGTTTCAAAGTCTCTATACCTGGCTGACCGGCATGGTCCAGGGCTACTTCGGCAAGGCGGCTGCGATCGCCGCGATCGGCCTGGGTGCGCTCTTCTCACTGGCGCGGCTCAACCCGATGCCGATTCTTTCCGGGGTCGCGTTCGCGGTATTCCTGCAATACGCACCGACGATCTCGACCGGCATCCTGACCGCCACGATCTGAATCTGGAGAACGCCGTGGACGAGATCGGTTACATCCCCAAGTCACTCGAAGCCCAGGAACGTTTCCTGTGGTGGGATTTTGATCAGGCCATCCTCTTCCTGCTGATCATGGGGACGGGCGTGATCTCGGGGGCCATGCTGGCCGGGATGATCTGTGGCGCGCTCCTCGCTTGGCAGTACGGTCGGATCAAGACCGGCAAGCACCCCAAGTTCGCCTTGCACGCGCTCTACTGGTGGCTGCCGAGCGGGATCGTCGTCCGCCTGCGGGCGACCCCGCCGTCGCATCTGCGCTTTTTTCTTGGCTGAGCCATGCGCCTTCGAACCTTCACCTCCGAGCGGGACAATCATCGCGCTGAAATCACCTTCATGCGCATTGCCGTCGGTGGACTCGTCCTGGCGCTGCTGGCCAACGCGGGCGCCTTGCTCGGCGTCGCCGGCTCGGAAAGGACCGTGATCGTGCCGCCGGAAGTTCACCAGAGCTTCTGGGTCAGTCGCGAGAAGGTCTCCGGGGATTACCTGCAGGAGATGGCGTACTGGTACGCGGGGCTGGCGCTCAACATCACGCCGCACGTCGCCGAGTACCAGAAGGATCTCTTCCTCAAATACGCCGCCCCCAGCGAATACGGCCGTCTCCAGGCCGAGTTCGGAGCGCGTAACGATTTCATCCGCAAGAACAACGCCTCGACCCAGTTTTCTGCGCAATCGGTGATGCCCGACGAGACCGCCATGAAAGTGGCCCTCGCCGGGGTCCTGATGACCTGGGTCGGGGACAAGAAAGCTTCCGAGAAGCAGACCACCTACCTGGTCGGCTTCCGTTACCGCAATGGGAGACTGCATGTATCCGAATTCAGGGAAACCAGCGATCGGGACCCGTTTGGCCTTGACGCTGCTGCTCGCTAGCGTCACCTCGCCGATCTTCGCCGGGCAGCTCCTCGAGGGCCGCCCGGACGATACGCTGATCGCCACGGTCTCGCGCAACGAGCCCAACCTGATCCGCGTCGATGGCGGAAAGATTCGCCGTATCCACGGCGTCGAAGGCGAGTTCGTCGTCAGTGCCGACCGGGAAACCGGCGCCGCCTACCTCAAACCGACGACCGAAGAGCCGCAGTTCAGCGTCTTCGTCGCCGACGATGCCGGTCGCCACTGGAAACTGTTGCTTCACACCGCCGACATCCCGGCAGAAACGCTGGTCATTCGCGATCGCAGTCAGGCACGCAGCGAGGGCAAGGCCATTCTGGCCGACGACTCGCGCCTCGGCGCGATCCGCCGTGTGCTTCTGGCGCTGGCGCGCGATGCCGAACCCGAAGACATGACCGCCCGAAACACGCTGGCGATCGTCCCTCTCTGGAACGAAGTCCGCCTGATCCTGGTAAGGACGCTGGACGGCGCCCTGTTCGGAGAGAAGTACCATCTGACCAACGTCTCTTCGTCGCGAATGGTGATCGACGAGCGTGAGCTCTATCGACCGGGCGTGCTGGCGGTGATGGTCGACTCGCTCGACCTCGAACCGGGTGAAAGCACAGACGTCCTGGTCGTCCTGGAGGGACGTGATGGCTGAGTCACCCGGCAACCGGATCGCCTCGACGATCGCCAGGCTGTCCCCGAAACAGCGGCAGGTCCTGATCCTGGGGCTTGGGGGTTCGGTCTTCGCACTGCTCATCTTCGGCGGTGTGGCGTTATGGGACCAGCCGACCACGCTTTCCGAGGGAACGCCGCCGGTGCGCCCGCAGCCCTTGCCGATCAGCGCCCCCGGCGCCCAGGCCGACCCTCGCGACATCTGGATGAGCAAGTCCAGCGAACAGATGCGCCAGATGGAGGAGATGATCCAGGGGCTACGCCAGCAGGTCGACCTGATCGAGCGGAAGCCGCCGCTTTCGAATCCGGTTTTGCAGGCACTGCCGCCGCAGCCGCTTCCCTCGCCACCACCACCGGTGATCGAGCCCCTCAACCTGCCTCCGCTGCCCCCTCTGCCGGCGAATCCTGGCGCAGCGATGAACCCGGACGGAACGCCGATGTTACCCCGGCTACCGGGGATTGCCACCTTCGAAGTGAGCGACGCCAAGGTCAGCGCACCCGCGGTCGGCGGGCAGGGGGCCGACCAGAAAGAAGCCCGCAGCTACGTGCCATCGGGCTCGTTCTTCCGGGCGGTATTGCTCGGTGGTCTCGACGCACCCACCGGAGGGCAGGCGCAAAGCAACCCGCACCCGGTCCTGATGCGCGTTCAGGACAACGCTTTCCTGCCGAACCGCTACCGCTTCAAGATCAGGGAATGCTTTGCGCTGGGCGCCAGCTATGGCGACATCAGCGCCGAGCGCGCCTACATCCGACTCGAATCCTTGTCCTGTGTGCGCCGTGACGGCAAGGCGATTGATGTCCCGGTCAAGGGCTATGTCGTCGGTGAAGACGGCAAGGCCGGCATGCGTGGCCGTCTGATCAGCAAGCAGGGGCAGGTACTCGCCAATGCCTTGCTCGCCGGCATTGGCGCGGGAATCGGCCAGGCTTTCCAGCAGAGCGCGATAACGGTCTCGACGAGCCCGCTGGGGTCGATCGGGTCCGTCGATCCTGGGAAACAGGTCCAGGCCGGTCTCGGAACCGGGGTCGGCAAGGCGCTCGATCGCCTCTCGCAGTACTACATCACGCTGGCCGAGAAGATGTTCCCGATCATCGAGATCGACGCCGGTCGCACCGTCGAGGTGGTGTTTACCAAAGGCTTTTCTCTCGCCGGCGGGTCCGCTGGCGGCGGCGACGCCGACAGTTACACCGACATCTGGCGGCGCGGCCGCGAAGTCCAGAAGAAACCCCTCGAACCTTTCAAGGAGTGATCCATGTCGTTCAAACCTCTACTGCTCTTGCTCTCCCTGACCCTTTCCCTGGCGCACGCCGCCGAAGACGTCGAGGCCATGACCGCGCGCCTCAAGCAGATGTATCCGGCGACCCGTATCGAGCGTGTCGACCCCTCGGAGATTCCCGCTCTCCATGAAGTCGTGATGGGGCAGAACGTGGCCTATACCGACGCCTCCGGGCGCTACTTCGTCTTCGGACATCTCTTTGACATGCAGGCGCAGCGGGATCTGACGGCCGAGCGCCTGGAGAAACAGCAACGCGTGGCGTTTTCCGGGCTGCCGTTCGCCGATGCCATCAAGACGGTTCATGGCAACGGTGAGCGCGTGCTGGCCGTGTTCTCCGATCCGGACTGCCCGTACTGCCAGCGGCTCGAAGGCGAACTCGAGAAACTAGACAACCTCACCCTGTACACCTTTGCCTATCCGCTGGAGGGGCTGCACCCGGAAGCGAAGGACAAGGCAGTGTCGGTCTGGTGCGCGCCCGATCGTGCGCGTGCCTGGGCCGAGCTGATGAAGAGCGGCAAGGTGCCGGACAAGCGGACCTGCGACCACCCGGTCGATCGCAACATCGTACTCGCCCAGCGGCTGGGCATCCAGGGCACGCCCACGCTGCTGTCCGCCGACGGGCGCGTTCTGCCGGGGGCCGCGAGCAGCGAGCGGATCGAGCAATGGCTGGCGGAGAGCCGGCCATGAGCCGGGCAGGGGCCTTCGGTCCGCTCATGCTCGTGCTCTCTCTCCCGGCATTGCTCGCAGGATGCGCTGGCACGATGTCCGGGCTCGACGGACAAGGGAAATTCTCGTGCAAGGCGCCGGACGGAATCGCGTGTGCTTCACTCGCCGGGGTCTACGCCAACGCGCTGCAGAACAATCTGCCGGGCCAAGAGCGGCCGGCAGAAACGGCTACGACGCCGAAGGTCGCGAGCCCTGGCCATACGCCCCCGTCGGCCATCACGCGTCCGGTGCCCAGCTCGGGCGAGGCGATCCGCAGCGCTCAGACAGTGCGACGGATATGGCTGGCGCCCTGGGAGGACGACGAGGAAGTGCTGCACGACCAGTCGTATGTCTACTTCGTCGTCGATCCCGGCCGCTGGCAGCTTGCACACACTCGACGCAACGCCAGTGAGGCGTATCGGCCTGTGATGCCGCCAACGGCCTTCACTCCCGCGGCCACGAATCCAGACGAGCGTCCCGTTCTCCGGATGGAGCGCGAGGCTTCAGGGTCTGCAAGTCCGCCATCACTTCCCCCGTCTGCGCGTAGGCTACCTCAGCCGCGAAGCGCCTCGGAGGGTAACGAATGAGCCTGTCCGATACCCTGCGCGAGGCCTTCCTGCCGGAGCGATCGGCGCACGCGGATCGTCTGCCACGGCGGCTGTTGCGCGAGATTTCTCGCATGCCGCGACTCACCGGCATCCTGCCCTATGTCGCCTGGCAGGAGGAAACGCGACTCTTCGCTCTGGATCAGGGGGCCTTCGGAGAACGCGAATCGCAGGCCATCGGTTTTTGCATCGAGGCCTTGCCGCAAACAGGCGCCAACGACGAAATGGAAAAGGTACTGGCCAGTCTCTTCGTCTCCTGCCCGCCGGGAACCGGCATCCAGGTCACCTTGTACGGGAGCCCGAACATTCTCCCGGTCCTGCAGGCGCAGGCGAATCTTCTGCCACGCTCAGCTGCGGATCTCCGGTCGGTTGCCGACGGCGGCACTGACCAGAAGGGTGGTTGGGAAGATCGCCGCCACAACAACATCTTTCGCCTATTAGCGCGCCGGCGCATCGATCACTACCTGCACGGCACCGGCCAGTCAATTTTTACGCATCAGACCTATCTGCTGCGCGATTTTCGGGCCGTGATCTCGATCACCCTGCCGCTCGACCCCGAGGTGCCGGCCGACGTCGACGAGGCGCTGCGTGTTCGGGAAAGTGTCCACGCCACGCTCAAGTCAGCGCACCTGCCAGGCCATGACTGGGGACCCGAGCAGCTATTGCACTTTGTCGCGCCCTTCTTCGATCACGCGTCGCTGTTCACCGGTCGCGGCCTGCGCCCGATCGAATGGAACGAGGCGCAGCCGCTCCGGGACCAGGTCTCGCATCACGAGATCGCCTCCCGGCTTGGCGATAGCGACATCCGCTTCCGACAGGCCGGGGGCGACGAATCGGTGCTGCAGCTCTTCTCGGTTCGCCAGTACCCGCGCTACTTTCGCCTCGCCGGCATGAACACCCTGATCGGCGACCCCTACCAGCTCGCCCTGTCGATGCCGTGTCCTTTCCTGATCACCATGGGAGCGGTCGCGCTCGACTACGAGGCAGCCCGGAGCAAGGCGCAGATCAAGGCGACGCGCGCGACGCAGAGCGCCGGCTCGTACATGGCCCACTTCCAGCCCGATCTGCAGGAACGCAAGCGCGACTGGGACATGGTGCTCAAGACCTTCGACAGCGGTCGCACCGTGGTCGGGATGTATCACCAGATCTGCCTGTTGGCCAAAGCCACGGAAGCCGCTCGCTGCGAACACGCCGTGCGTGCGGTCTGGCGCGCCCGCGGTTTCGATCTGACCAAGGATTTCTACCTGCAGCACCAGGCGCTGGCGGCGTCCTTGCCGATGACGCTGACGCCCGCCCTGCAGGCGGACGTGCGTCAGTTCGGGCGGATCAGCACCAAGACCGCCGACAACGCAGTGATGATGTCGCCGCTGATCGCCGAGTGGAAAGGCACGCCGACGCCGGTCATGACCCTCTTCGGCCGGCGCGGCCAGGTGCTCGGATTCGATCTCTTCGACAACACCGGCGGCAACTTCAATTTCGCGGTCGCGGCGCTGTCGGGTTCCGGCAAGTCGGTCTTCGTGAACGAAATGACCTATCGCTACCTGGGTGCCGGCGCCAAGGTCTGGATCATTGACGTCGGGCGATCGTACAAGAACCTCTGTGACTTGCTCGACGGCGAGTTCATCGAGTTTTCCGATGAGCGGCGCAACACCCTGTGCCTCAACCCGTTCTCGATGATCATCGATATCAACGCCGACATGGAAATGATCCTGCCGCTGCTGGCCCAGATGGCGAGCCCCCGCGAACCCCTGGACAACTACAGCTACACCGCGCTCGGCTCGGCGATCAAGCGCGTCTGGGATGCCAAGGGCCGAACCGCGACGATTACCGACATCTACACCCTCCTGCAGACCGGCCGGCTGTCGAGCGAAGGCGAGTACGAGCGCGACCTGAGTCGCCTGGCGACGGCGCTGGAGCCCTATACCCGGCACGGGGTCTACGCGAGCTACTTCGAGGGGGACGCCAATATTGCCTTCGACCGGGATCTGGTGGTCCTCGAACTCGAAGAGCTGAAGGCCAAGAAGGACCTGCAGTCGGTGGTGATGCAACTCATCATGTACCGCATCACCCAGGAGATGTACCGCGACCGCTCCCGGCGCAAGCTGGTGATCATCGACGAAAGCTGGGATCTGATGGGCAGCGGCGCCAGCGGTAGTTTCATCGAAGCCGGCTATCGCCGCGCCCGCAAGTACGGCGGCGCCTTCGGCACCATCACCCAGTCCGTGGACGACTACTACAAGAACGAGGCGACCCGGGCGGCGATCAACAATGCCGACTGGCTCTTCCTGCTGCGCCAGAAACCAGAAAACATCGAGCGCCTGGGAACGGAGGGGAAACTCGTGCTCGACGAATGGCTGAAGCGCCAACTCGCCTCGGTGAGTACCGAGCACGGCCACTTTTCTGAAATCTACATCCATTCGCCGGTCGGCTCTGGTCTCGGGCGACTCCTGCTCGATCCCTTCTCGATGCTCGTCTATTCCACCCGCGCCGAGGATTTCCAGGCCATCAAGCGCCTGCGCGAGCAAGGGCTGTCGGTATCGGAAGCGGTCGAGCGACTGGTCATTGAACGTGCGTCACAGTAAGGCGGAGCGGTCATGAGTCCTTTCAGAACAGCGTTGCTTACCGGTGCCCTGACGCTGGTGCTCGGCGCAGGCCTCGTGGCGTCCTGGTTGCACTTTCGGCCTTTGGAGATTCCGCGATTTGCGCGCGTCAACATCGGGGCGCTCGTTGCTCAGCAGCAGCAATCGCTGGTCGAACGGGTCAAGCCGGGCATGGAGGCTACGGAACAGGCCAGGCTTTTCGAGGACGCCAAAGCCTTCGGGCTGCGGCTCGACGCTGCGCTCGACCAGGTCGCGCAGGAATGCCAATGCGCGCTGATCAATTCAGCGGCCTTGCTCAAGGCTTCGCCAGTCGCGGCGATTCCGGACTGGTCCGCACGGGTGGCGGAAATCGTTGGCACGGCACCCGCAAGCCCGTCGGCGCAGTGATCGATGCGATCCCTGGTCCTTGCCGTGTGCTGCTTCTGCTTCGGAAGCGCGTCAGCGAACAGCGGACTGGAGTACCCGTCGATGTGGATCTGTGACGAGGATCGGTTCAACTGGTATTGCGACATCCCGCCGGATGCAGAGCCGGCCAACAGCGCTCCCGAACACCCCGAAGCGAAGGTGCTCAGCGAGGAAGACGAAGCCGTCGCGGCCCTCAAAGCCTTGCGAGAAGACGCCGAGCGGAAGAGGGCGCTGGCCATCATCAAGCCGACTCCGGAGAACTTGAAGCGCTACATCGTTGCGCAGGAAGCGCTGATGGACCGGGCGTCCGTCTTCTCGGACGTCTGGCGGCGCGTCATCTGGGCCAATCCCGAACTCAACTACCAGTTGCGCAACCCGTCCAACAACGCCGCCATCCAGGTGCGCGATACGCAGCGCTCACGCAAGGCAAGCGAGACGCTGGCCGGGCTCGCCGGCGATTGGGGAATTTTCTTCTTTTTCCGCTCGGATTGCCCGTACTGCCATCGCTTGGCGCCGACCCTGAAGTGGCTCTCCGAGCAGTACGGCATCGCCGTGTTTCCGATCTCGCTCGATGGCGGCGGACTACCCGAGTTTCCACAGCCCTCGCGGGACAACGGAATGGCCGCTGCGCTGGGCGTCAGCGTCGTGCCTCTGGTGGTGCTCGGCAACGTCAAGGATCGCCGGCTGCTTCCGATCGGCTCGGGTGTGCTCTCGGCGCAGGAGATCGTCGCGCGCATCTACATCCTGACCCAAACGCGCCCCGGCGAACTCTATTGAGGGTGACCGTGAATACTCCAGGCTTTCGGCGAACGCTCGCTGCCACGCTCGTCTCTGCAGCACTGAGCAGTCAGGCAAGCGCCAACGTCTCGCAATCGATGCAGGACTGGTTCAACGACATCGGGGCCTACGGCAACGTGACCGGCGCCAACGCCTATCGCGGCCAGACGATGAATTTCTATACCGGCGGCAGTCTGTACATGCGCACACCGGTGCGCAACTACCCGCTGGCGAGCATCACGCCACCGTCGTTTCGGGCGGGCTGCGGCGGTATCGATCTATATGCCGGATCGTTCTCTTTCATCAACAAGGACCAGTTCGTCGCGCTGCTGCGAAACATCGGTAACAACGCCATCGGCGCCGCGTTCAACATGGCGCTCTGTTCGATGTCCCCCGATCTCTGCGACCTGCTGAAATACCTGCAGGACCAGGTGTCGAAGATGAACAACCTCAACATCAATTCCTGCCAGGCCGCCGAAGGGATCGTCACCGCCGCCGGGAGCATGCTGACCGATCGCACCCAGGAGAAGGAAGGCAAGACCGCCGGGGCGAGCCTGAACCTGTTCGGCGATGTCTTCGAGTCCTGGGACGAGTGGAAGAAGAGCCGGGTCACGGCCAGGAACATCCGCACGGCAGCCCGAAACGCGTCAGCGGGCTCTCGCGAGCTCTTCGAGCCGGGTAACGTCGTCTGGCGCTCGCTGTCGCGCGTCTCGGGCGTCACCGATGAGACCAAGGAACTGCTGATGAGTCTGACCGGAACGATCATCGTCACGCCGCCCGGCGAGAACGGTGACGAGAAAGCCCGGTGGACCTACCTGCCCGGCGGCAAGCTCACCTTCCGGCAGTTCGTCGGGGATGGCGGATCAACGACGGTGACCCTGCCGGGCCTCAAATGCGGTGTCGATGCTGCGGAGTGCATGAGCCCCACCTTCTCGGAGACCGCCTTCACCGTGACGCCGTTCTCCAGGCAAGTCAGGATCCGGATTGCCGCGATGCGCGACAAGATCGTCAACCGCGATGCCTCCGGCCAGTCGAACCTGGATACCGCCCTGATCGGCACCTCTTCGCTGCCGGTCTGGAAGATGCTCGCGGTCTCGAGCAGTATTCCCGGTGGTGACCGGATCACCGAGGACTATGCGCAGCTCATCGCCGTCGATGTGGCCTACGCCTACTTCACGAACCTTTCGAAGACGCTGCGCAACGCGCTGCAGAACGAAACCGGCAAGAGCGGCCCCGACGCCGTCGCGGCGGCCGAGAAGATCCTGGCCCGGCTCAGCGAGATCGAACAGGAGGCGCGCGACATGCTGCGGGCCGAATACCAGAAAGGCATGCAGGTCGTCGAACTGAGCCGCTCGCTGCAACTGCTGCATCAAAGCCTGAACGCCGGGATGCCGACCAACATCTTCCAGTCGATGATGGTCTTCAACCGCTAGTCACGACGGGTACAAGCGGTAGGGGAAAGCGAAATGTACGAGGTCTATGCCTACTGGAACGTCGCCGAGTTGGAGGCGATGTTCAATGCCGTCGCGGCGATCATGGGTAGCGGCGACTACCTCGGCCTGCTGCGCACCATGGCGATTGTCGGCGTGATCGTCGTCGTCATCGCCACCCTGAGCGGACGCGAACGACTCGACGGGATGTGGAAATGGCTCTTCTTCCTGGCCATCTTCCAGGCGCTTCTTCTGGTGCCGAAGGTGACAGTCACCATCGTCGATCGCACCGGCAACGAGCCGCCGCGTGCGGTGGCCAACGTGCCGATCGGGCTGGGTGCCTTTGCGCACGCGATGAGCAAGGTCGGCGACTGGCTGACCGGCGCTTTCGAGACGGTCTTCTCACTTCCCGACGACGTGCGCTTCCGCAAGAACGGCACCCTGTTCGGCCACCGGGTGTTGGCCGAGCGACTCGCCGTGAAGAGCGGAAATCCGATACTGACCAGCAACCTGCTGGAGTTCTACCGCGAGTGTGTGGCCCCGGATGTGGCGACCGGCTACATCCGCATGAAGGAAGACATCATCGAGGTCAATAACGTCTGGGCCAGCCTGAACGGCAAGACCAACCCGGCGCGATTGGTGACCGTGCGCGACATCAGCGATCCGATGCTGCTGAACACCATCGGTTGCGATGTCGCCTATCAGAGCCTCAGCACGCAGCTCACCGCCGAGTCGAACCGCCAGCTTACCTTGCTCGGTTCGCGTCTCTACCCGAGGATGAGCCAGGCCGACGCCGGCGCGGCGATCGTCGCCTCGCTGGCGACCTCGACCAACTATCTCCTGGGCGTTGCCGCGTCGGCACAGGACACGGTCAAGCAGGCGATCGTCGCCAACTTCATGATCGACGCGCAGTACCTGCTGCCCGCGCAGCTGGGGGATGCCGCCAGCGCGCAGACCAACCTGGCGATGGCGCAATCGCTGCGCTCGACCAGCGACTCGTACAAGCTGATGGCGCGCATCGCCGAATCGACGATGCCCAAGGTACGCAATGCCATCGAACTCGTTCAGTACGCGATCTTCCCGGTCTTCCTGCTCTTCGTGGTGATCAGCGGTCACCAGGCCGGGGCAATCATCAAGTCCTACGCCACGAGCCTGTTCTGGATTCAGCTCTGGGCGCCGCTTTACGCGGTGATGAACTTCATCATCACCATGTATTCGCGCAGCCACTACACCAAGGGTAGCGCCGGCGGCGGCCTGGCGATCGAGCAGATGAGTTTCCTGAATACCGCGATCATCAGCGACCAGGCGATCGCCGGGATGCTGGTGATCTCGATCCCGGCCATTGCGGCGGCCATCGTCAAGGGCGGCGAGGTCGGCCTGCAGGCTGTCGCCGGTCTGGTGGCCCCGCCGCGCGACCCCGAGAAAATCGCCAGCGCTCTGGCCATGGGCAACATGCAGATGGGCCACGCCTCGCTCAACAATGTCAGTCACGATACGCAAAAGGGACTGACGGTGGACATGAACCCGAGCCTTCGGCAGGGGATGACCAACTATCAGGCGCGCGGGGGGTTCGACTACAGCCACTTTTCTGGCGGCGGCTTTGTCGTCCGGCAGGGAAAAAGCGATGTGCGCGCCGACATGGCGCTCAACGATTCCCTGGGTGCCGCGGCGAAGGAGAATTACGAGCGTTCCCAGCAAGCGACCCGGCAACACTCCGCCGAGTATGCCGAGAGTGCGCTCACGGCGCTCAAACAGGAGGCCGGATTCGAGCGCAGCCACAGCCAGGGCAGCAGCGATGCCACAGGCTACCGCCACGGCATGGGCTCGAGTCGCAACCACGAGGCGAATGACAGCCTGCGCCAGGTCGATCAGTGGGCCAAAAAACTCGGCGTCAGCGAAAAAGTGGCGATGGAAATGATGATCGGCGCCTCGATGGGCATGAATACGCCGAAGCTCCTCGAGATCGCCGGGCTTCGCGGGGGGGTGGAGCTCGCCGCCAAGCTGCGCAACTCTGCCGACGCCACGCGATCGCTGGAGGAGATGGCGCAGTTCGCCAGTGAATCGAGCTTCGGAAAAAAGGTCGGCACCGTGCTCGACAACGGCTGGGAGCGCAACTATCGAAACACCGACGACGGCAGGACTTCGGGCAGCGAGGGGATGCGTGCATCACTGGATCACGCGCGGCAATCGCGCGAAGCCTTCAGCGCCTCATTACAGGAAACGGAAGGGCATCGGCAGATGTGGGAGCTGTCGCACAGCGGCCAGCTGGGCTCGAATCTGCAGCTTCAGGATCACTTCATCAAGGATTTTCTGCTGCCCAAGCTCGATTTCAATTACGAGACGTTCCAGGGAATCATGGGCGACCCGTACAAGCTGCGTCCCTACATTGCCGAATACACCGCGCAGAACTACGACCGGATGCTCGGCGAGATGGCCGGTCAGGTCCAGGGGGCAGATGCGGTCGGCGCCCGGCACGAGGCGGATCGCAGCAGCGTTCCCGGTGCCGGTGCGGTCGGGCAGGCGGGCGCCGGCTACCTGGGTCAGGTGACGGGCAGGGCGGCAGGTGCCGGGGTCTCCGCACAGGGGCGCCCGAGTGATCAGACCGCGCATACGGCGATGCGTGAATTCTCGACGAACGCGTATGCGATACGGGACCGCAAGGAGGCAGCGGCGCAGACGCAGCAGGAAAACGCGACACCCACAGATTTCAGCAAGCTGAAGCCGGTGTCGCCGGTCGGCAAGGGCGCGGCAGTTGTCGGCGAGGTCGGGAAAGCGGCAGGACGGGTGGTCGAGGGGCTGAGCGGGGATGATCCCGGCCAGTATGTTCGGGATACGCTGGCCGGGAAGAAGCAGAAGCCTTGATCCCGAATTTCGCGCCCTTGCCCTGCATCCTCGGTGTTGGTATAACGATGGTTATAACATTGAACCCTGTGGAGCCTTCCATGACCACCCTCAAGCTTACCCAGATCGGTAACTCGCTTGGCCTCATCCTGCCCAGGGAAGTGCTGGCGCGACTCAAGCTGCAGAAGGGCGATACGGTATTCGTGACCGACGCGGCGAATGGCGTGATGCTGACGCCCTACGACCCTGATCTTGACCAGCAACTCGAGATCGGGCGCGAGTTCATGCACGAGTACCGCGACACCTTTCACCAGCTCGCCAAGTGAGCTGGCGCTGGCTCGACCGGCGCACGCTCGAATTGTTGCACGACGAGAGCCTGGCCGAGCATGGCGGCGCCAGCGGGCTGCGTGACGAAGGCCTGCTCGACTCCGCGCTCGCGCGGCCAATGAATCGTGTGCTCTATGGCCAACCGGATGTGGCCGACCTGGCTGCCGCCTACGGCGTCGGTCTGGCGCGAAACCACCCCTTCGTCGACGGCAACAAGCGCGTCGCTTTTCTGGCGGTGGGACTGTTTCTCGCGCTCAACGGCCGGCGCCTGGTGGCGAGCCACGCCGATGCCACGCTGACCGTGCTCGCCGTTGCGGCTGGTCAAATCGATGAGGCGACGTTTGCGCGCTGGGTGCGCGAGCACAGTGCGCCGCGCCACACTTGAGCTCATCCTGCCGAGCGAGCGAGTGGCGTCGGTACAAGGACAGGCCCTGCGATCAGACCACGCAACCCCCATGCGGTAATTCTCGACGACCGCGTCTGTAACGCGAGACCACAATGACGGGGCGGCGCTTACCAATGAGGTCGAGAAAGCGGCGGTATGGGTGGTCGAGGGCCCGAGCGGGGATGATCCCGGTCAGGGCATGTTCAGGACCCGCTGGCCGGGAAGAAGCAACCTTGAGTCGGGTGCGGTCGCCAACGGTGGCCGGAGGCAGCGTCTTGCCCAAGAGCCGTGTTCAGCGACGCTGGCGGTCAGCGACACGCCGTTCCAACGGTTCGAGCGTCGCTCGCTGCGCCGCGTTCGCCACCGAGTGTGCGCTACGCAGGTGCTGTGGTCGCTCATGTTCGGCGAAGTCTTCGATCGTCTGGTCGACATTGGTCGCGAAATCCGCGGCCGTAGCTGTCTCGGCCAGGCACCGAAAGTAGGCGGCGAACGCGCTGTGCCAGTCGATGCCAAGTTGCCAGGAGCCGCCCTCGTCGGCGAAGAAGAGCACGTCATCGTGGCACTCGTCGATATGCCGAAGCAGCCCGAAAAGGAGTTCGAGCGTCTGGCGGGCGACTTCGTATTGGCCGTTGTCGGAGGCGCCGATGCCGTCACACAGGAGCCGCTTGAACTCGGCGGTGAAGGCATCCGTGCCCCGCGAATGTTCCGTGCAGTTCCTGGAATTCACCTCGAAGTCTTCGAAGTAGCGACCGGCCAGGCTATCGACTTGGAACTTCTGAACTTCGTCGAGCAAGGCATTTGCTGTTGCGCTCGCATCAGCCACACCATCGACGTGCACGTAGTCGCCCACGAGCGCCTTCAACGTCGCCCTCGGCACGAGCTCTATTGCCCGTTCGGCGATGATCAGCAGATCGCCGCGGCCCATTCCTCGCAGCTCCTTGCGCAGCGTTTCCAGATCGGTGATGCGATTGGTCATCGTGTGGCCTTGAATTGACGTAGAGGAAGGCACGGCCCTTCTTTGAGTAATCGCATTATGCTGCCACCACTCGGGCGCGTCGCGCCACCCGCGGAAGCGAGCAGCGCTGGAGGATCCTTTTCCAACCGTTGCGGGCTGCGACGGCCTCACGCAGGATGTCCACGTATTCGACCGCATCGACGCGTTCATCGGGCGGCATCGATCCCTGCTCGTGTTCTGCGAGCAGCTCTTGCCTACCACGCGGGCTGTCGCCAAGCGAGTGCAGGCGGCTGTAGGCTTCGCAGGCGTAGGCGAAGGTCTCGCGCTTGCCAAAATCGATCTCCAGCAGCCACTCCCGCGTCCGGGTCTTTCGTAGTCCGATCGTCTCGCGTTTGCAGTTGTGGAAGATGTGCGCCGCCTCGTGCACAACGAAGTCTTCGAAGCGACCAGGCGCGTCGAAAGAGGCTGCCGACAGATAGCAGCTCGTCTCCTCGCTCAGGCCCAGCAGGGGGGGAGCGTCCTCGGCGAGGAGCTCTGCGCCCAGTCCCCCGAGATAAAGGTTCGCCAGATCCCAGGCGGTGGCCAGCCATTGCGTGTTTTGCAGCTGCGCGTCGATTGTGGCCGGGGTGAGAAGAATGACCGAGCGTTCGAGCAGATCGAGGACCGACGCCTGTTCGGAGGCTGGGAACAGTCCACGTACCATCGGTGCCACTTTTCCGCGTGTGAAGGCAACGACGTCGATGTTGGCGACTGTTTCTGGGAATGCGATGTGCACGGTACGGCTATGGACCGCGGAGATCAGTGCCGAGCGCAGCGCGGCGTCGCCGCCGTGGATGCGGGCGAGGAAGTCGTTCCCCGGCCAGGCGCGGAAGTGGGCATCGTGCTTGCCGCTGCGAAGGTAGCGTTCGGTAGCCTGTTCAGGGGTTTCGGGCATCGGTCTTCGTCCTTTGGAAGGCCTATTGTCTTCGCAAATCGATATTCCAACACGGGTATTGTCCGGGTCTCGTTGGGCGCGCCGGGAAGAACGTCGACGACGTCAAGTACTCTCGGCCCGTCAACGAAAGATCCGCCTGTCGCTGGCCATGAATGGGGGCACGCTTGCCACGGTTCCTTCTGTTCGCCGTCGGTGACCAAGTTCTTACGCGGCAAGCGAAGCGCCAAGATAAGTCTGCGGACGAGCAGGTCGGTGTGGGTGAATTTGCGAGGTGACCGGGAAGTCGAAGCGGAGTTGCGGGTCGAAGCAAGGGCGCTTTCGTGCGGGGCAACGCCCGCGTGGCCTAGCGATGGGTAGATGAGCACTGTCTGGAGAGGCCCGAGGGAGGCCTCATTTGGTGGCTTTCAGCGATGAGCAGAGACGGTCGCGGCTTTTTTTGAAAGCCGACGACGGTTAGCCTGGAGCGCTCAGCCGTAAGCGGTCATTCGGCTGCGCCTGTGACTTTCTTCGCCTGACCGGCCGCTATGCGCCGGTAAGCAGCCAGTGGGCGCAGAATGGCGTCGGTCGGCAGCCGGCCAAGAGGGGACGGTGGAGAAGTTTGCCAAAAGCAGTCATTGAAGCGGCCTGGGTGTATGCTATCGACCTAGCCTGCGAAGCGCCGCCTGTCAGGATTTTGTGTCCTCTTATAGAATCAGCACACATAGCGCGCAGAGCCTACTGCGGCAAGACTCTCAGCGTTCCGAGCGACGTTGATTCCGGGAGGACGCTCCGATGTTACGTAGCAAGACTGTCATCATAAAACAAAGTTGGGGATGACATTGTGCGTCTCGGACTGAAATGTTCTTGGCCATTCCTACTCCTTATCGGGGGTGGGATCGTTGGATACTCCTACTGGCCAACGACCGTGGGCTTTGTGGCGTCAATGCTCTCGCTCCTTCTGTTTCTACCCCTTGCTCTCGTTTCATTGGGGGACGTGTTGCGCGCCAACAAGGGGCAGCCACAGCCTGCATTCTTCGAAATGAATTTGCGGCCACCACGACCGATTTTCACGGGCCGCATCGCCAATTTTCTCGACTCGGTCGCTCACACTGCCTCGGGATTGTTCGGCCTTGTCTTTGTTATCGGCGGTCTGGGCTTACTCGGTTACAACGTCGTTTTAGTGGCTGTCACGCTTGCATCCCGTAGCGCCTGGTTGTCGCTCACAGCTGTCGTTTTTTCCGCACTTGCTGTTGGCTTATATCTTTGGCGTTCGTCCGCAGCTGCTCGCCTGACAGGCATCACAGTCCTTTCAATCTTGTCGCTTGCTACGTCGCCAATTGTTGAAAGGGCGTTGCATTGAAAACCACCCCAACCCGGCGGCCGACCTCGTTCCCTTCGGTCACCGGACGCTGCGCGATGAAGCCGCGCAGCGCCGGTCACCTCTACGGTGGGCCCGAAATTGCTATGCAGTCAACCTTAGTCAGCGCGGAGATGCGACTGGCGGTAGGGTGTGTAGCACTTGGGGCTTGGATGCGCGCCGACGTGGTGAGGTCTTGACTTTTTCCCAAGGCACGGGGAAAGACCTGACCCCAAGAAGTCCGCGGGCATCTGCTTGGCTTGCTGAACAACAAACATTGCGCGATGAAGCAGCCGCCGCCAAACGCGATGCGCGAGAAGAAGAAACCCTGCGTATCGCCAATGAAGCTCTTTCTTCCGCCAATGAGGCCAATCGCATAGCGCGAGATAGTGAGACGGTCGCTCGGTTGCAAGTGCGCTGGGCCATGTGGGCCGCAATTATCGCTACCGTTGCAGCAATTATTGCAATGTTCAAGGCGTGATCTATGAGCCATCCAAATAATCCGCTCATGGCAACCGACCCCCAACCAGTCGTTCCAGGGGGGGACGCGCCGCCGAAAAGCCGGCGTCGCACCCCTGAACTCGGACGTTAGAAGCCATATGACTATCACCGACGTTGTCTCTATCGCTGCAACTATTCTTGCTGCGCTCGGTGGGGGCGGAGCTTTAGTGTTTAGTCTGTCTTCGTGGCTCGGGAAAATCTGGGCAGATCGCCTGATGGCCCGCGAAACGGCCAAATACGAGTCCGCTATCGCAGAACTTCAGTCAAATTTGCGAAGAGTCGTTGACACGGAACTAGCGACGCACAAAAACGAACTCGATATCTATAAAGACAAGCACCTCAAGTCGCACAACGACAAAATTGAGTGCTATCGGCTCGTCGTAGATATTGTAGTTGAAGTCCTTGGTGACCTTGATTTCTTCTTCATAAATGGCGCTCCAGTTGAAAACGAAATAAAACGCCGCGATGAAATGAATCGAGGAAGAATGCGTGCATATGGCTATCTAGCCATGCTTGCACCGCAAGAAGTCATGAATGCTTACGACGACCTTTTCGATCATCTACTATTTGTTATCAATGGTCAGGAACCGTATGAATGGACAAAAGTGCGTGAGTTGTCGCTAGCTATGCTCAATGAGGTCAGAAAAGAAATAGGTTTGGGCGCGGCGCCAATCGCATACTTCGGGAAACTCTAGAGAATGGCGTCCCGAGCTTCTAACAATTCCGTCGAGAGGGACGCCCGGCAAGCCGGGTTCCCTCCGCTGCGCTCCGGCGCCCCTCACGTCAAACGTTGGGTTTCACAATTCACCGCAGCACTTGATTAACGTTCATTACAGCAAGGGAGATGCACATGGCAACAAAAAGTGGTGGCAAAGGTAGTACCCCTATGACTCCGAAGGCGGCAGCACGAATTCAGAGCGCAACAGCCAAATCGAGTGGGGGCGGTGTTTCAAAGGCTAGTTTTGCGGCACGTGCTCAATCAGCCGCAGCACCAAAGGTCACAGGTACTCAAGCGGCTAAGGCGGCATCAACTGTGCTGTCTAGCGGCGCCACCGGAAAGGCATCCAAATCCGCAGCGGGCAGCTCACTATCTCAGGTCGCTCCAAAGAAAGTCACCTCGCCGTCGGCGGCTTCTGCGGCTTCAAAAGTCCTTCGTGACGGTCGTACTAGCTCTCCGTCAAAGTCGGCAGCAGGTTCTGCGCTCGCACAAAAGCCCGCGCCGAAGAAACGGTAGCGAAACCCAACCCGGCAGTCGAGCGGACCTGCGCGAAAAACCGCGCAGGTCACGCTCACTTCTACGTCGGGGCGTTCCTGGACGGCATAGCGACGGAACCCAAACGTGAGCTACTTTTCTCTCGTTACGCCTCGATATTCATGCCGGACATCTGGACCGAAGTCGAAACCAAAGACCTCGCCCCAGCTGTTCATCAATGCGGCGAGAAGATGCGTGAATTCATCCAATCAAATACAAAGTAAATGCTTATGGGTCTTAGGCATGTAAGACGCCGAACAAGTCGTTCCAGCGGACCGTCTGCAAGCGGCGCTTCGCGCCACTCGCAGCCGTCCGCTGAACTCCAACGTTGAACGGCAGCTTTCCAATTCGAGCTACTTCCGCTTAGGGTCGATCGCTGCCAGTGGCCTGAAGAATCTGAACGACTGCTCTCAGTCAGATCCGGCCTTTGGCTCTCGGCCTCAGCAGCAACTGTTCTGGCTGGCCGCTTGTGGTTTTGGAGCGGCCACTGAGCTTTTGTGGTTTGGTGACGGCAATCGACC
>JGI11692J13181_100026_pt1 | contig 39920 bp, 36 predicted proteins | sample Accclapoofosmids_FD_13181 | JGI IMG/M metagenome (IMG submission 13181) | reverse complement strand
CCCTGGGCGCTGGCCGTTGGCGTCTTTCGGCTCACGCGCCCACATCCACGCATCCAGAACCCCCAACGGCTCGCGATCCGTGCTGACGGCGTACGTCGGATGCACGTACAGACCGCGCTGAGCTTCATAGCTCAAGGGGCCCAAGCCGTCGATGCTTTGCCCGTTGAAGTCCAGTTCGGTCGTGTCCTGCAGCATCAGCACGACCTTGTGGCAGGCGATCCGCGTCCGCGAGCACGACCAATGAGGTCTCAGGATGCCCTCCCACGTGACGGCATCATTGTCCAGGAAGCGGTAGGCCGCAATCGTCTCCGACCAGCCCGAACACGCCGACGGGATACTCAGTGTCGGTTTGGCCGCCAGCGTGTCCAACAACGTGATCGCTCGCTTGTTCAGTCTTCGGTCCCCCAAGTCAACTTCCTTCAGCTCCTCCCCAGCCCAGCCCATTCTGCCACCTTCTCAAACAAATCGGCAGCTTACAACGAGATGCTAAAGTTGTGTATAAGGATATGCATCTAACCGCATCCAAAGTAGAGTTAACAACCAGAAGAACTCATGTCAATGTGCGAAGAACTGCACGCAAGGCGTCAGTCGGCTGGCTAAGCATTTGTCTTGACGCCACTCTCACCTTCTTTGCGAAGTGTTCTGACGAAATACGCAAACGTACTCTTTGGGAAGATGTGCCTGTAGAGATGGCGCCCAATCAGCTTAATGGCGCCACTCACCTCCAGCCATCCGGAAGATCCGTTGTAGAGCTTGTACAGGCTGGGCCTCAGCCGCTTCAAGCCAGCCGTATGTGCTAGCGCAACCAATGACTTGTGTGTAAAGGAATTAATGTGCTCTAATGGGGCAATTGGCATAATCTCGTCCCGCGATAGAGAAGAGAAGTCAGGATTACTGGCTAACTTACGCAAGGACCTGCTTGAATCCGGCACTGAGATCTTAAGAATTCCGCCGACTCGAATACGGGTGGCCAAATGTGCGATCAGATGGTTCGGATCAACAAGGTGCTCGAATACCTGTTCGGTGTTTATGAAATGAAAGTGATTGGCAGGTAACTGGTCGACCGCCAAAACATTTAGCCCGATCGATTCAGCGTACTCGATTCGATCTCTAGATAACTCCGAACCCGAGACATCACAACCGTAGGCCATAGCCATTCTTGCCCACTCCGCCCAGCCGAATCCGAAATCCAGGACACTAATCTGCTTTGGATGCAACCTAAAATGCTGGATCAGGAACTGGACCTCGTTGGCGAGATAGCGATAGTCATCAAGATTGAGGTCGCCTCGGAGTTCTTCTCGGGACCCTCGCGGCATCCATGCATCGTAAATGTCAGCGAGAAGTATTTCCGTTGGCACGTAAACCTGGTAGGCAAGGCTGCAGTTCGAACACCTAGCAAGCTCATAGGGCACATCCTCGAAATGACACGACGCCCTTCCCTTGTAGTGCGTATCGATGTAGTTCCGTATGGAAGCCGCTGAGTAAGGCGCGCTGTATAGAGATGTAGCCAAAGTCGAGTGACAATTCGGGCATCGATCCCTTCTTCTCAGCAGTCCCTCACCATGCTGACTCATAGCGCAGCCGCCGATCCCAGCCTTGCACGCCCAAGATCCGATCTTGACAAAAATCGGGTGAAAATACAGATTGGGATTTCACTCCAAGGCTTCGCGACATGGCATTGCCTAATTGAATTAATGCGTATTGCATATAAAATCATTGAATTACCCGAGAGTCGATTGGCTCAAATGGATCGCCGATTGGATAAGAGAAGCCAATAAGGGCGGCAAGCGAGTAGACGTGCCATGCCCCAATTGCAAAAACGCCCTCAGCCAAGTCTCTTTTACGAACTACCATCACACCGAGAACTCCGGCCCAAAGAAAAAAGCCGGACACGATCACGCTTGTGCGGAAGGAGAGGCCAAATTCTAAAGAGACAATTGCGATGAGCAAAGTCAAGAGATAGAGCATTGGTGCTATGAAGACATGCCACGATGTCCTTGCTGCTCGCCACCACCAGGGCGTGCCAGCGGACATTCTCAAGAGCATCCCGTAGGCCTGCAATCGGCGACTGCGCCAGAGCCTGATCAGCATCTGCGCTTTAGACTCATCATGTCCCGTATGCTTTACGGACGGATGCGGCAATCGGACTATTCGCCAACCGGCGGCAATCAGTCTCGCACCCAGTTCCGCCTCCTCGCCCGCAGGCAACCAACGATGCGCCGCATAGCCGACGGATTCAATTGCGCTTCGACGATACAACCCGCCTCCCCCAAGGTCGAGCACATCCTGTTCCCGCTGAAGTGCACCGTAGTGCGCCACGCGCCTCTTATCAGCTGCCGTCTTGACCTGTAGATCAATTAAGCGTCCTCCCACTCCCGCCACTTCTGGATGACTCTCCAAGTATCTTAGCGCCACCTCAACAAATCCAGGCTCAAGCGCCATATCGCCATCCAGCAGATAAATGAAATCACCCCGGGCAAACTGATAGCCAAGCTGAATTGCCGCGCCGCAACCTCGATCGCCTAACACCCGGAATTGCACGATCCGGATCGGAAAACGAGCGGCAATTTCGACTGTTTTGTCAGTCGATATGGAATCTACAAGAATGACCTCGCCATCGAGTCGTTCAGCCTCTCCAACAACTGACTTTAAACAGGCGTCGATAAGACGTTCCTCATTCAGCGCCTTAATAATTATTGACAGGCGGGGAGATCGACGACTCATCTGGTCCCCCAAGAGCGCCGAGATGTATCGCGATCACCCATCACGTACCTTTACAATCAGAGTTGCGCAAGTCGTCAACGCACGCCGCGAAAATGGCTTTGGCGCGCACCCGACGTCCCTTGATCAGGGCAAAGGCGCATTCAAACAATGTGCGCAAATGGCAGCCAGGCCGCCAACTCGGGAAGAAAGTTCGATACAACCTGAAGCGGGCTCGATACAAGGTGAAGATTGCGAATTCAGATTCGCACTGTTCCTGCGTTGCACTCCCAGCCTTGTGGTACAGCACCGCAGCATGGGCAAAAGCATGGATAAAACGTCCCTGTGATCGCTGAGCCCAGTCGATTTCCTCGTAATAGAGAAAATAACGCTCCTCCATACTCCCAACTTGCTCAAGAAAATTACGCGAGACAAGCATTGAAGAGCCGCTTACCCAATCTAGACTGGACTCGGCTTTCCGAATGAGGGTCGGCGTAAGCTCGCTGCGCCGAATTTCATGGCCATACAAGCCACCTCGCACCGTTCTGTATTTGAACCAGCCACCGCCCAGCGCCTGCACTATCTCTGGGCGCGAGTAGTAGCAGTTGAGTGAACCTGTGACACCAATTGACGGGTCACTGATGGCGGTGCTGACCATCTGCGCAAGGCAATCGGCTTCGACCACCGTGTCATTATTCAGCAACCAGACAAAAGCGCAGTCGGGATCGGACAGTGCAATACGAATGCCGACGTTGTTCCCAGCCGCGAAGCCGAGATTTCCTCCGGTTCCTACGAGAACCAGCGAACTCTCGGTTCCAGAGGTATCAAGGATTTCGTCCGCCCTAAGGACGTGGCACGAAACGGGTTTACTTATCGGTGGCCAACTGAGGCGTGCAAGCGGGCACTGTGGTCGCTCAAAAGGCATTTCGCCGCCAGCCCAACGCCGAATATTTTCTATTGAAGCATCGGCAGAAGCATTGTCACAGACGAGAACGCGCAGATTGGCGTAATCGAGCCGAAAGACGCTTTCAAGACATTCAATGGTGTCGCGCCAGCCATTCCAGTTGACCAGGACAACCCAAACCCTCGGCGAATCGCTTCGCCCAATAATGCTGCTCATCCCGGTACCCCGGCGCGAAGCCGTGTCCGTAAGGTATGGCGGTCGCTCGCAAGCGCACCCGCAGGTGGCGCCTCACGCAGGACAACTAGTGACGCTATCAAGACATACGCCAGGGAAAAGCCGGACGGAATCGAAAGGACACTCTTGACACCAATCAGCATCATTATCGACACGGCGATCAACCCCGACGCTGTACCAGCCAAATCGTTGCGCCTCATGTAGCCCCTGAATCCAAGCAGTGCAGAACCAGCAAACACCATGACAAAGGCGGTTATGCCAGGAACTCCTGCGTCTAGGGCCGTACTCAGAAAATAGCTGTCTATGTTGTAGCGGACACCGTCGAAAAACCCGAGCTTGACCGCACCCATGGCGTTGCCGTAGCCCAAGACAGGGCTATCGAACAAGAGGGGGATCCCCTGTTGCAGCATAAGCATCCGGGTCATTGTGCTGTTCGCTTCGCTGGTGTTTCGCCCGACGACCAGCGTGAGAAGTTCTGACCCCGCGAAGTACGTCACCGCGACCAAAACTGGCAATACAAGAGCGGCTATCAATAGCCCTGACGAGGACGCATTCCGAGCCGTACCGCGGTTTCGAGGAATCATCGCCAGCAAGCCGAGCAGCAGCAGGGAAATCAGCACGACCGCGATGCCTGCGCGGCTTCGCGAGGAGACTATCATTACAAAAGCAACCGGCACAAGTCCCGCAGCGATGGACCGTAAGGCAAGACTCTTGCTTCCCAGAAAGACCGCTACCGCCAATGGCATCATCATCGCCATGAACTCCGCAAGTACCATCGGGTGAGTAAAAGTACCTTGCGCCCGATAGTGTCCACCGCGGAACTTGTCCATCAAAATACTTTGCAGGGTTCCTGGATCTTGCTGGCCTACAGATATGAACTTCTCGAACAAGGTGTGCTGCACGAAGGCCTCATACGATGCGAGCAGCACTTGCGCGGCGGCGACAACGACGAGAACGGCCAACAGGCGAAACACGTCGCGCTCGTCCCGGAGTATCGCCAGTGCCAAAAAAAACAGCAGGTAGAAGGTCAGAAGTTCGCTTCCCAGTTGCCAGAGCTGAAATAGCGGCTCCGGCCCGGCGAGGGAAGTCACGATACGCCACAGCATCAGGAAGGCGACGGAGCCGACAAACGTCCGATGCGCCGCGCATCGACTGAACAGCCGCGCCATCGGTTGGCGACACGACAACACGAAAAACAAGGAAATCGACAGGAAGGCAAGCCATGCAATCTTGGTCGGGCTGATCGCAGGAAGACCGCCCAAGCGGCTGAAGATATATTCGGGCCACAGGTGAATCGATGTCAATAAAACAAGCAGCAGACCATTGAGCAAGGCATCCGGCGACTCGTTGCGCTTGGGCATCGCCCAGAGCAGTAGCAGGCCGCCTAGTACTACTGGGAAAGCGCCCAGCCGAGCCACCGCCCCAGCCGTCATGGCAGCCGCCAAAAAGCCCAGGACGCCACACAATAGTGTCAGCCCGAGCCAAAAGAGGCCCGCTCCCCGTCTGCGTCGAAACAGCTTTTCCGCCGACCCACGACCAAGCGAATGAATTCTCTGCATCGACATACCCCGAACCCTGACAACTCAACCAGTAGCGGAAATCTTGGCCACGCGGTTGCACCACAGCCAGAACAGACCTTGCATCAGCGGCACCCAAAGCGCAAAGACCGCAAGCCGGACGTAGATGGCGCCCTCGACGCCGAAGCGCGCAATCGCCCAGAAACTAAAAGCGACGACCACTAGGCTCGTAGCCAAGGTCAGCACCATGTTCAGCCGAAGCAGCCCGCGTCCAATCCACTGTGGCGTCATGAGCAGCGCAAGGCTTAAGCCCAGCACGGACGGCAGCAACGCGCGAAACATCGCGGCGCTCGGGGTGAATTTCTCGCCCGCAACGAGAACGACGAGCGAAGGAGCGGCCAAGTACGCAAGCAGGCTAGCCGCCAGCATTCCCCCGAGTAGCTTTGTCGCCAGCCGCCGATGCTCAGGCCAGAACGCGTCAGGCGAAGTCTTGGCAAGGCCACCATAGATCACCATCAAGGCACTCTGCGGCACGATCAGCAGCAATCCGACCATTTGTTGCGCCAATTGGTAGAAACCGACTTCCTGCGCGCCGAGGTAGTTGTTAATGACCAAAATGCTGACCTGGTCAAGGGCAAAGGCGCTTACCGTTGTCAGATGAATAACGCCACCCGAACGAACCATGGGCCGGATTTCGCGCGAAGCCCAGGCGACCCTCCGGCCCGCGATGCGCCAAAGCGGGACCACGGTTAGAGCCGCCACCAGCAACTGCGCCAGGAGTTGGGAACCAAGCGCACCGGCGACGCCCCACCCCATCTCCATGAGAAACACGAGGAAAAGGCCAAGGCCGATGCTGCGCCCCCAATATTGTGACCGGTTGAGTATGTCGGTCCGGGCTGATGCGGCAAGGATGTTGGAGGCGTATTGCTCCCATACCAGCAGCGGCACCGCGGCGAAGGCCAGACCCAGTAGGGACGGACTGATCCCCTTGAACAGGTCGCCGGAAGTCAGAAAGAACAATCCGCCGGCCACAGCGATTGCTAAGGCGGAAAGGAGCAATCCCAGGCCGCCAAGTGTACCAAGCTGCTCCGCAAGACTCGGCTTGGTATCCGCAACCTGCAACCGATGCTGCAGTGCCTGGCCAAGGCTCAAATTGGCGAGTGTCGCAAACAGGGCAGCCCAAGCTAAGGCCGCACCAAAAGTCCCGCGCCCCTCCGGGCCAAGCAATCGGGCTGAAATGCAAAGAGTGGCAAGCGAAACCGCCACGCCATAACCGCGTGCGGCACTCATATGAGCTATGCGAGCGATGTCACTCATCGTGGCGCCAATGGCACAAGAATCTCCATACAAGAACCTTTGCCACGCGTTCTACCTAGTTCGAAGCTCATTAGCGGTTGCATCAACAAATGCCTTCTCGAGGAGAAGGAGGTTCCGCTTCCGCTCCTTCACCTTTCTCGCTGGAGCGCCTACGTAGATACCAAACGGCTCACAATCGCTCGTGACTAGGGCCTGCGCGCCGATGGCGACGCCTTCCCCAATGGTTAGGCCGGGCAAGACTACCGTTCCGCTGCCGATGATGGCGTGCCGCCCGACCGTGACGGGCGCTACGGTGACATTGGTGTATTCGGGTGGAACCGTGGGATTGGTCATGAACTCCCCGCTGTAATCATCATTGCTAGAATAGATCGCGACTCGTGATGAAAGGCCCGAAAAATCTCCGAGAAAAATCCTTCCCCGTCCGATCAGAAGCGAAAAGACAGCAATATGTACATGTCGGCCGATCTCCAGCCCGCCCTCCCCAGGCGAAAGCACACAAAAATCATCGATGCGGGAATAATCGCCCACGCTGATCTTCCCAGGGTTATAGATCGATGCCTTTCGCGAAACCTTGATCCATCGACCACAATGGGCTAAGCCTAGCCCGCGCAACTCATCTTCAGTGTAAAAGGACATTGATAGTTCCAGTATGGCGAGCAACTAGCGTCTGCCGCTGCCACGAATCAGTTCGCACACGCCATCAACGGCATCCAAGGCAAGGTCCGGAAAGATCGGCAGGCAAAGCACCCGATTGGCGGCATGATGTGCGACGGGAAGGTTTGCCTGTCCTGCGGAGGGAAGACTGCGATACATCGAGAATTCGCTGATCAAAGGGTAGAAATAGCGTCGAGCAAAGACGGCGTTCGCCTTCAAATAGTCATATAGCCCATCGCGGTGCAGCGAAAAATCATGCTCCACGAAAATCGGGAAATAGGAATAGTTCTTACGCTGGGCGCAGTTTGTCTGTGCCATTGATATGCCCTTTACGTCCTTCAGTCCTGCACGGTAGCGCGCGTCAATTTCTTTCCGCCAACTGATCACGTTGTCCATGTGCTTGAGCTGGAGCAAGCCGAACGCAGCCTGGATCTCGTTCATCTTGCCGTTGATTCCGGGGGCAACGACAGTCAATTCATCTGCAAAACCGAAATTCTTGAGGTAGTCGATGCGCTGTTTGGTCTTTGCGTCTGGACAGATAATCGCGCCGCCTTCAAAAGTGTTGAACACCTTCGTGGCGTGGAAGCTGAGCACCGACAAATCACCGTGCTGCAATACGCTGTTTCCGTTGCACTCCACTCCGAAGGCGTGTGCTGCGTCGTAGATCACCCTAAGCCCGTAGGTGTCGGCAATTCTTTGTATGGCTTCGACGTCGCACGGATTGCCATAGACATGCACCGGCATGATTGCCGTGGTCTGGGGTGTGATCGCGGCTTCGATCTTTTTCGGGTCGAGATTCAGGGAAACAGGGTCGATGTCTACGAACACCGGCTTGATGCCGTTCCAGAGAAGCGAGTGGGCGGTTGCGACAAAGGAGTACGGTGTGGTAATTACCTCGCCGGTTATGCGGAGCACTTGCAACGCGGTAACAAGGGCTATCGTTCCGTTCGAGAACAGCGAGAGATGCTCGACGCCGAGATACTCAGCCAACTCTTCCTCAAGTTGCTGATGATAGGGCCCGCCATTGGTCAACCATTTGCTCTCCCAGATCTTCTCCAAGTAGGGAACAAACTCTTCCAGCGGAGGAAGATACGGCTGAGTGACGAAGATGTTTCTCATGCGATTTCCCGAAGCTTGGCCGTGCTGCAGCTCATGGCGCCACCGACTCGTCTTTCTGGTTGCGCTCGCGGTAGTGGCTGAGCAGCACGTCCGGATGGCGTTCCGCGTGAACCCCGAGGTAGCGGAACTTGCGAAAGCGGTTCCAATCGCCCGGCTCAAGGTAACGCCAAGCTCCAATATCCCAAGGAATTGACTTGAACCAGCGATGATAGAAAGCCGATGACGTCGTAACCTGATTCACTGCAAACTTGGGAGCATGATTGATGTGCCACTCATCTGGGATCCTTTCGTACTTGAATGGGTGCCAGACAATATCCGCTCGCTTTTCGCGAATGAAGGCCACGAGTTTTCTGATGCGATCGCGGGGTTGCTCATCGTCGTCATCCAGATGTGTGATGAACTCACCCCGCGCCAACGAAAGCGCATGATTTACAGCCACCGTTCCCGCCACCATCCATCGCAAACGAGGCTCATCCGGATAGCGACCCCGCTCTGGTAAGTTGATGAATTCCACCCGTTGATCCGCCAAAGCGGCCATTCGCTCCGCGGTATCGTCTGTGCAGCAATCGCCAACCACGACTATCTGTAGGTTGCTGTAGTCCTGGTTAAGGATTGACTTGAGTGATCTTTCAAGCAGCAACTCGCCCCTGTTATAAGTGGCTATGCACACCGTAACGAGCGGTGCATCGCACTCAAATGCCCGCTGATAGTCGCGAGACCGCCGCTCGGAACGAAAACGTGATCTTGCTCCCCAGCCTAAATCTGAAAAGGAACGGAATGGCTCCTTAAGGCGAACCAGCGAATTAGAAATGGCCGATTTTAATGTCATGGTGTAGTGACGCTACTCACCGGCAGAAGGAAATATGCCCATACGCTTCATTTGGTGCGAGGGGCTGCGCCCAAGCGCTCCCGATCACCGTCCTTGACTGACTGGAGAACTTCATCGATGAACTTGGCTTGCTGTGTGAAGGCCGCTTTTTCGTCTGGATCCACAGACGAAACTCTGAACAAAAGTCCATCGGGAACTTTTCCTCTCAGGCGGAAGGCAATTTCCGTTAGCTTTTTGTTGATTCCGCCCTGAACCACGCTGTCACCAACCGTTATCCAGTATGTTACGGGCTCGACGCGCTGGCCGAGTTTGGTAACTAAACGCGTGGCGGGAATTGATCCGTTCGGGATGACTATCGATTCATCGTGCCGACTAATTAGAGTGAATCCTTGTGCCGGGTAGCAAACCTCTGGCTTGTGCACTTGAGTCGCACGACTTTGGTCCCCCCCGTACGCTATTGAAAGCATGATGCGATAGCCTCTCGAATTGACGTAGCTTCTAAACAAAGTCTCGCTGTAGATCGTGTCGAGAAATTCCTTCTGCTGAGGATTGACCATATACGCAGCGTTCTGCGCTTCTTGATGCCAGTCGCCAAACTGGGCTGGAATCATTGATTTCAGGTCGAGAGCCGGGCGCTCGTCAGCGAGCTTGGATGATGGGCGCAGTGCAATAGCCGAAGCAGATGCGGCAAGCATCATTAGCAACAACAGAAAGCTCTTGCGGAATAGGTTCATCTAAGCTCAGGGGCAAGGCGCAAGCAAAGGCATTATGGTGACTTGCTGCAGGCGATGATTTCTTGGGATTTGATTTTGCGGCGGACGCGCACCCCTGCCTGCAACAGCGAATCCACGCCGATGATCAGCAACAACGCGCTGAGGAACAACACCATGCCGGAAAAACCGTGCAGGAAGCCCTGCCCCGCCTCGTCGCCCAGATGGTGGGTGATCAGCGTGAGCACCATGACGCGGATGACGTTGGCGGTGAATGAGATGGGCACGATCAGGATCGCCAGCGCGATGTTGCGGAACCATGATTCGCTGCGGATGATGTTGAGGTAAAGAAGGCCCAGCGCTTCGAGGCTGAACAGCGTGTGCAGCCCGGCGCAGGCGTCGGCAACCAGGAGCTCGTACTGCCCGACCTGCAGCACCACGCCGGTGCGGGCGATCGGGTAGCCGACGGTGAAGAGGATGTTCTCGGCTGCGTAGGACGCCGTCATTTTCATCGGCATCGTGACGGTATCGACAATCGCGCCGGGCAGCGGGATCATGAACAGCATGAAGAACAGTGCGAACCACTGGGCCTTGTTGGCGCCGCCGCCGCGCATCAGCAGCAGGACGCCGGCGAGCAGCCAGATCAGCGAGCCGACCTGGCACATTAGGATTTCCTGCGAACGGCCGACGATGTAGAGCAGCAGGCCGACGACGACCACCGGCCAACCCGCCGCCGAGGTTTGCGCACCCTCGCTGCTAGCCCACATCGCCGGCCAGTTGCGCCAAGCCGGCGAGCACGACACCCCGAACACGATCGGCCCGTGGGACTGCTCGTCGGTGCTCCAGATGCCGCGGAAAAGGTCGACAAAACTGGGGCCGTATATGACGCCCAGCCCGGTGACGACCGGGCCCCACGTGAGCAGCGTGGCGCGCTGGTCGGCGGTGGCGGGATGGGGGGCGAGGTTCATGGGGAGAGGATTATGGGACGAGCAGACAGTGCGGCAACTCGGAAGGAAATCGCTGTCTGCAAATGGATTAGGTGCTGCGCTGGGCGCCTTGGTTCAAGGATGCGGCGAGCCTGTTGGCTGCTGTAGCCATTTCGTCGACGCTCATCTCGCCTAGGTAGAGAGGCATACGAGGGGCACGGTTCAACGAGGAAGCCTGGGTTAGGTGGCAGTTCTTGCATGGTAGCCGCTGGCCTTGAACACTGCCAAAAAGTCGTATTCGGGCATTTTCTGCGCGAAACAGGCATCGGTGGCGGACTGGTTGCTCAGGTCGAGTTCGGCATGGGTGCGGGTGAGGATCTCGGTGTAGCCTTTTCGTCCCGAGCTTGCGCACGAGTGGCGAGCCCCGGAGACCCTGGTAGCCGGCGACGAAGATCTTAGCGGTTTTCTTCATTAGTCTGTCTGCAATGGTGTCGAACGGTCAAAAAGCGTCTCGGGGGCAATGTCGAGATCGCCCGGCCAGCAGACTGTATCCAGGGCTACGTAAGCCTGCTTGAACAAGGCCACATTCTGGAGTCGCGTAAAAACACCCTTCTGTAGATAGGGACGCGCGTCGAACAACCGGTGATCGCCTGTGTTGAACCAGAGTTCGAGTAAGTATCCGTCCTTGGGAACAACACGTACGACAGATTCCATAGTCACTCCTAGCGCAATGGGTCGATGGCAAATGGCGTTTGCCCGCTCACGGCGAGCTCCCAGTCGGCAAGTAACGCTTCGCGATGAATCTCGATCCACGCTTGCACGAGCCTCGTCTTGGAAATCGGGATTTCACCGCTCAGAATCGCGCCGTCAAGAATGGAAAAGGAGGCTTCCTGTCCTTGGTACTTGGCGTGAATGTGTGGAAGCTTGTGCCGCTCATCATCGTAGAAGTACAGGCAGATGATGATGCCGTAGAACATGCTTATCGTTGGCATTGTCCTGCCTCCTCTCTCGTACTCGTTGTAATCGAAGGCGGCGTAGCCGTTCTTCTTGAAAAGTTCGTCGCGTTCGGCGCTCTTCAGGTCTTCGCGGACCATCTCGGCTACGAGTTCGTGGAACGCGATCCTTGGTATCCAGCCTGGTGTTTCTTTGGCTTTGGTGGCGTCGCCGAGCAGGGTTTCGACTTCGGTGGGGCGGAAGTAGCGGAGGGCAACGGCGATGATGGGCTGGTCAATGACTGCTGGATTCTGGCCTTCGCCGGACTGACGATGAAAGGGTGCCCCCTCCCCTAGTGCCCCCACCCCCCTCCCGACCTCCCCCTTGAAGGGGGAGGAGATAAGGTATCCATTCTCTTCTATGCCTTGGCCTCGCCAACGGATTTGCATGTCCAGTTCCTTGGCGGCAGCGTTGAAGAAGTCGCGGACGCCGTATTGGACACCGGTGGCTATGACGAAGTCCACGGGCTTTTCCTGCTGGCGCATCAGCCACTGCACTTCGACGCAGTCGCTGCCATGCCCCCAGTCGCGCAGGGATTCCAGTTTGCCGCGGTTCAAACAGTCTCGCAGGCCGAGCGTGATGCGTGCCATGGCGCGGGTGATCTTGCGGGTAACGAAGGTCTCGCGGCGCAGGGGGGATTCGTCGTTGAACAGGCTGCCGTAGCCCTCGCGGTGGTTTACGGTGATCCAGCAGCAGGCAAGAGCTTGACGACCGCGCAAGGGCTGCGCAGGCAGAAGGGCGAGGTTTCCTTCTGCGGGGTTTCCTGCACCAGTCCATAGAGTTCGCTGGTGGATGCCTGGTAGAAGCGAGCCTTCTTCTCCGGTCCGAGGATGCGGATAGCTTCGAGGATGCGCAAGGGGCCAAGGGCATCGAAGTTGGCGGGGTATTCGGGTTCCTCCAAGCTGACCGCGACGTGGCTCTGGGCGGCGAGGCTGTAGATTTCGTCGGGCTGCACCTGCTGGATGATGCGGACGAGGCTTGACGAGTCGGTCATGTCGCCGAAGTGACGGATGAAGTTGCGGTTGTCGACGTACGGGTCCCTGATACAGATGGTCGATGCGGTCGGTGTTGAACAGCGACGCGCACCGCTTGATGCCGTGCACGATGTAGCCCTTCCTCAGCAGGAACTCGGCGAGGTAGGCGCCGTCCTGGCCGGTGAGGCCGGTGATGAGTGCGGCCCTGGTCATTTGTCAGGTCCTGCCAGAGGAGCCTGCGAGGCGTTGGCGCTGTTCAGACGTTACTGAACCAAGCGCTTGGTTGATGAAGTTCGTCTGCAAGTCGTAGGCCCGGGGGGCTTCAGGATCGATGGACGATACGCGGAATGATAGTCCATCCGGGGTCTTGCCGGCAAAGCGGAATCGCATTTCGGCAAGTTTGGTCTGCGCGTTGCCCTGGACGATTCGATCGCCGACTGTGATCCAGTAGGTGATCGGCTCGCGGCGCTGACCAAGCCGTGTGTCGACGTGCGCTACCCGGAGCAGTCCGAAGGGCAATGCAATGCTTGCTACTGCCTTGTTCAGTAACTGAAAACACTGTGCTGGGCAGCAAACTTCGGCCCTGTGCACCTGTGTCAGGTCGCTTTGGTCGCCGCCGTAGGCTACCGAGAGCATGATGCGATACCCCTTCGCATTGATGTAGGTCCGAGACAAGGTCTGCTTGTAGATCTTGTCGAGTACTCCCTCTTGCTGGGGATTGACCACGGCAGCACATTGCGGAGGATCTTCATGGCAATCGGCAAAACGCTTGGGTATCAGCGCAATCAGGTCGATAGGCGAGCGCTCATCGGCAATCCTGGCTGTCGGCCACAGCGCGATCGCCGAGCCGCACGCCGCGGGCATCAGCACCAGCAACAGCAGACTCTTGCGGACCAGGGTCATGGCGTCACCTTGCCGCCGGCGCCGACTGTTGCTTGCGGTGCTGCCGGCGGATGCGAACGCCTGCCTGCAACAGCGAATCCACGCCGATGATCAGCAGCAGCGCGCTGAGGAACAGCACCATGCCGGCAAAGCCGTGCAGGAAGCCCTGCCCCGCCGCGTCGCCCAGGTGGTAGGTGATCAGCGTTAGGGCCATCACGCGAATGACGTTGGCGGTGAAGGAGATGGGCACGATCAGGATCGCCAGCGCGATGTTGCGGAACCATGATTCGCTGCGGATGATGTTGAGGTAAAGAAGACCCAGCGCTTCGAGGCTGAAGAGCGTGTGCAGCCCGGCGCAGGCGTCGGCGACCAGGAGTTGGTACTGCCCGATCTGCAGCACCACGCCGGTGCGGGCAATCGGGTAGCCGACCGTGAAGAGGATGTTCTCGGCCGCGTAGGACACGGCAATTTTCATCGGCATCGTGACGGTATCGACAATCGCGCCGGGCAGCGGGATCATGAACAGCATGAAGAACAGCGCGAACCACTGGGCCTTGACGGCGCCGCCACCGCGCATCAGCAGCAGGATACCAATCAGCAGCCAGATCAGCGAGCCGACCTCGAACATGAGGATTTCCTGCGAACGGCCGACGATATACAGCAGCAGGCCAACGACGACCACTGGCCAACCCGCCGCCGAGGTTTGCGCGCCCTCGCTGCGTGCCCACATCGTCGGCCAGTTGCGCCAGACCAGCCAGCACGACACCCCGAACACGATGGGGCCATGCTTCTGCTCGTCTGTACTCCAGATGCCGCGGACAAGGTCGACGAAACTGGGACCGTACATGAAGGCCAGCCCGGCCACGATCGGGCCCCACGTGAGCAGCGTGGCGCGCAGGTCGGCGGTGGCGGGGCGGGGATGAGAGTTCACGAGACGCGCTTCATTAGCAGGGGTTCGACGGGCGGGAAAAGTCGGCGGTCGCGGGACAGCGGGAGGCGAGGTTGAGTGAGTGCGAGTTCATGTAATCATTCACTCCCCTACGCGGTTGCCGGGATGGCGGGGATCGTGGGGAGCTGCAAGCCTTTGCGGGCGGCGGCGATGACGGTGCCGAGGTACTGCCAGGCGGATGCTCCGCGACGGCGACAGGTTTCGATGAGGCTGGCGAGGAAAGCGAAGGCGCGGGATCCCTCTTCAGAGCGTGTGCCGTGGCTGATGGTGCGCGAAATCACCCAGTGCCGAAGCGCCTGTTCCGCGGCGTTGTTGGAAAGCGGCAGGTGGGGCTCGGCAACGGGACGCAGGATCACGTCCCAGTCGTAGAGGAATTCGCGCACGACGCTACGCAGCACCGAGTGGTCATCCATCCGATGGGCTTCGCACAGGTGCCGCAGTCGCTCAATCTCGTTCGCGTAGCGGGCCGGGAGTCCTTCCGGCGGCGGATCGATCCGCGCCGCGTAGATGGCGGCCATCAGCGTCTTCATGATGCCTTCCATCTCTTGCCCCACCCCGGAGACTCGCGCGTCGCTCGATTCGGCCAGCCCTCTCAGTTTGCGCAGCAGGTGCGGCCAGCAACGCAAGCGGTTTGCCCAGGCGCGATAGACGCCGTAGCCATCGCTGATGAGCAGGCCGGCAAAGCCGTCCTGCAGGGCGTTCTCCAGCATTTCCCGGCTGCGTGGGCCGATCAGGAACAGCACCGTGTGGGTCGTCACCAATGCCCACAGCCACAGCAGCGTGCCGGACTCCGGCCACGAGGTCTCATCGACATGCAGTTGCGCTGCCTGCACGATGTCGGCCACCAGGGCGTCCTCCAGCGGCAGACTGGCGCGGCCCGCTTCCCGGATGGTTTCGTCGATGACGCCCGTACTCAGCGTCAAGTCGAACAGTTCCATCAGCAATTCGCGAATGCTCGCCCGCGACAGGCGCATGCGCACCGCCAGCAGGACGATCACCCCGGCCAGCCGGGGACCCACGAGACGCCATTCCCCGAGCTCAACCTTCTCCCATTGCCCGTCGGCCGGCGCCCGCCAAGCTTGCGCACGGCTGACATGGCCGCAGGAGCAGCTCACTTCAAGCAGCGTGTGACGGGTGACGCTGAACGTCAACCCGATCAGGCTCTCGACCGGCGGCGCAATGTCGACTTCGTCCCAAGCCGTGTAAGCCTGCGACGCGGCATCCGCCGACAACACTGCCGCACAAGCGGCGCAGATCTCGGGACGGTGCTCGCACCGGGCGGTGATCGCCAGCTTCTGACTGCGACCATGACCTGGACTGCCCGGTTGCTTGCCGGGCCGCTTCCCAGACCCCTTCTTGGCCGATTGCCGCTGCCCATCAACCGGTGGAGCCTGTTCCGTCTCTTCCGTAGAGCTTCCAGCCGTCTCCGCGGCGACGTCGGCATTGCCGCGCTCGTCCGCCGCGCCATTCTGTTCCTCCGAGCCACCTGTCTTCGCCCAGGGCGGTTGGCTGGTCGGCGGACGCGAGCTGTTGTCCGGGTTCTGATTCAGCCGATCCTGCAACTCCTTTACGTCGTGCAACAGCCGCTTCGACACTTCCAGCAAAAGCTCCGCCGGCAGCTTCTTCAGCCACTCGTCGTTCATCTGGAACAGGTCATGTTTGCTCAGGTGCATCGTGCCGCGTCTGTCAGGTCGTCTGCAAGTTCCGCAACTATGCCATACAAATCATCAGGCTGGCAGCTTTTCTTAAGGGGGTGTGAACGATTACGAGTTCATGACGCTAGCCGCCCACCTTCCAGTGGCCGCCTTTGTCCTGACCGATGCGAGACAGGCGGTTCTCTTCTTGCCGTTTTTTCAGTGTTCGTTCGATGGTGCGCGTGGTTACGCCGAACTGGATGGCCAAGGCGGAAATCGTCAGCTTCCCGTCCCTGCGCAATGCGGCCAATACTTTCTCCGACATTTTCTCCGACGTTCGTCTGTCCGGCATGACGAAAGTCATGATGACGAAGCCGGCGTTTTCTACGATAGTAGGCGGCTGCAGGCCGGCGTCTTGCATCTGGCTGGCTATCTTTAGCGTGCCGCCACCCCAGGTTTCGATCAGACCCCGGCGGTAGAAAACGCTGGCAATCCATGGGTTCCAAGGGGTTGATTCGTGAGGCTGGAATAGCATTTCCGGTGTCAGGCCGAAGTGAAGTTCTCCTGCGGAGATGATTTTCCAGTCTGTCGTCGTAAAGTGCGACGGCAACGCTGCCCGCGGCGCTTGCATAGTCGCGATGAACAAAGGCATTGGCAAGTGCTTCGCGGGTGGCTTCGGGCGGCAAGGCCGGGGTGTCGATTCGTGCCATTTGTCCGGGAACGATCTTGCTGGCGACCGGCAGCCAGTCGATGAGAAAGCGCTCGGCACGTCGCATCAAGTTAAAGGCGTTGCCTGTGTATTGCCGGTTGTCGAGGAATTCGTCCCGCGTGGCGCCCTTGAAGCGGGCGAGGCGCAGCTTGAACTGGGGGTATTCGGCCAACGGAACATCATCCCTACAGAATAGTGCGAGTGCGGCTCTGGATAGCTGGCCGTGGGGCAACAGGAGACCCAAACCACGCAGGATTGCCTGCGGGTCGCGCGAGCCGGGGTCCTCGCAGCGGCCGCGACGAATGGCTTCTTCAATGGTGGGGAGGATTTCGTTCTGGTCGAGTTGGTCGGCGGTCCAGCCTGCGGCGGGCTCGGTTTCCCAGCGGGTGGTTGCGTGAGCCGATTCGATGATCGGGCGCTGAGAGTGCTCACGCGGCATGACACGGGTGGTGTTGAGTACACGCTCATACGTAACGCCGCGGAATGTAAAGGATGGATTACCTTTGCGCAAGGTGTGGACGACCAGTGCCTGAAGCCCGTTGTCCAGATCGATCCGTTCGATCGATAGCATGAGCGGCGGCTCAAAGCCCTGGAACTCCTGCGCCAACTCTTCAAGAGTCCGGTCGGTCACTTGCTGCCCAACCACTTTACCCGCTGAAGTGACGCCGAATACCAACTGGCCTCCTTGTCCATTGGCAAACGCGCACAGCGTGCGGCAGGCGCGATCCTTTTCCGCAGTCGATTTCTTGAATTCCAGGGTGGCAGATTCGCCTTGGCGGACAAGGTCAGCAAGGCGGGTGACGAGCTGATTGATCATGCTGTGGCGGGACGGGGGGCGAGGTTCAAGGGGCGCGTCGGCAAAGTATGATTATGTGCTACCGGTGGCGACTTTTCTTGGGGTTTGATTTCGCGGCGAAAGCGAACGCCTGCCTGCAACAGCGAATCCGTGCCGATGATCAGCAGCAGGGCGCTGAGGAACAGCACCATGCCGGCAAAGCCGTACATGAAGCCCAGTCCGGCGACGATCGGGCCCCAGGTGAGCAGCGTGGCGCGCCGGTCGGCGGTGTAGATTTTCGAGTTCAGTTCCAAGTCAAAGGTTCAAGTTAAAGAGGCAAGGCCATGGGCAGACTCTTTGCCGTTAGGCGGCCGCCTCGGAATTCTGAATCCAAGCAGGCGGCGTGCCGGTCGCCAACTCGTAAAGCGTTTCCGGAGACAGGTCGAAGCCACACGGCCAAACCAACGTGGGCCACTCATCGAGAAAGAACTTCCGGAACTCGGTTTCGGCCAGGAGCGGTTTCGCAGCCGGGTAGCGCGCAATCACACCAGCAAGATCGACGACATGTGTCTCTCCGTTGCTGAAGCGAAGCTTGATCCGATATTCGCTTTGGTAGGTGGCGCTCTGCACTGAAATCATCCGGTATCTCCTCAGACCAAGGGAGTCAGTTTATGAAACTCCTTGGAGTTCCACATTGCAAGTAGTTCCTGCTGGTGCAACTCGGCCCATTCCTCGACAAGGCCTCGGACCCGCGCCGGCAGTTGTCCTTCCAGCAGGTTGAGGCTACGAATGGCGACCACAGCGCGGTACTCGTTGTATCGCACGTGAAAATGTGGCGGATTGTGTTCGTCGAAATACATGCTGATCACAATTCCGAGAAAGCGGCAGATCTCTGGCATGTGTGTTCCTCACCCGTTGTAGTCCATGAGCTTGTAGCCGTGCTTCTTGACGAGTTCGTAGCGTTCGGCGCGCTTCAGGTCTTCGTGAATAATTTCGGCTACGAGATTGGCAAAGGTGATCCGTGGCGTCCAGCGTGGTTCTTCTTTGGCGGTGGTGGCACCGCCGCGCATCAACAACAGGATACCGATCAGCAGCCAGATCAGCGAGCCCACCTCGAACATGAGGATTTCCTGCGAACGGCCGACGATGTACAGCAGCAGGCCAACGACGACCACTGGCCAACCCGCCGCCGAGGTTTGCGCGCCCTCGCTGCGCGCCCACATCGTCGGCCAGTTGCGCCAGACCAGCCAGCACGACACCCCCAACACGATGGGGCAATGCTTCTGCTCGTCTGTACTCCAAATGCCGGTCAGCAGGTCGTAGAGGCTGGGAACATACAACGCCGCCAAGCCAGCGACGAATCGGCAGCCACGTCAAGAGTGGCGTGGCTTGCACGTTCATCATCATTGGGCCAGTACCGGGGTTCACGCGCATTGGTTTGAGCCAATTGTCTCAAGAAAAAACGGTAGCACGGCCGCGGCCTGAGAGACCGCGCGCTGGCCATATCGGATGCAGTCGACACTGTTGGTGAGTGATAGATCCCCGATTACAGTGCGCGTCGGAGCAGAGTCTCTCTTGCCGACAAGGGAAAGAAGTCGAAATGTCGGCGCGGGTCGCGAGCAACGCTTTCGATCGCGCGCTCTCATCCCGGTTAACCGGCATTGAGGACGGATCCCACCACTGCCGCATTCGTTTCGCCCAAGGTGGCGGTCAGTTGCTGGAGCGACCGGGTAAGGCTGGCGTTCTGACGGGCCACCAGCAGCGCGGATCCGGCGCGGGCGGCGATTGTCTGCGCGTCCCCCATCAGGGCACCGGCGGGTGTGTCAAGCAGGATGACGTCGAACTGCTTCGCCAGGTCGTCGAGCAGGGACGCGAACTGCGGGCGCCCGAGCAATTCGAGCGGGTTGGGCGGGACGAGGCCGGCGGGGAGGACGGAAAGATCGACCATGCTGGTTATGCGAATGACCGCGTCGGTGCCGGCCCTGCCTGCCAGGATAGCCGACAGGCCGGCGCGACTGCCGAGCCGGAAGAGTTCATGCTGGCGGGGATTGCGCAGGTCGGCGTCGATGAGGAGGGTACGTTCGCCGAGTTGCGAGAAGACCACTGCGAGATTGGCTGCCAGGAAGCTACGTCCTTCGCCACGGTCGGCACTGACCAGGGAGAGTGCACGGTGCCCAGGTTCGCCGTTGAACCAGCGCAGCATGAGCTGGCTGCGCAGCGCCCGCAGTTGTTCGACCACGGCGGTGAAGGGCTTGAAGGCGGCGATGACCTCAGCGCTGACGCTCTGGTCGCCGGTCTTCAGATACGGGTATTCGAATTGGGCGGCAAAGGCAAACTGGATGTCCTCGTCACTCACCAAACCCAGCGAGATGGCGGCATCGCCGAAACGCAGGCCCTGCTCCTTCTGCGCCCGGAGGACACGCTCCACAGCCTCCGGGGCAAGCCTGCCGGAATCGACGAGGATCGCACCGAGCGAGCGGTCGCGGCCACACGGAGATATCACCTGTGGAACAGCACAGAGGGTTTGCGACGACATGCTTGCATTCTCCTCGGCGGCCATGGTCAGTGCACCCCACGCTTGAACCTGAGGCGCGCCATGAGGTGGCGCCGGTCCCGCGCGGGCGCAGCCTTGCCTTCTGCTGGTCCGATCACGGCCAGCAGCGGCAGGCCGACAGTCTCCATCAAGTCCTCGGGCGAGCGGATACGGCGGCTGAGCAGTTCGAGCAGCAAGGTAGCAGCAACGCCGAGCAGGGTCCCAAGGAAGATGGCGACCAGAGTATTGAGCAGGATTCTTGGACTCGAAGGTTCGAGTGGCGGCGTCGCCGCGGTCAACACCACGAGGTTGGTTTGCTGGGTCTGGCTTTCGAGGCTGGTCTGTGCGAGGCGCTGGGTGACCAGTTCGTAGGAACGCTGCGCGCTTTCGACATCCTTCTGCAGCACGGAGACCTGGTCGCGCAGATCCTTGAGGGCCAGCACTTTCTCCTTCTGGGCTTCGAGAGCGGTGCGAATCTCGGACTCCCGCCGCACATTGACTTTGGTGGCGGTGCCCAGGCCAGAGGTCACCCGCCTCGTCTCCTGGGTCACGCGCTCACGCAGGGCGTCGATTTCCGAGCTGATGCGCTGGTATTCCGGATGGTTCTTGCCCACCCGGCTGCCGATCTCCTCGCGCTTGGCTTCCTGGCGGGCCACATCGCCCTTCAGCGCCTGGATGAGTGAGTTCTGCAACACCTCGGCGCTGGTTTCGCCGTCCCTACCGGCCTGATTCTGCCGCGACTGGGACTCGGTTTTCTGACCCTCAATGATCACCAACTGGGTGGACAGTTCCGCCAGTCTGGCGTTTTCCACGTCCAGCCGTTCGTCCACGGCGATGATTCCATGCTCGCGCTGATAGGAAGAGAGCTTGCCCTGCGCCTCCTCGACGGCATCACGCAATTGCTTGGTGCGGGCGACAAACCACGCGGCGTACTGCTTGGCCGGTTCAACCTTGAGTTCGAGGGTGGTGTCGATGTACGCCTGAGCAAAGGCATTGGCGACCGCCGCCGCAAAGCGGGGGTCTGCGCCTTTGAAGACGATGTTGATGACGTTGCTCTCGCGCGAGGGCTTGACGTCGAGCTTTTTTTGCAGCGCCTGTGCCAACCACACTTCGACGGTGCCACGGCCTTCGGTCGCGTCCTGCCACTCCTCGATCACGGTCGGGTTCTTGTCCAGGCCAAGCAGCCTCACCGCCAGTTGGGCGACGCGGTCGCTGGTGATGATGTCCACCTGGGTGGCCATGTAACCGGGCAGCACCTGCGCCGGCAGAAGCACCCCGAGGAGCGGATCCGGCGATTTGACATCCACGACCATCGAGGTGTTGGCTGAGTATTGCCTGGGCATGACAAGGCTGACGACAAGGGTGGTCGCCACCGTGGTAGCGAGCGTGCCGAGAAGCACTTTCCAGTGCGCCCGCAGGATGAGGAGAAATTGCTGAAGAGACATGGGATCTGCCGGCGCCCGCTCAGAACAGGCTCTCCTTGACGTAGATGACGTCGTCTGCCTTGAGGGGGTCGTCCATACGAGTTTCGAGGACTTCCAGCTTGCCTTCGGCGTCGCGGCGGTGGACACGGATGCCACGCTCGGTGCCACGCGGGGTGAGGCCGCCACCGGACGCCAGCCCCTGCATCACCGTCATGTCACGTTCGAGACGATAGACGCCGGCTCGCTGCACCTCGCCGTAGATGTAGAACATCGGTGCTCGATGGACATAGATGATGTCACCGCCCACCAGCGGGATGTCACCGCCCGTGCCGCTCTTCAGGAACAGACTCGGGATGTCGATTTCCTGGCGTACCCGCTTGCCCTCGCGCACGCCGGTGAGGATGGCGGTGTCGGCGCCAGTGGCGGCGATGCCGCCTGCCGTGGCGAGCATGTCGGAGAGCCGGGTGTCGAAGGTTTCGAGCGGGTAGCGACCGGGGCGATTGACTTGGCCAAGCACGGCGATCTGGTTGCCGCGAATCTGCAGCAGGAGCAGGTTCACCTGCGGTTGCAGGACGAAGCCACCTTCACGCAGGCGCTGACCAATACGCTGTTCGGCTTCGGGAATGGCCAGGCCGCCCACGGCGACAGTGCCCACCAGGGGATAGGTGATCGAACCGGTTTCGGAGACGCGCGTCTCGACGGTGAGATCCGGATTCTGGAAGACGGAAATCCTGACCACGTCGCCCGGGCCGAGAACGTATTCGGCCTTCTTGTCGGGATCAGCCGCGGCCGCCGCGGTTACGCTCAGCAGGACCATGGACGCCGCCAGCAGCCAGCCCAGAACGCGCGACAGCAACACGCAGCGACCCGTGTCGATGCATCGAGTTACCCGACCCGGAGCCAGATCAAGCGCCGGCATGTGACACCCGGGAGAGACTGCATACAGCATGGACGCAATCACTTGAGGCCCCGGACACCCTTTTCCATATGCGCTGCCGAGGCATCCTTCGATGCCACCGGCGCGGCATCGGGCTGGGTCGCCGGCTGTGCCGATGTGGCGGGCGCACCGGGCGAAGCGGCGAATTCACCGAGGTATTCAATCTTGGCCGCAGCGCGCAGGCGCTTCATCTCTGTCTCCGCCAATTCGGACTTCTTCTTGTTGGCCAGAAACTGTTCAATAGCCGGTCTTGCTGTCTGTTCGTCGACGGGTTGATCCCGCGAGGCAATCAACTGTAGCACCGCGGCACCGCCGGGCATCGTCACCAACCTGATCTGGCCGTCCCGCATCTCCGCCACTATGGGCAGCAGGTTCAGCGGCAACTGCTCGGCACCCTTGGCGCCGCTGCCAGCGTTGAAGGGAATGTTCTGCTCCTTCAGCCAGGCGGCCACGTCGTTGAGCGACTTCGCCCGGTCAACGCGCTCCTGCAAGGCAGGCATCTTGTCTGCGGCAATGGCAACGCCGAGCTCATTGATGTTGTAAATACGGCGAGCGCTGAAGAGGAGTGGGTTGCTCGCGTAGTAGCCATGCACTTCCGCAGCGTCTGGCTTGCCAGCCTGAGCGGTGACGCTATCAACGTAGGCGCGGGCAAGGATCTCCCGCTTGGCCGCTTCGATGGCCTGCACCACGGGTGCGGTGCGATCGAGCTTCTTCTCCATGGCCTCCTGCAGCAGCAACTCCTGACCAATGAGGCCTTCCAACACTTTCCCGCTTGCCTGTCTTGCCTGATCAGCGGGAACGTTGCCGGCGCGAGCCAAGACATCATTGATCTGGTGGACCGAGATTTCGCCACCGTTCACTTTGGCCGCGACCTGGGTGGCGGACTTGGTCTTGTCGTCCTTGCCACTGCAAGCGGTCAGGGCCAGCACCATGACGATGGTGGCGGTAGCCGCGAAGGGCATCCGTGGGTCAATGCAAAACATGAAATCGATCCAATCCTGGCTGATGCCGAGTTCGCGCCGAAAGAAGAGGTCTGTTGCGCCGACAAACCTCCGGCCACATCGGCCAAAACGCATGGCAGGGTACCGCACACGGAGCCTATGAGAATGGCAACCCTCGACATGACCGCCCCCGTCACAGAGCCCCGCCTCCTGATCTATGCAAGGTTCGAGAGCACACCCTACTTGCCGTACGATGTAGCCACGCCACCCCGCCACGCATAATACCAGCAAACATAGGAGTGGCAACCGTCCTACGTCCGATCTCGACACAGAGACGACGGGCAGCTCTCTCCCTGGACTTGGCGCCGATCGTCGACCGGGAAGACGATGCGCCCCGGCTGCTTACGCTCAACAGCCGCCGAGGCCGCGCCTCGCAACAACGGCCCGGCCACCCGCCGGCCGCCTTACCTCGTCAACGCCAGAAACAGCTCCGGCAACCTTTCCGGCAAGCGCTCGACCCTGTCGATCACCGAATAGCGCTGGCCGAAGATCTCGCTGACGTACGCGTCGGCCTGGCGATCGAGGCTGATGCAGTAGGTGAAAATCCCCCGCCGGCCCACTTCGCCAACGGCCTTGCGCGCGTCCTCGACCAGCAGACGCTCGTCCTGCACATCGACATCGGAAGGCCGGCCGTCGGTGAGAATCAGCAACAGCTTCTTCTCTGCCTTCTGCGCGGCCAGGTAGTGCGCGGCGTGGCGGATGGCGCCGCCGATGCGCGTCGAGTAACCGGCTTGCATGGCCGCCAGGCGGCTCTTCACGCTGTCACCCCAGCGCTCGCTGTAGCCCTTGAGATGCAGGTAGCGCACGTCGTGCCGGGTGTCGGAGTGAAAACCGGCAATCGCCAGCGCGTCGCCGAGTTGCTCGATCGACCACGCCAGCAGCGACACCGCCTCCTGACTCAGCTCGAGAACCGTCTGCTGGCCATCGCCCGCCTTGTCGCCGAGGGATTGCGAAAGATCGAGGAGCACCAACACCGCCAGGTTGCGCCCATTCGTCCTGTGGCTCATGTTGATCCGCGGGTCGGGCCGGGCACCGCTCTTGAAGTCGATCAGCGAGCGGATGGCGATATCGAGATCGAGCTCACTGCCGTCTTCCTGGTAGCGGATGCGCACCTTGTCCTGCGGTCGGAGGAGATCGAGCAGGCGCTTCAGGCGTTGGGCCAGGGCGGCGTGTTTTTCCAGGAGCCGGTCGATGATGGCGGCGTCGCCGGCAGGGTGAAGCGATTCGTAGAGGCTGACCCAATCGGGCCGGTAAGTCTGGCTCTGGTAGTCCCACTCCGGGTAGTGACGTGGCGGCAACCGCTCGATTTCGCTCGGCGCGGCCGTCGGCGGCGGCACGTCGAACATCTCCTCGTCGTCGGAGAGTTCGTGGAATCGCCAGAGATGACGGTTGTCGTCGCGGTAGTCGATCACCGTGTCGGCGAAGTAGACGCTGGCCTGTTGGTCGCTCTGCCGGCGCGTGCGCGCGACGTAGGCGAGCGCCAGTTCGGCGATCTGTTCGCTGCTCGATTCGCCACTGGCCATCGTGCGCACGAAGCGGTCGACGAACTCGCCCAGCGCCGCGTCCCGATAGCCGTGCGGCGGATCGAGCAGCGCGCGCGAGAGCATGGCCAGACGATGGCGGAGGCAGGAGTGCGTTTCCGGGTTGCAGGCACCTTCGACCGGCCGGGGGTGCAGCGCCAGAAAAACGCGGCGCAGCCCCGGATACTGGCGGAGGATCAGCGTTTCGATGCGGCTGTCCTCGAAGAACTCGATGGCCAGGCGCTGCATCGGGCTGAAGTTGTCGGCGAACATCGACTGGCTCCAGCGCCGGTGACCAGCGATATGCGCCAGAGTCGCACGATAGCGGTCGATGCCGGCAACGCCGTGAGCATCGTCGAGAGCGTCGGGGAGACGAATCCCCGTGGCATCGTAGTAAGGCAGCAGCGGCAGGGCGATCGCCGGGTCGTCCGCGGCCGGCGCGCTCGCCGAAGGTAGCAGGCTGGTCGAGTACGGCACCAGTTGCGCGCTGTCGTGCCACAGTCCGCGCAGGTAGAGGTCGAGCAGACGCTCGTGGTCGACCAGCAGGGTGCCGTGCCGCTCGCGCTGAAAGACGGCGCGGCTGTCGGCCGACTGCAGGCTGAAGTAGGCGCGCTGTCGATCCGGGTGCGTGGAGTAGTTGCGAATCCCGTAGTCGACCCAGTTCTTCAGGCCGGCGATCGTCAGGCTGTCGAGGAGGGCCGGCGCCTGTGCCAAGAAATCGGGCAGGCCGGGGCTGGCGAAGCTCTTGTGGATTCCGTGGATCGAGCCGGAGGTGCGCTCCATCAGGTCGAGGGTCAGATCGAGGTAGTGCTGCATCTGATCGCGCGTCGCCAAGCGTCGCGATACGGCGGCGAGTGTCTGCAGGAAAGGGGCGATCGCCCTGCCGTTCGGGGACTTCGACAAGGCCTGAATGGTCCGCACGATCGCCGGCAGCGCGTCTTCGCCGATGCTTCTGACGACCGCCGGCCATTCTTCGAGGAAGGCCAACACCGGTTCGACGCCACGGCCCAGGCGCCCGAGCAGACGGCCGGTATCCAGATAGGCGCTGACGCCCTCGGGCGAAAGGACGGCCAGTGCGTCCCGCAGACAGTCCTCGAAGACTTCGCCGACTTGCGGAAAGCGGCAGTCGAGTTGCGCGCGGTACGCCGCCAGACGCTCGGGCCAGGCGCCGTCGAGGGTCTCGCGGGGCGACATCACAGAGCGAAGACGATTCAGGCGAAGACGGCGTCGATCGCGTGATCGAGCGTGTCGCGGATGTCGCGGTCGTCGGTGATCGGCCGTACCAGCGCCATCCGGCAGGCGTCGCCAGCGGCCACACCATTCCTGATCAAGGTGGCCGCATAGACGAGCAGCCGGGTCGAGATGCCTTCGTCGAGGCCATGCCCCTTGAGACGCCGCGCGGCGGCACCGATGCTCACCAGTTGCGCGGCCGTGGCGGCATCGATGCCGCTTTCGCTGGCGAGGATTCGCGTTTCGAGCGCGGCGTCCGGATAGTCGAACTCGAAGGCGGTGAAGCGCTGCTTGGTCGACTGTTTGAGATCCTTCATCAGGCTCTGGTAGCCGGGGTTGTACGAGATGACCAGTTGGAAGTCCGGGTGCGCGTGCAGCAGTTCGCCCTTCTTGTCGAGCGGTAGCGTCCGCCGATGGTCAGTCAGGGGGTGGATGACGACCGTCGTATCCTGACGCGCTTCGACGATCTCGTCGAGATAGCAGATGGCGCCGATACGCGCCGCGGTGGTCAGCGGGCCGTCGAGCCAGCGCGTGCCTGTGGCTTCGAGCAGATAGCGTCCGACCAGGTCGGAGGCCGTCATGTCTTCGTTGCAGGCGACGGTAATCAGGGGTTTGTCGAGCTTCCACGCCATGTATTCGATGAAGCGCGACTTGCCGCAACCGGTTGGCCCCTTGACCATCACCGGCAGCCGCGCGGCATAGGCCGCTGCGTAGAGCGCGACTTCGTTGCGCTGGGGCTGGTAGAAAGGTTCTTCGAGAATCTTGAACTGCTGCGCCTTGTCGGTCATCGCGGATCCCTGGCTGATAGGTGGGCGGCGGAATGGCAAGCGAGGCGGCTGGCGCGGCCAGCGCCATGACCGCGCCGGCCGCTCCGTCACCGGCGATCAGCGATGAACGCCAAGCTTTTCGCGCCAGCCAGGATAGAGCGTGTCGGCGTCGCCCGGGAACGATTCGAAAGCGCGTGCGAACTCCTTGTGCTCCCGCGCCCAGGCGATCGGATCGGCGCCTGCCTTCCAGCATTCGTAGGCCTGGCGCAGCGAAATGGCACCGGCGGCCGGGCTGTCGATGTGCCCGTAGGAGCCGCCACCGGAGGTGTTGATGACGTTGCCGTGACCGAGGTTGGCGAAGAAGCCGGGCAGGCGCAAGGCGTTCATGCCGCCCGAGATGATCGGCGTCGTCGGCTTCATGCCGTACCACTTCTGGTAGTAGGCCGGGCCCTGGTATTCGTCGCGCTCGATGACGTAGGCAATCGCCCGATCGTCGGCGCTGCCCTCCATCTTGCCGTAACCCATGGTGCCGACGTGAATCCCGGAGGCACCCTGCAGGCGGGACATCTTGGCCAGCACGTAGGCGTCGTAGCCGCGCCTGGAACTCGGCGAGGTGACGGCGCCGTGACCGGCACGGTGGTAATGCAGGTACTGGTTCGGATACTGCCGGCGAGCCGTGGTGACCATGCCGGGGCCACCGACGTAGCCATCGACGAGGAAGGCGACCTTGTCCGCGTCGGGTCCGAAGGTCTCGAGAATGTAGTCGGCGCGCGCACACATTTCGTAATGATCGTCGGCGGTGATGTTCGCCGAGAAGAGCTTCGCCTGGCCGGTTTCGTCCTGCGCGCGCTTCATTGCGTCATACACCAGGGGCATCACCTTCTTCATCGGCGCAAACACCTGGTTGCCCTGCGGTTCGTCGTTCTTGATGAAGTCGCCGCCGAGCCAGAACTGGTACGCCGCCTTGGCGAAGGGCTCGGGACGCAGGCCGAGCTTGGGCTTGATGATCGTGCCGGCAATGTAGCCGCCGTCCTTGACCGGTCGGCCGAGCACCCGCCACATGTCGGAGATGTCCTTGGCGGGTCCGTCGAAGAGCTGGATCGCGCGCTCGGGCATGTAGAAGTCGTAGATCTTGGCGTGCTCGATGTCGCCCATTCCCTGGTTGTTGCCGATCACCAGCGTCAGGAAGGAGACGATCATCATCCGCCCGTCGGTAACGTTGCGGTCGAACAGGTCGAGCGGATAGGCGATACGCATTTCCTCGGTCGCTTCGTCGATGTGGTACACCAGCGCATCGACGCCGCGCGTGAAATCGTCGGTGGTGCACACTTCGACATTGGTACCGGTGGACGACTCGGCGGCGAAGTGCGCCGCGGCCGGCAGGTAGTCATAGCCCGCCTTGGGCTTCATCTTGTAGGCCACCAGAATGTGCTTGCCGCCCTTGATCAGATCCTCTTCCTTGAGGCTGAGGTCGGCGTAACGGTTCGATTGATCCATGCTTGTCTCCGTGTCGATGAGGGTAAAGAGATTTTTCGTTCGGTCTAGTCGGCCGCCAGTTTGCCGGCGTGTCGCGGAAGGGTTTTCGTTGCGGCATTGCGGTGCCAGAGGCGAAGCTGCCGCAGATCGACGTACGTACCGGCAAGCGCCTGGCCGCCAAGGCTGCGCGCCGGCGCCGCGGGCTCGCCGAGATTCGAGACGACGGCGTGTGCACCGGCGAAGTCTTGGTTTTCGGTGTAGGCGTGGGTGGTGGTTACCACCGGCAGTCCGCCGGCCATGGCCGCGGCAAACCCGGGGAGCGAGTCCTCGACTGCCAGACAGGCCGCGCGCGGCAGACGCAAGCGCCGCAACACCCAGTGATGGATATCCGGGGCCATCATTGCAAGCGCGCATTCGGTCTGCTGGTCCTGGGACATTGCGTCAGCGGTCAAAGTCGAAGAACAACAAGTTTAGGCGGCTCAAATGATTATTAAAAGTTAAACTTGTTGCACTTTATATTTAGCTTTTACTATTCATAGCGACCCCCTGCGCAGCGCGCACGATCACCCTCGGGCATGGTCGATGGCACTGCCGACGGCGGATTGCAGCGCGCCACAAGGGAAAGTGGCCAAGCGAGCTCTTTTGGTGGATAATTTCACGGTGAGACAGAAACCCCGACTCCTGACTGGCGATTCATTGTGCCCACTGCTTTTACCCCCCTGACCAGCGCCATCCGCGCCCTCGCCATGGACGCGGTTCAGCGGGCCAACTCGGGCCACCCCGGCATGCCGATGGGGATGGCAGAAATTGCGGAAGTTCTCTGGCGGCGCCACCTGCGCCACAACCCGGCCAACCCACACTGGCCAGACCGCGACCGTTTCGTGCTCTCCAACGGTCACGGCTCGATGCTGATCTACGCCGTGCTGCATCTGACCGGCTACGACCTGTCGATCGACGACCTGAAGAGTTTCCGTCAGTTCCGCTCGAAGACGCCTGGCCACCCCGAAGTCGGCCACACCCCGGGAGTCGAAACCACCACCGGCCCGCTGGGGCAGGGCCTCGCCAATGCCGTCGGCATGGCGATCGCCGAAAAGGTGCTGGCCGCCGAGTTCAACCGGCCAGGCCACGAGATCGTCAACCACTCGACCTATGTCTTCCTCGGCGACGGCTGCCTCATGGAAGGCGTTTCGCACGAAGCCTGCTCGCTGGCGGGCACTCTCGGACTCGGCAAGCTGATCGCCTTTTATGACGATAACGGGATCTCGATCGACGGCCGTGTCGAGGGCTGGTTCACCGACGACACGCCACAGCGCTTCGCGGCCTACGGTTGGCGGGTGATTGCCGACGTCGACGGCCATGATGTCCACGCTATCGACAATGCCCTGCTGACAGCGCGGGCCGAGCAGGATCACCGACCGACGTTGATCTGCTGCAAGACCCGCATCGGCCTGGGTTCCCCGAACAAGGTCGGCAGCCACGATGTGCACGGCGCACCGTTGGGGGTTGACGAAGTCGCCGCAACGCGCAGGCTGATCGACTGGCCGCACGCCCCCTTCGAGATCCCCGACAGCGTCTATGCGCAGTGGGACGGCCGGATGCGCGGGAACGTGTTCGAGAGCAACTGGAATTCTCGCCTCACGGCCTACGAGGCTGCTTTCCCCGAACTGGCCGCTGAATTCTCGCGCCGGATGCGCGGCGAACTGCCGACCGACTGGACTGCCTACGCCGCGCAGGTCCTCGCCGAGCTCGCCGCCAGGCGGGACAACGTCGCTACGCGCAAGGCCTCGCAGAACGTCCTCAGCGCCTTCGCTCCTCGCCTGCCGGAACTGATTGGCGGATCCGCCGATCTTGCCGGCTCCAACCTCACGCTCTGGCAGGGATCCAGGGCAATCAGCCGAGCCGAGGGCGGGAATTATCTATACTACGGGGTGCGCGAGTTCGCCATGACGGCAATCGCCAACGGCATCGCGCTGCATGGCGGCCTGATCCCCTACACGGCAACTTTCCTGGTCTTTTCCGACTACGCGCGCAACGCGATTCGCATGGCAGCGCTGATGAAGCTGCGCCAGATCATGGTCTACACGCACGATTCCATAGGTCTCGGCGAGGACGGTCCGACGCACCAGCCGGTGGAACATGTCGCCTGCCTGCGCCTGATCCCGAACGTCGACGTCTGGCGTCCGGCGGACGCCAGCGAAACGGCAGTGGCGTGGCTTGCCGCCATCGAGCGCTGCGATGGCCCGACGGTTCTCGCGCTCTCGCGACAGAATCTGCCGGCGGTGACTGCCGGCGTGGCGCCGACCAGCATTCGGCGGGGCGCCTACGTACTGGCCCACTGCGCGGCGCCACGGATCGTCCTCATCGCCACCGGCTCCGAGGTCGCCCTGGCACTTGACGCGTGTCGAGCGCTTGCCGAAGATGGCGTCGCCGTGCGCGTCGTATCGATGCCATGCGCCGAGGTCTTCGACCGTCAGGACACCGCCTGGAAGGAATCCGTCCTGCCACACGCCGTGCCGCGCGTGGCCATCGAAGCAGGCGTAAGCAGCTTCTGGCGCAAATACGTTGGACTCGACGGTGCCGTCATCGGCATCGATCGTTTTGGGGAGTCGGCACCAGCCGACCAGTTGTTTGACTTTTTCGGTTTCACGGTGGCCAACGTGGTCGCGACCGTGAAATCACTGTTGTAATTTCTCAAGGAGACCGTTTCATGACAATCAAGGTAGGGATCAACGGCTTTGGCCGTATTGGACGCATGGTTTTTCGCGCGGCAGTTCAGAACTTCCCGGAGATCGAGATCGTCGGCATCAACGACCTGCTGGAGCCCGATTACCTGGCCTACATGCTCAAGTACGACTCGGTGCACCGCCGCTTCAACGGCAGCATTGCGGTCGAGGGCAACACGCTCATCGTCAACGGCAAGAAGATCCGCCTGACCGCCGTCAAGGATCCGGCCGAACTGAAGTGGAACGAGGTGGGTGCCGACATCGTCGTCGACTCGACTGGCCTCTTCCTGACCACCGAATCGTGCCAGAAGCATATCGCCGCGGGTGCCCGCAAGGTCATCCAGAGCGCGCCCAGCAAGGACGATACGCCGATGTTCGTGTTCGGCGTCAATTCCGACACCTACGCCGGCCAGGCGATCATCTCGAACGCTTCGTGCACGACCAACTGCCTGGCCCCTGTGGCCAAGGTTCTGCATGACAACTGGGGCATCAAGCGCGGCCTGATGACCACCGTGCACGCGGCAACCGCCACCCAGAAAACTGTCGATGGGCCGTCCAACAAGGACTGGCGCGGCGGTCGCGGCATCCTCGAGAACATCATTCCGTCCTCGACCGGTGCTGCCAAAGCCGTCGGCAAGGTCATTCCCGAGCTCAACAAGAAGCTCACCGGCATGGCCTTCCGCGTACCGACTTCCGACGTTTCGGTCGTCGACCTCACCGTCGAACTGAACAAGGAAGCCACCTACGAGGCCATCTGTGCCGCGATGAAGGCTGCCTCCGAAGGGCCGATGAAGGGTGTGCTGGGCTACACCACCGAGAAAGTGGTGGCCACCGATTTCCGTGGCGAGAGCTGCACCTCGGTGTTTGATGCCGAGGCCGGCATGGCACTTGACGGCACGTTCGTCAAGGTTGTCTCGTGGTATGACAACGAGTGGGGTTACTCCTGCAAGGTGCTCGAAATGGTCAAGGTAATGGCCGCCTAGACGCCGCCGAGGGGCGCTTCCGGGCGCCCCTCCTGTTTTTGTTTCCCGAATACACGTCTGGTCACATCCCAACCGCGCGCGATGGTTTCAGCGGTTCCCCGGCAAACGCAAGCGCCCGCTCGGCACGCTCCCGGCATCGATGTCGGCGGCCCCGGCACCGAGCCGACGTCGCTCTTTCGCCGCCTACGCTTGCTGATGATGCGACTTGCCGCCGACGCTGCCCTGTCCCCGGCAGACGTCTGCCGGCGAAGCAGGCGACCCTGCGCGCGTATCCCGGCGGCACACCGCCACGGATCGCCGGCCGAGCGACAGGCGCATGCCGGTCGACCGGGCACCACGCTACCCGACAAGGCGCCGCGCTCGACAGCGCGTTGTGGACGCCTTTGCCAACGGCGGCACGCTTGCCGATTGTCGCCAGCCACGCACCACACAGCCCCGAAATCCACGGTCGAACAAGCATAGGAAACTCATGTCCCGAGACACCAAAATCGTCGCCACCCTTGGCCCGGCGTCATCCGACGCCGCGGTGCTGGAACGAATGATCCGCGCCGGCGTCGATGTCGTTCGGCTCAACTTCTCCCACGGCAAACCCGAGGACCACGTCGCACGCGCGCAACTGGTTCGCGAGGTTGCTACCCGCGTCGGGCGCCCGGTGGGCATCCTTGCCGACCTGCAAGGGCCAAAGATCCGGGTCGGCAAATTCGCCGACGGCAAGGTCTGGCTGGAGAACGGCCAACACTTCGTCCTCGACGCCAAGTGTGACCTCGGCAATGCCGAGCGGGCCGGCCTCGACTACAAGGATCTGACACGTGACGTGTCGGCCGGCAGCGTCCTCCTGCTCGATGACGGGCGCATCGTGCTCGATGTCGAGCGAGTCATCGGCTCCGAGATCTACACGGTCGTACGCCATGGCGGTGAGCTTTCCGACAACAAGGGAATCAACCGTCAGGGCGGCGGTCTTTCGGCGCCGGCGCTGACCGCCAAGGACATGGACGACATCCGCACGGCGGTCCGCATCGAAGCCGACTTCGTCGCCGTCTCCTTTCCGAAGAGCGCGGCCGACATGTACATGGCGAAACAACTGATCCACGCCGCCGGCGGGCACGCGCACACCATCGCCAAGATCGAACGCGTTGAAGCGGTGGAGGCTCTCGAAGAGATCATCGACGCGTCTGACGGGATCATGGTCGCCCGCGGTGACCTGGCCGTCGAAGTCGGTGATGCCGCTGTACCGGCATTGCAGAAACGCATGATCCGTCTGGCCCGCGAAAGGAACAAGCTGGCGATCACCGCGACGCAGATGATGGAGTCGATGATTCTTTCACCGACACCGACGCGCGCCGAAGTCTCGGACGTTGCCAACGCCGTTCTCGACGGCACCGATGCGGTGATGCTGTCAGCCGAAACCGCCGCCGGCAGGTATCCGGTCGAAACGGTCGAGGCGATGACGCGAATCTGTATGGAAGCCGAGAAGTCCGCCGAAGTGAGCCTTGACAGCGAGTTCCTCAATCAGGTGTTCACGCGTATCGACCAGACGATTTCGCTGGCGGCGATCTGGACAGCACACCACCTTAAGGTGAAAGCCATCGCCGCCCTCACCGAATCAGGCGCCACCGCTTTGTGGATGAGTCGCCTCAACTGCGGCGTGCCGGTCTACGCCTTGACCCCGCAACCCGAGGCGGTCACCAAGATGGCGCTCTATCGAGCGGTCTTCCCACTGTTCATGACCCAGCGTCCGGCGACCCGCGATGAACTCCTGCATGACGCCGAGCAGTTACTGACCAACGAGGGCATTGTCGTCAAGGGAGACTTGATCGTGCTCTCCGCCGGCGATCCGATGGGCACCAGCGGCGGCACCAATACGCTGAAGATCGTCCGGGTCGGCGATCAGAAGCCCTGGAGCGCCTGAGCGGCAGGTCAGTAAACCGGCAGCCGCGACGCAGCCGCAGACCGACAGGTTTTTGGGAAACCGCAGACGCGGCTTCCCGCGTTCAGGAAACTGAACACCACCTGAGCAATCACTGGAGAACGAATCATGCCAATTGTTTCAATGCGTCAATTGCTGGACCACGCTGCGGAAAACGGCTACGGTCTGCCCGCTTTCAACGTCAACAACATGGAACAGGTCTGGGCGATCATGGAAGCCGCTGCGGAAGTCGACGCGCCGGTAATCATGCAGGCCTCGGCCGGCGCCCGCAAGTACGCTGGCGAGCCTTTCCTGCGCCACCAGATTCTCGCCGCGCTGGAAGCCTATCCGCATATCCCCATCGTCATGCACCAGGACCACGGCCAGTCACCGGCAGTATGCATGGGCGCCATCCGCTCCGGTTTCTCGTCGGTAATGATGGACGGCTCGCTGATGGCCGACGGCAAGTCCGTGGCCAGCTATGAATACAACGTCGATGTGACGCGCAAGGTCGTCGAGTTCGCGCACGCCATCGGCGTCTCGGTCGAGGGGGAACTCGGTGTTCTCGGTTCGCTCGAGACGATGCGCGGCGACAAGGAAGACGGTCACGGCGCAGAGGGCACGATGACTCGCGAACAACTGCTGACCGACGTCGAACAAGCGGCCGACTTCGTCAAACAGACGCAGTGCGACGCCCTGGCGATCGCCATCGGCACCTCGCACGGCGCCTACAAGTTCACCAAGAAGCCGACCGGCGACATCCTCGCCATCCAACGCATCAAGGAAATTCACGAGCGCATCCCGAATTGCCATCTGGTGATGCACGGCTCGTCGTCGGTACCGCAGGAACTGCTGGCCGAGATCCGGGAGTTTGGCGGCGACATGAAGGAGACCTACGGCGTACCGGTCGAGGAGATCGTCACCGGCATCAAGCATGGCGTTCGCAAGGTCAACATCGATACCGACATTCGCCTGGCGATGACTGGTGCGATCCGCCGCTACTTCGCCGAAAACCCGTCGAAATTCGACCCACGCGACTACCTCAAGCCGGCCCGGGAGGCCGCCAAGAAGATCTGTCGCGCTCGCTTCGAGGCCTTTGGTACCGCCGGCCAGGCAAGCAAGATCAAGGTCATCGCGCTCGACAGGATGGCAGAGCGCTACAAGAGCGGCGAACTCGAGCAGACCGTTCGCTGATTGCTGTTGTCGATGCCGCGGCACGCCAGCCGGCGGCCGCGGTGCTTCTCTTTCCGGAGCGACCGTGAACGCCGGATTCCCGTTGCCTGGGATCGCACTACATCCACTGCGCGAACTGCTCAATGACGAGTTCCACGCGCGCCCACCCGTCCCACTACGCAGTCCGACGCTGGTTTCGCACCTGGTGTTTACGCACGACGCGTCCACCCAGCAGGAAGAACTGGCCAACCTCCAGAACCTCGGCGAGGTCGCCACCGGCGAACTGCTCGACCGGTCCGAAGCGCACCTGGTGTTTGCTGCACAGGCCTTTCTGCTACGCTGGGAACGGCACAGCGAATTCTCCAGCTACACGGTCTTTCGCGAGCTTACCGCCGGCGAGGGACGGAATCCTGCCGCGAGCGCGCTGCAAGTGGTGCCGGCCGGCTGGTTATCGGCAATTCCCGGTCAGCTGATCGCCGCCACCCATGTCGAACTGCAGGCGAGCCGGGAGGTGTCGCCGGAGTCGGTGACGGCCGGCCTGACGCCAACCGGCCGTCAGGTGGTCGCCGCCCAGGTGGCCGACCAGGCGGCCTGGGTATTCACCGACTTCATGTTCGACAGCGGCTTCTCGCGATTCCTGATCCTTGACGTGGCGCTGACGCAAAGGCAGGCGGGCCGGACGGTGCAGCGACTGCTGGAGATCGAGACCTATCGGCTGCTGGCGCTGCTGGCGCTACCGGTAGCCAAGGAAATCGGCAGTTGGCTGAAGGCTGCCGAAACCCAGTTGGCCGACATGGTCGACCAGATCGGCCAGGCCAGATCACCGGCCGACGAGCGCCAGGTGCTCGCCGCCCTGACCGGACTGGCAGCCGAAGTCGAGCACTCACTGGCCCGCACGGCCTTCCGTTTCGGCGCAGCGCGCGCCTACCACGATCTTGTCATGCAGCGTATCGACGAACTGCGTGAACTGCGCGTCACGGGCTGCCCGACTTTCCGCGAAATGATGCAACGCCGCCTGCTGCCGGCGATGCAGACCTGCATTGCCATGGCCAAGCGCCAGGACGATCTCTCCGATCGACTGGCACGTTCCAGCGAGTTGCTGCGCACCCGCGTAGACGTCGAACTCGAACGCCAGAACCAGGAACAACTGGCGCAGATGAACCAGCGCGCACGCCTGCAACTGCGCCTGCAGGAAACGGTCGAAGGGCTGTCGGTTGTAGCCATCACCTACTATGCTTCGCAACTGGTTCATTACTTGGCCAAGGGATTCAAGGCTCTGCTACCAGCACTCTCGCCCGAGATCGCGGCGGCCGTGTCGATCCCGCTGGTCGCCGCCTTCTCGATACTCGGCATACGGCGGATGCGCCGGCGACTCCGCCAGGAGGCGGGCGGAGACCACTGAACGGCGAGCGATCTGCCCTATAATCCGATCGCGCACCTTCCCCCTGCGACCTCCCATTCCACGACCGGACCAGCGAGTTGACTGAAGCCCTCTTTGAAACATCGATCCAGAGCCTGCCCCTGCTCGGGCGTGGCAAGGTGCGCGACATCTACGCCATCGACGCCGACAAACTGCTGATCGTCACCAGCGATCGCATCTCGGCCTTTGACGTCATCCTGCCCGACGCGATTCCCGACAAGGGCAAGGTGCTGACCCGACTGGCCAGTTTCTGGTTCGCGCGTCTCGCCGACATCGTCCCGAACCAGCTCACCGGGATCGATCCGGAGACGGTGGTCGCCGCCGGCGAGAGGCCGCAGGTGCGTGGACGGGCGCTCGTCGTCAAACGCTTGCGGCCATTGCCGATCGAAGCGGTGGTGCGCGGCTACCTGATCGGTTCGGGCTGGAAGGATTACCAGACCACTGGTAACGTTTGCGGGATCCGGCTGCCGGAAGGGCTGCAACTCGCCAGCCGGTTGCCGGAACCGATCTTTACCCCGGCAACCAAGGCGGCCATCGGCGCTCACGATGAGAACGTCGCCTTCGAACGGGCGCAGGCCGACTGTGCGGCGGCGTTCACAGACTTGCTCGCCACGACGGGCCGCAGCGCCGATACGATTGCCGCCCAGGCACGCGATGTGGCCATCGCCTTGTACACAACAGCTGCCGCGCACGCCGCGGCGCGCGGCATCATCATTGCCGATACCAAGTTCGAGTTCGGGCTCGACGCTGCCGGCACCCTGCATCTGATCGATGAAGCGCTGACCCCGGACTCGTCGCGCTTTTGGCCTGCCGACGACTGGCAAGTGGGCAGCAACCCGCCGTCGTATGACAAACAGTACCTGCGCGACTATCTCGAAACACTGGTCTGGAACAAGCGCGCACCCGCGCCGCGGCTGCCGCAGGCGGTGCTCGAGCGCACCCGTGCAAAGTACGTCGAGGCCTGTGAGCGCCTGACCGGCGAGACTTTCGTCGAATGACGGCGGCGGTTTGCCCGAACGGTAGAGCACAGGCGTCTGCTCGCCACCACGACAGGGAGAACGGATGGGTATAGGAACTGCTGCCCCTGGCCACGACAACGCCGTGCCAAAGGTGCGCAGCGTTTCGCTCGGCCGCCCGCTTGCCTGGCTCACGGCAGGGTGGCAGGACCTGCGCGCCAACCCGATTGCCAGCCTCGCCTACGGGCTCTTGTTCGCGATCGCCGGCGACCTGATCACGATCTTCGCATGGCGTAACGGCCAGATATTCATCGTCGCCACTTCCGGCTTCTTCCTGGTCGCTCCACTGCTTGCCGGGGGACTGTACGAGATCAGCCGACGACGCGAAGCAGGCCAGTCGTCGACCTTCTTCTCGTCGCTCGCCGGCGGCCGCCGCAACGCCCGGGAGCTCGCCAAGCTGGGCCTGCTGCTGGCGACCATCGGATTCGCCTGGGAACGCATCTCGACCCTGCTGTTCGCCCTTCTCGCTCCGGCCATCAGCCCGGACCTGCCCAGCCTTCTGGCCGAGATCCACCTGTCGGCCGACCACCGCGACCTGTTGCTGATCTGGATCCTTTGCGGCGGCACCTTGGCGCTGATGGTCTTCGCCATCACGGTTGTCTCGGTACCCTTGCTGCTCGATCGCCGCATCGACTTCCGCACGGCCATGCTGACCAGTCTGCGCACCGTCGACGCCAACCTTCGACTCATGGTTTTTTGGGGAGCGATCGTCGTCACATTGACCGCGCTCGGTTTCCTCACCCTGTTTTTCGGTTTGATCGTTCTCATGCCGCTGCTCGGCCATGCTTCGTGGCACGCCTACCGCGACCTTGTAGAATAGCGATGCCTTGACCGTATCCGAGCACGGGCAGCCCCGCTCGGGGAACCACGGAATCTCCGATGACCACAGACATCCTGCACGACAATCCGCTTCTCGACTTCTCCGGCCTGCCGCGCTTCGACACCCTGACGCCAGAACACGTGCAGCCGGCGATCAGCAAGCTGCTCGCCGACTGCCGCGCCCTGGTAGACCTGCTGACTTCGGACCAGGTCACAGCGAGCTGGGCGACTTTTTCGGCACCCCTGGCCGACGGATTCGAAGAACTGTCGCGTGCCTGGGGAGTCGTCGTCCATGTCCATTCGGTCAACGACATCCCCGCCTGGCGCGATGCGTACAACCAGATGCTGCCTGAGGTCTCGCGTTTCTACGCCGAGGTCGGTCAGAACCTCAAGCTGTTCGCCAAGTACAAGTCAATTTCCGAAAGCGAGGAATACGCAAGTCTATCGGAACCACAGCGGCGAATTGTCGACCATGAGGTCCGCGACTTCCGCCTCGCCGGAGCGGAGTTGCCCGAAGACCGGAAGCCGCGCTTCCAGGCCATCGCCGAGGAACTCGCCCAACTCTCGGCAAAGTTCTCCGAGAACCTGCTCGACGCCACCAACGCCTTTGCCGAGGTGGTGACCGACGAAGCCGAATTGCAAGGCTTGCCGGACGACACCCGGCAAGCGGCTCGCGAAGCCGCGGCGAAAGAGGGCAAGGACGGCTGGAAGTTCACGCTGCACATGCCGTCGTACCTGCCGGGGCTGCAGTACGCCGACAGCCGCCGCCTGCGCGCCGCGCTCTACCGGGCCTATGCGACACGGGCAGCGGAATTCGGTGCCCCCGAGATGGACAACACGCCGCTGATCCGGCGCATTCTCGAACTGCGCCGGGAAGAAGCAGAACTGCTTGGCTACGCCAGCTTCGCCGAGGTTTCGCTGGTCCCGAAAATGGCCGAGTCGGTGCCGCAGGTGCTCGACTTCCTGCGCGACCTGGCGGTCAAGGCGAGGCCCTTCGCCGAGAGGGACATTGCCGACCTGCGCGCCTTTGCGCGCAAGGAACTTGGGATCGACGAGATGGAAGCGTGGGATGTCGCCTACGTTTCCGAGAAGCTGCTGCAGGCGCGTTATGCGTTCTCGGAGCAGGAAGTAAAGCAGTACTTTACCGAAGACCGGGTTCTCGCTGG
>JGI11692J13181_100007_pt1 | contig 40533 bp, 37 predicted proteins | sample Accclapoofosmids_FD_13181 | JGI IMG/M metagenome (IMG submission 13181) | reverse complement strand
CTGCGCCTCCGGCTACGCCGATCTTCCCGCCAGCGAAGGCTTGGAGCAGGAGGGGCTGTTTCGGGCCCTGCTGGATAGCCGGATCGTGCTGCGCACGCTTCGCAACCTGGGTGCTCTGCTGGGGTTCAATGCGCCGGAACAACTGGCCGAGGTCTCGTTGAACCATGCCGCGGTGCCCGGCCTGCAAGGCATACCGGTGATCGAAAACGCGTTGGAACTTGCCACCTGGGCAGAGGGACACGAGCAGCGTGTCTATGCACAGTTGGACACCTTCATGGGACCTTCCAGCGCGAACCTGCCGGCGCATAGCCGCTTCGAGGGAGTGCTATGGATGCAGTCGATTCAGTTCGTCCATGAGGGCCGGACCGTCGGCGGCCAACGCCTGCTGATGGTCGACGACATGCACAAGCTTCGACGCAAGCAACGCGCCCAGTTGATCGACGAACTCACCGTGATGCGTCCCTCCATTCCCGTCTGGCTGGCGGAGCGCACGGTGGCGCTGGGAACGGAGTTGCTTTCGCAGGGGGCGCGCGAAGGCCGCGATCTGCGCGAGTACAACCTTGACAAGATGTGGAGCGATGCCAAGGGGATGAACCAGTTCGTCTCCTATGCACAGAACATTCTGGATCGCCGCATGAAGAACCAGGATGTAGTGCCTGTGAGCTCCTTCACGCAATGCCTGCGTGACAAGCTTGTCAGCAGCGAGGTGCGTGCCCAAGTCGCCGATGGCATCCAGCGCTTCCGCAACGACGTGGAGCGTCACCAATCCAACCTGCGCTACGCCCAGTGGCTGGCACGCGCGGACCAGTACACCGTCGACCAGAACCTGGAGTCGCTGGTGGAGCTCTACGTTACGCGTATCCTTCTGGTGCGCGACGAGTCCAAGCGCCAAATGTCCCTAGACCTGGCCTTGACGGAGGAAGAACTCGAGGACCGTGACAGTTCTCAGGTGCGCGGTGCCGCCGAGCTGTTCATGCACAAGGAACTGGGCATTCCGTACTACTTCGGCTTCGACCGCTTGTGCGTGATGGCAACGAACAATGTCGAGGAGCTGCTGGCGCTGGCTGCGGCACTCTACGTCGGCTTGCAGTCAAAGCAGGTGCTTCGCAAGTCCGAACCGATCCTGTCTCCTGTCGAGCAGGACAAAATCCTGCGCGAGGCTGCTGGCCACAAGCGCGAGTTCATTCCAAAGTCGCATACCGAAGGCACTCGGGCCCAAAGACTGTTGGACTCCATCGGTGCGTTCTGCTGCGCCCAGACCTTTACGCCCAACGCTCCGTACGCGCCCGGCGTCACCGGTGTGCGGCTGTCCCGCGGGGAACTGGCGAGGCTCACCGAACCAGCCGGGCCGCTCGGCCCCACCGGGGTGACGCTGCAACGGGTGTTGGCGGAATGCGCTGCGGAGAACCTGCTGGTGCAACGCGAGAGCCAGGCCACCGGTTCGCGCGACAGCGGGACCATCTTCTATCTGAACCGCTCGTTATGCGCTCACTATGGCCTGCCACTGCAAATGGGGGGATGGCGGGACGTGTCGGTCGGCGAATTGATTAAGTGGATGGAGCGCCGCCTGACTTCCAGCCGCAAGAGCCTGGAGACGACCTAGCATGCTCTGGGATCACTATGTATTTCGTCGCGGCGACGCGGTCCATGAGCTGTGGGACAGCTTGCTGAAGGATCGTCCGGTCGAACTGCTGTACATCGCAGGTCATGGATTCGACGTTCGTGCGCAGGCGGTTATGCGCGAGTTCGTGGCGGGCCAACAGGGGACCGGGCGCCGGACAGTGAGCGCGAAGCTGCTGTTGCTCGGATTCCAGGGCTATGAACTGGACGAAAGCATCGAACGGCTCACCGAGGAAAACGCGACGGCGCTGGAGGCTATGTTCTCACCGCTTGGCGGTACGGCAACGGTCAAGGTCGCGCCCCTCCATGGAGAAGAAGAGACGAGTGCCAGCGATGCGCTGCGCCAGCGCGTCAAGGCCGTATTGGATGAGATTGATGGCAAGACGGACATCATCCTCGACGTCAGTTCCTTGCCGCGCGCAACGCATCTCGCGTTACTAACCAACATCCTGCTTAGACTCGTGCCCAACAAGGTAGCTGAGGGTGCAGTACACCCCTTGTATGCCAACGGTGTGAACTTCCAGGTGTTGGTCGCAGAGGACGCCAAATTGGATGGGCACATTCGTGCGCAAGACCCGAGCAACGACCTTGTGAACATTCCCGGTTTCTTCGCCGCCTGGCAGGCGGAGAGCGTTCAGGACTGGCCTCTCGTTTGGTTCCCGGTCCTGGGCGAAGGGCGTGTGAACCAGCTGCAGAAGATCGCAGGCTCGATTCCGACGGAAGCCGAGGTCTGTCCCGTCGTGCCCCATCCTTCAGAGGACCCCCGGCGTGCGGACCGTCTGCTCATGGAGTACCGAGAGCCGCTGTTCGACAGCCGCAAGACGCCGACATCGAACATCCTTTACGCTCACGAGTCCCACCCATTCGAAGCCTATCGTCAACTCCTAGTCGCGATGCAGCGCTACCAGAACAGCATGACGATCCTCGGAGGTTGCCGGCTGGTGATGACGCCGCTGGGCAGCAAACTCATCACCCTGGGCGCCGGCTTGGCGTGCTTTGAAATGCGGCCCCCCGACTTGAACGCCAAGTATGGTGTTGCCATCCCCCATGCCGAGCCGAGGCGCTATCTAGCATCCGTGGAATCGCTGCGGCAATCAAAGCCCGAGGTTTCGGTGCTACTGCTGACAGGCGAAGCCTATGGGGCGGGGCGCAATAGTGAGTAGCGCGGCCGACGCCGGCGTCGCGGCAACGGCTGCTTCCAACAACGATGGGGGGTTATCTTTGGTCGGGAGCACTTTGTTCGAAGCCTGAAAGAGCCGTAGTTGGCGAAGCGGGATATCGGTGGAACAGCGAACGGCCGCTCCAGCCGAGGAGCGGGCCGCCCTATTACAGGGCCGAGCGGCCGGTAGCTGATCAGTTAGCTGCCGTTGGGGAAGCTGGAATTTTCGGTGCTGCTACGGCTGCTCATGGCCGATCTGAAACCATCAGTTTCGTTCTGCGATACATGCGGTATGCTTTCCGGCGCGCGATCAGAACTCAATCAAGAAGCGCTTAGCTGTCCGAGTCGACCTTGGTACGTAGTTCTTTCCCCGCCTGAAAGTGGGGCACCGCTTTCGCTGGAACCCGCACGGCCTCACCGGTTTTTGGGTTGCGCCCAGAACGGGGCGGCCGGTAGTTGAGCCCGAAGCTTCCGAAACCGCGTATTTCAATGCGGTCCCCCTTCACCAGCGTGTTGCTCAGCGCTTCAAGAATGGCCTTAACCGCAAGTTCAGTATCTTTGGTTGTGAACTGCGGGAAGTGGGCAGCGAGTCGGTTGATGAGTTCGGAGCGGATCATCGGCGAATTTTACGCGGCACTTCCTCTCGGGAGTGGCGGCAAGCCACACAACGCCAAGCGCGACTGCATTGATGACGCCTTGCAACTCCACAACGCGATGGGCCACGTCGGCAGGAGGCCGCGGCGGAAATCAAGAGCAAAAACCCTGTGGCCGGTCCTGACGGCTAGAGGACGCGAACATTCGCTAGTAGGAGACTTTGAAGGTCGGACTGTCCTCCGGCCTGGTCTTGCGATGATCGTAAATCCGGGTCGTGGCGATGTTGGCGTGACCCAGCCACTCCTGGACCTTGGCGATGTCGGCCTGGTGGTCAAGCGCGTTGGTCGCGGCGGTCGCCCGCAACGCGTGCGCCCCGATCGCAAAACCTAGTGCCGCTGAGTATTGCCGCACCAGTTTGTACACCGCGTCAGGCGTGATCGCTTTTTCCAGTCCGCCAGTAGTGCAGTTGTTGCGCAGCGGCCGGAACAGGGCGCCCGTATCGTCAGCGCCATGCCCTGCGATCTCAAGATAGTCGCCGATCAGGCCGCTGGCCGCGGGGTGTAGCGGGACATAGCGGATCTTGCCGCCCTTGCCGAACACCTTCAGGTGCGGCACCCCGCGCCGCTCGTGTTTGAAGTCCTTGACCTTCAGCCGGCACAGTTCCTCGCGGCGTAGCGCGTGATAGAGCAGGGTGGCCAGCAGGGCGCGGTCGCGCTTGCCTTTGAGCGAGGCGCCGTCGGGCGCGTCCAGCAGCTTGCGCGCCTGGTGGTCGCCGAGGGCCGGGGTCTTGCCTTCGTAGCTTTCCACCGGCGGGCGCTTGACGCCCTTGACCGGGTTGTGGGTCACGGCGTTCTTCTCGCACAAGTGCTCGAACAGCGACGACAGCGCCGCCAGGCGATGCCGTACGGTCATGCCGCTCAAGGCGCGCTGCACCAGGTCGTCGCGCCAAGCGATAACGTGCGCGCGAGTCACGCCGCGAAATTCCTCGGGCTTCACGATGCCGGTGAACTTCATGAAATCCCCGAGGGCGTTTTCGTAGGCCCGGCGGGTGGCCTTGTTGCCGAGGTTGGCGAACCATTCGATTTCGGGGGGAACGTCGGCCAGGCGCTGGAACTGCTCGGCGGTCAGGAGCCGGGAAGCAACGGCCGGGAGGACGGGGAGGGGGCTTGTGTCGCTCACGGGGAGGTCGTCCAATCCTTCGACAAGATCACGGCTGGTCATAGATGGCTTTTGACATCCATGGCGTCGTGAAGCACGCGAACAATCTCAAGGCGCTGACCGTCGCGGCGATAGAACACCAGGTGACGTTTCACTTGCAGCCGCCGATAGCCCGCTCGGATAGGATCGTACGGCGTTCCCAGCTCGGGAAATTTCAAAAGCCCCTGGATCTCCCGATCGAGGTCGTACAGGTATTGATCCGCTTGCGCGGCGCCCCATTGCTGAACGGTGTAGCGCCAGATCTCCTTGAGGTCGCGGCGGGCGCGCGGGCGAACAAGCAGTTCAAGCATCCACGGAACCGCTCTTGGCCTCCTGGCGTGCCTCCTCGATGATCGACGCCATCGCGAAGGGCACCGGTTCGCCGCTCGTCTCGCCCTCGACCAGGGCCTGACGCAAGGCGCTCACTTTCTGTTCGTGCTCTTCGAGCAGCCGCATCGCGGCGCGCACCACCTCACTCTTGGATTCGAAGCGGCCGGCATCGATCTGCTGGGCGATGAAGCCCTCGAAGTGTTCACCCAGGGTGACGCTGGTGTTTCTCGGCATGACGGCTCCTTTCTTGGTGGATCTTGTGTATTAGATACTAATACAACGGCGATCGAGCGTGCGCGACAGCTTGTGGCCATCTTACTATTGATAAAATAGGTTAACAATAGTTCGACAACCTTGCCGAGCCCATTGCCAAGCAGATCTTTGCCGGCACGGCTGATACAGCACAACTCGCCTTGTTGCACTTTTCGAGTGCGCGCGTTGTGATGATTATGTATATACTTTGCAAGTACCCTTTGGCTGGAGACCTGATCATGTCGAAAGAAGCCGTTTTCACGATGAAGCTGGAACCCGAGCTGCGCGCCGAGTTCATGGCGGAAGCCGAAGCCGCCCACCGCCCGGCGTCGCAGGTGCTGCGTGAGCTCATGCGCGAGTTTGTTCACCGTCAGCGCGAGGCACGGGACTACGATGAGTTCCTGCGCCACAAGGTCGAGGCCGGCCGGGCCTCGATGCGTGCCGGGCAGGGGCGATCGAACGATGAGGTCGAAGCCGAGTTTTCCGCACGGCGCGCCGATGTGACGAATCGCCCGTGAGGGTCGTCTGGACATCAGAAGCGCAGCAGGACCGCACCGACGTATGGGACTACATCGCTGCCGAAAACCCGCGTGCGGCCGCGCGAATGGATGAACTGTTCAGCGACGCAGCCACCCGGCTGGCCCAACATCCCCATTGTGGCAAGCCGGGAAGGATTCCCGGCACCCGCGAGCTGATTCCGCACGAAAGCTATCGCCTGGTGTATGAGATCGACGCCGAAACAGTGTGGATACTGACGCTTGTTAATACGGCCCGCCAGTGGCCGCCTGTGCGTGCTTAAAAAGGGCCATCTGTCCCCTGTTGGTATGCGCGACTACCACGACACTGTCCGCCAGCTCGCCAAGGGAGCTGGCGCTGGCTCGACCGGCGTCGTCGACCTGTTGCACGACGCGAGCCTCGCCGGATCCGGTAGATGTCAAGACAGTTGTCGCCTGAGTTCATGCTGCCAATGGCATACTCTTGCTAGTAGTGGTGACCGCGGCCACGACGCCATCCCGTTCCGGGTTGAGCGTCACGGCAGCGATGGGTGACCAATTCCGGGTGTGTCGACTCCAACGCGCCGGGTGCTTCGCACGCGCTGCTTGGTAGAGCAAATGACGGGCCGCCAAGAGGCCCTCATCGTCGCCGGCATGACGTTGCTCTGGGGTGACGTAGCGAATGCCGCTATGGCGGTGCTCCGTGTTGTACCAGCGCACGAAGTCGCGACCCCAGACGCGTGCTTGCTCGATGCTCGCGAAACCCCGTGCCGGGAATTCCGGCCGGTACTTCGCCGTGCGAAAGAGCGCTTCGGCATAAGCGTTGTCGTCGGACACGCGCGGTCGCGAGTAGGACGGTTTGATCCCCAGCCAATGCAGCATCGCCAGGACCGTGGTGGCCTTCAGGGTTGAGCCGTTGTCACCGTGCAGAACCGGTTTGGACGCCAGGGAGTGAATACCCTCGGCCAAGGCCGTGCGTTTGACCAAGTGTGCGGCATGGTCAGAATCGTCCTTGGTCTCGACCGTGAAGCCGACGATCTTGCGGCTATACAAGTCCAGGATCAGGTAGAGATAGAACCACTGCCCGATGACCTGGGTGGGCAAATAAGTCATGTCCCAGCACCAGACCTGACGCGGGCCGGTAGCGATCTGCGTCGTGGGCGGCTTGGGGCTGGCCGTTGGCGCCTGAGCGCGACCGCGGTGGTGCACTTGATCGTGTTCACGCAAGACCCGGTAGAAGCTTGATTCGCTGGCGATATAACGCCCTTCGTCGGCCAAGGCGGGGACGATGCGGGCAGGTGGCAATGCCGCGAAGCGGGGCTCATTGGCGACGCTGACGATCTCAGCACGCTCGGTATCGGTCAGTGCGTGCGCCGGGATGGGGCGCTCCGCCAGTGGCCGACCATCACCGTCTTGCAGGCCGGCGCCCGCCTTCCAGCGCTGGCAAGTGCGCGCATCAATGCCGACAATCTCGCACGCCTTGGCGAGCCGAGCGCCGGCCTGGCGTGCGCTGTCGATGTGGGCCACGAGGGTTCGGCGATCTTCCAGGCGGATCATTCGTCCGCGCCCCCCGGGAAGATCGCCGAGAGCTTTTTTGAGAGCACCAATAGCGCGGCGGTTTCGGCCAGGGCCTTGTCCTTGCGCAACAGCTCTCGTTCCAGTTCCTTGATGCGCTTCCTGTCGGCTCGAGTTTCGCCGTGGCTGGCCCGTGCTTCGCCCGGCTCGGCGAGTGCTTCGGTGGCGCCTTGCCGCCAGCGTTCAAGTTCGCTGGGATACAGTCCGTGCTCCCGGCACCAGGCGTTCTGTCCCACCTTATCCAGCGCCGCCGTGGCCACTACCGCCTCCAGCCGGGCGGCCGCTGACCAGGCCCGCTCGCGAGCGGGCCTGGTCAGCGCCTCGCTCCGCCAGCGTTCCAGCGTCGTCACCGAGATGCCTACCTCTTGCGACAAGGCCTCTATCGCCAGACTCTCCGGCGGCAGCAACCTCGCCACCACTCGATCCTTCATCGCTTGTCCGTATCGTGCCATTTCGCTACCTCGCTATCGCCCCCAAGTTTCAGATTCTATCGAGGCGGCAACTACTCTGACACAGGGGGGATCGCCGAGGCGGCGTTCGCGCGCTGCTTGCGCGAGCGCCACGCTTGAGCTCGCCCTGTCAACCGCTGGCCAGGGTACGCATGCCCAGCACCCTGGCGGACTTCTCCAGCCGGGTAACGAAAACGGCGAAGTGGAACTCTTCGTCGGTGGCTTCCTGCAAAATGCGCGCGGCGGCGAGTTGAACGCTGTCGTAGCCGCGCAGGGCAAAGGTGTCGGCATACTCACCGGCGAGTTCCACCAGTGACTGCGTGACCTCGACAATCGCATAGCGGGGCCAGTCGCTACGCATACGGGTCCGGATAGCCGTGATCAGTTCGGCATCGGCCGGGTTCTCACGCGCGCGGCGTGCCAGCGCCGCCATCGCTTCAGCCCAGGCCAGGCGGCACACGGCGATGGTATCGGCCGACCCGGCAAGCGCCACCATGCGCTCGCTGGCCTCTTCTCTGACGTACAGCGTGACCAGCGCCGAGGTGTCACAGAAGAGAATCAACCGCGATCCACTAGCACGATCCGACTGACGGCTGTTCCACCCGCGACCATTTCAACGGGGGGCTGCAGCTGTGGCTTGCTGCCACTCCACGACAAGCCGCCGCTGGCGATCAGGCCGCGGAGCCCTTCGTCCGCCTGCGGCGGAATGCCGACGATGCGGGCGATCGTCTTGTTATGGGAGGTGACTTCGATGACTTCGCCCGCCTGCGCGCGATGCAGTACGCGCGAGAGGCTGGCTTTGAGTTCGCGAATGGCGATGGGCATGGTCGTTCCTCGTGCGCTAATGTGGTCTCATTCTAAATCCATTCGCGACAATTGTGGCCTCAGGCCTCGTGATGTCACGAATCCGTTCCCCAGGCGTTGCGTGCGCTTTCGGCCAGGCAGGCCTTCTGCAGCAGCCACTTACCCGGGCGTGCGTCTGGTTCAGGCCGACCCAGAGCCGGCCGACGCACTCCCGCCGCACATGCGCATCCCGGCGGTAATTGCTGCTTGTCGCCCAATCCAGGACGGACTCAATTCGCCCGCGAACTCGCGAGGCGGTCTCGGTCTTCTTGGTCCAAATCCCGGACAGGCATTTCATTACAAGATCGGTGTCGATGGCTGCAACCGAGAGCTCGCCGATCACTGGATGGACATCGCCCTGCAGGGTGCTCTCCCATTGAGCGGCGTGTTTGGCATTCCTCCAGCCGGCCCGGTGCGTCTCGATGTACTGCTCGGCACATTGCTTGTCGGTGATTGCACGCGCATCGTCCAGCCGTTTCGCGAGCCTGGCAGCCTTGCGCTCGCCTATCGGGTCGTGACCTTGCAACAGCTGCTTTCGGCATTCGGCTGCGTCGGCTCGGGCCTCTGTCATGTTCATCGCATGTGTCGGCCCCAGTCCCATGGCGTGCGCCTTGCCGTGAAGCATGAAGCGGAAAATCCACGACTCGGCGCCAGTCGGCCCGACCTGGAGATACAATCCAGCGCCATCGGGATACAATCCGCGCTTGATTGCTTTTGCAACGGCTAACGGCGTCAGCCTCTTGATGGTCCTAGCCAGCGCTTCAATCAGTAAATGATCGCTTGCCTCACGATCGCGAACGCTTGCGCCTGGCTTCTCGTCACTCTCTTCATCCGCACGCTGGCGTCAGCCCCTGGCCCTCAGGCCAACCAGCAAGCGTGCGCAACTGTCAGCCAGCTCGCCACTTTTCCCGCCCCTCTTCACTAAATTCAGAGGTGAACGACATGCCCGACTGCCAGGGTGCGCACAGCGCACCGGCCACACGCTGCGCGTGGGTGACCAGGGCCACCTGCCGACGATTTCAGGTTCTTCCCGGACAATGAGCACGAACTACAATCTGGCCAGCGCGATTCATCGTCATGGCCTGCAGACGCCCGATGCCGTCGCCGTTGCCTACAAGGGCCAGTCGGTCAGCTATCGAGAACTCGCCGAACGCGCGGCGCGCCTTGCGCAGGAGCTCAGACAGAGCGAGCATTGGTCAGCCGATGACGGCCAGCCGCCGCGGGTCGGCATTCTGGCTTCGCGTGGGATCGACGCCTGCGTGGCCTTGCTTGGCGCTTGCTGGGCAGGCGCAAGCTACGTGCCGATCGGGCTGAAGCTTCCCGAGGAGCGGATCCTCACCATTCTTTCGCTGTGCAAGCTGACGGCAATTGTTGCCGACGCCGACGGTGTCAAGTTGCTCAGCGAGCGCGTGCGAGCCGCCTGTCCGCCGCTGGTCATTTGCACGCCCAGTGATCCAGCCGGTGCGCTGGCGAAGGCCGAGGAAAGCCCGGCCGCCGCGCCTGGCGGAGGGTCGTCGCCGCCGCAAGGTCTTGCGGCGCCCGAGCCGATGCTCGCCGGCGATGTCGCCTACATCATCTTCACGTCGGGAACGACCGGCGTCCCCAAAGGGGTGATGATCTCGGCGGCTGCGGCGAGGCACTACGCGCAGATGATCGCGCGCCATCTCGACCTGCGCGCCACTGATCGCGCGCTCGAGACCTGCGAACTCACTTTCGACTTTTCGGTGCATAACATGTTCAGCACCTGGGAAGCGGGTGCCGCGCTGCACATCCTGCCGGCGACGGTGGTGATGAATGCCGTCAAGTTTGTGCGCAATGCACAGCTGACGGTGTGGAATTCGGTGCCCTCGCTGGTGGGTATGCTGCGTCAGGTCAAGACCCTGCATGCGGACAGTTTGAAAGACCTCCGGGTCACTGTCTTCGGCGGTGAGGCGCTGCCGGAGGGAACCGTCGCGGCGTGGCGAGTGGCCGCGCCGAACACGGCGATCTTCAACCTCTATGGCCCGACCGAGGCGACTGTCTTCTGCCTGGGGCAGGCGGTTGAGCACGATACGGCGATCACCGCCGGGCGAGACTTCATCGCCATTGGTACGCCCTTGCCGGGGAACGAAGCGATGATCGTCGATGGCCACAAGCAGGTCCTGGCCAACGGGGAAGCGGGTGAACTGGCAGTCGCCGGCGTGCAGTTGGCCGATGGTTACCTCAACGAACCGCAACTGACGGCGGAGCGATTTCCGACCATCAACGGCAAGCGCTGGTATTTGACCGGCGACCTGGCCAGCGTCGATGCCGCGGGGACCTTTCACTGCCTTGGCCGAATCGACAACCAGGTCAAGGTCCTCGGTTACCGCGTCGAGCTCGAGGAAATCGACGCGCACTTGCGGGCGGTGAGCGGCATTGACCTCGTCGGTGCCGTCGCCTGGCCTACGGTTGACGGCATGGCACGCGGAATCGTCGGTTTCGTCGCGGCGAGCTCGCTCGACTCGGTCCAGGTGATCCGGGACCTGAAGGCGAGGCTGCCGGCGTACATGGTTCCCAATCAGTTGATCGCTCTCGCAAGCATGCCGCTCAATCAAAGCGGGAAAGTCGACCGGCAGGCGCTCCGAAAACGGCTTGAGGAAAATCCACTATGAGCTTGCAGCCGGCGGCGGATAGCCCTGCGCGGGCGCGAACAGGCCGGCGCAGGGTTTTCTTCGGGCAAGGAAATCTGCGCGACCTGCTGGCCATCGACGAACGCCCGCAGGTCGTCGTCGCAGCACAGTCCTGGCTCGGTCAGCTGGCCATTTTCCTGGTCGCCGCGCTTGCTGCCTGCAGCTTCGAGGATTGGTGGCTGGCGGCCCTGTTGGTCGGTCTGGCCATGGCCTACGCGCGTTTGCCGAAGTATCGTGACTGGATCCTCCTGGGCGGCACCTGGACGGCAGCGCTTCTCGCGCTGTGCCTGGCGCAGAACGATATCCAGGAGAACATCCGCCAGATGATGGTCGTGGAAAACGTAGACGCCCTGTCGCCGCTGGCGCTCGGTCTGCTGGCCATGGCGACCTTCTTCGTCGGTGCCTGGAGCGTGTTGACGATGAGCCGCCGTGACAAGACGCTGTTCGTTGCGCGTCGTCCGGTGCTCGCCTTGCTGGGTGTCGAGGTTGTCCTCTGCGGGCTCTGTTCGCTGAGCGCGATCGACGGTCTGCCGCGCGTGCTCCTGTGGTCACTGCTCATCGTCTTCACCCCCTACCTCTGGTTTCTCGCCTACGCGCTGGCCGATCAACGGTCACGTGACGCGAGTCCGCCGATTTTTCAAATGGGCGTGCTGCGGCCCTTCTGGTCGCCTACCTTTCTCCCCTTTGGCAAGGGCGCAGCCTTCCTCCGCAAGACCTTCGCCAAGTCCCCGGAAGATCTGGCGGTGACGCAGATCAAGGGTGTAAAGCTGCTCTTGTGGGCCAATGTCCTGCTGGCCATGAAGATCATTCTGGTCGGCGTTTTTCAGGATCAACTGCAGGTGCCGAGTCTGGCGGCCGCCCAGGATGCGTTTCTGGCCCAGCAGTCCCAGTCGCTTGCGCAGGCCTGGGCAGCGGTGATCCTGTCCACGGCGACGTACTCGTTGCAGATCGCCTTCTGGGGGCATCTCTTCATCGGCATCGCACGCCTTGCCGGTTTCAGATTGCCGCGCAGCACCTGGCGTCCGCTCGGCTCGAAGACCTTGATGGAGTACTTCAACCGTTTCCACTATTACTTCAAGGAACTGCTGGTCGATTTCTTCTTCGTGCCGACGTTCTTCAAGATGTTTCGTGGTCATCCGCGCTTGCGTCTGTTCTTTGCCACCTTCATGGCGGCCGGGGTGGGCAATGCGATCTGGCACTTCCTGCGCGATATCGACCTCATCGTGACGATGGGACTTGGCGGCGTACTGGCGAGCTTCGAGAGCTACGCCTTCTACTGCCTGGTTCTGGCCACTGGTCTTGGCCTGTCGCAGGTGCGCATGAACATGGGCTTCAAGCCCTCGTTGAGCCTTGCGGGGAGGCTGCGGTCGTTCCTTTTCGTCTGGTCTTTCGTCGTCTGTCTGCATGCTTTCAGCGATGGGTCGCGCAGCCACACGCTTGGCGAGCGACTCGCCTTTGTCGGTAGTCTTTTTGGAGTGAGCTAATGAACAGTGATGGCAAGTTGAAGTTGCGCAAGTTTCTCAAGGAAGCCTTGGAAAAGCATGGTGACCACGGCGAGCTGGATGACAGTGAATCGCTTTTCGTCAGTGGCCGGCTCGACTCGTTTTCCATGATGCAGTTGGTGATGCAGCTGGAAGAAAGCTTTGGGCTCGATTTCTCGACGGTCGACTTCGACGTCAGCCTGATTGATTCGCTGGACGAGATCGAGGCGTTTGTCGATGCCAACGCGAGTAGTTGAGTTCACAGGGAAGGCCGCTGCGCTGAAGATCGACGGCAGCTTTCCGGACCGGTTCACGGGGCTCAAGTGGCACCGCCCGGCGCGCCGGGGCAATGACGGATACGGATTGCATTCTGCATGAGCGGTGCAGCGGGCCGCTCGACCCTGCGCAGCTTCCTGGCGATCGATGAACGCGAGAAGCTTGTCCAGCTGGCGCAGACGGTTCGTGGCCGCGTCCTTCTGTTTGCCGTTGCCGTGTTGGCTGTCTCGACCTACAACTCCTGGTGGGAAGCTGCCTTCGTTGTCGGCGCGGCGATGGCCTTTGCCTACCTGGAGAAGCAGCGCCAGCTGATCCTCTTTGCCGCCACCTACCTGATGGCATTTTCCGCCTTGTGGCTGTCGGAAACGGCTATCGAGGAAAGCATCGCCGTCGTCGCTGCGCAGGAACGGGCCGCTCAGTTCTCGCCGTTGCTGCTCGCACATCTTGCGCTCATCACGTTCATGATCTTCTCGTGGTTGGCGTTGATGGTCGTCCGCAGCCACAAGGGCTTCATCCTCGCCCGCCGGCCGGTGATCGCGCTGCTGACCGTCGAGTTCGCTCTCTGCGGGCTGACGTCCCTGGACCTGGTGCACGGCCTGCCGCGTCTGGCGCTGTGGTCTTTCCTGAGCGTCTATACCCCCTATATCTGGTTCCTGGCCTATGCCATCGTCGACCAGCGCGCGCGCGATCGCAGCCCCGACGCTTTTCAACTCGGGACTTTCCATCCCTTCTGGGGCGGGCCGTCTTCGATTCCGTTTGGCAAGGGAGCTGGCTTCCTGCGCAAGACTCTGTCGAAAACTCCGGCAGATCTGGCGATCACGCAGATCAAGGGCGTCAAGTTGCTGCTCTGGTCCAACGTCCTCCTGGCCATGAAGGTGGCGCTGACGTGGATTTGTGAGCAGAAACTGAGTATCCCCAGTGTCGAACTGGCTTTGGGCGCCTACCTCGATGGTCAGGCCTTCCCGGTTCTGATTGGCTGGTCGGCGGTGTTCTGGTCTACGGCAAAGTTCTGTTTGCGGACCGCGTATTGGGGACATCTCTTTATCGGTGGCGCACGGCTTGCCGGCTTCCGCTTGCCACGCGCCACATGGCGTCCACTCGAAGCACGGACACTGATCGAGTACTTCAATCGCTTCTCCTACTACTTCAAGGAGTTGCTGGTCGACTTCTTCTTCGTGCCGACCTTCTTCAGGGTGTTTCGCAGGCACCCGCGGCTACGCATGTTCTTCGCGACCTTCATGGCCGCCGGCGTCGGCAATGTCATTTTTCACTTTGTCCGCGAAGTCGACCTGGTCGCGGCGATGGGTGTGTCGGCGGCGATCGAGTCGTTCACCAGCTACGCGTTCTACTGCCTCGTCCTGGCGACAGGCATCGGAATCTCTCAGGTGCGTGCGAACGCGGGCTACCGCCCCTCGTCCACGCTCGCGGGAAGGCTGTGGTCGTTTGTCTCGGTCTGGGGTTTTGTCGTTTGCCTGCACGTCTTCAGCGACGAATCGCGCCGCCACACGCTGCTCGAACGCGCGTCATTCCTGGCCAGTCTTTTTGGCGTCGGTTGATCTCGGCGTCCGGCAAGTGAGCGCGGCCGTAGTCGCCGCGCAATCGAATCAGAGCAGCGACCGGCAGGCGGCGAGGGTGACGGGCTCGGCGCGGGGGGCTGCGCCTTTCTTAGCCGGTTGACGGGCCTCGGCGCTGAACCACCAGTCCAGTTCATCGCCACAGCCGTCGCCGGCCGGGATGACGGCCTGCTGCTGGCATTGTCCGCTATCGGCGGGGCAGTGCAAGCGGACGTGGAAGTGAGCGTCGTGTCCGAACCAGGGGCGGAGCTTGCGCAGCCACGCCCTGTCGTTCTCGCTCGCGCACAGGCCACGCTTGATGGCGGCGTTGACGAAAATGCGGTCGACCCGGGGATCCTCGGCTGCTGCCTTGAGCAGGGCCTGCTGATCGTCGCCCCACAGCGTGCTCAAGCCTTCGCCGTCCGCGGTGACCATGCTGGGCGGGTCGGGCTGGTTTGCGGTATCGCGGTTGGCGGCTGCCGCAGAGGGCGCGAGCTGGAACCAGATGTCCACATCCAGCCCGTTCTGATGGCTGCGGTGCGAGGTGGACATCAATCCGCCCCTGGGTTGGCTCAGATCGCCGATCATCACCAGGCCGGGGCCGCGCCTCGCCTGTTCGCGGCCGAGGTCGGCGACCAGGTGCAACAGCTCTGCGTGTCCGTAGAAGCGGTTGCGGTAGCGGCGAATACTGACATATCCGTCGCCTTCGGCGGGGAGGCTTTGGGCGCCTGCTATGCAGCCGTTGGAGACTGCGCCGATGACCCGGGGGGGGCCGTCGCTGGGGAGCTTTACCTGCGCCCAGGGGCTGGCCAGCGCCGAGGCGGTGGCGCCGACAGTGAGCCAGGTGGCGAGCAATAGGGCCGGGGCCTTGGTGGCGAGGAAAAGGTGTCGGTTCATGGCGGAAGGTCCAGGTAGCAGAGGGCTGGCTGCGGGAAAGGCGTGCCTTCGGTCGGCGGCGTTCCTTGCCGGGTGGTGAAACAATCGAGGCGGCGCCGGCAGCCACCGAACGCCTTCTATCGTCGGCACGGCAGGCCACGAGCAATTTCGCCGTATGTTGACGGCTCTACCTCTGTGCCACCAGCAGGAAGACCGGGTACTCGCGTTGTGCCGGGCCTTCGCCCTTGGTCATGCTGAAGGCGGTCGTGAAGCGCGCTTTCCGGAATCCTGCCGAGGCGGCCTTTGCCGCCAGCTCACGACGATCAAAACCGTTGTGGCCGTCGAATCCCTGGCCATGAAAAGAGCCGTCCTCGGCGTCTAGGTCGGCAATACAGAGATAGCCCGACGGCGCCAGCAGGGCGTAGAGGCTGCGCAGCAGGGCGTCGGTGTCGGTGATGTGATGACAGGTCATCAAGGTGTAGATCAGGTCGTAGCGTTCCGCCGGCAGGGCGTCGGTAACCAGGTCAAGCTTTGCGGCACGCATGTTGGTGATGCCGTTGGCGGTGATTTTCTCGTTCAAAACCGCGAGCATTCCTGGCGAGCTGTCGGCCAGGGAAATGCGCCCGAGCTTTGGCTGTAGGGCAAAGCTGAGCAAGCCCGTTCCACAGCCGTATTCCAGCGCCTGCATGTGCAGCGACAGCGGCACCCGTTCCTGAATTTCCCGGGCCACCGCGAGCGCCCGCGCCTGCTTGACGGGATCGGCGTCCCAGGTGGCGGCGTTGACGTCGAAGTGATTGGTTGCGCGTGTGCCTGTCATGTGACTTCCAGCCATTTCGTCCAATAGTAACGCAGCTTCGCCGGTGTTGTGGGTGAGCCGTGCGCTGCGTTCGAGTTCGGCGCAGGCCTGGCCCGGGCGTTGCATGCGGGCCAGTGCTTCGCCGCGCACGCCTGGTCCACGTGGCGTGCCAGCGAGGCGGCGGCTTCGGCCTTTGGCTCATTGCTCAGGGCGGGTGCGGCCCGCGCGCCGGAAGCCCCTTCGACGGCGGCAAACAGTGCTCTCAATGGGCTCTTGGCGGTGAGCAGAAACCTCCTTGCGGGAGGTACAAAAAAAGGACCTAAACAAGGGTGATTTTTCTTGTCCCCATTTTTTGGGAGTGACACAATGGCGGCCAATTTGTGTTTCGCCAGTAAAACTATTAGCCTAGGAACTTTATGGCGTTGTCGTGTTCACGCGCGAGTCATGTCTCGTGGTTGTCGGGGCGCGCCCGTGGGGGCCTTTGCCACGTCTACAGCTCGATAGGCTACCAAGTCATGATCGCAACGCCCGTGCAGGTGCTCGTCCGAGCCACAAGGCAGGTGGCGACCCCAAAGCCAGCATTTACCCCAAGGATCAGGGCCGGCAGTTCCCCTGCCTGTTGAACGGGCCTGCTGCCGGTTTCGACCTCGGCGCAGCGCGCGGGAACGTGTACGCGGCGGTCGAGCGTCCGCAGAAGTAAGGAAGGGGCGCGGTGAGCAAGCCGTCCCCCACAGGTAAAGAAGGGCTGGAACGGCTCGCTCGTCGCCTAGTCAGCGCGAAAGGGTGGAGCAAGCGTAAGAGCAGGAAGAGGGCTGACCTAGCAATCAGCTCGCGGGACAAGCGATTCCCTGGAGTCGCCGTCCAGGCGGGTTTCTACGCCGAGGGGAGTCGGCAAAGGCTAGGGAAGTGCCTGGCGTGTATCTGGTAGTCGCTGCAAAGGGTGCCGAGGTTCGCTCGGCGTGGGGGTTATGACTGGTGGGTGCCCGAAGGGGCAGAGATCATGAGGGGGTAGTCGTATGTTTAGTAGTCTGATGCCGCAGCGTCGAGAGTTTTTTGAGCTTCTCGCTGCGCACTCCGAACGAGTAGTGGCGGGAGCCAACGCGACCTTGCGCCTGATCAACGGCCTGGGCGAGGGTGGCGAGGATATTCCGGCCCTGGTCGCCGAGGTTAACCTCAATGAGAAAGAGGCCGACAAGATCAAGGCCGCCTTGATCGAGCGGCTGCACAAGTCCTTTACCACGCCGATCAACCGTGACCAGATTCACGCACTGACCACGGATCTCGACAAGACGCTGAATGCTCTGCAGGACGTTGCCAACGCCCTGGGCATGTACAGCATCAAGCAATCGACCGTGGAGGCCCGGGAGATGGCGTCCCTCAGTGCCGACGCCTGCATGCGCCTCAACCGTGCCGTCATGGCGCTGTCCGACAAGACGCGCAGCGCGGAAACGCTCAATCTGTGCAAGGAAATCGAGGAGATCGAGAGCAAGGCCGACCGCGTTCAGCGCAAGGCGATCACCGCCCTCTTCCAGGAGGGGGTCAATGTTTGGCAAGCCATGAAGATGCGGGAGTTCTACTCGCTCCAAGAGGGCGTCCTCGATCGCTGTCAGGACGCAGCCAAAATGATCGAAGAGATCCTGATCGAAAACTCCTGAGAGGTAAGCCAAGATGGAAGGTCTGAATATCAGCATCTGGGTGCTGGGGCTGCTGATCGCGGTCGCTTTGGCTTTTGACTTCATGAATGGATTTCACGATGGCGCGAATTCCATTTCGACGATTGTTGCGACGGGTGCGCTGACACCGAAGCAGGCGGTGCTTTTCGCCGCCTTTTTCAACTTTGCCGCCTTATGGGTCTTTCAGCTCAAGGTGGCGGCGACGATCGGCAAGGGCACGGTAGACCCGCAGTTCGTCGATCACTACGTGATTTTCGGCGCCTTGGTGGGAGCACTTGCCTGGAACATCATCACCTGGTACTACGGGATCCCGTCGTCCTCGTCGCACGCCCTGGTCGGTGGGCTGGTTGGCGCAACGGTCGCCAAGTCGGGCTCGGGTGCGCCCATCGTCTGGGAGGGCTTTGGCAAGATACTGGCGTTCATCATCATTTCTCCGCTGGTGGGGATGATCATCGGTGGCCTGCTGATGGTCTTGGTCTCCTGGATTTTTCGAAACCACTCGCCACATCAGGCCGGGAAATGGTTCAAGAGCGCGCAGTTGTTCGCGGCGGGCGCCTATAGCCTGGCTCACGGCGGCAACGATGCGCAGAAGACCATCGGCATCATCTGGTTGCTGATGATCACCGCGGGTGTGGCGACCAAGGACGTGGCGACGCTGCCGATGTGGGTGATTTACTCGTGCTACTTCGCCATTTCCTGGGGGACCTACCTGGGCGGCTGGCGAATCGTCAAGACGATGGGCACCAAGATCACCAAGCTCAACGCCGTGAGCGGTTCGTGTGCGTCGATGGGTGGTGCGATCACTCTCGCAATGGCAACGTTCGGGGGCGTTCCGGTGTCGACGACGCACACCATTACCGGTGCGATCATCGGTGTAGGTTCCGCCACCGACGTCAAGGCAGTGCACTGGGCGATTACCGCCAATCTCCTGGTTGCGTGGATTTTGACGATTCCCGCTTCAGGCCTGATCGCGGCAATCTTCTGGTATATCGGAACCAAGTCGTTCTAGGCGCTGCTCACTGTAGTGGTGGAGAACGCGCCCCGCTGCGACGGGGCGCCGTTCCCGCCTTGCCTGCTGCATTGCTCCAGAAGGGGCGGCTGCGAGCCCCTGTTGACCGCGGTCCGGCTTCGCCTGCCGACCCCCCGGTCATCTCCCGCTTGCGTCTGCTAGGACTGCCGCAGTCATTGCGTCCTGTTGCCAAAACTTGTCATACAAATGTCTATCAAGGGGAACTGACCATGTTACCGAAGCGTTCCGAATTTTTTGCTCTTCTCGCGGCACATAGCGAGCGTGTTCTGGCAAGCACCAATGCCATGTTGCGTTTGATCACCAGCCTGGGCGTCAGCAAGGACGACGTCGCCGCCCTGGTCGAAGAAGTCAACATGAACGAAGCCAGCGCCGACCAGATCAAGCAGGACATGCTCGCCATGCTGCACAAGGCCTTCGTCACTCCGCTCAATCGCGACCAGGTCTATGCCCTGACCCTCGAACTCGACGGTGTCGTAAACGCAGTCCAGGACGTTGCGCAGTCGGTGGCGATCTACCACGTTTCGGAGGCCACGGCCGCCTCGCGCGAACTGGCTTCGATGGCCGTCGACGCCTGTACCCGTCTCAATCGCGCCATCAACTCGCTGAAGGACAAGGAGCGTAGCGAAGAGACCGTCAACCTGTGCGTGGAAATCGAACGTATCGAGGAAAAAGCCGACGCCGTGATGCAGGGGGCCATCAAGACGCTGTTCGAGAATGAGGGCGACGAGGATGCCGCCTTGCTGGCCATTCGCATGCGGCAGTTCTATTCACGGCAGGAAAAGGTTCTCGCCCGCTGCAAGGAGTCGGCCCAGATCATCGAAGGGATACTGATCGCAAACTCCTGAGGGCGGGTTTGGGTGGCGGGGGCGGCAATTGACCGTTGGCAGGTCGTCGCCGCGATCTATTCAAGGCGAGCTCCCCGCTGCTGCCAAACACGCGACATCATTGTTTCCAGCGCAAGCGCGGCCAGTGCTCGTTTGGAGTTGCCTTCTTGACGAGACTTTAAGAAAGCTTGAAGGCAGCGGCCAATCCGGCGCCTCGTCGCAATGACGACGCGCCTTGCGGCTCAACGATCATCAGCAAGCCAGGGCGTGGCCTTTCTTCACTTCGTTCCCGCCTGCGGACAGCCGGAGTCACTCATCATGGCGGCGGCGATTTCCTCGGGGCTGAGATCGCGCTGGTGGGTGGCGACCGACCAGTGGTGGCCGAAAGGGTCGACCAGGCGTCCGTAGCGGTCTCCCCAGAACATGTCGGCAACCGGCATGGTCACATGTGCGCCGGCAGCGACGGCCTGGGCGACGGTGGCATCGACATCGCTGACGTAGAGGTGGATGCTTACGGGCGAGCCGTTCAGCGACAGCGGGCAGAGCATTCCCTGTTCCCGATACTCGTCGACCAGCATCACGCAGGCGCCGCCAATGCGGAGCATGGCATGCGCCAGCTTGCCGTCGGGACTGGCCAGGCGGGCTTCTTCGCTGGCGTCGAAGGCCTGCTTGTAGAAGTCGATTGCCTCGACCGCGTCGCGGCAGGTCAGGTGGGGGGTGATTGCCGTCATGCCTGGCGGAATGGCTTGGCTCATGGTGGTCTCCTGGCTGTCTCTGTTTGAAATTCAGGCGGGCGTGTCCAGTGCCTTGAAGCGTTCGACGCTACCCGACGACGGGAAATTCCCAAGATAGCACAGCCACCCTCGGTCGCTTTCGGCCGGCCCTTGCCGCGCGGGTTGGTGGGGCGCTGGCTTCACGATCCGCGGTTCTTCATCAGGAGCCGCTCCAGCGCCACCTGGGCCTGGCTGTGCGTGCACGATGGTGGTGCAACGCCGCGCTGAGAAGCCCCAGTTTCGGGCGCCCGAGAGGGGTCTTGCCGACCCCGTTCCCTTGCTTTCAGGCGCTGCGCAAGGCTGCCGGCATGCCGGAACCCTGCTTGGGCAGCAGTGCCGGTCGGACTTGCGCGAGCCAGCTCTCGACACGTTGTCCGGTCAATCCCGGTTGGTTGATCTGGTCAAGTGCCAGCCCGAGAAAATGCCGGCCATCGACGGCGCGCGATGCGGTGAAATCGTAGCCACTGGTCGGCCAGCGCCCGACGATGCGCGCTCCGCCTGTCAGGAGCGTGTCCTGGATAACGGCGATCGCATCGACGAAGGCACCCGGATATTGCTTCTGGTCGCCGACACCGTAGATGGCAGCCACCTTGCCGGACAGGTCGACGCCGGCCAGCTGCGGCAGAAACGCCTGCCAGCTTGGCGGACACGCGGCAAGCGAGCGGCCTGGCAGCTGGCCGCCGCCGTGCGTCGGGCTGCCAAGAATCAGCGCGTCGTAGGAGAGAAAATCGGCCAGGGTTGCACGACCGATATCGATGGGTGGGCTGGCAGCGTCGCCCAGGCTCTTGGCGATGTACCTGGCAACCATCTGCGTGCGCCCGCTCTCGGTGCCAAAAAAAATGCCGATCCTGGTCATCGTCGTCACTCCGCCAAGGCCGGGTTGTGCGGTGGGGTCCTCGCCAGGCCGCCATGGCTGATGAAGTCAGCGGCGTCGAGCAGATCGGTTATCGGATAGTGAATGTTCGCCATGATGATCCCCTGGTAAATAAGACTTACCAAGCAAGGAGCATGCCGTGTTCCAGCGTATCCGATTCTGTGGGTTGCCGGTTGTCGAAATCGGCCGTCAGTCGACGCTTCCCGGTCACGGGTTGCCTTGGCCTCCTGGTCGGTATCGGCCAACATCAGGTCGCGCCAGGACTCGCGCGTGTACCACTCGACGTAGTACGCGAGCATGCAAAGGAAGATGTGCGTACGCACCCGATCCGCGAGACGGTGATGAATCGGGCGGAACTTCAGGCTAAAACGGCCCGTTTCGAAAGGTTTTCGCTGACTGTCCAGCGGCAGCGCCGCCCAGCGCTCCGGCCCGGGCTGGTCCAACGAACGGATCGGATCGTGGCTGCGCACGATCCATCCCCATCCGTTAGCCCACAGTTTGACGCGTTGGCAAGACGGCACCATGGTGGTTCCACTCTGGCTGGAGCCTGCCATGCCTACGACCCTGGCCCGGAAGAACGTTCCCGACGAGGCGTACGATCGTAACCGGTAAGCCTGCGGCGTGGCATGGCCACGTCCGGTTGCGTGGCTGCATTCTACCTTGGCTGGTTATGCGCGATTCTTGTGATGCTGGCCGACGCCAAACCCCCGAACCTACTGAGCTTTGGCCGGCCCGATCAGGGGCGTGCGCACCGGCTTGGCGACTCCGACGAAGACCACTATGGTGTGGGCGGGGAACTGGGTGGACTGCGCTTCGGGCGGGACTTTGCTGAATCCTGCTTTCGTGTCGTTCCAGCCGTTGCCAACCCAGGCATTGCCGGCGGGATCGAGAGCGATTGGCGCAACAATCTGCAGACCGCCGATGTAGCCCTCGGATGGGGTAATCGGATCGCCGGTCTTCAGCCCTGGTGGGCAGGTCTCGGTGCGCACGCCGCACAGCTGGGTCACCGAATGGCTGGTGGAGCTCGCCACCCAGACGTGGTCATTGCCGTCGATGGCAATCCCCCATGGGCCGGTGATGGCGCCGCCGGCGTTGAAGGGGCCGTGCACCGTGCCGTCCGGGCGGATCATCGACACATCGCCGCCGGGGTTTTCGCTGAGGATGTTCCATAGATTGACCCACATGTTGGCTGCCATTGCGTCAGCCGACATCGACCCTTCCAACGCCTCAGCCTTGCTTTCGAGCTTCTGCTTGATCAGAGCTATTTTCTCCATCGTGCCCGGATGCCCAAGGAGGTTGCCGACCCAGGCGTTGCCGCGGCTGTCGATTGCAACAGCATGCGGGCTGAAGCCGACCTCGATCTCCTCGGCCCTTCCGGGGTCGCTGGCCGGAAAGCGGGTCACGGTGTTGGAGCCGCTGTTGGTGATCCAGATCCGGTCCTGCTGGTCGATGGCGATACCGAAGGGCCCCTTGACGCGAAGCGTGCCATCGACCGGCTTGCCGTCCACGGTTCGGCCGAGAATGCGGCCCTTCGAGACGTCGCCCCCTGGCAGATGTACGACCTGGCTATTCTCGTTGTCGACGGTCCAGACATCGCCATTCGGGGCGACGAGGACGCCCTGCATCTGCCCGAGTCTGCCGTCGAAATCGTAGCCGGTCTCGGGCGACAGCGGCTTGCCGGTCTTGCGGTCCAACACGGAAATCGTGCGGCCGATCAGGTTGGTGACCCAGACCTTGTCATCGGCTGAAAAGGCGATGCCCCAGCCGGGGCTGTCGATCCCGCCGCCGCGATAGCCGGTGATCATTGGCGACAGCGGCGTGCCGTCGGGCGCGAACTTTCCGTTGCCGCCGCCAAACTGCTGGTAAATCGTCGTCTGCGAGCCGACCAGCCAGTTGTTGTTGGACCAGAAATTGCCCTCGCTGTCGATGGCCGCGCCGCCCACCCCGTAGAAGCCACCCCCGGAATAGACCAGCGACAGGGTCCAGGCACTGGGCGCGAAGTAGAGATACGGGATGAATGCAACTTCGCGGTAGCGCTTTCCGGCGGGGACTGGATAGAACTCGTTCAGCAGTCCGAAGATCTTGTCTGCGTTGTGCCACGGGTGGCGGGCAATGTTCTGCGCTGCGGATAGCGTGTCGGTCGGCGCAACCGCGCCCGGCGGGGTGGCCGCTTCGAAGAGCTTGTTACAGGCACCGGCTTTCGCCACGATGCAGGCCGACAAGATATTTGCCAGCGTATTGAACTTGGCCAATGTGCTGGTTTGCGGCCCGTTCAGGGGATTCACGATTACTGGTCCCCAGCCGCCGGTATCGAGATCAACCAGGTTCGGCACGTTACCGGCAGCGATGCGCAGCCCAAGCGCGTTGCCGCTTAGCGAGCTACCGTTCAGAAATTGTGCTCCGGTCCATGCGGACGCTACCGTAGTGAGTTCGTTGATCGTTACGTGCGGCAGGGGTTTGGTCCCCAATGTGGCCATCATCGTGATCGCGGGGTTGATTTTGGTGCTGGCTGCCGCCTTCGCAATGCCGCCCTCGGAAGTAAGGTAGAGCACACTGGCGATATCATTCTTGCCCGTGGTCGATAACTGGAAGCTGCCGTCGTCGGCCGTCCTGGTCTGCGCAAGCTTTCGGGGACCACCTCCTGTGGTCACCCAAAGGGTGACGTCGGCCTTGGCGATAGGGCTACCACCCCCTTTGACCTGGCCTTCAATGCGATCTGCGGCGGAGGCCGATGCGGGCCATGAAAGTGACGAGGAAAACAGGACGGCAAAAATCAGAGATTGACCCTTGACAAGATTCATAGCAATTTCGATCCCTGTGGTTATTTATAACGAATAGCGCTTATCTGCCGCCGCGATGGCGGTGGTTGGACGAAGCCGCTACGCGGAGGAAGCCGCGCTGCTGTCGTCGTGCTGAAGGCTTCCGGATCGCGGAAGAAAGCGGTCACGCCGATCAGTAGGTCACGAAACAAGGCGTCCACTTCGCACGGGGTCCGCTGCAGAAATTTGACGTAGTCGTCCAGCGCCTCGATCTTCGGCGCCGGGTTGGCGACCAGCGCCGGGAGTCTGCCAACGGCGTGTGCCGAATAGGCGATGAGTTGCGCGGGAATCTCGGCGGGCGGCAGCGCCCAATCGACCAGGCCGACGCCGACATCGGGGACCGCCGTCTCCGCGACGCTCGCGGTTGCGTCAGGGCTGCTGTGCCGGGAATTCCCCGTTGCAGGGGGGGCCTTCGTGGTCATTTTTCTGACTGCCATGCGCCTCCCCGACCGTTGCTTGCGAAGTCTGAAAAGAATAACAGGCTTCCCGATGGAGAAGTCTACATGGCCAGCAAGGCTGTCCGGTGCCTTGTCGTTGCCCGACAGGCTCTACTCTTGTGACGAGCCCTTACCAGTTGCTCTCCCGCTCCGGCGTCGAGGTGATGTTGTGGATCGAGAGGTCGGCGCCGTTGTATTCCTGCTCCGGATCGAGGCGCAGGCCGACGGTGGCTTTCAGCACGCCATAGACGATGTAGCTGCCGACGAGGGCGATGACGATGGCCAGCACGGTCATGATCAGCTGCGGCATGAAGGCAATTCCGCCGACGCCACCGAGCGCCCTGCTGCCGAAAATGCCGGCGGCGATACCGCCCCAGGCACCGCACAGGCCGTGCAGTGGCCAGACGCCGAGGACATCGTCGATCTTCCAGCGGTTCTGGGTGAGCGTGAACATCATCACGAACAGTCCGCCGGCGACGCCGCCGACGACCAGTGCGCCCATCGGGTGCATGATGTCCGACCCCGCACAGACCGCGACCAGACCGGCGAGCGGGCCGTTATGCACGAAGCCGGGGTCGTTCTTGCCCGCCACCAGGGCGACCAGCGTGCCGCCGACCATGGCCATCAGCGAGTTCATCGCCACCAGCCCGGAGATGTTTTCTATGGTCTGCGCGCTCATCACGTTGAAGCCGAACCAGCCGACGGTCAGGATCCATGCGCCGAGGGCGAGGAAAGGGATCGACGACGGCGGGTGCGCCGAAATTCCGCCCTGCTTGGTGTAGCGCCCGTGGCGCGCGCCGAGCAGCAGTACGGCCGGCAGGGCGATCCAGCCGCCCATGGCGTGTACCACCACCGATCCGGCGAAGTCGTGGAACTCGGCGCCATAGCTTGCCTTCAGCCACGCCTGCACGCCGAAGGCCTGATTCCAGGCGATGCCCTCGTAGAAGGGGTAGATGAAGGCGACGATCATGAACGTCGCTGCCAGTTGCGGATTGAACTTGGCGCGCTCGGCGATGCCGCCCGAAACAATGGCCGGGATGGCCGCCGCAAAGGTCAGCAGGAAGAAGAACTTGGTCAACTCATAGCCGTTCTTCTGAATCAGGGTTTCTGCGCCGTGGAAGAAGTCGATGCCGTAGGCAACGCTGTAGCCGATGAAGAAATAGGCGATCGTCGATACTGAAAAGTCGGCAAGGATTTTCACCAGCGCGTTGACCTGGCTCTTCTTGCGCACCGTGCCCAGTTCGAGAAAGGCAAAACCGGAGTGCATTGCCAGGACCATGATGCCGCCGAGCAGAATGAAGAGAACGTCGCTACCAGACTTGAGGGCTTCCATGGTTTCTCCTGAAAATCGTGTCGAAGCCATCAAGCAAGATGCGTGCCGATGCCAAACGGTGCGTGTAATCAAGGAAGCACGCGCCACAAAGACAAAAAGCGCACCAGTCTTGTGCGCTTTTTGCTTGCCGTCGCCCCTTTATGGGGCTTGATGCACCAGTCCGTGCCGTGCCGAACCTATTCTGGTGCGGCACCCGGCGGCAGAAGAACCCACATCTTTCCTTGCTGCTTCATGCGCCCGGCCTCGCTGCCGGCCTGGTCGCCGAATCCCCAGAAGAAGTCGGCGCGCACGACGCCGCGGATGGCGCTGCCGGTATCCTGCGCGAGCATCAGGCGGCGCAGGGGGGTGGTCGTTGCCGGTCGGGTGGTGGACAGGAAAACGGGCGCGCCGAGGGGGACGTGGCGGGGGTCGACGGCGATGCTGCGCTCGGGCGTCAGGGGCACGGCCAGTGCGCCGTTCGGACCCTCGCCGTCGCCGCTCCTGATCGCCTGCTCACTGAAGAAGACGTAGCGAGGGTTGGCGTTGAGCAGGTCGGCGAGGCGCGTCGGGTTGGCGCGTGCCCATTGCTTGATTCCCTGCATCGAAGCCTGGTCGAGGGTCATTTCGCCGCGTTCGACGAGCAGCTTGCCGATCGACTGGTAGGGGTGGCCGTTCTGGTCGGCGAAGGCCAGTCGCGTCATGCTGCCGTCGGGCAGGCGGACGCGCCCGGAGCCCTGTATCTGCAGGAAGAACAGTTCCACCGGGTCGTCGACCCAGAGCAGGACCCGGCCGCCGTTACTCTGCTCGCCGCGGGTAATTTCCGCCCGCGAGTAGTAGGGGACGACCTTGTTGCCCTGCAGGCGGCCGCGCAGTCGCAGGTTCTTGAGCTCGGGCTGGACGGCGCCGAGGTCGATGCTCAGCAGATCGGGCGGAACGCCGAGAACGGCTTCGACGTAGGGCTTGCCGCGGGTTCGCGAACCGCGCAACAGGGGTTCGTAGTAGCCGGTCACCAGGCCGTCGCTGCTGCCGTCCGGGTTGGTCAGCAGCCACGGCTGGAAGCGGGCCTCGAAGAGCTTGCGGATGGCCGCCGCCGATGGCGCGCTCAGCGCTTGCGCCTGCTCGCAGGCAGGACGCCACAGAGGCCATTGCGGGCGCTTGGCAAGCGCCCGGCAGGATTGCAGAAACGCCGGCAGGGCGGCGCGCAGATCGTCGTCGTTCCACGCCGGCAGGTCGCTCCAGCGTGCCGGCTGCAGCGGCTTGTAGGCGGGAGTGGCCGGCTTGCCCGGTTCGCCCGTCGCGCCGGGTTCGCACCCCGGGCAAGCCGGGCAGGCGGGGCAGTCGCCTTGCGGTGCCTCGCTGCGCGTGCCACAGGCGGTGAGCAGCAAGACCAGCAGGGCGGCGGCAAGAGCGCGGAGTGGACCTGTTGTCCGTGGTTGGCTTTTGAGCATCGTTTGGCTAGAGTATCGGGTTCGTCAAACCGCGGAGTATACCGTTCGATGACCGACCTCTTCCGGCAACTTGCCAGCTTTCTGCTGCGCGCCGAGACTCTCCTCGAGCGCATCGAACCCCTGCTGCCTCCCGCATCGGCGCTGCCCGACTGGCGGGCGGCGAAAGCCTTTCGCTGGCGCAAGAGCCACGGTGTCGGTTATTTGCAGCCGATCACCCGCCTGCCCGCCATTCGGCTCGACGACCTGCACGACATCGACGAGCAGAAGGCGCGGATCGACGCCAATACGCGTCACTTCGTCGCCGGTAAGCCGGCCAACAACGTGCTGCTCACCGGCGCGCGCGGTTCGGGAAAATCGTCGCTGATCAAGGCGCTGCTGAACGCCTATGGGGCCGACGGTTTGCGGGTCATCGAGGTGGAAAAGGGGGAGCTCACCGATCTGCCGGATATCGTCGAGCTTGTCGACGGGCGTCCGGAACGCTTCATCGTCTTCTGCGACGACCTCTCCTTCGATTCCGGCGACGCGCGCTACAAGGCGCTGAAGGTCGTCCTCGACGGCTCGATCGCCGCCGCGCCGGAAAACGTGCTGATCTATGCCACTTCGAACCGCCGTCACCTGATGCCCGAGTATTTCGCCGAGAATCTGGAGAGCAAGCGCGTCGGCGAGGAAATCCATCCCGGCGAGGCGATCGAGGAGAAGGTTTCGCTTTCCGAACGCTTCGGGCTGTGGATCTCGTTCTACCCGTTCGACCAGGACGCCTACCTGAACATCGTCGCCCACTGGCTGAAGTCCTTTGGCTGTGCGCCGGACGAGATTCCCGGCGCCGAGCGCGACGCGCTCAACTGGGCGCTCGAGCGCGGTTCGCGCAGCGGCCGCGTCGCCTGGCAGTTTGCCCGTGACTGGGCGGGTCGGCAGCGCGTGGCGCCCGCTCGCCCGCAGCGCTCGCGCACCAAAACGGTGCCCGGATCATCGGTGGTGGCGCGCAAGCGCCCGCGCGGCGCATGATCGTCGGCGTGCCGCGCGGCGCCGTGCAATGGGCTCGCCGATGACGGAGATCACCGAAGTCGTCGCCGCCGTCCTGCTGCGCGGCGATGCGGCCGCACCCGAGTTCCTGCTTGCGCAACGCCCGCCCGGAAAGGTCTACGCCGGTTACTGGGAGTTTCCCGGCGGCAAGGTCGATCCGGGCGAGACGCTCCATCAGGCGCTGGTCCGCGAACTGCAGGAAGAGCTGGGGATCACGGTGAACGACGTCTGGCCGTGGGTCTGCTGCGAGTTTACCTATCCGCACGCCACCGTCCGCCTGCGCTTCTATCGCATTCACGCGTGGCAGGGCGCGATCGCAGCGATCGAGCACAGCGCTTTCGCCTGGCTGAAAGCGGGCGCGGCGGCCTGTGTCGAGCCGATTCTGCCGGCCAATGGCCCGATCCTGCAGGCGCTCGCGCTGCCGCCCGTGTATGCGCTCAGCAACGCCGAGGAGAACGGCGTCGAAGCCGAACTGCTGCGCATCGAGCGCGCGCTGGCCGGGGGGCTGCGCCTGCTGCAGCTGCGCGACAAGACGCTGGCACCGGCGCGGCGTGCGGAATTCGCGCGCGCCGTGATGGCCCTTGCACGTCGCTACGAGCGTTACGAGCGTTACGAAGAGGGCTGCGCGCCAAGGGTCTGCGTGCTGATCAACGACGATCAGGAACTGGCCCGTTCGGTCGGCGCCCGCGGCTTGCACCTGTCGTCGCAGCAGCTCTGGCAGCTCGACTGCCGGCCGGATTTCGCGCGTGTTGCCGCTTCATGCCACAGCGCCGCCGACCTCGCGCGGGCGGCACAACTGGGGTTGGACTTTGTCGTTCTCGGTCCGCTGCTGCCGACCCTCAGCCATCCCGGTGCCGCCGGTCTCGGTTGGGCGGAGTTCTCGCGCCTCGTCGAACGTTCGCCGCTTCCGGTCTACGCGCTTGGCGGGCTGCAGCCGGAGATGCTCGAAACCGCCTGCCGCGCCGGGGCGCACGGCGTCGCGCTGATGCGGGGCTGGCGCTGAGCGAGCGTTGGCCGAAGTGGCGAGCACCCGGCCCGCAGGCAGTGCCGATCAGCGCGCGTCGACTACTTGCTGGCCGGGCAATCGTGCAGAGCAATCAGTGCGCGCCCGGAGAGCAGTCCGACCGAAAGCTGCGCCCCTGATGCCAGCGTGATGGCACCGGTCAGCGGCGCGGAGAGCGGGCAGTGAGCCGTTTCGACCAGGCGCCCGTCCTGCAGTGCGATGATGCGCAGCTGGCGGCGCGTCGAGCCGGGGACCACGAGCAGCGTTCGACCGTCGATGGTGACCGGCGCCGACAGGCCCAGCTCGGGTGATCCGTAGACGTGATTCGACACGCCGGCCAGCGCGGCAATCTCGACCAGCTGCTGTCCGTGGCGTCGGTAGATGCGCAGCGTGCCGCTGCGGTGCGGTGTGCTCACCGCGGCGATCTCGGCTTGCCCGTCGCCATCGAGGTCGGCAACGCCAACCGGGTTCAGCCAGCGCATCGGCGTGCCGATCGGCGGCGACTGCGCGCTGATTGCGAGGCGCCCATCGCGCAAGCCGATCAGCGCCAGGCGCGATCCGCTGTCGCGTTGGCTGACGATGGTCAGCAGTTCCGGGGGCTCGCCGGTCGCCAGAGTGACCAGGCGCGGCGCCAGGTCCTCGAAGACTTCATCGTCGGGAAGGGCGAGCGAATGGCGTTGACCGGCGTCGGTGCTCACCACCAAGCGGGCGTATTCGTGGGGTCGGCCAAGCGCGAAATGGCCATAGCGCTCGGCCGGCGCTGCATAGTGCGCGCCGGTCATCGTTTCGCCATCGGCCGCCGCCGCGGCGCTCAGCGCGAGGAGGGCGAAAGCGAGCGGTCTGCGCAGCGATCGGCGCGCAGCGGCCCGCTTGCCGGCCGCTGCCGCCACGCCGCCAGCAGGCATCACTCCAGGCTGAGAAGCTGCACGCTGCGCGCCGCAACCGGGCTCGTCTTTTCGCGTCGGAAGCTGGCAAATGGTTCTTGCGCGCTGCTGTCGCAGAGCTGTTTCCAGACGCCAGACGGGAGCAGGAAGGGAACCCGAATCTCGTCGCGGTTGATCAGGCAGAGCAGTGTCGCGTTGCTCGGCGCAGACGTGCCGTTGCCTGGCTGGGGAGCGAGTTGCAGCGCGAAGGCGCCGAGCTTGTTCGACTGCCAGTCGGCGACGCCCATCGGTCGGCCTGCAGGATGCCACCAGAGCGCGTCGGGCTGCGCGTGGTCGCCCGCTTCGCCGCTGAGCCAGTTCACTTGCCGCAGTTGCGGGAAACGCTTGCGTAAGGCAACCAGGCCGGCGACGAAGTCGATCAGCTCGCCGTCGGCATGCTGCCAGTCGAGCCAGGTCATTTCGTTGTCCTGGCAGTAGGCGTTGTTGTTGCCGCCTTGCGTGCGGCCGAGCTCGTCGCCGCCCTGCAGCATGGGCACGCCCTGCGCGATGAGCAGCGTGGCCAGCAGCGCGCGCTGCAGGCGACGGCGCTTTTCGAGCACTGCCGGGTCGTCGCTCTCGCCTTCTTCGCCGCAGTTCCACGACAGATTGTGGCCGTGTCCGTCGCGATTCTGCTCGCCGTTGAGTTCGTTGTGCTTGTTCTGGTAACTGACCAGGTCGCGCAGGGTGAAGCCGTCGTGTGCGGTGAGGAAGTTGACGCTGGCCTGCGGCGCGCGGCCGGCGCCCTTGAACAGTTCGCTCGATCCGGACAGCCGCTGCGCCAGTGCGCCGACGCCGACTTCGCCGGTCAGCCAGAAGGCACGCACGTCGTCGCGGAAGCGGTCGTTCCATTCGCTCCAGCCGGGCAGGAAGCGGCCCAGGCGGTAGCCGTCGGGGCCCATGTCCCAGGGCTCGGCGATCAGCTTGACATTCTGCAGCAGCGGGTCCTGGCGGACGGCGGCGAGAAAGGCGCTGTCGCGAGCCAGCGCGGCGGCGAGGTCGAAGCGGAAGCCGTCGACGTGCATCACGCCGACCCAGTAGCGCAGCGCGTCCATCACCAGTTGCAGGACGCGTGGCTCAGTGAGGTTGAAGGTATTGCCGCAGCCGCTGTAGTTTTCGTAGGCGGCGGGATTGCCCGGCCGCAGCAGATAGTAGCTCTGGTTGTCGATTCCGCGAAACGACAGCGTCGGACCGAACTCGTCGGTTTCGGCGGTGTGGTTGAAGACCACGTCGAGGATGACTTCGAGACCGGCGGCGTGCAGCGTGCGGACCATGGTCTTGAACTCGGCGATCACCGATTGCCCGTCGATGGTGGCGGCGTAACGCGGTTCCGGGGCGAAAAAGCCGAGCGAGTTGTAGCCCCAGTAATTGACCCGTCCTTCGCCGAGCAGACGTTGTTCGTCGAGGAAGTGGTGCACCGGCAGCAGGCTGACGGCGGTGACGCCAAGGCGCTGGAAATGGGCGATCATCGCCGCTGTGGCGAGCCCGGCGTAGGTGCCGCGCAGTGCCTGCGGCACGTCCGGGTGCAGCTGGCTGATGCCCTTGACGTGCACTTCGTGCAGCACGGTGTCGGCCCATGGCGTCGCCGGTGGGGTGTCGCCTTGCCAGTCGAAGCGCTCATCCACCACGCAGCACTCGAGACCGTGTGCCGGTTCTGCCGCCGTCGGATACGAAAAGTCACCGACGACCTGGCGCGCGTAGGGGTCGAGCAGCAGGCGTCCGGCGGCGAAGCGCTGGCCGTTCTCGGGCGCCTGCGGGCCGTGCACCCGGTAGGCGTAGCGCTGGCCCGGCTCCGCCCCGGCGAGGTAGCCGTGCCAGACCTGGTCGCTGCAGCGGGACAGGGGCAGGACGCGCATCCGCTTGCCTTCGAAGAGGCACAGCTCGACGCCTTCCGCATGCGCCGAAAACAGCGCGAAGTTCACTCCCTGGCCGTCCCAGGTCGCGCCGAGCGGTGACGGCCGTCCGGCGGCGAGCTTGTCCGCGTTCTCGCTCACGGTACCCATTCGAGGAACAGCGCGGCGAGTGGTGGCAAGGTGAGGTTCAGCGAGTATTCACGGCCGTGCGCGGGGACTCGTTCGGCGACCAGTCCGTCCGGGCCGTTGCCGACGTTGCTGCCGCCGTAGTGCTGCGAGTCGGTGTTGATGCGCTCGTAGTACCTGCCGGCATTCGGTACGCCGACGCGGTAGCCCTGGCGAACGACCGGGGTAAAGTTGCCGACGTAGAGCATGGCGCGTGAGCGATCACGCGTCCAGCGCACGAAAGCGACGACCGAACTGTCGGCATCGTCGGCAGCGATCCATTCGAAACCGGCCGGTTCGAAATCGACCTCATGCAAGGCCGGGCGGCTGCGGTAGAGGCTGTTGAGGTCGCGAATCAGATTGCGGACGCCGGCGTGATTCGGGAAGTCGAGCAAGGCCCAGTCGAGCGAGACGGCTTCGTTCCACTCGCTCCACTGGCCAAACTCGCCGCCCATGAACAGCAGCTTCTTGCCCGGGTGTGCCCACATGAAGCTATACAGCGAACGCAGGTTGGCGAATTTCTGCCAGGTGTCGCCGGGCATCTTGTTGATCAGCGAGCCCTTGCCGTGTACCACTTCGTCGTGCGAGAGCGGCAGGACGTAGTTCTCGGTGAAGGCGTACATCATCCCGAAGCTGAGCTTGTTGTGATGGTAGCGGCGATAGATCGGATCCTGCGACATGTAGGAGAGCACATCGTGCATCCAGCCCATGTTCCACTTGTAGTGGAAACCGAGACCGCCCATCGACGGCGGCCGGCTGACCATCGGCCAGGCGGTGGACTCCTCGGCGTAGGTGTCGGCCGCCGGGTGCTCCTGACCGAGGACCTCGTTCATGCGGCGCAGGAAGGCGACTGCCTCGAGGTTCTCGCGCCCGCCATGCACGTTCGGTACCCACTGCCCTTCGGAGCGGCTGTAGTCGCGGTAGAGCATCGAGGCCACCGCATCGACGCGCAGGCCGTCGACGCCGTAACGCTCGATCCAGAACAATGCGTTGCCGATCAGGTAGTTGCTCACTTCACGACGGCCGAAGTTGTAGATCAGCGTGCCCCAGTCCTGATGCATGCCTTCACGGGGGTCGGCGTGTTCGTAGAGCGCGTCGCCGTCAAAGCGACTCAGACCGTGTTCGTCGGTCGGGAAATGCGCCGGTACCCAGTCGACGATCACCCGCAGGCCGGCGCTGTGGCAGGCGCTGACGAACTGGCGGAAGCCGGCCGGGCTGCCGTGACGGGCAGTCGGTGCGTAGAGCCCGAGCGGCTGATAGCCCCAGGAACCGTCGAAGGGATGCTCGGAAACCGGCAGCAGTTCGAGGTGCGTGAAGCCGAGGTCGACGACGTAGGGAATCAGCGTTTCGGTCAAGAGTTGCCAGTCGGGAAAGCCGCCATCGTCGGCGCGCCGCCACGAAGCCGGGTGCACTTCGTAGATTGACACGGGTGCGCCGAGCTGATTGCCGGCCGGAACGGGCGCGGCTTCGACCGGTGGCGGCAGGGCACAGACCACCGAGGCGGTCGATGGCCGCATCTCGGCTTCGAAGCCGTAGGGGTCGGACTTGAGGGGCAGCAGATGGCCGTGGCGCGAGCGGATTTCGTATTTGTAGCGGGCGCCGGCGGTCACGCCGGGCAGGAAGATCTCCCAGGCACCGCATTCGCGGCGCAGGCGCATCGGGTGGCGGCGGCCATCCCAGCCATTGAAATCGCCGACGACGCTGACCCGCTGGGCGTCAGGCGCCCAGACCGCGAAAGCCGTTCCGGCGACACCGTCAATTTCGCAGAGGTGCGCGCCGAGGCGCTCGAAGGGGCGCAGGTGCGAACCTTCGGCGAGCAGCCAGACGTCCATCTCGCCGAGCACGGCCCAGAAACGATACGGATCATCGGTTTCCTGGACGCCGTTTTCCCAGGTGATGCGCAGGCGGTAGGGGAAACTGCTGCGACGGCGCGGGATGACGCCTTCAAAAAATCCCTCGACGCCCTCGACGTCACGCTCCTTGAGCTCGGCAACCTGTTTGCCGGTCTTGGCGTCGACCACCGCCACTGCACGCGCGCCCGGCTGCATGCTGCGCACCCACAGCCGCTGGTCGGCATCGGTGTGCATCCCCAGGACTGCGTAGGGGTTGCCGTGTTCGGCCCGACAAAGGGAAATGATCTCTGCGTTGTCAATCATTGGGCAGTTCCTCGATTGGTGAGCGTTTGCAGCTTCCAGGTATCGTCGGCGTAGTCGCGGATCGTCCGGTCAGCCGAGAAGGTGCCCATTCCGGCGACGTTGAGGATCGCCTTGCGCTGCCATTCGGCGGGCGTCAGGTAGAGCGCGTCGACGCGCGCCTGAGTGGCGACGTAGTCGGCGTAGTCGGCGAGCAGCAGGTAGTGGTCGCCGTAATGGACCAGGCAGTTGAAGACGTCGTGATAGCGCGAGCGTTCGCCGGGCGAGAAGAAGCCGCCGTCGATCTTGTCGAGCGCCTCCTTCAGTACGGGGTCGTTCTGGTACAGCTCGCTGGGCTGATAGCCGGTCTGCCTGAGCGCGGCGACCTGCGCCGTATTGTTGCCGAAGATGAAGATGTTATCGGCGCCGACCTGGTCACGAATCTCGATGTTGGCGCCGTCTTCGGTGCCAATGGTCAGCGCGCCGTTGAGCGAGAGCTTCATGTTGCCGGTGCCGGAGGCTTCCGTTCCGGCGGTTGAAATCTGTTCCGAAAGGTTGGCCGCCGGCATGATCAATTCGGCGACGGAAACCCCGTAGTTGGGAATGAACGCGACCTGCAGCAGGTCGCGGGTGCGTGGGTCGTTGTTGACCACCGCAGCGACATCGTTGATCAGCCGGATGACCTGCTTGGCCATGTGATACGAGGAGGCGGCCTTGCCGGCGAAAATGATGCTGCGTGGCGCAACGCCGGCCGTCTCGCCGTTGAGCAGCGCGTTGTAGCGGGTGATGACGTGCAGTACGTTGAGCAACTGCCGCTTGTACTCATGGATGCGTTTGACCTGCACGTCGAAGAGGCTGTCCGGGTTGAGACTGACGCCGACTTCGCGGGCCACGTAGTCGGCCAGGCGCAGCTTGTTGTCTCGCTTGGCGGCGGCAAACGCCTTGCCGAACGCAGCATCGTCGGCGACGCTGCGCAGGCCTTCCAGGCGGTCGAGATCGAGACGCCACTCCTTGCCGATGCGCTCGTCGAGCAGCGCCGACAGGCCGAGATTGGATTGCGCCAGCCAGCGCCGCGGCGTGACGCCGTTGGTCTTGTTGTGGAAGCGTTCCGGGTAAAGGCGGGCAAAGTCGGCAAAAATGGTTTGCACCATGAGGTCCGAATGCAATTGCGAGACGCCGTTGATGCGGTGGCTGCCAACGATGCTCAGGTGCGCCATGCGCACGCGCTTGTCTTTTTCATGGCCGTTGCCATCGTCGATCAGCGACACGCGTCGCATGAGGTCGATGTCGCCAGGGTAGAGGCGAACCACCTCGTCGAGGAACTCGTGATTGATGCGGTAGATGATCAGCATGTGGCGCGGCAGTACGCGCTGCATCAGCGTTACCTTCCAGGTCTCCAGCGCTTCCGGCATCAGCGTGTGGTTGGTATAGGAGAAGATGCGGCGGCACTGCTCCCAGGCTGCATTCCACTTCAGCCCGTGTTCGTCGACCAGCAGGCGCATCAACTCGGCGACACCGATCGCCGGGTGCGTGTCGTTGAGGTGGATGGCGACCTTGTCGGCGAGGTTGTCAAAGCTGCCGTACTCGTCGTCGTGGCGGCTGAGGATGTCCTGCATCGACGCCGAGACGAAGAAGTACTCCTGGCGCAGGCGCAGCTCGCGCCCGGCGGAGGTGCTGTCGTTGGGGTAGAGAACCCAGGAGATGTTCTCGAAGCGGTTCTTGAATTCGGCGGCACGCTGGTAGTCGCCGGTATTGAAGGCGCCGAGGTCGATTTCCGATGGGGCAGCCGCCTTCCACAGGCGCAAGGTGCTCACCCGGTCAGTGCCGTGACCGGGGATGACGTGGTCGAAGGCCTTGGCTTCGACCGAGTCGGCCGGATGCCACTCGGCCCAGTCGCCGCTGTGCTCGGCGCTGCCGCCGAAGTGCACCGTATAGTGCCTGCCCGCGCGCGGGAATTCCCATGGCGAACGATCTTGCACCCAGGCTTCCGGTTTTTCGACCTGCTGGCCGTTGACGATCGACTGCGCGAACATCCCGTATTCGTAACGTACGCCGTAGCCCCAGGAAGGCAGTCCGAGGGTGGCCATCGAATCAAGGAAGCACGCTGCCAGGCGTCCCAGGCCACCGTTGCCCAGTGCGGCGTCGGGTTCGCATTCCATGACCTCGTTCAACGACGGACCCGGCGGCGTGAACACGGTCGCTGCCTGCTCACGAAGATCGAGTGCCGACAGGGCGTTGTTCATTGCCCGTCCGATGAGGAATTCCATCGACAGGTAATAGACCCGCCGTGCCTTGTTGGCGCGGTCGGCGCGTTGTGTCTCGACCCAACGTCTTGCCAGTTGCTCGCGTGCCACCTGCGCCAGCGCATGGTAGTACTCTGCCTTGCCGGCGACATCTCGGTCGGTCGCCACCTGACAGAGCAGCTTGTGGTCGATCTGCGCGCGCAGCGGTTCTCCGTCAGTTTGCGATTCAATGGCTTTGGACATCAGGGAAGTACTCCAGTAGTAGGTTTCATAGGCCATCCTCGCTCTCGGCCAGGGCATGGGCGGCGCCCAGCAGGGCCGGCGTAGGAGAGAGCATTACATAGGTCGGAATTGCGGCCAAGTAGGCAGCGAAGCGGCCCTTGGTCTCGAAGCGGGCGCGAAAGGGTGACCGCGCAAAGCGCTCGCCGAGGCGGGGAATAATACCACCGCCGATATAAACACCCCCCTGTGCGCCGAGCGTCAACGCCAGATTCCCGGCCAGCGAGCCGAGCATCGCGCAGAAGGTGTCGAGGACCGCGCTGCACTGGACGTCTTCGTTGCTCAGCGCGCGGGTGACGATCTCGGCGGTGGTCAGGGATTCGCTGGCCCGGCCATCGACTTCGGCGACCAGTCGATGCAGCAGCGGCAGGCCGCTTCCGGAAATCAGTCGCTCGCCCGAGACGTGCTGAAGTTCGCGCCAGGCGAGGCCGAGAATCGCAGCTTCACGTCCGTCTGCGGGTGCCAGCGAGCCGTGTCCGCCTTCGCCGCTCAGCGCCAGCCAGTGGCCGCGATCGAAGATCACGCCGGAGACGCCGAGGCCGGTTCCCGGGCCAAGCACTGCCTTGGGGGCCAGCGCCACGCTTGTGCCGCCGCCGACCTGCTGCAGGTCACGGGGGGCAAGTCGCGGCAAGGAAAGCGCCAGGGCGGTGAAGTCGTTGAGCAGGAGCAGGCGGCTCAGCCCGAGGCGCGACTTTATTTCCTCGCGCGCGAAGCTCCACCCGGCGTTGGTCAGTCGGATCACCTGCTCGTGGACGGGCGCGGCGAGGGCAATGGCGGCGGCGCGCAAGCCGGGGCAGGCGACCTCGGCGAGATAGGCCTCGATGGCCTCGATCGGTCCGGCGAAGTCGGCGACGGCGAAAATGCGCACCCGCTGCGGCGTGCCGTGCTCGTCGAGCAGCGCGAAGCGGGCGCGGGTGCCTCCGATGTCGGCGACCAGCAGCGCCGCTGACCTGCCCGCGCCGGTGGCGGGGTCGGCCGCGTTCGTCGGAGTCGAAGGGCTGGACGGGTGAGTGGATTCCATGGAGGTTTGCCGAAAGGTGCGCAGCCGACACTTGCCCCTTTGGCGACAAGGTTGCTGCAGATTCGAGAGGAAAATGCCCGGAGGGCGGTAAGCGAAGGCCGGGGCGCGAATCCTCGCACCACCTGCTGCGCCGATCAACGATTCATGTTGCCAGGCCGGACGATCCCCGTCGAACGAGTGCAAGCCTGTCGCGAGTCTGTCGGTTCAACGCTCGTTCTGTCAAGCCGGCAGCACGCCGGGCTTGCAGCCACGCGGCTCGCAGATCCGTACAATCAGCAGGGATCGTCGCCCGCCGTTCCAGCGTCGGCACTTTCCCCTCTCGTTTTCATGCTTTCCAGCTTTCCAGCCCGAGGACCCGCAGTGAAGTCAGCCCAGCACGCGTCTCTGATCAGCCGGCTTGTCGAAGTCGTCGGCGCCGATCACGTTCTCACCGCGGACGAGGCGATCTCCGCCCACCTCGCCGACTGGCGAGGGCGCTATCGTGGTGCCGCGATTTGTGTGGTTCGTCCGGCCAGCACGGCCGAGGTCTCGGCGCTGGTTCGCGCCTGTGCGCAGGTCGGGGTGGCAATGGTGCCGCAGGGCGGCAATACCAGCCTCTGCGGCGCGGCGACGCCGGCGCCGGAAGGCGACGCGGTACTGATCAGCCTGAGTCGTCTCCGGCGGGTGCGGGCGATCGATCCGGCGAACAACACGATGACCGTCGAGGCCGGCTGCGTGCTGCAGACGCTGCAGGAAGCCGCGGCGCAGGCGGGGCGCCTGTTTCCGCTGTCGCTGGCGGCTGAAGGCAGCTGTCAGATCGGCGGCAACCTGTCGACCAACGCCGGCGGGGTGCAGGTCCTGCGCTACGGCAACACGCGCGAGCTGACCCTGGGACTGGAGGTGGTGCTGCCCAGCGGCGAGATCTGGGATGGCCTGCGCGGCCTGCGCAAGGACAACACCGGCTACGATCTGAAGCAGTTGTTCATCGGCGCCGAAGGAACCCTGGGGATTATCAGCGCCGCGGTTGTGAAGCTCTTTCCCTTGCCGCGGGCGATCGCCACGGCGTGGTTGGCGATTGCCTCGCCGACGCAGGCGGTTCGTCTGCTCGGTGACCTGCAGGCCCGTTTCGGGGCCCTGCTGACCGCCTGCGAACTGGTCTCCGACCTTGCCCTTGGCCTGGTGCGCAAGCATTTCCCGGGTTCGCAGGCGAGCTTTTCGGCCAGCCCCTGGTATCTGCTCGTCGAACTCTCGGGCGGCGACGACGATCAGTCGCTCCGGCAGACGCTCGAGGCCTTCCTTGGCGAAGCCCTGGAAAGCGGCACGGTCAGCGACGCGGTCGTCGCCCAGAGCGGCGAGCAGGCGCGGCGCCTGTGGGCCCTGCGCGAGAACATTGGCGAGGCGCAGAAACTTGAAGGAGTGAGCATCAAGCACGACGTTTCGGTCCCGATTTCGCGCATCCCGGAGTTCGTCGAACGTGCCGGCCGCGAGCTTGCGCAATCTTTCCCCGAGATCCGCATCGTTGCTTTCGGGCACATCGGCGACGGCAACCTGCACTACAACCAGTCGAAATCGCAGGCCGGCGAGAACGCCGTCTTCATCGCCGCGCAGCCGGCGGTCAACCGCATCGTTTATGACCTGGTGCATGAACTCGGCGGCAGCATCAGCGCCGAACACGGCATCGGGCAGCTGAAGCGCGACGAGCTGTTGCGCTACAAGAGCCCGCTGGAGATCGAGATGATGCGGGCGATCAAGCGCGCGCTCGACCCGCAAGGATTGATGAATCCCGGCAAGGTACTCTGAGCGAACGGGTTTAGGTCGTTTCCTGTGGAACGGGCAAGAACGGGGCGAAGGGCGAGGCGGGCAAATGAGTGAGCTTTCCAGCAATAAGATAGGCCATGGCGATGAAGTTCTCGACGCGGCGATAGCCGCGCGCCCGTGCGCGCGCCTCCTGGAGAGATCGATTCATCGCTTCGACCCGGCCGTTGTGTTTGCCGGCGTTAAAACCGTTGAGTACGCCAGGAAGATGCTTGGTGATCGTCCTGCCGAGGCGCTTGAAAGGTTCGAGTCGGCAACGGCTGGCCCAGCTGAGCCAGCGCTTGAGCAGGGGCTCGGCCTCGTCAGGTGTCGTGGCGGTGGCGTAGATGGAGCGCAGCGCCTGCTTGATCCGCCAGGCCCGTGCCGTCTTGAGGTTCGAGCGCTGCAACCAGTGCATGGTGTCGGTTTGTTTGACAGTCCAGTCGGCGGGCTTCTTGTGCAGGCCCCAGCGGGTGCCCTTCAGTTCGGGTTCGCTCTTGACCTCGACTCGTCGCACCTCGTCCAGCGCCGTGCTGCTCAGAGCAACGACGTGAAAGCGGTCAAAGCAAACCTCGGCTGCTGGAAAGTGCTCGGCAGCGCCGGCCTGGAACGAGCCGCTCATGTCCATGCTGACATGGGTGATCGCGGTCGGCTGACCACCATGCTCCGTAAGGTCGCTGGCGAACTTCCCGAGCGTGGCCTTGTCCCTGCCCGGCGTCGCAAACAGCAAGCGTTGTGCATCAAGATCATAAAAAACAGAGATGTACGTCTGGCCGCGTTTACTG
>JGI11692J13181_100027_pt1 | contig 41124 bp, 33 predicted proteins | sample Accclapoofosmids_FD_13181 | JGI IMG/M metagenome (IMG submission 13181) | reverse complement strand
CACCAGGCCGCGCGGGCTGCCGACGGCGATACCGATGTCGATATAGCCGTGATAGACGATGTCGCTGCCATCAACCGACGAGTTGATGATCGGGAATTTCTGCAGCGCGGCGACGGCGGCCTTGACAAAGAAACCCATGAAACCGAGGCGAACGCCGTGCGCCTTTTCGAAGCGCTCGCCGTACTGCTTGCGCAGTGCCATGACCGGGCCCATGTTTACCTCGTTGAAGGTGGTCAGGATGGCGTTGTTGGCCTGCGACTGCAGCAGACGCTCGGCAACACGCGCACGCAAACGCGACATCGGGACACGCTGCTCCGGACGATCACCAAGCGCCACCGTCACCGCCGGCGCAGTCGCCAGTGCCGGAGCCGGAGCCCGCGCCGCGCTCGCCGCCGGAGCAGCAGCCAGCGGCGCGACAGCGGCCCCGGCGCTCGCGGCTACCGGTCGCACAGCCGGGATCTCGGCGGCCATCGCGTCGGCCTTGCTCACCCGCCCACCACGGCCGGTACCGACCACGTCGGCCGCAGCGATACCTTTCTCTTCGAGGATCTTGCGCGCAGCCGGCATGGCCGCGTCGGCTGCAGTTGCGGCCGCCGTCGCTTTCGCTGGCGCGGCTTTCGCCGCCCCTGCCTTGGCAGCGGGCGCAGCCACCGCACCGGCCTGCGCGGTGGTGTCGATACGCGCAATCACCTCACCTGCAACGACCGTGTCGCCGTCGCCCTTGACGATTTCAACCAATACACCGCCATCGGGTGCCGGCAGTTCGAGAACCACCTTGTCGGTCTCGATGTCGATCAGGTTCTCATCCCGGGCAACCGCTTCGCCGGCTTGCTTGTGCCACGAAACCAGCGTCGCTTCAGCGACCGATTCCGAAAGCTGTGGAACTTTGACGTCGATGATCATTTTCTCTCCGTTCTAGGCCAGTTTGTAGTACTCGATCTCACCGAGCGCGGAGTCGATCAGAGCCTTTTGTTGGGCGTTGTGCTTGCTTGCGTAGCCGACTGCTGGCGACGCGGCTGCCGGGCGGGAGACGAGCAGCAGATGCTGCTTGTCGCTGAGCTCGCGCGACAGATGCTGACGCGAGGCGATCCAGTACCAGGGTCCCTGATTGCGCGGCTCCTCCTGACACCAGACGATTTCCGTTGCCTTCGGATATTTCGCCACCTCCGCGTGGAACGACGCTTGCGGGAAGGGATAGAGCTGCTCGAGACGGGCGATCGCGATGTGGCCGATTTTCCGCTCGTGCCGCGCGGCGACCAGATCGTAGTAAACCTTGCCGGAACAGAAGATAACGCGGGTGACCTTCTTGGCGTTGATTGGCTCGACCTCGCCAATCACGCGCTGAAACTCACCGTCGCTGAGCTCGGCGAGCGTCGATGTGGCGTCCTTGTGGCGCAACAGGGATTTCGGCGAAAAGACGATCAGCGGCTTGCGTTGATTGCGCACCGCCTGGCGGCGCAGCAGATGGAAAATCTGCGCCGGCGTCGTCGGTTGGCAGACCTCCATGTTCATTTCGGCGGAGAGCTGCATGTAGCGTTCGATACGAGCCGACGAGTGCTCCGGCCCCTGCCCTTCATAGCCGTGCGGGAGCAGCAGCACCAAGCCGCTGGCGCGCCCCCACTTGGCTTCACCGGAAGCGAGGAACTGGTCGATGACCACCTGCGCGCCGTTGGCAAAGTCACCAAACTGCGCTTCCCAGACCACCAGTTCGTAGGGGTTGGCGGTGGAGTAGCCGTACTCGAAGGCGAGAATGGCTTCCTCCGAAAGGACCGAGTCGAAGCACTGAAAGCTCGCCTGCTTTTCCTGCAAGAAGGCTAGCGGGTAGTAGGTTCCGCGATCCCAGCTCTCGCGATTCTGGTCGTGCAGCGCCGCATGACGGTGGAAGAAGGTGCTCCGGCCGACGTCTTCACCCGAAATACGAACGCCATAGCTGGAGACGAGCAATGACGCGTAAGCAAGGTTTTCAGCCATCCCCCAGTCTACCGGCAGCTCTCCTTCGCCCATCAGGCGACGGTCGTCGATGATCTTCTTGACCCGACTGTGCAAGGTGAAGTTGGCGGGCAGGGTGGTCAAGCGCTCGGACAGGCGCTGCAGCTCGCCGATTGGCACACGGGTGTCGCAGGTTTCGATGTAGTGCGGCGGGAGGAACGACGTCCAGTCGATGGTCATCGGATGCTTGTAGCCGGCGAGCACCGGGTTGTACAGGAGCTCACCGCGATCGAGATGGGCACGGTAGTCGGCGATGATCTCGTCCGGACCTTCGGGCGCGAGAATCCCCTCGCCAACCAGCTTTTCCGCGTAGAGCTTGCGTGTCCCCGGATGCTGCTGGATCTTCTTGTACATCAGCGGTTGCGTGACCATTGGCTCGTCCTGCTCGTTGTGGCCGAGCTTGCGATAGCAGACGATGTCGACGACGACATCCTTCTTGAAGGTCCTGCGGTACTCCATGGCGACGCTGGTGACCAGCGCCACGGCTTCCGGGTCGTCGCCATTGACGTGAAAGATCGGCGCTTCGGCCATCTTGAAGATGTCCGTGCAGTACAGCGACGAACGATAGTCGCGCGGGTCGGAGGTGGTGAAACCGATCTGGTTATTGACCACGATGTGCACCGTGCCGCCCACCCCATATCCGCGCGTTTGCGCGAAATTGAGCATTTCCTGGTTGACACCCTGGCCGGCCACGGCGGCATCGCCATGAATGAGAACTGCCAGCACCTTGTCCTTGCCGTCTTCGCCGCGACGACGCTGGCGCGAGTAAACCGAGCCCACGACCACCGGGTTCACAATTTCCAGATGCGAGGGGTTGAACGACAGCGTCAGGTGGCAGGGTCCGCCAGGGGTCGACACATCGGACGAGTAGCCCATGTGGTACTTGACGTCGCCGGCAGTCAAATCCTGCGCCTTCCGGCCCTCGAACTCGTCGAAGAGCATCGACGGCTCCTTGCCCAGCGTGTTCACCAGCACGTTGAGACGACCGCGGTGAGCCATGCCGACGACGATTTCGTCAACGCCGCCGGTGCCCGCAACGCGGATCAGTTCGTCGAGCGACACGATCAACGACTCGCCACCTTCGAGCGAGAAGCGCTTCTGACCGACGTAGCGCGTATGCAGGTAGCGTTCGAGCGTTTCGGCAGCGGTCAGGCGCTCCAGCATGCGCATGCGCTCGGCGGCGGTATAGCTGGGCTTGGAGTGAATGCGCTCAAGTCGATCCTGCACCCAGCGCTTTTCGGCAAGGGTGCTGAGGTACATGTACTCGACGCCGATCGAGCCGCAATAGGTCGCTTTCAGGGCGTCGAGGATCTGGCCGAAAGTGGCGCGTTCCGGGACCCCCTTGAACGAACCGACGGCAAACACGGTGTTGAGGTCAGCGTCGGAAAGCCCGTAGTGGGCCGGGTCAAGCTGTGGCAGATCCGGGCGCGGCGTACGCTTGAGCGGGTCGAGGTTGGCCCAGCGATCGCCCGCGAAACGATAGGCGGTGATCATCTGCAGAATGCCGACCTGTTTCTTGTCGTCGGCCGGAGCCACCGCAGCGGCGCGATAGCCGCCTTTTCTCGCCTGTTCGGCGAAAGCATTGACGACCGGCAAGTGCGGCACGTCGCGCGCGACATGACCCGGAAGCTGCGCCAGCTTGTCGAAATACTCGCGCCACTGCTCGGAGACGGAACCGGGATTGTCGAGGTAGTTTTCGTACAACTCCTCGACGAAGGGCGCGTTGCCGCCAAAGAGGAGGGAGTTACCAAAAAGCTGATTCATCATGGCAGTTACCTGTCGTCACGGTCCTGGTTCGGATTGCGAAAACCTGCAGCAAAAAGCCGCAGCATGAAAAAAGGGCGGCTACCGTCGCCGCCCCTCGAAGTCGCTCAGGTCTTAGCGCTGAGCGGCCGGGATCACGTCGCGCCTTGCTGCCCCCATGTAGAGCTGACGCGGGCGACCGATCTTGTACTCCGGGTCGTTGATCATCTCTTCCCACTGCGTCATCCAGCCCACGGTACGTGCCAGGGCAAAGATGCAGGTGAACATGGTGGTCGGAATACCGAGCGCCTTCTGGACGATACCTGAGTAGAAATCAACGTTCGGATAAAGTTTCTTCTCGATGAAATAACTATCTTCGAGAGCAATCCGTTCGAGTTCCATCGCCAGCTTGAACAGGCGGTCATTCTCCAGACCAAGCTCTTGCAGAACGTCCTTGCAGACCTCGCGCATCAGCTTGGCGCGCGGATCGAAGTTCTTGTAGACCCGGTGCCCGAAGCCCATCAGCTTGAAGGAGTCGTTCTTGTCCTTGGCGCGAGCGATGTACTCGCCAACGCGCGAAACGTCGTGGATTTCCTCGAGCATCTGCAGGCAGGCCTCGTTGGCACCCCCGTGCGCCGGGCCCCAGAGACACGCGATACCGGCCGAGATACAGGCATAGGGGTTGGCGCCGGACGACCCGGAGAGACGAACGGTCGACGTCGACGCGTTCTGTTCGTGATCGGCATGCAGAGTAAAGATGGTGTCCAGGGCATGCACCAATACCGGATTCGGCTTGTACTCTTCGCACGGCGTTCCGAACATCATGTGCATGAAGTTGGCGGTGTAGTCGAGATCATTGCGCGGGTACATGAACGGCTCGCCGACATGGTACTTGTAGGCCATGGCAACGATGGTCGGCAACTTGGCAACGATGCGGTTGAAGCTGATGTTCTGGTGCTCCAGATCGGAGAAATCCTCCGCTTCGTGGTAGAAAGCGGAGAGCGCGCCAACGACCCCGACGAGAATGGCCATCGGGTGAGCGTCGCGCCGGAAACCCTGGTAGAACTTGACCAGTTGCTCGTGCACCATGGTGTGATTCTTGATGTTCTTCTCGAAACTGACCTTTTCCGCCGGCGTTGGCAGCTCGCCGTTCCACAACAGATAGGCGACCTCGAGGAAGTTGCAGCTCTGCGCCAGTTGCTCGATCGGATAACCGCGATAGAGCAACTCACCCTTGTCGCCATCGATGAACGTGATCTTCGATCTGCAACTTGCCGTCGACAGATAGCCGGAGTCGTAGGTGAACAAGCCCGTCTTGGCGCCCAGGGTGCGAATGTCGATGCAATCATTGCCGTGGGTAGGCGTCATGATCGGAAACTCGACGGGGTCGCGCCCTTCGATGTTCAGAATTGCTTTACGTTCGGTCGTCATTGGTTTATCCCCGTTCAGGTATTGAAGGCACAGCATGGAACATAAAAAGGCGCAACATTATGGCACCTTTCTTACTTGACTCTTACAGTTCGCAATAGGGCAAGGACTTCGGCCTGCACGGGATCCGCGCAGTCGCGGCTGCCATTGATCAGCGGCCACAACTCCAGGTCTTCCATATCGGCCAGAATGACGAAGGCGTCCGCCTGCTCCGGACCAAGGGTCGGGAAAACGCGCTCGAGAAACTCCCCGAGCAACAGGTCCATTTCCAGCATCGCACGGCGCGTGCAACGCCAGCGCAGGCGGTTGATTCTCTCGCGCTCGTCCATCAGATGGCGCGACGAACCATCATTTCCTTGATCTTGCCTATCGCCTGCGTCGGATTCAGGTTCTTCGGACAGACATCGACGCAGTTCATGATCGAGTGGCAGCGGAACAGTCGATAGGGATCCTCAAGGTCGTCCAGGCGCTCGTTGGTCGCCTCGTCACGGGTATCGGCGATGAAGCGGTAAGCGTTGAGCAGGCCGGCAGGACCGACGAACTTGTCCGGATTCCACCAGAACGACGGGCACGAGGTCGAACAGCAGGCGCACAGGATGCACTCGTAGAGACCGTTGAGTTCGTCGCGCTCTTCGGGCGACTGCAGACGCTCGCGTTCCGGGCGCGGGCTGTCGTTGATCAGATAGGGCTTGACCGAGTGGTACTGCTTGAAAAACTGCGTCATATCGACGATCAGGTCGCGGATCACCGGCAGGCCGGGCAGCGGCCGCAGCACGACCGGCTGCTTGAGCTCCTGGATGTCGGTGAGACACGCCAGGCCGTTCTTGCCGTTGATGTTCATTGCATCCGATCCGCAAATACCTTCACGGCACGAGCGGCGATAGGACAGCGTATCGTCATTCGCCTTCAGACGGGTGAGCACGTCAAGCAGCTTGCGATCGATCGCGAAATCAACCTGGACCGACATGTCCTGCATGTAGGGCGCGTCGTCCTTGTCGGGATCGTAGCGGTAAATCTTGAACTCCATGGTACTGGTGGCCATAATCATTAACTCCGTGGCATACGATCAGTAGGAGCGCGTCTTCAGCGCGATGGTTTCGACGGTCAGCGGGGTCATGGTCACCGGCTTGTAACTGAGACTGCTGCCCTCGCGTTCCCAGAGCGTATGCTTGTGCCAGTTGACGTCGTCTCGCCCATTGGGGTTTTCCGGCGTGTCGGGTGCGTCGTCGCGAACGTGCGCACCGCGCGACTCCTTGCGCGCTTCGGCCGAGACCAGCGTCGCCTTGGCGACTTCAATCAGGTTGTCGAGTTCCAGCGCTTCGACGCGCGCCGTATTCCAGACCTGCGACTTGTCCTTGATCTCGGTCCTGGCGACCGCTTTCTCGATCTCGACGATCTTGGCGACGCCTTCGACGAGCATGTCCTTGAAGCGGAACACACCGCAGTGCTTCTGCATCGTGCGCTGCAACTCGAGACGGGTTTCGTTGACGTTGCTGCCGCCGGTCTGGGTATTCAGGCGATGCAGGCGCGCCAGCGTGCGCTCGGCGTAGGCGGCCGGCAGGTCCTTGTGCACGATGGCACCCGACGCCAGGTCCTCGATCACCGAATCCCCGGACGACTTGCCGAAGACCAGCAGGTCGAGCAGCGAATTGGTGCCCAGTCGATTGGCGCCATGCACCGAGGCGCAGGCCACTTCGCCAGCCGCGTAGAAACCCTTGACCGGCACCCCGTCGGCGGAGACCACCTGCCCTTTGAAGTTGGTCGGAATACCGCCCATCTGGTAGTGGCAGGTCGGCACCACCGGAATCGGCGCCTGGATGGGGTCGATGCCGGCAAACTGGATCGAAATCTCGCGAATTCCGGGCAGACGCTTCATGATCGTCGCCGGATCGAGATGGGTAATGTCCAGGAGGACGAAATCCTTGTTCGGCCCGCAACCGCGACCTTCGTTGATTTCAGTGACCATGGCGCGGGAAACCACGTCGCGAGACGCCAGATCCTTGGCGTTCGGTGCATAGCGCTCCATGAACCGCTCGTTGTCCGAGTTGCGCAGAATGCCACCCTCGCCGCGCACACCTTCGGTGATCAGCACTCCTGCACCGGCAACGCCGGTCGGGTGGAACTGCCAGAACTCCATGTCCTCAAGGGCAATGCCGGCACGCGCCGCCATGCCAAGGCCATCGCCGGTGTTGATGAAGGCATTGGTCGACGAGTAGTAGATACGGCCCGCACCACCGGTTGCAAAGATCGTCGCCTTGGCGTGGAAAGCGACGACTTCGCCGGTCTCCATTTCCAACGCGATCACTCCGAGCACCTGGCCCGACTCGTCGCGGATCAGGTCAAGCGCCATCCATTCGACGAAAAACTGGGTGTTGGCGCGCACGTTGCGCTGATAGAGCGCGTGCAGCATCGCGTGTCCGGTGCGGTCGGCAGCGGCGCATGCACGCCGCACCGGCTTCTCGCCGAAGTTCGACATATGCCCACCGAATGGCCGCTGATAGATCTTGCCCTCGTCAGTGCGGTCAAATGGCATGCCAAAGTGCTCGAGTTCGACGACCACCTCGGGCGCCTTGCGACACATGTACTCGATCGCATCCTGATCACCGAGCCAGTCGGAACCCTTGACCGTATCGTACATGTGCCAGTGCCAGTGATCTTCCTCTGAGTTTCCCAGCGAAGCCGAAACACCGCCCTGTGCCGCCACGGTGTGTGATCGCGTCGGGAAGACCTTCGACAGCACGGCCGTCTTCAATCCGCCCTCGGATAGCTGAATCGCCGCGCGCAGCCCAGAACCTCCTGCACCAACGATGACAGCGTCGAATTTACGTACCGGTATGCTTGAATTGCTCACTTACGTTCTCCACAGAATCCGAATCGCCCAGCCGGCGTAGCCGACCAGCACCGTAGCCGTCGCAATCATCAGCAGCAGGCGAATTCCATCCGGCTTGATGTAGTCCATCCAGATATCCCGGATGCCGATCCAGGCGTGGTAGAAAAGGCTGATGAAGAAAAGAAAGGTCGCGAAGCGCATGAAGCCGCCGGCAAAGACTCCCCGCCAGGTCTCCAGCGAGTCGGGCCCGACGGAACCGATAACCACCAGGAAGATCACCGTATAGACGGCCATGATGATGGCCGTCGCGCGCTGGATGATCCAGTCCTTGAGGCCGTAATGGGCCCCGACAAGAATACGATTTACCATAGCACTTTCACCCCCACGATCAGCGTCAGGGCGATGCTGACGCCGAAAACGATCTTGCTCGAAAGCACCGCGGACTTGAGGTCGATGCCCTTGTGCAGGTCAAGCAGCAGATAACGAATGCCGGCGCAGAAATGGTGCATGTAGAACCAGATCAAGCCGAGCAGAATGATCTTGACCAGGGCATTGTCGACCACGCCCTTGAAGCTGGCAAAGGTCTGCGCAGACGTCAGGCTGCTCTCGAATAGCCATAAGAGAAAAGGGAGCAGGAGGAAGAGTGCCGCCCCGCTGATCCGGTGAATGATCGACAGGATTCCCGGAAGCGGTAACCTGATCGTCGGCAAGTCCAGATTCTTTGGACGCTTTTTCTTGATTGCCATCTCTGCCATGGACGTCATCCCTCATGTGTGATACAGCAGCATGCCTAACGCATGCGTTCCCCTTCAAAACCACGCCCGATTATAAACCATCCAGGCGCGCCTTACTTACTCGAAAGGACCCTTACAAGCGTTCACCCGAGCTCATTGCGATAATGATGATTGCGTGTCGAATAGAACCCCCGCCGCCATTCGACCGGCTTCCGGCCATAGGTGAAGGTGACGCGCTCGACGACCAGCAGCGGGCTCCCCTCGGCGACTTGCAGCAGTTCGGCGCTGACTCGGTCAGCGGCCACGGCGCGCAGCCGCTCGTCAGCCCGGACCATGCAAACACCATAGCGACTTTCGAACAGGCCGTAGAGCGAATCGCCCGCTCGCACGACTTCCAGCGACAGGTCGGGGAACAATTCACTCGAAAGATAGATTTCGTCGAAAACCACCGGTTCGTCACCCAGCTTCAGAAGGCGGCGCAGAATGGTGATTGGCGCACCCGGTTCGAGGGCCAGCGTGCGCGCGACGTCGGGGCCAGCCTTGGCGCGCCAGCATTCGAGCGGTATGCTCTGCGACACCTGCGGCACGCCGTCGTTGGGAACCAGGCGGAGAAAGCGGAAGGCAGAACCGGGATCCTTGTGCGTGGCGACGAAGGTGCCTTTGCCCTGCTGCCTTACCAGGAGGTTCTCGGCAGCCATTTCGTCGATCGCCTTGCGCACCGTCCCCTGACTGACGCCGAAGCGGCCGGCAAGCTCCGACTCACTGGGAATGGCGTCGCCCGGGCCCCACTCACCGGATTCCAGATTGCCCATGATCAATTGCTTGATCTGCCGATAGAGCGGGCTGAAGGTAGGAGCGTGCAATGACGATGCGCGGTTCATGGACAGCTATTTCAGCACAATTCTGGACTCCCGTCCATCCCGTTCTTGTTACTGATATCATATATAAGACATAAAACAAACGACAGCGATTTGACAGTGCGCGTATCTGGGTCTTATGATTGACCCGATTCGGCACCCCGTGCAGCGACCATGCATGCGGGCATCGCCGATCGGTTTTTCGATCAATTTCCTTACTTGCTCGTCTGCTTTTTTTCCGTTCAATCCTTCTCGCTCACCATCAACGACAGGAGCCGTATCATGTCCAAAGCCCCCATGCGCGTCGCGGTCACCGGCGCCGCCGGCCAAATCGGTTACAGCCTTCTTTTCCGGATCGCCTCCGGCGAAATGCTCGGCAAGGATCAGCCGGTCATCCTTCAACTCCTCGACCTGCCGCAAGCGCAAAAAGCCTGCCAGGGCGTGATCATGGAACTCGACGACTGCGCGTTCCCGCTGCTCGCCGGGATGTTCGCCACCGACGACCCGAACGTCGCCTTCAAGGATGCCGATGTCTGCCTGCTGGTGGGCGCACGCCCGCGCGGCCCGGGTATGGAACGTGCCGACCTGCTGACCGCCAACGGCGCCATCTTCACCGTCCAGGGCAAGGCCATTGCCGAGAACGCCAAGGAAGACGTCCGCGTTCTGGTCGTCGGCAACCCCTGCAACACCAACGCCCTGATCGCCGGTTCCGCGGCGAAGAAGGTCGGCCGCACCAACCCGGCCAACTACCATGGCATGCTGCGCCTGGATCACAACCGCGCCCTCTCGCAACTCGCCGCAAAGACCAATCGGCCGGTGGCCAGCTTCAAGCAGCTAACCGTCTGGGGCAACCATTCGCCGACCATGTACGCCGATTACCGTAACTGCACGTCCAACGGCGACAACGTCAAGGATCTGATCAACGATCCGGTCTGGAACAACGATGTCTTCCTGCCGACGGTGGGCAAGCGCGGCGCGGCGATCATCGACGCCCGCGGCCTGTCCTCGGCAGCCTCGGCAGCCAACGCGGCCATCGACCACATGCGCGACTGGGTACTCGGTTCCGACGAGTGGGTGACCATGGGCGTCCCGTCCGACGGCTCCTACGACATCCCGGTGGGGATCGTTTTCGGTTTCCCCTGCGAGTGCAAGGGCGGCTCGTACAAAATCATCCAGGGTCTCGAAATCGACGGCTATTCGCGCGAGAAGATCAACAAGACGCTTAAGGAATTGACCGACGAAGCCGAGGCCGTGAAAGACATGCTCTGAGCACGCCTTGCTCAGCATCGAAAGCCGCGGCCAGCCCGCGGCTTTTTTTTGCTGGCGCCCTCTTTGCAGCAGCGCGGTAAAATGAGCCTCTCCCACCCACCGGACCGAAGCGACAAGCCCATGCGCCATCCCAGTCAAGTCCTTTTCGCCGGCGAAAAGCCGTTTCCGATGATCCCCGCCGTCGACCACTACGCGGGCTCCGAAAAACTGATCAACAAGGCCCTGCAGCTGCAGAACGAGCTGGGTCCGATCTTCGATATCACCTGCGACTGCGAAGACGGCGCGCCGGCTGGCGCCGACCGCGAGCACGCGACGATGGTCGCCGAACTGATCATGAGTGACGCCAATCGACACGGGCGGGTCGGCGTGCGCATCCACGACATTGCCCATCATGGCTGGCAGGAGGACATCGAGATCATCGTCGCCCGCGCCGGGCAGCGCCTGGCCTTCGTGACCCTGCCAAAGGTCAGTTGTGGCCAGGACGTGCGCATACAACTCGACGCCTTGCGGCGCGCGGCGGCGGCCGCCGGCCTCGAACGGCAGATCCCCGCGCACGTGCTCATCGAAACCTACGGCGCCCTGCGCGATGTCTGGGAGATCGCCGCCCTGGCCGAGGTTGAGTCGCTTGATTTCGGCCTGATGGATTTTGTCAGCGGCCACCATGGTGCCATCCCGGCGTCGGCAATGCGCAGCCCCGGACAGTTCGAGCACCCGCTGATCGTGCGCGCCAAGTGCGAAATCTCGGCGGCTGCGCTGGCTAACGGTGCCGTCCCGTCGCACAACGTGACCACCGAACTGCGCGATCTCGATTTCATCCGCAACGATGCCCGGCGGGCGCGCAACGAGTTCGGCTATCTGCGCATGTGGAGTATCCATCCCAACCAGATCCTGCCGATCGTCGAAATGATGCGCCCCGACTTCTCGGAGGTCGAAAGCGCGGTCGCGATCCTGATCGCCGCGCAAGACAGCGACTGGGGACCGATCCAGCACCAGGGCTTGCTGCACGACCGCGCTTCCTACCGCTACTACTGGGAGCTTCTCGGACGTGCCCAGGCCACCGGCATGGCGCTGCCCGGCGAGGCACAACGCCGTTTCTTTGCCTGAAACAACGCATGGACCTGTCCGCGCTGACCGCCAAGGTACTGGAGTTCCGTGATCAGAGGAACTGGGCGCAGTTCCACAGCCTGCGCAACCTGATCGTCTCGCTGAATCTCGAAGCCGGCGAACTGCTCGAGCTGACGCAATGGAAGAGCGACGCCGACATGGCTGCCCTGGTCGCCAGCGGCGACGCACATGAAGCACTGCGCGACGAATGCGCCGACGTTCTTATTTATCTGCTGCTGATCGCCGAGCAGGCAGGCATCGACCTCGAAGACGCCGCACACGCCAAACTGATCAAGAACGCGGCGAAATATCCGGTCGAAAGCAGTTACGGATCAAGCCGGAAATACCTGGCGGAGGCTGGCAAGCAGCGCTGATCGACGGGCAGCAGCTCGGCCGCAGGCAGCCACGCAGCACGCCCCGCGGTCACGACGTCTGGCTCTCGAGCGTATAGCCCGCGCCGGCGTCGAGCCCGAGCGCCGCGACCAGGCACGGCATCGCCTCCTGCAGGCTCGCCTGCAAGGTCCATGGCGGATTGAGCACGAAGACACCACTGCCGTGCATCCCGAAGCCGTCCGCAGCCGGTGTCCTGACGCGCAGCGTGACGTGCAGCCAGCTGCTCGCTGGCAGCCGTTTCAGACGTCCCGGCAGTTCGTGCGCATCGAGCCGCGTCAGCTGTGGATACCACAGCTGGTAGCTACCTCCCGGGAAACGCTGCAGGCAATCCTTGAGCGCATGCACGACCCGCTCGTAGTCGTGCTTTTCCTCGTAAGCCGGGTCGATGAGCGCCAGGGCGCGCCGCGGCGGTGGCGGCAGAACGGCTTTCAAGCCGGCAAAGCCGTCACTGTGCTCGACGATCACCCGTTTGCCCTCACCCTCGAAATGCTTGCGCAGGTGCAGAACATCACGGCTGTGCAGCTCAAAAAGGCGCAGGCGGTCCTGCGCGCGCATCGTTGCCAGGGCCAGATCGGGCGAACCCGGGTAAACCTTCAGAGCGCTGCCAGGGTTGCTCGAGCGCACCACATCGACATACTCGGCAAGCGCCGCCGGCAGATCCTTGCGCCCCCACAAGCGAGCGATTCCCGCACGGTGCTCGCCAAGCTTGGCCGCGTGCGCCGAATCCAAGGCATACGAGCCGGCCCCGGCGTGCGTATCCACGTACCAGAATGCTTTGTCCTTGCGCGCCAGGTAACGCGTCAGCTGCACCAGCACCAGATGCTTGAGAACGTCTGCGTGGTTACCGGCGTGAAAGGCGTGACGATAGCTGAGCATCGGCGAAGCCCTTAGGTGCGTGCGGCAGGAAGGGCGTGCATCGACAGCAGGCGCCTACTCGGGAGCCAGTATCTTGCCGTCGGTGCTGAACTGATAATCGCGGAAGATGTGCTCGGCGTTCAGCAGTTGGTAGCTGCCGTCCGGCAAGCGGCGGGACGTATCCTTGAGGCGATACGTGTAATGACCGCAGGTCCAGCAATCGAAGTTGCGCATCTGCGTACAAAGGCAGGTTTTGTCCCTGACCGATATCCGCTTGACCCCGGGATTCGCTGCCACTTCGCGATTGTAGGCGTTGATGTACGAACAATTGCCGGTGCTGTCGAGAAGGTAACCGTAGGCTTCGCAATTGGGTCGGATACCGTCGCCGATCGCCGGACTGTTGCTCAGCATGCGCATTGGATAGCCGGTCGGCGAGATCTGGTTGACCTCGATCTGCTCTTCGCTGGCCTCGAAATAACGTTGCTTGACGTCCTCGGGAAGGCCGCACTCGCGTGAGACGGTAAATCGCGTCGCCACCTGCACCGCCGCCGCGCCCTGCTCGAGAAAGGACACCGCATCGCTGCCGGTAAAGATGCCTCCCGCCGGAATCAGTGGAATGTCCAGCTGCTCGGCCTGCAGATGGCGATGAATCTCGGCGAAAATCGTCGCCAGATCGTACTCCGCCCAATCCATGCCGAAACCCAGGTGACCGCCGGCCAGGGGTCCTTCGACGACCACATAGTCAGGCAGACGCCCACAACGCGCCGTCTTGCGCAGAAACAACTGCAGCGCGCGCAGCGACGAGACGATGATCCCCAGCTTGGCGTCGCGGAATCGCCGATGATCCTCGATCAGCGCGAACGACCCGAGATGCAGTCCGGCGGCCAGGGTAATGCCATCGGCACCGGCATCGAGCGCGCCCTGCATGCGCACGCGCAGAGTTTCCCGCGGCGAGTTCATGGTCAGCTTTTCCATGCAATTGACGAAGATCAGGCCGTCGCCGCGCTTCGCTTCCATGGTCCTGCCGACGTGCATCCGGGTCGCCTCGGCGAGCTGATCGAGATCGAAGCGAACGACCGACTTGTCCGAATTGGCGACGTTGAATTTGTATTGCTTGAGCTTGTCCTTGACGAACTTGGCGTTGAAGCGCCGATCGGCAACGGTATTGACCATGGCATCGGAGATATGTCCAACGCCCCCCAGTCGGGCTGCTTCGAGGGCCAGTTCGGCCGTCGAAATATCGACGCCCATACCACCAATCACGATCGGCACCAGTTCCTTGTCGCCGAATTTAAGACGGAAATCATCAACGCTCTTCATGCATGTCCTTCTCGACTCGGCCAAGCGTCCTCGGCCTGCCCGACGGGTGATCACAGCAACTTCCACGAGCTGGCCATTATCGCTCATCCAACGCCTCGATGGCTTGATGGATGCAAGGAAATCGCAATCCGACACCACCCAGCGAAACGAATCGGCAAGCTGCGACCGGATACAAGCCGAAGCGAAGCGCGAGCGACCTGGCGGCGCGTGTATCATGCCCACTCCTGGAGACGTCAAGCGGAGCCTCGCCATGTCCGACTGCAGCAGCCACGAGCAAGCCCTCCCAGCCCCTGCCGACATCGGCATCGCCCGCGAGGGTGCTTTCGACGCCGCCGCCTTCGAGCGCGCCATCGCCGACCTGCTCAGTGCCTGCGGCCTGGCCGCCGCCGGTCCGCACATGGGGAAAACCCCGCAGCGCGTACGCGAACTCTGGCAGCGTCGCCTGCTCGGCGGCTACGACCTCGACCCGGCCGACGCGCTTGGCGAAGGCTTTGCCGATCCGCGTGGCGACATGGTCGTCGTGCGCGGGATCGCCGTCCATGGCGTCTGCCCGCACCATCTGGTCCCCTTCCGCGGCCTCGCCCATGTTGCCTACCTGCCCGGCGGCCGGCTGCACGGCTTTGGCCGCATTGCCCGCCTGGTCGACGCCATTGGCCACCGCTTCACCTACCAGGAATGGATGACCCGCGACATCGCCGAGGCGCTGATGCGGCACGGCCAGGCGCGCGGCGCCGCGTGCGTCGTCGAAGCCGAGCAGCTGTGCCTGTTGCTCGGCGAAGACCGCCGCGGTGACGAACGGGTGGTCACCCAGGCCTTCGTTGGCGAGTTTGAACATTTCGAGCAGGCGCGCAACGAATTCCTGCGCGCCATCGCCGGCAACCGCCGCGAGTAGGGAAACGCCGACGCCCCTTGTAGGAGCCCGATTCATCGGGCGATGTCGAGCTCGCGCGGACTCTCAGCGCTCGTAGGATTCGCTGCGCGCGGCCGCGCTCAGCGGCACCAGGAACGCGCTCGGATCAGGCAGCACCTTCTCCCGCAGCGCCGCCAGCGTGATCTCGCCGCCGTAGCTCACCGACGACTGCAGGTGGCCGCGGATGCGCTCCAGGATGCCGCTGACGCTGCCGCGGTAAGGCACCTGGATTTCCTGGCCTTCGGGCGGGGTTTCGAGCGCCGCGTCGAGCTCTTCGCTGCTGCTGTCGTAAAGCGTTTCCAGCACCGCCTCGGGCGAGGTCATGCCACGGTAAATTTTCTTCTTCAGATGGGTCGCCGGATCCTCTATCACGCGGCCCGGCGCCTCGTCGGTGCCCGACAGGGCGCTGCCGAGCATCACCGTCGACGCCCCGCAGATCAGCGCGAGAAAGATATCCTTGTCGGTTCTCACGCCGCCGTCGGCCATGATCGGGACGCTGCCACCGACGGCCAGATAGGCCTCGCGGATGGCCTGCAGCTGCGGCACGCCGGCCGCCGTTTCCAGCCGCGTGCGGCAGCCGCGGCCCGGCCCGACGCCGACCTTGACGGCATCGGCGCCGATATCGCGCAGGAAGCGCGCGCCGGCGCCGGTCGCGACGTTGCCGCAAACCAGCGGCACGCTGCCGAACTTGCCGCGCAGACCGGCCACCGCCTGCTCCATGACTACCGAGTGCCCGTGGGCGATGTCGATGAACAGCAGATCGGCGCCGGCCTCCAGCAGCGCGGCGGCCCGCTCCAGGTAATCGCCGCGCGCGCCGACCGCCGCGGCGCAGCGCAGGTGACCGGCGCTGTCCTTGCTGGCGCCGGGCTGTTCGCGCTTGAGATTGATGTCGCGGCGCGTGATCAAGCCACGGATGCGATTCGCGCCATCGACCAGCGGCAGGCGCTCGATGCGATGTTCGAACATCACCCGTTCGGCCTCGTCAGTGGAGATGTCCGGCGCGCCGGTCACCAGGCGGGACAGCGGGGTCATGAAATCGTCGACCGGTCGATCCTCGTCAGCGCCGTGCACCGGCGTGTCGCGGTTCGAGAGCAGCCCGGCGAGCAGGTTCGAGCCGCTGGCCGTCTCGATCAGGATGCCGGTGATTCCGTTCTGCCGCGCGAAACGCCTGGCCTGGCGGATAGTGGTGCCTGCCGGCAGGCACAGCGGACGAACGATCACGGCGCTCTGGCTGCGTTTCACCACGCCGACTTCGGACGCCTGGCGCTCGATGCTCATGCCACGATGCACGACCCCAATGCCGCCGTGCATGGCCATGGCCCGCGCCATGTGGGCGCCGGTCACGCTGTCCATGTTCGACGAAACGATCGGCAGATCCAGGGCCACGTCCGCGGTCAGCAGCGAGCTCACGCTGATGTTGCGGCGCGTCTGCGAATCGGACTTCTGCGGCCGGAAGAGAAAATCGTCGAAGGTCCTGCCGGTCCAGAAAGCCGCCTCGTCCGGCGCACCGGCGAAGGCGCCGTCTACGTTCTGCCACCTGCTCGTTGCCATGTATCAGCGTCCCGTTATGCTGCGGTTGGACTCGGGAATGGAGTCGATCTGGCCATCACGCTACAGAACCGCGGCCGGAGCCTGCAGCGAGAGGGGCCTCCTCGGAACTAGCAGCCTGTCGGACTTGATTCCGGCCAAGTCCGCGAATTTCACTATGCGGAACAAAAAAGCCGGATTTCCTTGATTTTCTGGCTTTTCCGAGGGTTTCCCCCTCCTTTTCCCTACTGTGGACGCAATACGGCCAGGCGCTTCAAATTCCATGCCATGCAAACCAGCGTCCACTCACCGGTGACCTTCTTCAAACCGCGCAGAGAGAAGCGGCGAAATCCCATCACCGACTTGATGATCCCGAACACCGGTTCGATGGTCTGCTTGCGTAGCGCGTAGTGCGCTCGTCCTGCCTTGGTCTTCAGCCGATGGGACATGGCCTGTGTTGGCGTGGCGTTGTCAGGCAATAGGGCCGGTTCGCTGTGGCGCTCCCGCCAGCCCGGGTGGTGCTCGTCGCGCGCGACAGCGATCAGGGGATCGATGCCGGCCGCTTCACACGCCTTGATGTTCTTCTCGCTGCAGTAACCGCTGTCGGCGATCAGGCATTCCACGGTGCCGAGCACGTCGACCTGCGCCTTGAGGGTGGCCAGCATCGGCTCGACCTGCTCTTTATCGTTGGGCGCCTGCGAGACCCCGGTGGCGACGACCAGCATCGTTGCCGCATCAGCCGCCGCCTGGGCGTTGTACGCTTGTTTGAAGCCGCCACCGGCCACCGGCATGATGCGCGACTCTTCGTCCGTGAGGTTGACCTGATCACTGGCCCTTGCGCCAGGCTCGGGGGGCTTGGGTGGCTTGCCGCCCAGCTTCTTGCCGGTCGCCTCTTCCTTGGCGGCGCGGCGGGCGACCTTCTCGTCGTACTCGGCCTTCTCCCGCTGATAGCGCTCCTTGGCCCGAGCAGCAATCGTGGCCTTGGCGGCGGCCATGGCTGCCAAGCGATCTTCCCGACGCTTCAGCTCCTCGGGCAGGTCGACACCCGTCGGAAGGTCGGCCTGATCAGCTTTTTCCGCCAGTGCCAGCAATTCCTGAACCTCGGCCTTGAGCTGAACTTCCAGCTTTTCGATATACCCGTGTGACAGCGCACTGTGCCGTGAGGCATTGGCCTCCATCTTCGTCCCATCGAGACAGATGTTACCCACCTTGAGCACCTTCATTTCCTTGGCCATTTCGAGAATCTGTAGAAACAGGTCGCTCAGTTCGTCAAGGAAACGTCGGCGGAAGGCCGCCAGACTGTCGTGATCGGGATGAAGATTGGCGGCGATGAAGCGGAAGGCCACCGAGTCGTAGGTTGCCTGTTCCAGCCGGCGGCTGGAGAAGACACCCGTAGCGTAGCCATACACCAGGATCCCCAGCAGGGTCGCCGGATGATAGGCTTTCGATCCGCGCCCGGCGTACTGCTGAATGAGTTTGGAAAGATCAAGCTGGTCGATCACGTCAACAATGAATCGGGCCAGGTGATCCTGGTTCAGCCAATCGTCCAGCGACGGCGGGAGTAGATAGTCGGTCTTGCGGTCAGCGATAATGAAGTGGGCCATGTGACGACTCGGTAGCTCGAACAAAGTATGATTTTATCATGTACGGCTTACGGCACCGCGAAAGTCCGACAGGCTGCTAGGATCTTCCGGGGTCGCCGCTGGCTGCCACGCCGTTGGTCCGCAGCACGTCAATGCCGAGCAGCTTGCGAAAGACGACCTCCGCCGTCAGACCGCCGACGGTAGCCACCACCGTGATCAGCGACACCAGCCGCAGGCCGGCATCGCCGGCGACCTCGATGTCGCCTGGCTGGGCCACGATGTAGAGCATGCCGGCCAATGCGCCGGCCATGAGGCCGAGCGCGACGGTGATCGCCATCGACGGCGGCACCAGTGGACCGCTGCCATAGCGGCGCTCGAACACCATGCGGATCGCGGCACCGGCCACCCCCGCCATCAGCGTCGCCGCGAACAGCATTGCCTTGGCCAGCGACGCGTCGAGACCAGGGAGCAGATGGCTACCAAAGCCCGCGGCCAGCGCTAGCACGAACAGGATCGAGGCCAACACTGCGTGCCAGACGATGGGCCCCGTTTCAACCGCGTAGCGACGCCGGCGCTGGCTCTCGAGGGCTTCCACCCAGCGCGTGGCTGCCGGCTCGCTGGGGTCGTCCGCCATGCGCGCATGCTCGTTGCCGTTGGGCAGGTCGATGCCCGGGGAGATGGTGCGCCAGACGGTCTCGGCCGCGCCCCCGGACTTCATCAGCGCCAGAACCGGCACCCGGGCGCCGATCGCGACCTGCCCGGCAATCGCAGTCGAGTTCGCACCGCCGATCAGGATCAGGCCGTCGGCGGCGGCCAGCGAGCGGTAGAACGACACCTCCCAGCGCCCGCTCGAGTCGGCGACGCGGTCGAACAGCGCTGGGTGGGTCTGCTCCTCCGGGAACGGCACGATCTGATCCGCATGCGGCTGGCGGATCACAATTGGCGGGCCCGAGTCTGAGGGCTGGGGATTCTCTGCCACGTAGGCTCTGACCACATCGGCCTCGATGAAGCGCGCGTCGTAGACGATCAGCCCGCAGCGCTTCTTCGCCAAGGCCACCCCGATCAGCCGCGCCGCCTCGCGCGACTTCGCGACATCCACCAGCGGTGAGAACGGGAACGGGTGCTTCGCGTCGTTGCGCTCCTCGCTTGCCGCACCGACGATGGCGAATCTCTGCATGGCCAACCTCCATCCGGTTTTCACAGCTCAGATTCTTAGAGTACCGTGCCGGCAGCAGATCCGTATTGCCCTCTGCTTCGACGCACCTTGCGGCACCGCGAAGCGACTCCCCTGCTCGGTTCCGGCTCGTCCAGCCTCGGTCATGGTACTGCAAAGCAGGAGTGGCACAAATTGGCCGTTACTTGCCGACCGGCCGTGGCAGGCGCGAAAGAACGGAACCGCCGCCTCGCCGAGCGCGGCCTTGGCCAGCGGCAGGCGGATCAGGCCTTGCCGTTCTTCATGTAATCTTCGTTCAGACGATTGGCCTGTCGGACGGCAGGGCGCGCTCCCAGCCGTTCGACATAGTCTTCGAATACCGGGCGCTTCTCGATCGTGCCGAACATCATGCCCCAGCCAAGCTGCGACCCGGCATACACATCGGCGGCGGTGAACTGCTCGCCACACAGGTAGGGTCCGGGCAGCAGCGCCTGCTCAAGGGCATCAAGCGTCTCGCCGTAGCTGCCGAAACCGACGAAACCGCTCTTCCCATCAGGCACTTGCCAGTCGAGTGCGCGGGCGGTCACCGCGAATTCGAGCGGTCCCGCGGCGAAAAACAGCCAGCGGAAATAGGCGGCACGCGCTGGCTCCTGCGTTGCAGGACTCAGCGCCTTCTCGGGGAAACGATCGGCGAGGTAGGCACAGATAGCTGCTGCTTCGGTGACCAGCGCGGCGCCGTGCCTGAGCGCGGGCACCTTGCCCATCGGGTTGATCGCGAGGTATTCGGCGCTCTTCATGGTCGGTCCGAATTCGAGCCAGACCGTCTCATAGGGCTGCCCGATCTCCTCCAGCATCCAGTGGGCGATGCGGCCGCGGGATTGCGGATTGGTGTAGAGAACCAGATCACTCATCTTCGCTTTTCTCCTTGGGTTGACGGCACGCGAGTTGGGCTCAGGCGTCCTTGGCAAGGCGCAGGCCCGAGAACTGCCAGCGCGCGGCCGGGGGAAAGAAGTTGCGGTAGCTCCCGCGGCTATGGCCGGCCGGCGTCGCGCTGCTGCCGCCACGCAGCACCAGCTGGCCGACCATGAACTTGCCGTTGTACTCGCTGGCCGCGCCGCACAAGGGCCGGAAGCCCGGATAGGGGTCGTAGGACGAGCGCGTCCACTGCCACTGCTCACCGATCATTTGTGTGATCGCTGACGTGCCGTACGCGGCCTCCCACTCGAACTCGGTGGGCAGGCGCGCGCCGGCCCACTCGGCGTAGGCGGCCGCCTCGTAGAAACTGAGATGGGACACCGGCGCGCGGGTGTCCAGGGACCGCACACCGCGCAGGCTGAATTCCTGCCATTCGGCAGCTGCTGCGCGCGTGTCACCGGGCGAGATCCAGTACGCAGGCGCCTGCCAACCCTGCGCCTGCACCATCGCCCAGCCATCCGAGAGCCACAGCGCCGGGCGCTGGTAGCCGCCATCGGCGACGAACAGTGCGTACTCGCCGCAAGTCACCAGGCGATCGGCAATCCGGAACGGCGGCAGCAGTACCTGATGCCGCGGCGTCTCGTTGTCGAAGGCGAAACCCTCTCCCGTATGACCGATCGGCGTAACACCGCCCGGCATCGGCAACCAGCGCATTGCGGGCAACTCTGCCGTCGGCGGCACGCTCGAAGGCCCGGCGCGCTGGTACGCCGGCAGCAGGGGGTTGCACGACAGCGCGTGCAGGATGTCGGTAAGCATCAGCTCCTGATGCTGCTGCTCGTGGTTCAGACCCAGCACCAGCAGCGGCGCGGCGCTTTCCCAGGCAGCGGCGTCGACATCGGCGATCAGCGACAGCACCGCGGCATCGACGTGCGCGCGAAAGGCATGAACTTCGCCAAGCGAAGGGCGGGTCAGCAGGCCGCGCTGTGGCCGCGGGTGGCGCGGACCCAGCGACTCGTAGTAGGAGTTGAAGAGATGCGCGAAGCGCTTGTCGAACGGCCTGTAGCCGACCACAAATGGCTGCAGGACGATGGCTTCGAAGAACCAGCTGCTATGCGCGAGATGCCACTTCGTCGGGCTGGCGTCAGGCATCGACTGGATGCACTGGTCTTCGGGTGACAGCGGTGCGGCCAGCGCCAGGCTATGCGCGCGGACTTCGCGGTAGCGCTGCGCGAGCCGCTCGCGCAGCGAATCATCGGCGAAATATGCTGCCTTTGTGGATGGCGCTGACGGGGGCATCGGGCAAGTCTCCCAAGTATGGCCACAACATGCGCAGCGCGCGTGGCCTGCTCGCATGTCGGACGTGGAGGTTCTCGATTCATTACAGCACAAAAGCGGAATCCCTGCCCCGCACGGGGTGCCGAACAACCGCCGTCACCGGTCGCCGGGCCGCCGTCCGTACGCTTTGTCGCTTCGAGCGGACATTCGGCGGCCACGGGTGACGGGCTGCTCGTCGGCCAAAGCAGTCATTGGCGCCAGATGACGGGGACGGCAGGTATGGATCCCTTACCGGCCGTAGGGAAGGAGATTACGCCGAGCAACCCGGCCACCCGAGCGGCCGGCCGGCGCCGCTGACAGAGACGGAAAAGACCAACCGCTGAAAGCAGAAGCACCATCCACGACAAGAACCGGGAGCAGTAGAAAAACGACAACCTTGCCGCTTCTTGCGATGGGTGACCGACAACTGTGGTTCATCCACGGTTAGCCAGTGTGGCCTCAAGGTTCAGCGCCTGATCACCGCCACCTCCGACACCTTGCGAGCGAGCCTTCCACAAAATCTACGCGATTGCCCTGGCATTGCCACTGCGCCAGAAAAGGAGCTGTCATAATCTTGAAACTGAGCCCGGACGCAGGAGGTACCCCGGGTGCATGATGGCTGCGGGTGAACCGGCAACGGTTGGCGGGACGATAGAGAGAGGAGCGAACAGCATGGCATTCAAGAACGAGAAGATATCGGAGCAGGACCTGGAGTGGGCGTCGAACCTGGTCAATTACGAGAGCATCCGTGCGATTTCCCAGTGGGTGCACTGGTTCAGCACGCCGCTTTGGTGATCGGCTGACCGGGAGAACAATGCCTTCTTGCTTCAACTCGGCGGCGGGGGTAATCCCAACGACATCGGGCGCATGGCTTACGCGGCATTGATTCTGGATGGGCAGGTCATCGTGTTCAATATCGTCGAGGATCGAAAGCGAAATCACGCCGACGGCATGGAATTGACCGTGGGAGCCCATAGCTTGATCGTCCCGCCGGTACTTGAGCTCCGAGGCGCGGAAATCAAGCGACTCTTGCGCGAAGCGCTCGAGGAAAGCGCCTATTGCCGGCCCACGGCCGATGGCGGCACGGCCACCAATCCCAACATGGTGGCGCGCTGGAACATCACCTACTTCAACGTCGAATTCAGGTAAGCGGGTACGATCATGGTGTTCACCTACGAAGATGCATTCGCCCGGATCGGAACCGAAGGCTATACCGACGTCGAGGGCCTCCGCCGTCTGGTCAGCGAAACCGCGGTGATTCCGTGATGTATGTGGATGCCGTCGTGATGAGGGCGGGCAGGCGAAAGCCTACTCCCTACTCGATCAACTATCGCGTGACCCCGCGTTCGCACTTAAATTTGCGAATAAGGAATGGAGAGCTGCGGCGTGAACGAGAGGCGTTCCTCACTTCAGGCCGCTTCTAAGGGGCTAGCGCTTGACCAGGCCAACCGGCGTATGAACCAGTTCATGTTCCGGTTCGCATCCATCATGGTCGCTTACGGGCTTCTGTTACCGACAAACTGGCAGGAAATGTTCGGGATCTTCGGGTTTCTGATCAATTGGGCGGGACAAACCGCTCCAGCAACCGTTAAAGTCGCCAGCGTGTCCCCGATACCCGAATTGGTCAGTGGCTTTTTTGGCTTCGGCGCATGGGGCGTTGTTTGTTTTGCAGTGCTGCTCGCCTGGAAAGACCCATTGGCGGAGCGTGTTCGTTATGCGTTTACTCGACCCGGGAAATCGCCTTGGAAGACGGGCGTAGCCCTCTATTTTCTGGGAGTTCCGGTGTTGTTGCTCTGCCTGTGGGTGGTCTTTTTTATGCCGATAGATGTCAATCCGAACGGGGTTACATGGGGCTCCAAGGTTCTCTTCACGATGATTTCCGGGCGGCTGGCGCTTGCGCTTCTTGGATCGCTGGCTCTCGTTGGTGTCGGGCTATTTTTCTTTTTGTTTCTTGCTCTCGTTATTGGACCAGTCTGCCTAGTGATTAAAGGGGGTAAATGATGGAAGCGACCGCCGTTTCGGAATTTAACCAGGCTCTTAGCGACCAATCCAATGGATTCGGCAGCGCATGGAGCACCGCGGCTGACAAGTTCACACAGGCGGTAGCTACAGACGGTGGGGCCGCTGTCGTGACGGAACACCAGCAATTTGAGTTGCTCCCTCAAAAAGTAGGGCAGGAACTCAGCAGTCTGGCCGTCTGCAGTGCCAATGGCTTTTATCCGAGGGATGCAGCGTGAAAAACGAGCGTACTCTGTGTTTTGGTGTTGCCCTAGGACTAAGTGCTCTCAGCTATGGCTGTGGAGGCTATGCTCATATGAATGGCCAAAAAGTCGCTGAATTCATAAAAGAAGACCTTGTCCGCTTCGGCTATTGCGCATCGAGTGCTGATTGCTCTCAGAAAAAAATGATTGTTTATGATGAAGGCGTGAATGTTCTTGATGTTAGGATTTACGCTGAAGTTGATTACAACGAGCTTTCTGCGATCGTCGCCAGCGTAATTCGAAGATCTGCCCCCGGGAAGATAAATATGCAGTTTTTAAGTGCGACCAAATCGCCTCGCGCAATAATTGTTATTGACAAGAGGGATTGATAGTGGGCTATTTTGTTGAGGTCCGCATGGCAATTCTCCCAGATCATTTACCTCATACGTTCTTGGTCGTTACGGATTCCGACGGCGTTTCTCGTGCATGGGGCTTTGCACCTGAGAAAACCGGGTTTTGGGGGAATGGGGCCGTTACACGAAATGACGATCACGGCTGGCAAAGCACAACCGGCCAATTCGAAATATCAGAGCAATCGTACGAAAAACTTACGTCTTTAATTGAGCGAGACCACATCAATCCTCCGTACTACAATTTGTTGGCAGGTATTCAGTGTGCCACTTGGGTCTCTATGGTTCTAAATGAGGCTGGAATTATTGATAGTTTGAATTCTCCGCAACCAATTAATGGATACTACTCGATATTTCATACTCTTGTTTGGAATCCTTATATGCAGGCACTTGGGGATTTTATATATCAAGAGTTACCGAGGTTGCTGACGGCATCTGGCGCAGTAACATCGCTTACCTACCAGCAGGTCATCAACACCGCCTTCCTCTCCTCCAAAACCGCCACCCCTCTCCGCGTCGACCCTCTCATCCTGGACCTCGACAACGACGGCCTAGAAACCATCGGCATCAACACCAGCAACCCCATCCTCTTCGATCACAACGGCAACGGTGTCAGGACCGCCACCGGTTGGGTCAAGAGCGACGACGCCTTCCTCGTCCTCGATCGCAACGGCAACGGCAGCATCGACAACGGCCGCGAACTCTTCGGCGATAGTACCCCGCTGACCGCCGGCGGCGTTGCCGCCGACGGCTTCGCCGCGCTCGCCCAGGAAGACACCAATGGCGACGGCAAGGTCGACAGCCTCGACGCCCGCTTCGCCAGTTTGCGCCTCTGGCGTGACCTCAACCAAGACGGTGTCAGCCAGGTCGGTGAACTGTTCACCCTCTCCTCGCAAGGCATCATCGCCCTCAACCTCGCCAAGACCGCCAATAGCCAGATCCTCGCCAACGGCAACCAGATCGCCGACCTCGGCGGCTACGTGCGCAGCGACGGCAGCACCGGCACGCTCGGCGAGGTGACCGCCCAACTGGGCGACATCAATCTCACCAACAACCCCTTCTACAGCCAGTTCACCGACCCCATCCCGCTCAGCGAACAAGCCCGCAACCTGCCGGACATGCAAGGCGCTGGCCTCGTCCGCAGCCTGCGCGAAGCCGCCAGCCTGCCTACCGCCGCAGGTAGCGCACTCGCCACCCAGCTTGCCGCCTACGCCGCAGAAACCACCCGCAGCGGTCAGCTCGCCCGGCTCGATGATCTGCTCAAGGCCTGGGCCAACACCAGCAGCATGGCCACCACGGCGACGGGCGCCTTTGCTGGCGTCAACCTCACCGCGAACTTCGCCGGCGTCACCACCGGCAGTCCGGCCTGGCAAGCCTGGCTCGACAAGCTCAGCGTGCTCGAACGCTTCAACGGCCAGACCTTCCTCCCCGTTCCCGCCGCTGGAACCACCCTGACCATCGACGTCTTCAACACCCGCGAAGCGCTGCTTGATGCCTCCTACGCCGCCCTGAAAGCGTCGGTCTATGGCGGGCTGCTCCTGCAGACGCGGCTCAAGCCCTACCTCGACGACATCACGCTAACCGTCGATGAGAATGGTCTCAAAGTCGATTTCAGCACTATGGAAAGCCGGCTCGACGCCGCCTACCAGGCCGACTCGCCGAACGCCTTCATTGATCGGCTCGAATTGATCAAGCACGCGGGGCAAAGTCTGGAGCCGATGGGGTGGCGCGGAGAACAGAAGCTCGCCACCTGGATCTCGGCTGCTGAGGCGAGCGGCACCTGGGCAACGACTCGTGCCGCAATAGGTGCCGAATTCACGACGACACCAGCAGCCGGCGACGACATCTATCTCGGTACCAGCGGCAACGATATCGTCAATGGCTCAGGGGGCAATGATTATCTCCTTGGGGCGGGTGGCAACGACAACCTGAAGGGTGGCACCGGTGACGACACCCTGGACGGGGGCAGCGGCAACGACACCCTCAATGGAGGTTCCGGCAACGCCAACGACGGTCTGGGCAACGACACCTACCTCTTCGGTCGCGGTGACGGCAACGACACCATCTACGACCAGGACGTCACGGCCGGCAACATGGACACCATCCGTTTCAAGGATGGCGTCTTGCCAAGTGACGTCACCCTGAGCCGGCCGGCCTCGGGGTCCGAGGACCTGTTGCTGTCGATCAACGGCACGACCGACAGCCTGCGGGTCTTCGCCTGGTTCGGGAGCGTCAGCAATCGCGTCGAGCGGGTCGAGTTCCCGGACGGCAGCGTGTGGGACACGACTGTCTTGATCAAGGCGCCGATCCAGGGCACCTCCGGTGCGGACTACCTGGTGGGCCGGGACGACCTGGCCGACACCATCATGGGCAACGCGGGCAACGACATCCTGATCGGCGGTGGCGGCAACGACAGGCTTGAGGGCGGAGCCGGCAACGACACGATCAACGGCGGCAGCGGCGAAGACACCGCCTCCTACATCGATGCCCCTTCCGGAGTAACCGTCAGTCTTGCCACTGGCGCAGCGCAGGCGACCGGCGGTGCCGGCACCGACACCCTGATCGGCATCGAGAACCTCACCGGCAGCAGCCACAACGACAGCCTCACCGGCAACAGCGCCGCCAACCTCCTCGACGGCGGTGCCGGAGCCGATACCCTGATCGGCGGCGACGGCTCCGACACCTACTACGTCGACAACGTCGGCGATCTGGTCATTGAAGCCAACGCTGTCCTTGCGACCGGTGGCGACGATACCGTCTACAGCAGCCTCGCGGCCTACACCCTGACCGCCAACGTCGAGACCCTGCGCCTCGTGGCCACCGGCGCTGCCGACGGTACTGGCAACAGCCTCAACAACACGCTCTACGCGGGGGCGGGCAACAACGTGCTAGACGGCGGAGCGGGTATCGACACGGTTTCCTACTCCCTTGCCGCTGCCGCAGTCACTGTCAGCCTCGCCAGCAGCGCGGCCCAGGCCACCGGCGGTTCCGGGTCCGACACCCTGGTCAACATCGAGAATCTCGTCGGCAGCGCGTATGCCGACCGCCTCACCGGCGATGTCCTCGCCAATCGGCTGAACGGCGGCGCCGGTAACGATACGCTCAACGGTGGTGCCGGTGCCGACATCCTGATTGGCGGCGACGGTTCGGACATCTACTACGTCGATAACGTCGGTGACAGCGTTGTCGAACTCGCGGACCAGGGCAACGACATCATCTACAGCAGCGTCTCCTGGGCCCTCGGCGAGCACGTCGAGCGTCTCTACTTGACCGGGAGCGCCACCACCACGGCCACCGGCAATACACTGGCCAACACACTCTACGGTCACGCCAACAGTGCCGCCAACGTGCTCGCCGGGGGCTTGGGTAACGACATCTATTACCTCGGTGCGGGCGACAGCGCCGTCGAAGACGACGACGGGGGTACCGACAGCGTCTATACCTACGCCGACTACACCCTGGCCGCCAATGTCGAGCATCTGTATCTCAATGTCGCCACCGCCGCCACCCTGACCGGCAACACGCTGGCCAACAGCCTGCGCGGCAACGCCGGCGACGACACGCTCATCGGCCTCTCCGGCAACGACACGCTGACCGGTGGTGACGGCAACGACATCATTCGCTTCGATAGCCTGCTCAACGCGCTCACGAATGTCGACACGATCACCGACTACAACGTCGCCGACGACACGATTCACTTGGAAAATGCCATCTTCACCGCACTGACGACGACTGGCACGCTGGCCGCTGAGTGGTTTCGGTGGGGTGCCGTTGCAGTCGATGCAGACGACTACATAATCTACGACGGCGCCACTGGAGCGCTGTACTACGACGCTGATGGCAACGGTGTGGCGGCGGCAGTGCAATTCGCTGCCCTTAGTGGTGCGCCAACCTTGACCCATGCAGATTTCCTGGTGACCTGATCCGCAACCTCGCTGGCGTCGCGGACGCTTCTTTCCCCAGAAAGCAAGCCGATGCTAATGGGCCACCAGACAAACTGTCTCTGCCGTCGCGTTGGCACCGGCGACGAACGCTGCCCAGCGTCCCTGAGCCATGGTCCGAGCCAAACCTGACCAGAGATGCGGCCAAGAGGTAGGTCCGGTAAAGGATTCATTGCGGCCGTCCAGGCCATGTGCCGTCAACGGCCGCTCTGGCCGAGACCTGGACCGACGGCGAACAGAGCCTGGCGGCGGGTTTCGGATCGGTTAGCCGACGTTCTCGCCGGGCGATTCTTCGCCGCCTCGACGTTTCCTGATGGCCGATTTTACGCGACAGGAACAGCGCCGAAAGCCGCCGCCGTCCGGACCGGAGAACTCGGAGTTCGTCAACGGGTAGTCGGTCATGTTGAAAAGTGTGGCTATAGGCGAGCGGGTTCGCGGCGGACATTCTGCTCTTTGAGCCGCCACTTGACGGGCCGGCTTCTGGCATAGCGCTCGCGAATGTTGGTCTCTCCATCCTGGAGATGCTGGTGCAGGCCCCGGATTCGCGCCTGCGCCGGGCGGTGCTCCTTGGCACCCCCTGTCCGGGCAGCTGCCGCGCGCGACGATTGACTGCGGTGCCGAGAATGCCGGTACTGCTCGGGCAGTCGATCATGCAATGGCTGTCGCGAACACTTGGCGCCCCCTCCCCCGCGGTCCGCGACTGCGGCAGCAACTGGCGGAGGCGCAGGCCAAACGCGACTTCACCGTACAGCGCGTGCGCCGGGCTGCTTTCACGGTGCGACGGAGAGTGTCCTCAGGCTTGCGGATCGGGCATCGAGTGGCTGTCCGCAGTGACCGCCCTGCGCAGCCAGCGCTGACCGTCAGCCGCCAGCCACCGTCTGCCGTACGGGCAGCGGTTCTGCGGCGCTCAGCCGTCCGTCGGGTCAGCGCTTCCTGCGCGCTTCGATTTCGCGCCGGATACGCTCGATCTCGAGGCGTTTGGCCTGCGGATGACCCCATCTGACGGGCCTCTGCGCCGCGGCTGCCTGCTCTGCCTCGCGCTGCGCCTGCAGCGCTCGCGCTTCGGCCAGGCGTTCTTCCTCGAGCGCCTGCGCACGGGCCACGGCGCGCTCGGCAGCGATCGGCACTCGCCATCCGGGCAGACCCGCGTCGAGAAGCAAGCGGTCGATGACTTTCGGAATCGGCTCCGGCCATTCCCAGTCGTTCAGCCGGGAAAACTCGTTGATCAGCGGCAGGTTGAGCGCCGCACAGACTGGCGTCCACACTTCCTCGTCGCCCTGGCGGCGCCGGACGGCGAGTTTGGGATTGAGCTGGTACCAGCCCTGACTGACGCGCCTGAACAGCGCCCGGTTGTACGCGTAGTCGCGGTCGATTTCGTTGCGCGCCAGGACGCCGGAAAGATGCTGGCGCCGGTTGCGTTCCGGACGGACGATATTGGCCGGCAGATGCTGCCAGGCGTCGAGAATGGCCTGCGCCTCGAAAGTGCCGTTGCTGCGGCGCTGGCGGTGACTGAAGCGGGACTTGAAAAGAACCCATAGCGTCTGGAAGAGGAAGTACTCCGACAGGTGCCGGTCGAGGCGAACCAGCCGTTCGCCGGTATTGACGTCGATGCTCGCCGGGGCGAGCCGTTCGTAAAGCGCAGCCAGCGGGCCGCGGGCGAACTTCGCATCGCGGAATCCCTCGCGCAACGCCCAGTGCAGCGCGTTGTAGCCATAGTGGTCAACGGCGTCGCGGTCGGCGCCACGCTCGAGCAGCGCTTCGACCAGCGGTACGTTGCCGGCCGCAGCCGCGGCCATCAGCGGCGTCAGGTTCATCGGCAGTCGATGCTCGACCCCGTACTGCTGGCATTGCTTCAGGATGTCCTTGAAATGGTTGGGGAAGTAGGGAAGGTAGGTCTTTCGTGCGAAGTTCGCCCGTTGCTGCGCGAAGTTCGTCGCCTGCTCGAACTTCGCCTCCGCGACCAGCCATTCGGCGAGTTGCGCTTCGTCGTGACAGGCCGCGTATTCATAGAGCTGCTGCTTCATCTTGGCGCCGGGAAGCTGTTCGCGGAAGACCTTGACCAGCAGCTCGACGACTTTCGCTTCGCCGAAAACCGGCCAGGGAACCGGCGTTTGCTTGAGGATCGTCCGACGGATCGTCTCGGCCTGTTCCTGCTTGCCCTGCAGTTCGAGCTTGCGCGCTTCCTTCTGCCAGTCTTCGAGGCTCGATTGCCTGGCCTCGACCTTGACCTGCCCGAGATTCATTTCGAGCAGCCCGAACAGCGCATGGCCGGTATCCGACTCGATCACGTAAACATTCCTGATCGCGCGTGTCAGCGCCACGTAGAGGGCATTGACGAAGAACTTGTAGACCTCGAGCGACTTGTCGCTCTTGTCTTTCGCCCGCCGGTAGTCAAGCGTATCTGCGGCCAGGTCGGCCGGCTCCACGCCGTCGACGATCTCGCTGAACTCGGCGCGGTGGTCGGAGATGAAGCGGTAGAGGACGATGTTGTCGTATTCGAGCCCCTTCGCTTCATGGATCGAGAAGAGCAGCGGCGTTGCGAAGTGCTTCCTGGCTTCGGCCTTGTCCTCGTCGCGCATCACCAGCACGGCGAACTGCGTCGATTGGCGGATCTTCTGGTCGAGCTCGCGCTTGCTGGCGTCCTTGTCGGGCATCAGCGCGACCTGTCCGGCTTCGCCGCCGACCGCCTGCACGAGGAAGTTGCTCTCGCGGTCGATCGAGCCGAAGCGCCGGTGCTTGATCTTCAGCAACTGGTTGGCGACACGGGTGGCCTCGAGCCCGTTGCGGAAGTTGGCGGTGAGCACACGCAGTTCCTGCCGCTCGGCCAGCTTCGGGTCTTCCCAGAACAGGCTCTTGACCTGGCTCCAGGAAAAGAAGTTGGGATGGACGATCTGGTTCGAATCGCCGCAGAGCAGGAAGTCGCCCGGCCTCTTCAGGGTCCTGAGGACCAGCGCGAGTTGCACGGTGGTGATGTCCTGCACCTCGTCGACGACGACGAAATCGTAGCGCGGTGCCGCCAGCGCCTGCCAGTCCTGGGCGACCAGATTGAGGTCGTAGAGCCTCGCTTCGGCGAGCCAGCCACGGTACTTCTCGAACAGGTCGTAGAGCCGGTCGCGCAGATCGACCGGAAAGATCGACTGGCGCACGCCGAGCGCCAAATAGTCGTCGCGCGCGAGGACGCCACCGGCCCTGGCCGCAAGCACGCCGCGGATCTCCTCAAATACCTGATGGCCGTCGAACTCCCGGAACGTCTGCCGCATGCGTCCGAACCAGCCGGCGAAGTCGCGCCAGCTCGCCTCGCGACCCGCTGGCACGTGGATCGACTCGACGAATTCGCGGTAGGAGAGGAAAACGGCGTCCTGGCCGCTGCGCTCGAAGCCGTTGGCGTAATAGAGGTCGCGGGCACTTTGCGCGAGGTAGCTGGAGTGCGTGACGTAGAGCACCTCGCCTTCGGCGTGCTTGAGTTTCTCGAGGGTCAGCGCGGTCTTGCCGCTGCCGGCGCTGCCGACGACGATCAGCGGTGCTGGCTGGTGATAGATCGCCTCCTGCGTGTCGTCGAAGGAGATCGGCTTGTCGAGCAGGTGAATCGCCGTCCGCTCCGGGTGCAGGTAGCGCACCGGCAAGGCTTCACCGATCGCCTCGTCGGCGTCGATGTCCATGATCCGGCTCTCGTCGATCGCCGCGCCGCGCAGGAAGCGCGACTTGTCGTAGTCGTGATTGGCGATCACTTCCAGCATCAGCGCGCAGACCTCGTCGCCGTGGCGAACCAGCGAGAACAGCAGCCGGTCGGCGTCGTCGAGCCGGGCGCGGTAGAACCTGCCGTGGCTGAGATTGACCAGCTTCTTGACCTGTGCGGCACGAAAGTCGTTGCGGGCGATGGCATCAGCCACCTTGCGGCAGCTGGCCTTGACGCGGGCGGTGTCAAGGCCGGTGTATTCGAGAATCTTCACGGTGAGTTTCGGCGCGGAGGGTGTGACAACGAAGCCGGATCCTACCTTGCCGCGGTCGGCGCTGGCCATTTATGCAATGACAGCGACTCTTCGGGCATGGGCGCCGAAGTCGAACACATTCGGGTCAGAATCGTCGTTCAGCATAGACAACTATCTGTCCTTCGACGGCGAGGCCTCGGTATCGCGGCTGATAACGGACAGGAAGTCCAACCCGCACCAGGTGTCTGCGGCGGCAGCGTAACACGGCTTGACGCCGGCGGTGGAGTGGCTGTGCGTCGCCGCAGGGGTGTTTTTCCGCGTTGCGCGGGTGGCCCGATCCCGCCGACCTGCGCGCCGACGACAGGCAGCCGCGGTTGACTAACAGGCGACGCGCTGATCGAGCTCGTAGTCCGGTGCCGGCCGGGCCTGGGGATCGATCTCGCACGGTCGGGCCGTCGGTGATCAAGGTGATAATTCGCATCGCGCCGCCACAGTGGGGACACACCAGCGGGGAATCCTGTACATACGGCTTCAAAACAGAAGCAGGCTTCTGAACGGCCGCTTGGCTCTGAAAACTGCCGGAAAGCCGACGCCAGAAACTCGGCCCGAGCGGTCGTTGGCGGGATGCGCCTTGAGCGTCAGCTGTAAGCCACATCGCCGCCGCTCGCGCAGGTCCGGCGGAGAAGTCCGGGCAGAGCAATCCGAGCGGCCGCTTGTTGTACGGTAGCGATCTTGGTTACGGTGGCGGATGCTTCAAGTTTGGATCGGTGGGTGTGTGGAGGTTGGCGTCAGTCGGCTCACGATCAATTCAGGGCATTGTCCCTGAAGCTGGAACACGGAAGACCATCAACTCGCTGCGATGCTGAGGGCCAGCTTGTCATTCGTCACCACCCTGCAAGCAGGATCTGACGAGTCGGGGAGCGAGGGTGCCGATGGAATGCCAAGAGTGAGCCCCCGTGACCGCACTGCGAGCTGAATCGTCGCCATAGCCGCGACGCTCCTGCTCCCTGCTCCCTGCTCCCTGCTCCCTGCTCCCTGCTCCCTGCTCCCTGCTCCCTGCTCCCTGCTCCCTGCTCCCTGCCCAGCTTGGGCTTGTCGTCGTCACTCCAGCCGCCTGTCAGTTGATAGCACCGACAGCTGCAAGCGCTCGACCAACACCCAGCCGCCTTTGTTGGTAATTCCTGAACTTTTTGTCTATACTTTGTCCTAGACACTTAGAGTGCGGCTTTCTAATTCCAATCATGGCCGCACCGATTTTCGTGGCGGTGGTTCGAGTATCTCAGTTCGAGCACGCGCGTAAAAAAACAACCGTACAGGAGTAAAGACCGTGCAAGACCTCTTGCAAAAGCACTGGCACCACCTGCCGGCAAGCGAGGTGATCGACCTCCTCGATACCCGTGGCGAAGGCGGGCTCGATCAATTCGAAGTCGCCGGGCGCCAGGAACGATTCGGTGCCAATGCCCTGACCCCCGCCAAGGGCAAGAGCCCTCTGCAGCGCTTTGTCCAACAGTTCAACCAAGCGCTGGTGTATATCCTGGTGGCTGCGATCGTGGTCAAGCTGGCCCTGGGTGGCTATGTCGATGCGGCTGTGATTTTCGCCGTGGTCCTGCTCAACGCTGTTCTTGGCTTCGCACAGGAAAACAAGGCCTTGAACGCCCTCGCTGCGCTGTCGCGCGCGCTGACCACCGAGGCAACGGTCGTGCGCGCCGGGAACAAACAGCGGATCAACGCCCGCGACCTGGTTCCGGGCGATCTGGTCATGCTGGCTTCTGGCGACAAGGTTCCGGCGGACCTGCGCCTGCTGCAGGTCCGCGACCTGCAGGTCGACGAGTCCGCCCTGACCGGTGAATCGGTTCCGGTCGCCAAACAGGCCGGTGAACTGGCCCACGACGCGGCGCTCGCCGATCGCCGCAACATGGCCTATACCTCGACCTTGGTGACCTATGGCACGGCGACCGGAGTGGTCACCGCCATTGGTGACGGCACCGAGATCGGCAACATCTCGGGCCTGATCGCCGGCACGCAGCAACTCGATACTCCGCTGACGCGACAGGTCGGGCACTTCAGCCATTATCTGCTCTACCTCATCCTGGCCCTGGCAGCCTTAACCTTCGTCGTCGGACTTGCGCACGGGGAATCGTGGGTGGCGATGTTCATGGCGACTGTCGCACTGGCGGTGGCGATGATCCCGGAGGGTCTGCCGGCGGTGCTCACCATCACCCTGGCCATCGGCGTCGGGCGCATGGCGCAACGTCACGCGATCATCCGCCGCCTGCCGGCGGTCGAGACATTGGGCAGCACGACCGTGATCTGCTCGGACAAGACCGGCACCCTGACGCGCAACGAGATGACCGTGCAGAAGCTGTCCGCGGGCGGCGCTCACTTCGACCTCAGCGGCGTCGGTTACGGCCCTGAAGGTAGCCTGCAGCAGCAAGGGCTGGCCGTCGACCCCGGAAATCATCCCGCCCTGGTGGCGCTGCTGCGCGCCGGCATGCTGTGCAACGACTCGCTGCTGCGCGAAAAAGATGGCCACTGGCAGGTCGAGGGCGACCCCACCGAGGGTGCGCTGCTGGCCGCGGCGCGCAAGGCCGGTCTGGATTCACAGGAGGCCCTCGCCGGCGCGCCGCGCCTCGATGCGGTGCCCTTCGAATCGCAGCATCAGTACATGGCGACCCTGCATGCCGGCGAGTCGCGAATGGTTTTTGTGAAGGGCTCGGTGGAGAGCGTGCTGGCGCGCTGCAGCGGCGCGCTGGACGCCGGAGCGCAGACGGTGACGCTCGAGCCCGAGGTGGTGCTCGCACAGGTGGACGGAATGGCCGCGGCAGGGCTGCGCGTGCTCGCTTTCGCCCAGCGTCCCGCGAGCAACGATCAGGAGACGCTCGGCCATCAGGACCTGGCCGAGGGAATGACCTTCGTCGGCCTGCAGGGAATGATCGACCCGCCACGCGAGGAAGCGATCAGGGCGGTCTCGGCGTGTCGCGACGCCGGCATTCGCGTAAAGATGATCACCGGCGACCATGCCGTCACCGCAGCCGCCATCGCCGGCCAGATCGGCCTCGATCAGCGCGCCGGTCCGGGCGTGGCTCCGGCGGCGCTGACCGGCACGCAACTGGCCACGCTTTCCGACAGCGAATTGACCGCCGCGGCGAACGATACGGCGGTGTTTGCGCGCGTCACTCCCGAGCAAAAGCTGCGCCTGGTGCAGGCTCTGCAAGCGCGCGGCGAGGTGGTGGCGATGACCGGCGACGGGGTCAACGACGCACCCGCCTTGCGTCGGGCAGATATCGGCGTGGCAATGGGAATAACCGGCACCGAGGTGGCCAAGGAAGCCGCAGACATGGTGCTCACCGACGACAACTTCGCCACCATCGCCGCCGCCGTCGAAGAGGGACGAGGGGTCTTCGACAATCTGACCAAGTTCATCACCTGGATCCTGGCGACCAACGCCGGCCAGGGACTGGTGATCGTCGTCGCGGTAATGCTCGCCCAACCGCTGCCGGTCCTGCCCGTGCAGGCGCTGTGGATCAACATGACCACGGCGGTCTTCCTCGGGCTAGCGCTGGCCTTCGAACCCAAGGAACCGAATCTCATGAGCCGTCCGCCACGCGCTCCCGGCTCGCCGATCGTGAACGGCGAGCTGGCGCTGCGTATCGCGATGGTCGGTGTGATGCTCCTGGTCGGCGCCTTCGGGCTGTTCGAGTGGGCACTGCTGCGCGGCGCCAGTGAAGAGCAGGCGCGTACCATCGCGGTCAATGTGTTTGCGGTCGGACAGTCCTTCTACCTGCTCAACTGTCGCTCGCTGCGCTGGTCGATGTTCCACCTCGGTTTGCTGAGCAACCCTTGGATCTGGGCCGGCATCGGCACCATGATGCTCGCCCAGCTCGCATTCACCTACCTGCCACTGTTCAACCACCTCTTCCACACTGCACCAATTGCCGCCTTCGACTGGTTGCCGATCATTGCCGTCGGACTGACGATCTACCTGGTGATGGAGTTCGAGAAGGCCTACCGGCGTCGCGGCAGGGCTCCGTCACGATCCGCGCGAGCGTTGCGATGAAGTGCAAGGCGGCGTACCCACCATCAATCAACGCGGCGTGTTCCGGGTCAGCCGCTCGGCGCCCGGTCGCTGCCCCTACTGGACGGACTCCAATGCGCAAGTTCTTGCTTTCCCTGGCCATCGCAGCCGCACCAAGCCTGTCGAGCGCCATCGAGGAACCCTCCTATGAAGTCGAGCGACGGATCGGCGAAGTCGAGGTCCGGCGCTACGCGCCGTACGTTGTAGCCGAGGTGATCGTCAACGCCCCGGCCGAGGAGGCAGGCAGTCAAGCGTTCCCGATCCTTGCCGGCTACATCTTCGGCAAGAACAAGGGCTCGACGAAGTTCGCCATGACCGCACCGGTGACCCAGGCGCCAGCGCCGATGCGACTCGAAATGACCGCGCCGGTGACCCAGGTCGCCGCCCCGGGGGGCTATCGCGTGCAGTTCGTGTTGCCCGGCGAGGTGACGCTCGACCTGGCGCCCGAACCGGACGACGCGCGGGTGCAACTGCGCGAAGTGCCAGCAAGCACCGTCGCGGTGATCCGCTACTCTGGGTTCTGGACCCAGGCCAATTACGATGAGCACCTCGCCGAACTCGAAACCGCCTTGCGTACGGCCGACGTGAGCTGGTTTGGAGAGCCGGTCCTGGCGCGCTACAACCCTCCTTTCATGCCGTGGTTCCTGCGCCGCAACGAGATCTGGTTGAAGCTCCGGTGAGGTTTGTCGCAACGGCCTGGAGGCCTTCATGACGATTTGACGCCATGTCTGCCAGCCAGCCGCCGCCGGTTGCGCCGTGGCGCGCGCCGCCGTCACGCACGCCGGAACTTCGTTCTGGCCAAGGGGATCCCTGGCGTGCTCAGAAGGAATTTTTAACCGTTCCAACAAGGAGAGAAAAATGCGGAAATATCCCATCGATAGCCCGGAAGCCATGGCACGGATCGTCGCCCTGGCCCTGCTCGCTGACGGCGCGCTCGACCACAGCGAAGTCGAGGCACTCGAAAAGCATGAACTTCGCGGGGATCTGGGCATCCCCCCCGAGACGCTTGAGCGAGTCATACATGAATTCTGTAATGACCTGATGCAAACGGCCCGCGCGCCAAATATCGGACAGATCGAGCTCGATCTGCAATTGGTCGATCACCTGCTGGATGACATTCAGTCGCCTGAGCTGCAGAAAAAGGCCTTGACCGCGATCGTCGACATCGTCGATGCGGACGGCAGCCTCAACTCTGGAGAGGCCATTCTGATATCGCAGGCCATGAGCCGCTGGGGGCTTGAACTGCAGCGGGTGACACACATCGAGGTGCGCGAGGCGAAGCACTTGTCGCCGATCGTTCCAGGGCAGGTTCAGGTCGCGGAAGCCTGATTGACTGAACAGCAAGATGGGCAAGAAACACGCCCGCCACCGTTTCGATCAAGCGCTCCGTGGCAGGACGGCGGAGTGCTGATCTCGATGCGCTTTCGACTCCATGACCTGACCATCGAGCAATGCCTACAGCCTTCATCCAGTGGTTCGGCACCTCCAGCGGCAGTCCGTTATCCGTCGCGAAGCTCTTGACCCGGCTCTCTCACTTCTTGGGCTGCGAAGAGACCAGCCAGTAGGTAACACCGAGCGCCAGCAGGATAGCTGCCATGCCGTAGAGATATTCGGCTTGCAGGGTGCTCAGGTCGAGCACGATCACCTTACGGGCGATGGCCATCAGTGCGGTCGCTACGACAAGTTGGACGTGGATGACATCGTCGCGCAGATAGAGGGTGATATTGACCAGGATTTCGATGGCGATCAGCACTGCCAGAAAGGCCGCGAAGACGACAAAAATATCGTTGAGGTCAAGAAGCAGTACGGGCGGTTTTGACAACGCGTTGTAGAGAACCAGCACCACGTCGGCAACGCACCACAGGATGACCATCGTCATCAGGACGGCCAGCAGGCGAATGGCTTGACGGATGACTCGATGCAATCCGCGTACCAATGGATCGTCGTGTTTCTCCGAAAGATGATCGTCGTGAAGCGCCGACCCGTTTTCCTCTGACATATTCATGGCCTCTTGACCGTTGGTTGAACGCTGATCTGAGAATGGGTGCTCCAAAGTCACATCCACAAGTATCCTTAACCGCCATAGCCGAAGTCAATCAAGAAGTTCTCGTTGCCGCCCCTGGAGACGATCAGCAGCCAATCCTGAAGCAGGTCACGCACCAAGCGGTGCCTCGTGGTATCCGATACTGGCCTCCCAGCGAACACGCGTCGTTGCCTCTCCGCCACCTCGTATTGAAAGGCACAATACGGCGTATTGGAGCTGCAGCGAGCCGCTGCCGCGTTCGACGCCGCCATGTCACTGCTGAAACGCCGTCCCCATTGCAGGGGTTTGGGGGGAAACAATGGAGCAGCGAAGCGAGTTAAAGGCCGAGCAGATGCGTCGAATGGAGGTCATGCTCATGAACCTTCTCGTGCTTCGACGGGAATGACACCAAGCCATACCGGCATCGGGGTTCCATTGACCTGAAAAACACTGCCGCCGCCGGCAGGCGGCGTTGCCTCGGTGAAGGCGTTCACCACCACTTGATGGGTGACCAGGATCACCGGCCGGCCATCAACGGGCAAGCTGGCGAGAAACGATCGCAAGGCGTCGAGAGTTTCTTCCCGATCGTCCGCCCGCCCGAAGAAGGAATTCAGCGCCGGCAAGGACTCTACCGGGCCAAGGTCCAGTAGGCGGGCCGTTTCGAGCGCACGGCACCACTGGCTGGAAAAGACTCGTCCATTGGTCAGGCCGACCGCACGCAGACGGGTGCCCAACTGTCGTGCCTGAGCCCGGCCGCTGGCGTCAAGATTCCGCTGCGTGGAACAATCGCCGATGACGAAATTCGGCGGGTCGCCGAACCCCGGCGCGCGGGCATGCCGCAGCATCAGCACACGGCCCGGTTTTGCGAGTTCGCCGAGCGACAAAGCCGGATCATCGGCCCACGCCGGAAACGACCATGACATGACTACCAGTACAAGGATGAGCCGCTTGCGCATTCTTCTCCTTCCTTCAGCCGACAAGTTCGATCGCGCGCAGATCGAGCTTGAACGGACCCACTTGTCGATCGGCGATCAGAAGGCCCACTTGTCTTGCCGATGAGACGGCCAGCGGTGGCAGGTGGTCGAGGACGCGCCCTCGCCAGGTCGGGATAAAATCGGCGACGGCCAGTTCTATCCTGGTCCACTCCCCAGCCGGTGGCTGAAAAGCCGCCTGGTAACTGACACCGTCGAGCTCGGCGCCAGTCCGAATGCTGAACTTGTAGCGCTTGCCGTCGCCGCGCACGGTGAGCAAACAGGCTGAGCCGCCCACGCTAGCGGACGCTATCACCGGTGAGCGAACGGACGCAAAGCCGCCGTTGTTGGTGAGGGAAAGCGATCCCGAGAAGGTGGCATGCCCTTCCGTATGAAAAGCCATCCGGCTGGCCGAGACCCCCCCCATCACGCGATCGTCAATGGCGTACCAGCCGGCGACGGCCTCGGGGGTGTCGAATCGGCAAATCGGAGTCGTCATGCCTGCTGCCCTGGTCTATCGAAAGCAGGTAGCCATCCGCCCCTGCCAACCCCGGCCCGGAACGACGCACGGCGACGATTGGACGGCGGGCCCGGCCATTCAGCATCTCGCTTCCGGCTCATGACGGCGCCTGCCTCGACGCGTAAGGCTGGAACAAGGCGCCGATGTCCACCCGCGCCTTGAGCTTTGCCGCCAGCAGATAAAGACCGCCTGCCTTGCGGTGCAAGAACAGGGCATCCGCCGGTGGCGTATGCCAAGAATCCCTTTCGCTGCTCAATGCCAGGCCGGCGTCGCGGATTCGCGCTGGCAGATCCGAATTTCCGAAATCGTAGGCGCCGGCGTAGCGCAAGGGTTCGCAGGCGTGCAGAAATACGTCAAGGACGAGTTGCCGCTGCCTCTCCCCGATGTCAGCCCGAAAGTAGCCGATAGCGCTGGCGGCCATGCTCATTTCCTGCCGGTCTCCGACGACGGTACTCGCCATCAGCCGGCGATAGGCCTCGACGACAACTGCCGGGTAGGGGCGGGTGGCGCCAAAGTCGAGCAGTATTAGTTTGCGGCTGGCTTTGTCGTAGCGGTAGTTGGCGAAATTGGGGTCGGTCTGGACCAATCGGAATTCGAAAATCTCCCGAAAAAGCAGCCGGAACAGCAGTCCTGCCACGCGGTCCCGCTCGGCTTGCGGGGCATGCAGCAAGGATTCGACCGGCACGCCTCCCATGCAGGACATCGCCAGGACGCTCTCCGTCGTCAGGTCGGCGTGCACCCCGGGCAGAATGAACTCGGGCGCGTCGGCAAGAAGTCCGGCGTAGCGGCTGAGCCAGGCGCCCTCACCGAGATAATCCGCTTCGGCGTGCAACTGACGTTTCGATTCCCGCAGCAGCGGTCCGACATCCAGTCCTCTGGGCAGCAGTCCAGAGACACGCAGCAGGGTGGCGACATTATCGACGTCGCTGTCGATACTCTGGCGGACACCCGGGTACTGGACTTTTATGGCCAGGCGCCGCCCGTCCCTCGTCTGCGCCAGATGGACCTGGCCCACCGACGCTGCCGCCTTCGGCGTGAAGGAGAACTGCCGGAAATGACGGTCCCAACCATGCCCCCAGTTGGCGTCGAGCACATTCACCAATTGGCTCATTGGCATGGCTTTGGCGTCG
>JGI11692J13181_100025_pt1 | contig 42932 bp, 33 predicted proteins | sample Accclapoofosmids_FD_13181 | JGI IMG/M metagenome (IMG submission 13181) | reverse complement strand
CGCCCTGCAGGCTTGTTTCGTAGTCCTGGCCGACGTAGAACATGGCAATGATGGAAACCTGCTCGGCTGCTGCGTCGAGGGCGATCACGGCGCGCTTCGTGTAGTGAGCAGAAGACAGGAGCCTGGCCAAGCGATCCTTCGCGGTTCTTAGGAAACCACAGAATTCGGAAATATTCGTACACTAGACTTTTGTCATTTTTCGTGACGGTCTCTTGACGACCCACAGGAGCCGTTCGGACTTCGGCGTCCGGTCAAGGAGGGCAGGTTCCAGTGGATGAGCAGCCATAGACGCGATAGCCATCGCTACAGGCTCCTCGGTCGTATCAATCACCAGGCTAGCCAAATTCCAATGACCCGCATTAGCCCGAGCTACCTTTTGTATCTGCTGCTGATGGTAGCTAGCATACTGCTTATAAAACGTTGCCAACAACTACGGTTCAGCGAGGACGATACGTGTCAAAGCTCAAGTCAATCAAGGTAAAGCGTTTCAAGCAACTCCGCGAGTTTGAACTCGAGGTTGATGACACGACAGTTCTGATTGGGGTCAACAACGCCGGCAAGAGTTCGGTCCTACAGGCAATTCACTTTGCTGTAGCCATTGCACAGACAGCCAAGCTAGTTGGCGAAGGAGTCAAGTGGGGAAATGATAAGTTCGAGCTGTCTTTCAACCCGACGCAGCTTCTCTACTCCCCGGTTGCCGATGTCCTTTCTCTCGCCTATGGGGGCAACCTAATCGAGTCGCCGTTACAGCAGATCGAAATTGAAATAGAGCTCGACGACGGTGCGAGCTGCCTTGTGACCGTCAGGCGTGGTCGAAACAGAAATGTCCAAGTAGCCCTTCGAGGACGAGCCGTTGGCGAACGACTTATGGATTTCGGCCGTCCGTTTACGGTTTACGCCCCAGGCTTAGCGGGAATTGCCAAGGAGGAACGCTACATGTCACCAGGGGTTGTCCGTCGGATCGTCGCCCGTGGCGACGCCAACCTTGTGCTCAGAAATGTCCTCCTGATGATCAAGGAAGTGGATCGAAAGGAAAAGGAACAATATTGGCAGCGTCGCAAGGACGAACTACAGAGGGCTCGCGAGGACCGGGAGAAGGGACAAGGACCACTCGTTGCTAGCAAGCCCCTGATTAAGCGGCCGTTTAAGGGGCCTTGGTCAAGGTTCCTTGATGACATGCACTCGCTGTTTCCGGGGCTCAGCATCGAGGTGAAGTTCGACCCTGACCGTGACGAGGCGATCAACGTCTACTTTCGTGAAGGCGGAGGCCCGCAACTACCAATCGACGCGGCGGGAACTTCAATCCTCCAAGCCAGCCAGATCCTGGCTTATGTGACTCTGTTCAAGCCCCAAGTCTTGATCTTGGATGAGCCGGACTCGCACCTTCACCCAAACAACCAGCGCGCACTCTGTGACTTAGTGACTCTGTTGGCGGCTTCGCGGGGCTTCCGTGCCATTATCAGCACGCATTCACGACATGTACTCGATAGTCTGAGAGACCGCGCAAATATCGTCTGGTTGAACTCTGGAAAGAGGGTGGACTATGACGCAGTGACCACGCCAGCCATGCTTCTCGAACTTGGTGCGCTGGACTCCGTGGATTACTTTGCAGATGGGCAGTTGAAGTGTCTCTTTGCCACCGAAGACAGCAAAGCGGAGTCCATCCATGCGCTTCATGCCCTGTTGCAAGCGAACGGGTTCCCATTGAAAGAGGTCGAGGTCCGCCCTTATTCAGGTTGCTCGAAGCTGGACGCAGCCAAAGTCTTGCGAAATTTCTTACGGGATAAAGCGCCAAATGTCAGGTTCGTCTTGCATCGGGACCGTGACTACATGGATGCCGGCGCTGCAGAGAAGTTCGAGCAGGGACTGAGGGTGATTGATGCGCACCCATTCATCACAGCTCACAGTGACGTTGAGGGGTATTTCCTGAACGCTACGCACATTGCAGAGCTGAACCCGACCATTACCCAAGAGCTTGCGCAACAACTCATCGACCAGGCCATAGAAACCACTAAAGGTAAGTCGGTCGAAGCGCTAATCAACATCCGGACCGAGACAGCAATCAGGAATCGAAATGGTGGTCCACCGCACAATGCGGGTGAACTTGCCGCCAAAGCTTATACTGACTATGAATCTGGTCCTGCCAAGTGGTGCCGAGGCAAGCGTGTGCTAGGCGAATTGCGCTCGCTGCTAAACCAAGAACTGCAGTGGCACCCCACCATCTTGAAGGCGACCAAGCACTTGGTTGTTCCCGAACTTCAAGCGATCCGGGAAACAATTTGGCCAACTGCTGATGCAGCATCGTAGATACTTCGACAGCAGTCTGCTTCAGCCAACCTGAAAGCATAAGAAAGACTTTCGCGAACGCCGGCAACTGGACGGTTGCTGCCGTTGGGCATGACTTTAGCATCATGGAATGTCTCTGAGCATCCCCCCAAGGGCAGCTTCCGACCCATAAGAGACAGTCGTCGACCTGCTCTGATTGCCGAAAAGCCGCCGGCCGGAGCTGCGTGCAGCGGCCTGGAGGAGGCCCCGCTGCGGGGGCACAATCGGTGCGCAGCATTTGCGGCGATTGTTACGATGATCCAGCGGCACCAACGTCACCAAGAGATCGGCATCGCAGCAACTGAGTGGCATAGCCCGCACTGCTCGTGCGGAACCCGCCAGCCAGCCTTCGAACCTGCCGCCGCTAAACCGCCTGCATTGCCGCGAGGTGCGCTCGGACGCGATCGCCAATGGCCTTGAGTGCGCGCGCGCACAAGCGGCCGCGTGCGTCTGGGTCGCGGGGCAGCACCGCGGGAAGATCGAGTTCATCCCAGACTCGCGCCAGCGCATCGCCGGCGCGCGCGCGACCACTGACGTCGATTGTCGCGAATGCGACAACGCCAGCGCCGTGCCGGCGCGCGAGCGCGCTTGCGGTAGGTAGTAGCGGCGCAGCGATGGTCGCGTCAATGCGCGTGTCATTGCTGCGCCAAGTGATCCCGTCTGAACTGCCGACAATGCCGAAGGCGTTCGGGTCGTCGTCGAACTTGGTAACGACATCGACCGTCGAGGCTGGAACGATCGCGCGCACGAAGGCGCGCAGGTGACGCGTCGCTACCGACGAGCGCGACTCGGGGCCGAAGCCGCCGAAGATCTCGATCGGCACCTGCGCATACGCTGTGTCCCGCTCGGGCGCGACCGGCGGATCCGCCGGTCGGCCGTCGAACACGACCAGCTTCCGCAGCCCGGAGCCCGCGATGTTGAACGTCGCCCATGGCAGCAGGCCGCCTTCGACTTCGACGTACGGTGGCGCGATCAGCGTGCCGTCACCCGGCGACATGCCGTCATAGTGCTCCCACATTGGTGCCGCCGGGATCTCGGTCACCGGCGGCAGCGCGGCACGGGCCAGCAACCAAGCGCAGTGGTCGAGTAGGAAGTCGCGCAGCAGCACATCGTGGTACGGCGCGCGTCCGTCGAGGCGGTCGCGAGTCACGGCGAGCGGCAGTGCGCCGCGGCCATCGAAGACCATCACGTCCGCGACCCCGAGGGTCCACGGGCCGCCGGTCGCGTACCGGCGCGAGTGGATGGTCTCGTGCTGGCTCTCGACGAGCAGGCCGTTGACCCACAGGCGCTGGCGCGCCTCGCTCCCGGGCCGCCACAACACGCGCTCGAGGCCGTCGAACGGGAGCCGGCGCCACGGCATCTGGTCCAGGTCGGGGTCCGATTCGGCGACCGTCGGCGCCACCGCGACGTCGCCGACGATGCGAGCGACACGCGGCGACGTTAGCCCGAACCAGTCCCACTGCTCCGGGTTCTTCGCCAGCCTGTCGTGCACCACGCGGTCGACCGGGATACGGATCGCTGTGCCGACCGGGGCCGGCGCGCGCCGAAGCTCGATCGGCTCGTCGGCCAGGCGGGCCACGAAGTGGGTGCCGATGCCGTCGGCCTCAGAGACATGGCGTGTCGCGACGTGGACTTCATCGCCGAGTAGGAATGCGGTCAACGTACCGATGCCGAAGCGCCCTGAGCGCAGCAGCTCGTGCTGGCGCGCGGCCGGGAAGCGCTGCATCCACTCGGCGTTTCGGCGCAGCGACGCGCCAACACGCAGGAAGTAGCCTCGGACAGTATCCGGCGTCATGCCGACACCGCCGTCGACGATCTCAATCCAGCCTGTTTCGACACCGTCCCCCGGCGCCAGCAGGCGGATGAACACGTCGCAGGCGTGGACGTCCAGGCGCGGGTCAGGTGCGCTGGGCGTGGCCGGCGGCCAGTGCGCGCGTTCGCGCACCGCGTCAAGCGCGTTCTGCAGCAGTTCGCGCACGCCGACCTCGGGTCGGTCGCCGTACAGCGGCGCGGTCAGCAGCCGGATCAATTCGGTCGAATCGGTCGTAATGCGTGCGAGCTGCGGCACGAAAGGCAGCGTGCGGTCGAAGCGTGAACGCGCCGGATCGGCGAGCGGCGTCGACGCGGTACGCAGGCGCAGGCCAAAGCGGTCAGTGCCGTAGACCTCGCCGATCACCGCCCAGCACTCATCAAGTCGCGCTTGCAGTTCGCGCGTCCACCCGAGCACCGCCTGGTACGCAAAAGCCGAAGCCGGGCTAGCAAGCACCTGGACTGCCTGCGTGTCAGTCAGCGGGTCGTGACGGATCTCGTCGATGGCGCTCAAAGCGGGCACCGATTCGGCGTCGGGCGCGAGCCCGGCACGCTTTGGCGCGAGCCCGGCATCCGATGCCTCGGCGTAGCGATCAAGGTGCCCGGCGCAGCGCAACGCGGCAGCCAGGACGACCGGCAACGCGCCGTCGACGAGCCGCGACGGGCGCGCCCCGGGCGGGGCGAAGTGGTCGACGACCGCGCGCAGCGCCTCGTCGGCGGACCGGGCAAGCAGCGGCACCAGCGCCGGTAGCCGCCCCGGCAGCACGTCGGTCAGCACGCGCGGCAGCGCGAAGCCTTCGGGAGGCAGCGCCGCAGCCTCGTGCGCTAGCCGCGATTGGTACAGCAAGACGAAGCGCCCGAGCAGCGGCAGCGCCCGAGCGTCGGCAACGGCGTCGTCGTGGAACGCGAGGTCGAGCAACGCGCGGTGGTCGACGCTGGTGCCTGCTTCGTAGCGACTGTGCTGCACGAAGTCTTGCCACAGCCGCTGCACCGGAACGTCGTCGGCAAGCGCGCCTGGTGGCAGCATCGCCCGGCGCAGCATCTGCTGCAGCGCCGGCAGTGGCACGTACAGAACGCGCTCGCGTGCAATGACGGCGACCACGAGTGTGGCGACGTCGCGCGCCGACAGCTTCTCGAGCGTGGTCTCGTCGAACAGCCACGCGGTGAGGCGGAGTAGGCGCTCAACGTGGCGAGGGCCGTGCTCCTGTATCGCCGGCAGCAGGTAGGGTGCGCCGGAGGCAGGTGCACCCAGCGCGGCCGGCATCACGCCGACGAAGGCGGTCGCGCTGCGCGCATCGTGGGCGTCGAGCTTGGCGCGCAGGGGGGGCGGTAGATCGATCGCTGCGCGTTCGCGCTCCGCCAGCAGGTTGGCGATGCGGCTGGCGAGCGCCGATCCCTGCTTGCCAACGATCGAGGCGCCGTGCAAGCTCGCGATTTCGGGGGGCAGGTCGTCCTGCGGCAACAGGAAAAGTGGCACAACCGCCGCGCCGGACTGGCGCGCCATGCCGATCTCCTGGTTCACGTAGCGCGACGCGAGCGCTGCGGCGCTGACGATGACGAAGACGACGTCGGCGCCGGCCAGATTGGCTTGCAACGCCGCATACCAGTCGGCGGCGGGCTGGAGCGCGCGCTCATCAAGGAAAGGTACGGCGCCTGCAGCGACGCAGGCATCCGCGACGGCACGCGCCACCAGGGCGTCTGCCGACGAGTAGCTCACAAAGACGCGCTCAATCGAATTCATCGTGACCGCACAGGATAGCCGTTTGGACCTGACCAAGGATCAGGTGTCCCGCGGACGCTGCCAGCGCCGCCCCGTGGTATCGGCAAGAGCGAACGATCGCACGCGGTTTGAGAACGCGAGCATACATCTCACTTGGGATGGAGCACAACGGGCGGCATTTGGCGACGCGTTCTTGCGCATCCACCCGAGGCGGCGAGCCGAAGTTCAAGACCCTAAGGCGGGGCGTCTTCTCGATCACTGGCCTCCTAGGATGGCTGGGAGGCTCGCACACTCACACATAAGCCGCCTGTCGCCAACGTCAGCACCTGGCCGATCTGAGACCATCAGTTTCGTTCTGCGATACATGCGGTATGCTTACCGGCGCGCGATCAGAACTCAATCAAGAAGCGCTTATCTGCTCGAGTCGACCTTGGTACGTAGTTCTTTCCCCGCCTGAAAGTGGGGCACAGCTTTCGCTGGAACCCGCACGGCCTCACCAGTTTTTGGGTTGCGCCCAGTACGTGGCGGCCGGTAGTTGAGCCCAAAGCTTCCGAAACCGCGTATTTCAATGCGGTCCCCCTTCACCAGCGTATTGCTCAGCGCTTCAAGAATGGCCTTGACCGCAAGTTCAGTATCTTTGGGGGTGAACTGCGGGAAGAGGGCAGCGAGTCGGTCGATGAGTTCAGAGCGGATCATCGGCGAATTTTACGCGGCACTTCCGCTCGGGAGCGGTGGCAAACCACACAACACCAGGCGCGACCGCATCGATGACGCATGGCAACTTCGACGCCCTCCGCATGTTGAGCGCCGTCCCTCAGCTCAAGCCACGGGAGGTCACGCCTCCGCCGCCACACAGAAACCTTGCCGATCGCCGACGCAATGAGCCCCACGTCGACAGGATGTCGCAGCGGGAAATCAAGCGCAAAAACCCAGTGGCCGGTCCTGACGGCTAAAGGCCGCGAGCATTCGCTAGTAGGCGACCTTGAAGGTCGGACTATCCTCCGGCCTGGTCTTGCGGTGATCATAAATGCGCGTAGTGGCGATGTTGGCGTGACCCAGCCACTCCTGCACCTTGGCAATGTCGGCCTGGTGGTCGAGCGCATTAGTCGCGGCGGTCGCCCGCAACGCGTGCGCCCCGATCGCGAAACCCAGTGCCGTTGAGTATTGCCGCACCAGTTTGTAAACCGCGTCGGGTGTGATCGCTTTTTCCAGTGTGCCGGTGCAGTTGTTGCGGATGGGTCGGAACAGGGCGCCGGCATCGTCCGCGCCATGCCCTGCGATCTCAAGATAGTCCCCGATCAAGCCGCTGGCCGCAGGGTGCAGCGGGACATAGCGGATCTTGCCGCCCTTGCCGAACACCTTCAGGTGCGGCACGCCGCGCCGCTCGTGCTTGAAGTCCTTGACTTTCAGCCGGCACAGCTCCTCGCGACGTAGCGCGTGATAGAGCAGGGTGGCTAGTAGGGCGCGGTCGCGTTTACCCTTGAGCGATACGCCGTCGGGCGCGTCCAGCAGCTTGCGCGCCTGGTGGTCGCCGAGGGCCGGGGTCTTGCCTTCGTAGCTTTCCACCGGCGGGCGCTTGACGCCCTTGACCGGGTTATGGGTCACGGCGTTCTTTTCGCACAGGGATTCGAACAACGACGACAGGGCCGCCAGGCGATGGCGGACGGTCATGCCGCTCAAGGCGCGCTGCACCAGGTTGTCGCGCCAGGCGATGACGTGGGCGCGGGTCACGCCGCGAAATTCCTCGGGCTTCGCGATGCCGGTGAACTTCATGAAATCCCCGAGGGCGTTTTCGTAGGCGCGGCGGGTGGCCTTGTTGCCAAGATTGGCGAACCATTCGATTTCGGGGGGGACGTCGGCCAGGCGCTGGAACTGTTCGGCGGTCAGGAGCCGGGAAGCGACGGCCGGGAGAACGGGGAGGGGGCTTGTGTCGCTCACGGGGTGGTCGTCCAATCCTTCGACAAGATCACGGCTGGTCATAGATGGCTTTTGACATCCATGGCGTCGTGAAGAACGCGAACGATCTCAAGGCGCTGACCATCGCGGCGATAGAACACCAGGTGACGTTTCACTTGCAACCGCCGGTAGCCCGCCCGGATAGGATCGTACGGCGTTCCCAGCTCGGGAAACTTCAGAAGCCCCTGGATCTCCCGATCAAGGTCATACAGGTATTGATCCGCTTGCGCGGCGCCCCATTGCTCAACAGTGTAGCGCCAGATCTCCTTGAGGTCGCGGCGGGCGCGCGGACGAACAAGCAGTTCAAGCATCCACGGAACCGCTCTTGGCCTCCTGGCGTGCCTCCTCGATGATCGACGCCATCGCGAAGGGCACCGGTTCGCCGCTCGTCTCGCCCTCGACCAGGGCCTGACGCAAGGCGCTCACTTTCTGTTCATGCTCTTCGAGCAGCCGCATCGCGGCGCGCACCACTTCGCTCTTGGACTCGAAGCGTCCGGCATCGATCTGCTGGGCGATGAAGCCCTCGAAGTGTTCCCCCAGGGTGACGCTGGTGTTTCTCGGCATGACGGCTCCTTTCTGGGTTGATTTTGTGTATTAGATACTAATACAACGGCGATGGAGCGTGCGCGACAGCTTCCAGGCATTTTACTATTGATAAAATAGGTTCTCAATAGTTCTACCACCTTGTCGAGCCCATTGCCAAGCAGATGTTTGTCAGCACGGCTGATACAGCACAACTCGCCTTGTTGCGCTTTGCGAGGCGCGCGCTGTAATGATCCTGTATATACTTGGTTAGTACCCTTTGACAGGAGGCCTGATCATGTCGAAAGAAGCCGTTTTCACAATGAAGCTGGAACCCGAGCTGCGCGCCGAGTTCATGGCGGAAGCCGAAGCCGCCCACCGCCCGGCGTCGCAAGTGCTGCGTGAGCTCATGCGCGAGTTTGTTCACCGTCAGCGCGAGGCACGGGACTACGATGAGTTCCTGCGCCACAAGGTCGAGGCCGGCCGGGCCTCGATGCGTGCCGGGCAGGGGCGATCGAACGATGATGTCGAAGCCGAGTTTTCCGCACGGCGTGCCAATGTGACGAATCGCCCGTGAGGGTCGTCTGGACACCAGAAGCGCAGCAGGACCGCACCGACGTATGGGACTACATCGCAGCCGACAACCCACGTGCGGCCGCGCGAATGGATGAGCTGTTCAGCGACTCAGCCACCTGGCTGGCCCAACATCCCCATCGTGGCAAGCCGGGAAGGATTCCCGGCACCCGCGAGCTGATCCTGCATGAAAGCTATCGCCTGGTATATGAGATCGACGCCGAAATAGTGTGGATACTGACACTGGTTCATACGGCCCGCCTGTGGCCGCCTGTGCGCGATTAAGAAAGGAGCTTAGCAACGACAAAGCAGCGCGCTAACCGACTGCTTTCGAGCCAGACCGTGGTCGGCGGTTGCCGGCCAACTGCTGTCGCTCGATGATTTCGGAAAGCCGCCGCCCGAACGACTGCTGTACCCAGGAACTTGCCGGAAGGCCAATTCACACAACTCGGCCAGAGCTGCCACTCGAGATGCTGCCGCCAAACCTTCGCTATGACAACGGGACCCGACCCAGGCCGGACCGTCACGTCGCCCTCCAATTTGACGCTTCGACCAGCTGTCTTACTAAGAGTATTGAGGTCGCATACAATAGATCTTCGATCTCACCGCCTAGCTCAACGAACGGAATCACAACGAAATGAACCCTGTTACGGATGGAATCAACAACGAAGGTGACGTCGAACTTAAGCTGGTAATGCCGTTGTTAACGCAAGAGAGTCCTCTCGGGCTCGGCTTGCCCCTCTCGTATATTCAGGCGAAGTCCAACATTCGTCGTTTTTTAATCGGAAAAGGAAGTGACAAAAAGCTTTATTTTCCGGATTTCCTAATCGTTGTAGCTGGCATCCCGTTGGCCGTTATTGAAGCCAAAGGTCCAGGCGAGGATGTTGACGAGGCCCTTAGGCAGACGCGCCTATATGCGGCCGAGCTAAACGCGATCTTTCCATCGGGAACCAACCCGGTCCAGTTTGTATTTGCGGTCAATGACGACAAGGTGCTACTCGGCCGATGGGACCAAAGTGCAGCGATTCTGGATACCAATTGGTCAATGGTTACTCCATACGCAGAGCAATACGTAACCCTACAGAATGCAATCGGTCGTCAAGCTATCGAAAGCCAATTTCTCCGCTTTTCGGATAACCAATCGGTTCCGGAACTGCGTAAGCCTCGCAGACTCCTCGGTGGCTCCTCAGTACAAAACGAAGAGATTGGCACAAACAGCTTTGGAGCTACGATAGCTGCTGACTTTGCCCATATTTTCAATCCAACAACAAGGCAAGACAGGAAATTTATTGCGCATAATGGCTACATCTCCTCCCGTCGACGAGAGCGGTATATCGATCCCATTGACAAAGTCATCCGCGCGTCGAGTCCGCCGTCCGAAATACATACCATTGCGATAGACGATACCGGGAAACCAAATGAAGTCGTCTCGCGATTCAAAAACCTAAAGCCCTTAGAGCATCAAGTCCTTCTTCTTGTCGGTAGTGCGGGCGCTGGCAAGAGCACATTTGTCGATTACCTATCTGAGGTTGCATTGCCCGGGGACGTACGAAACGCGACTACATGGGTGCGTGTCAACATGAACGGTGCTCCGGTAAGCCACGACGAAATTTACGCTTGGCTTCGTGGTCAGATCGTCGAAGGCTGTCAAGGCGAATATCCTGAACTGGATTTTGATGATTTGGCAACAATGCAAAACGTATATTCTGTTGAGGTCAATAAGTGGAAAAAGGGAGTCGGCCAGCTCTATAGCGAACCGACGGTTTATAAAGAACAGTTAGCTCACCATCTCGAAAACCTGCAAAAAGATCGCCACCTCACCGCCGTCGCGTTCACGCGTTACTGTGCGACAGATCGTCGAAAACTACTTGTGGTCGTCCTGGACAACTGCGACAAACGAACGCGCGACGAACAGCTGCTAATGTTTCAAGCTGCTCAGTGGGTTCAGAAGGAGTTCAGAGGGCTCGTGATTCTCCCGTTACGAGAAGAAACGTTTGACACACACCGAGACAAGCCGCCGCTAGATACGGCGTTGAAGGACCTCGTATTCCGCATTGAAGCTCCTCTCTTCCAAACCCTTCTAATAAATCGCGTTCAGCTGGCCCTCAACGAAATTGGCAAGTCATTGCCAAAAACGTTGAGCTACGAACTAGCCAACGGTTTTAGAGTTGAATACCCGGCAAGCGACATGGCTTTCTATCTGACATCGATCGTGAAATCTATCTTCGACCACGACCGGTACATCAGAAGTATGATCGTGGGTCTATCTGCACGGAACATGCGCCGAGCAATGGAGCTGTTTCTTGAGTTTTGCACGAGCGGGCACATTCCAGAGGAGCAAATATTTCGGATACGGAGCAGTGAAGGCAAGCACACGTTGCCTCTGCACCTCGTGACCCGAGTATTGCTACGCATGAATAGGCGCTATTACGACAACGATTACTCGTACCTCAAGAACATCCTTGCCGCCAACTGGCAAGACGAGAGGCCGTCCTACTTTATCCGTTTGGCTATTCTTCGCTGGTTTTACAGACGCATTTCCGAGTTCGGTCCATCACGTGAAAAGGGATATTTTTCGATTCAGACCTTAAAGAAGCAACTGGCGCCGTTGGGCTTTGAACTGAAAGTCATTGACCGAGAAATTGAAGCGCTACTAAAAGCCCACTGTCTTATATCGGAAGATTTCGCCGTTGACGCAGTGGCGGATGAAACGTTAGTGCGGATTGCGCCAGCGGGAATCGTTCACCTCGATCTAGTCGGAAACATTGACTACCTAGGAGCTGTAGCCGAAGACACATACATGCCGGAACACCTCGCTCGCAAGGTCGCAGAACGTATTTCTGACCCCCAGCGTCACTATACCAGGCGGACCTTTCTCGCGAATGCTTCGGATCTAGTAGACTATTTGCATGACGTGCGACAGAAGGGCGCCGCCCTAACTGGCCTGTTCCTGGATACAAATCCATTCTGGGAACTAACCGACATAGACAGTGCGATTGCTGCCGTCAAATCGGAGGAAAGCAGAGACGCCGAGCCCTGGAAGGCGATACGACAAAGGTATGCTCGTGGCGCGATTGTGTTCGGTACGGTAGTGAACGTAACGTCGGTTGGTGCGTTCGTGGAACTGGAGCCTGGGCTAACGTCGCTTCTACATCGTGCTCAATTCCCGCCCACTAACACCGGTGGATGGGTTCCGATGACCGGCGACCACATACAAGTGAAGGTGTTCAACTTGGACGAGGCTAGGAAGCGAGTCCGGGTTAATTTCCATAGATTTGTTAGCGATGAAGAGTTTGCTGAGGCCAAACCGGCAAATATGTAGGGAAGCATTCTCACCATCGGCATGGCCGTTCAACGGTCGTTTTGTGTTCGGCGAGTGTCGAGGGCACCAGCCCAACGAGTAGTGGTTGCTCGCCTCATAGCCGTTCGATTTTGAGCTCCTGTTTGCCACTTGCTCAGGCCGAGGAGCACGCAGTGGTCGGACTGCACGAGTGCCTGCTGCGCTCGGTCACCTGCCGTTGAACCAATGAAGCCGGCAATGACGGCAGTGGGTCGATACCGGAAATGCAGTGTTATTGACAGCAGACGGTCATGCACATCGATCTTCGTGCGAACGCCGAACCTGTCAGGTTCAAGCCTAATGGTCATTGCGTGAGCAAAACCATTGCTGAGTGGTCATTGTCAGCCAGCGAGTTCGCGCAAGCGATCTCGCCGTCTTGGGGGGAGCCTAGCGGCGGGGGTCTGCCGCAGGCAGTCCCCCAAGAGCGAGCAGCCGCTGAACACCTTGATGCCTTCTGAGCCCCCTCACACACCCGACCACGAGCAAGCCAAGAACGCGTCATCGCAGCGCAACCTGCGATGACGCCACGTCTGTTACCCCACCTTCACCGCCCGACGTAGCCGCTGTTCCCGTTTCTCAACCTGCTGCGGTAACTCGACACTCTGCGCCTGGTAACGCTCGACCACGTCATCGACCACCGAACGAACCTGCCGCTCAATACCTTCCCGTCCCAGCACGCTCTTGGTAGCCAGGTCGTTGAAATCGGTAAAGCCTTTCGGCTCTGCGACTTGCTCGCCAGGCGCGAAGATCGGTAGCAGGGCTTTGCCACCAACCGCCTTGGCCGCTTCCTCGGCCTTGCTGCGCCCGGGGTTTATTCCCTGGGTGGCTTCCAGGTGCCGATCGTCGTCGCCGGCGATCACGACAGGTTTGTCCGGAAACTTCGCATGCAAGGCTTTGGCGACGGGTAGCAGATTCCCTGAATCGAAGGCGGCGACGGTCGCAAAACCCAGCGTCTGCTGCAAGCTGCTGGCCGTCGCGTAGCCTTCGCCAATGACCAGGGCAGGGGCCTTGGCCAGGGCATCCAGGCCGCCGATTGCATGGAAGCAGCCTTCCTTGCGGCTGTCCTTGGCGAAGCGCTTGGTGCCGTCTTCCTGGATGTACTGCATCGTCCATTGCTTGCCGTCGGTATCGGTGGCCGGGATGTAGGTTTCCCGGCCTTCCTTGTCCGTGAAAACGCCCGCTTGCGGCTCGACTCCCTTGGTTTGCATGTACGTGGTCGCTGCGATAACTGGCAGCAGCTGCACCATCTGCTTGGCCACCCGCTGCGCCGTCTGCTCTTGCAGGCGCTCCTGCTCGGCAGTGCGCGCTTGCAGCTTTTCGGCTGCTTCGGCCTGTAGCTGCGCCTTCTGTTCGGGGTCGAGCGCGTAGCCTTTCGACTTCCACTTCATTTCGACGCCGGTCTTGTTGTTCTTCAGGTAGCCGGCCGGGTGGCCGTCCAGGTGGCCAACGTAGAAGCCAGAACCGGCTTTTTCGCTGAGCTTCTCGCCTTCGACACTGATACGATGTTTCTTGCCGTCCATCATGGGATGCTCGCCGCCCACGACACAGCCGATCGAGCGCAAGGCCTCGGCGAATTCGTCTCGCGGCGACATGGCCGGCCCTTGCTGGCCAGGGACGTTTTCCGGCAACCAGCGTTGCAGTCGGCTCTTGTCGGCCTTCGCGCCGGCAAACCAGGATTTCGCGGCCTTGTCCCACAAAGCGCCGGCGGCCTTGGCGGCGGCGCGTTCGCCGTAGGGAACGGCGAGATACTGGCGCTCCTGGGTGCGTTGTTTCTCGGGCTGGGTCGGGCGTTCTGTGGCCGCGGTGTCGGCGTTCCGTGCCCATTGGGCGAAGGGAGCAATGTCCTTGATGCCTGCCGGAAGAAACCAGGACTGTTCCTGACGATCCCAGCGTGCACCCAGCGCCTTTGCCTCGTCTTTCTGGTGGTAGGGCACATCGAGATAGGTCTTTTTCGCCTGGTCGGCGTCGTTCACCGCCAGCACCGACGTCTTCTCGCCCTCGATCTGCGCGACGCGCCGCTGGATATCGGCGTCGTTGAGCACGGCTGCCAGGTCGGCCGACTTGCGCGCCTCTCTTGCGGCAGCAATCTGCTCGGCGGTGCTATCGGGATCCTGGCGAACTCGCTCTTCCTCGAGTCGCGCCAGTTCGGCCGCCTGTTCGTGCGCGTTGGCTTCGCTCTGCGTCAAGGTCTGCATGGCTGCCTCCTGGTTTTCGCTGTCGGAAATCACCGGCGCGATCGGGTCCTGGCTTTGCTCGGCGCTCTGTTCCTGAACCTGCTGTTGCTCCAGAGCCAGCACATAGGCGTGAATCTTCTCGGCGTCCGCAGCGGCGCGAAAAACTTCGAGTGGATCGTCTTTCAGGACCTTGATCCACGTTCCGACATAGGCCGCATGCTGGCCGGGATCGTGGCCGATTCCGAGCTCATCGCCCATGATCATGCTGGCAATTTCTGCCCGCAGCTCTTCCTTGGCATATGCCTCGCTTCCGAACGGATGCTCCAGCTCACGCGCAAGTCGTGACGGGTGGCCTGTCCAGTGTCCCAGTTCGTGCAGCGCCGTCGCATAGTAAGTGTCGGCGCTGGGAAACTGTCCCTTTTCGGGGAGGTGGATGCTATCTGAGCCCGGCCGGTAGAAGGCCCGGTTTTGCGGGCCGTGCTGGATCAGCGCACCAGAGGCCTGCAAGATGTGTTCAACCCGTTCGAGGGCATTCCATTCCTGCTCCTTGCGCGGCTGTATCGGCGGCAGGCCGTCGATCTGCTCGGCGTTGAACACGGTGGCAAAAAACACCCTGGGTCGTTCCAGCCGAACATCGTCTTTCACTGGCTTGCCCTGGGCGTCGAGAACAGGCTTGCCGGCCTCGTCGGTCTTGGCCTGTTCTTCGCTGAATTTCCAATACTGGATGGGCGTCCCTTTCTCGCCCTTGCGCACCTGCGCGCCGGCAGCCGCCGCCTGCTTGTAGGTCATCCAGCGTTGATCGGTGCGACCCTGTCCCAGCAACTGGATGGCGTTGATGCCGCGATAGCGCTTGCCGGTGGTCGGGTTGATCGGGATGAAGGAACCCGGCTCGCCTGGATGCCACGGTCTCTGCCAGGGCGCGGTGCCTTGCTTCAATTGCTCGATCAGTTGCTCGGCAACCTGTTCGTGAAATGCTTTCTTGGTCTCGGCCATCGTCCTTACCCCTTCGCCTCGGTGGTGGCGGCCGGCGCCGTGGCATCGACCAGGTCAATGTCGCTCTCGACGGCGTCCTGTTCACTCAGGGCGTCCTCGACGAAAGCGCCGGCCTGTTCGGCTTCTTCGGGATCGAACTCGGCTTGATAGCCAGGGGTCATCGCGTCGGCGAGCTTCTCGTACAGCACGGTGGCGGCGTTGGCCGTATCGGTGGCAGCACTGTCATTGGCAGCCTCCGCGGCGGGCAGAACGATGTTCCGGGTAGTCATGGTCTCTACTCCTTGAATTGGCTGTAGGCGGACCTGGTCTTGGCCAGGCCGGGCTTTCCTGCGCTGAACAAGCTCATGAATTCCTCCTCACCACGTAAAAACGGGGCGGATGACGCCATTGATTTGCGAACGATCGATCGGACCGAAGTAGCGGCCATCGAAGGAGATGCCGCTGACGTCCGACATCAACAGCAGTTCGGAACCGCTCAGCGTGAAGCGCTCGGCCTGAAAACGAGGCAGGAGCCGGCCAGCCGCATCTGCCTCGATCGGGGCGCTCAATGGCAGCAGTTCGCCATTCACGCGCACGCCTTCGGCGGTGATGGTGACGGCGTCGTTTTTAGCGGCTAAAACGCGCTTCATCATGTAGCCGTACTCGCCGGGGCAGAAACCGGCCCCGATGTAGCCCCTTGCCTTGGCCTCATCGAAGACACCGACTTGCGGCGGGCAGAAGATGACGTAAGCGCCTTTGACGACAGGATCGCTGCTCAGCCAGTACACCCCGACTGGAATACTCCGCGTGCTGTTGATGCGTGCGCCGCTTGCGTAGGCCATTGCGCCCAGCAGCAGCAGGGAAACGCCGGCAGCGGCAGTCGCCACGCTGACGCGCTTGAGGAGGCGCTTCATATCGTGATGGCCTCTGCTGCCGGCACCGCGTGCACGTGCAGCAGCTTGTCGCTGTTCTGCGGTGCCGCGATCGCGGCGCGGGCCTGGAACACTGGATCCTTGAAGTAGAGCGGTTGCTTGCCGTAGATGGCCGGATAGCCGGCCACGTACACCACCATGTCGCCGGCCTCGTCGATATCGCCGCTGGCGTTCTTGATCGCGCCGGGCATGCGCAGGCACTCGTCGGGAGTGAGCAAGGGCCGCTGCACTTCCTGGATGGTGCGCGAAACCTGGCCAAGCAAGGCACTCGTGCGGCGCCCACTGGTGGTGACTTGTTCCTTGGCGACGGTGGTTTGCCCGGTCAGCTTGGAAAGATGCTCGGCCGTCTCTACCCGGTTCGGCGGGTAGGCGGTTTGAACGTGACAATTGGAGGTGATGCTTTCGTCGTGTCCATAGCCGGTTTCGCGGCTCTTGAGCTGGTTGATGTCCTGGCAGATCAGGTAGCACTTGATCCCGTAGCCGGCCACGAAGGCCAGCGATTCCTGCAGGATTTCGAGTTTGCCAAGGCTGGGGAACTCGTCCAGCATCAGCAGCAAGCGGTGCTTGTAGTGTGCGACCTGGCGGCCGTCCTTGAAGTCCATCTTGTCGGCCAGCAGGCGCACGATCATGTTCACCATGATGCGCACCAGGGACCTCAAGCGAGCCTTGTCGTTGGGCTGGGTGACGATGTACAGGCTGACCGGCTGCTCGTGGTGCATCAAGTCGCGGATATTGAATTCTGACCGGCTGATGTTGCGGGCGACGATCGGATCCCGGTACAGGGCCAGGTATGACTTGGCGGTGGACAGTACCGAGCCGGCTTCTTCGTCGGGGCGATCCATCATGTCGCGAGCGGCCGATCCGACGGCCGGATGGTTCTCGCCGTCAATGTGGCCGTAGGTGCGCATTTCCATCCACAGTTCGGCGATGTCCCGATCGGGATCGGCCAGCAGGGCATCGACGGCCGGCAGGGTCGCCGCCGTTCCCTCGTTCCTGGCCTTGTAGAGCGCATGCAGGATCACGCCGACAAGCAATGCCTGGCCGGTTTTCTGCCAATGCGATTCCAGGCCCTTGCCGTGGGCAACGTCCAGCCCCAGTGCTCGACGGCCTGCGGGAGTAGGGTGCAGGTAGGGTGCCAGCGGCCGCATCGAGGCCTTCTTTCAGCCGCTCATCGCCGCAGAATGCCCTGATCGGTTTGGGGATTACAGTCCATGAGTCAGCTTGCGAATGATCGTGTTCGCTGACTTCTTCCGATCGGTTGCGCCTTCCTCCGTCGGGTCCTGCGAGTTCGACACCGCCTGACCCCGCGACGAACCCTGACGCAAGTCCCTCAAGCCGATCATCGCCAGCACTCTGAGCCGTTCCGCCCGCGCTCGTGTCGCGACGTTGTCAAGATCGGCAACCAACTCCGGGTAGGTGCCCGTCGGGATCTTCACCACAATGCGCAGCGACGACATCTCAAGCGCCCATCCGCCAGAACCCGCGCACGTTCGCAAAAACCGGCGCCTCCGGCGTCGACACCTTGAGCTGCGGGAACGCGTCCTTGATCGCCTCCTCAAAGAACCCCGCGCCGCCGCCCACCAGCAGCACCAGGTCAGCACTAGCGTTCTCCTTCCGCAGGGATTCTCGCAAGCGGGTGGTGACGATCGGCCCGACCTTGTCGGCAGCCTTCTTCAGATAGGGCGCGACTTCGACCCGCTCGCCGAGAAGACGGACTTGCGCGTGTCCCTTGCGGACCGTCTGCTCCAAACGTTCTCTGCCGACATTGCCCCCGAAATCCTGCGCGATCAGGCGAACGGCTTCATCCAGGATCACCGAAGACGCCTCCAGGCTGGTGCCACACGACTGGCGCCGCAGCTCGCCGTTGCCGATCAGAACCCAATCGACCGAGAAAAAGCCGGGGTCGACCACCAGCACCCGGCTGTCTTCGATTTCCGTGGCATCCGGTAATCCCCAGACGTAGTCGACGAACCCTCCCACGGGCTGCGGGACGACCTTGACCTCGCTCACCGTGACCTTCCGCCGCGGCGTGATCTGGTGCTCTCCCCGCATCTGCCCGGCCAAGCGCTGGCGCAACTCGGGGTCGAGATATTGATTGACCGGAAGCCCGGTCACAAGCCGGTCGATCTGGTCCAGTTCGGCAAGCAGAAGCCCGGCATGGAAGAGGGCGCGATAAGAGGCTGTCGACGGGTAGTCGTCGTGCAACTCGCGACTCCATAGCTCGGCACGATCCGGCGATAGACCGGCGACAAACGGTTCCCCGTTCACCAGCACGCGCAAAAAATCTTCCTCGCCGTTGCTGGCAATCTTTTCTCCGAGTCGATCGGCGGGCGCAGCGCCGGCGGGTCGCAGCACAACCCGGGGTTCGCCACCGGGCTCTCCGCAGGCCAACTTGAGGTTGGAATAGCCGATATCGATTCCGAGAACTGTCATGTCCGGTTTTCTCCTGGGTCACGTCATTGCCCACGTCGCCCGGGAATGGGCAGCGAAGCCTGGCAGACGCACTGCAGGAAACCTGCAGGCACACAAGAGAAGCGTTCAACGTTCCTTCGCGCGTTCAGTGCGCCGCCAGTGCACCTGATGCTATGGAAACGGCCGGCCCAGCAGCATTCGAAAAGCGACCAGGAAAGACGCATCTCGCCGAGGCCGAGGAGGGCTCTTCAACGGCCTGCCGCCTGCCTACACCGCAGCCTCTCCCGCTTGGCGGGCGCGTTCACGGCCAGGTTGTGAAGATTTGTTCACACCCCTGAAGAAATAGGAACGTCCCGGTAGAAAAACCGCCGGCCCGTGACGAAACTGCCCCTGCATCGCCTTTGAACCCTCCGCGGCACTTGGACGACCATGGATTCCATGCCGAACCGGGGTGCGGACCGATCTTCCCGACCCCACGGCGGGGCACTCGTCCCTTTCATCGAAGATCATGCTGTGGGGAGAAACATCATGTCGGAACAGCTCACAAAGATCGCTCAAAACGTTCGCAACGCGCTGGGTAGCGCGGCGACTGGTGTCGGTTCGCTGGCTGTCTGCTGCGGCAGCGCCATCCGTCGTCACGCCGTTGGTCTTACCACGCTCGGTGTGCTCACCGCCGGCGGTTACGCCCTCTACACGAATCCCCCGGTGCAGAGCATCGGTCGTGGGGAAGTCGGCATCCGCCTCAATCAGCTCACCGGCGATTCGGTCGAAGTGCACGAAGGCGCCGCGGTCGTCATTCCCCATCTGCACGAACTGCGGCGCTTCTCGCTGCGCGACCAGGTCTATCGCCCGATCGATGGACTCGAAGCCAGCGGCCCGGCGCCTTTCCAGTCGGTGGAGGGGCTTTCACTGGGCATCGACATCTCGGTGCGCTACGCGCTCGACCCAAAACAGATCGCAGCCGTGGCCCGCAACCTGCCCGAGGATCTCAACGGTGAGATCGTCGAGCCGATGGTGCAGGGCGTGCTCTACAAGACCCTGTCCCGCTACACCGTACGCGAGATCTTCTCCAGCAAACGCCAGGACATTCAGGAGTCCATCGAGCGCGAACTGATACCCCGCCTGGCCGCCGATGGGATCGTTCTGGAGTCGGTGACCCTGGGCAAGGTGGACCTGCCGCGCGACTACCGGTCAGGCATGGAAACCCTGCTCGCCGAAGAACTTGCCAGCGAAAAAATGCGCTACACGCTGGAGCTCAAAGACAAGCAGGTCAAGCAAAGCGAACTGGAAGCTCTGGCCCAGAAGGTGCGCCGGGAAACCGCTGCCGAGGCCGCCGCCCAGGAGCGAATCATCGCCGCCAGGGCGCAGGCCGAAGCGATGAAACACGTCCTGCCCTTCAAGCAGAAAGAGATCGAGCAACGCGGGCTCGAAGCCGAGGCCGAGAAAGTGACCCGCATCAAGCGCGCCGAAGCCACCGCTCAGTCGCGTCGCATCGAGGCAGCCGGCGAAGCCGATTCGCGCCGGCAGCTGGCCGACGCCGAAGCATATCGGCAGGAGCGCATGGGAAAAGTCGCCAGCGAACAGCTGGCGCGTGACGGCGCGCTGATCGACAAGCATCCGCTCCTGATCCAGAAAACGATGGCCGACAAGCTCTCCGACAAGATTTCGGTGATCATCGCGCCACCACCGCGCGACGGCGGCTTTATTGGTGCCGCCCTGCTCGGTAGCGGCCGAGTGACGCCTGCGCCATCAGGACGCTATGGGGCGCCGGACGGTCGCGCAGCGGAGGATAGTTCCGAGGGAGGGCAATGACCATGCTGGCTACCGCACTCACCATCATCGCTATCGTCACCCAGGATCAGGCCGGTCTGCGTGCCGCCCCGAGGGAAAGCGCTGCCCAGCATGCCGTGCTGTGGCAGGGTGACAGCCTGGAAATCCGTGGCACCAAGGGCGACTACCTGCAGGTTTACGACCATCGCCGGGAACGTGCCGGCTACGTTCGCGCGAGCCAGGTTCGTCCGCAGTCGCTGAAACCGGAAAACGCGCCCGAACTGCTTGCCGTGGTCCGTTTTCTGCGCGACACGCCCGGGGCGGAAGCACTGGGCATCAGCTATGCCGCCGCCTATCTCAAGGCAGCGCCGGCGGAAGCCATCGATGGCGAAGTGTTCGATGCGCTCGGCACCTTCGCCGAACGTCTCGCCCGAAGCGCCAGCTCGCGCCGGGCAAAGAGATCCGACAGCGCCGTTGGCGAACATCTCGAAGTCGCCGCCACTTACGGCGTGACCATGGTCAGCGTCGAGCGCGACGATCAAGTCCAGCTCTGCTACGACGGCGACGCCTTCCGCCGTGTCCTCGCGTTGCCGGCGAGCGATCTGCAGAAAGCCCTGGCGGCGCTGGCGCTCACTCGTCACGATTGCGTTTCACCGAGGCTGACGCCGGTCGAGCGGTTCGCCCTCGACAACTGGCGGGCCGAAGTGCTGGACCGGATCGACACGTCCCAGCTCCCGGAGGTCCTCAAGAACCGCCTGCACCTGCGCAAGGCCGGGGTGTGGGCAAGTCTCGCCTGGCAACGGGCGAGGCGGTCCGAACTCGGCACCGCGGCCGTTGCCGAGGCAGGCAACCGCGCGGTGAACGAACTGGCGGCGATCAACCAACACGAGTTGGCGGAAAGCGATGCCGCGACCTACAGCGACGCCTCGATTCGTGTGGGCGCTTCGCGCTGGGCTACCGAGCCCGGGCTCCCGCTCGAGCCGATCAAGGCGTCGGTCGGTCTCGGGATCGTCACCACTCCCGGTGAGCCAGGCGAGACCTGCGTTCATCTGGTCGATGCGCGACACGACGTGAAGAACCCGCTTCTCAAGCGCTGTACCTACCCCCTGTTTAACCTACCGAAAAAAACTTCTCGCGTAATCAATTGCTTGCAAGGCAAATGAATTTCTAATGGCACAACAAGCGCGTAATGTTGTGTCAGGAAGTCAGTTTTCGGGTTCCTCCGGGATCTGAGTTGACGCCCAAGGCGCGATAGATCGACATCAGCTCGGGCTCGGCGGCGGTGGCCTTGCGGACATGCAGCGTGCGGCCATCGCGCTGACGAAAAGTCGTCGTCACCCGGCGCTGAACTGAGAGGGTTTCGCGCAGGGTCGCCCAACTGTCGTGAATGCCCGCCGCCTTCAGCTTTAGGCGAAGGAACTGCACACACTGGTAAGCCAGCACGGTAATGAACAGATGGCCGTCGGCGCGCTCTTCCTTGTGATGAAAGACCGGCCGCAAGCCCAGCTCGCTCTTGAGACTGCGAAACACACTCTCCAGGTCAGTCAGCAGGGTATAGGTGCGCCAGAGCCGCTCCTCGTCCCAGTCGAGTTCATTGGTGCGCAAGCAATAGACGCCCGGGTGGGTTGCTTGGCTCCCCTCGCGCGGCACCTTCTGCCAGGTGATCGCGGTGACCCGCTTGCCCGACTCGTCGGTGACCAGGTCCACCGTGTAATGCTGACTGGCGCCGCGACTCTTCTGCTTCAGCCGGCCAATTCGTTCGCGCAACTTGTCGGGCCGTTTCTCGGCGCGCGGCTTGGCCAGGCCGTCCAGGATTTGCTGCAATCCGGCTTCGAAGCGCTGGCTGAAGGATTCGAGCATCGCCTCCTCCTTGAGCTGGCGACTCGGTGAATGGCAAAACAACTGCAGCTCTTTCCCGTCTTCACTGAGCGCCTTCTGCAGGCGCAGCGGTTGCTCGTCGGCGGTTTCGATGGTCACCGCCTGTGTTTCATCGAACTGGCGGGTCCCGCCGCGACGAACAACCAGATAGCGATAGCCGTGTTCGACCAGCCAGGCGACGTTGGCTTCGGTGGCGATGCCCGCATCCATGATCACCAGTGCCCCTGCCGGGGCATCCAGTCCAGTGAGCATGCCGGCAAGCGTGCCGGCTTCGCTGACATTGCCTTCGAAGGTCTGCGAGCGGCGCACAAAGCCACTACCGTCGAGCACCAGGCCGAGCGTCACCAACGGGCAGTCGCTGCGCTTCTCCTTGGAACGGGCACGCTTGGCCTTGCCATTGCTCGGAACTTCCCCTTCAAAATAGGTGTTGGTCAGGTCGTAGAGCGTGATCGTCTCTTCCAGACCAAAGAGCGTGCGAACGGTGCCGAACAAGCGCGCTTCAATCACCTCCCGGTGCTTCATCAGCACATCCGACGCTCGGTAAAGACTCATGTGCGACATCGACAGATAGTCGACGTCAATCAGCTCGCCCAAAGCGCTCTGCTTCTGCAGCCAGCTCCAGGTCGCCCGCTCGGAGCCCGGATGGCCCATTCTTCCGATCAGGTTGCCGATAATCGACGCGCGTACAACGCCATTGACACCCAACTCCCCCAACTGGTCGATGATGCCCAGCTCGGCCAGCGCATGCAGACCGACATGCTCGACACCGACCGAACGCGGCTGCATCACTTGCAGCGAGTCAATATCGACTTCCGCGAACGTCACCGCCGGACGCGGCTGCGCCGCGGGGTCGCTGCTCGCTACCGCCGCCGAGTCACTGATCGGCGCCCGCACGATCAGTTGCCCTGCGTAGCGCTGGGCGGCACTCTCTATATGACCGCTGCATGGCAGTGGCAGCAGCGCTTCCTGGGGGTGCAGCAGCTGTTCGATACGCCGACACAGCACCGGCCAGTCTTCCTGCTTGATCGCGAAGTTGCGTCCGAGATTCAGCAGGGTGATCTGACGGACCTTGCCAGCGATGCGTTCGCCACGCACCAGGCGGTAGGTGAAGTAGCCTTCGCCGGTGGCCTTGTTGTTCGTTCGTGTTTGTCGGATAAACATGCCCACGATCGTACAAGAAATGCAAGGGGAAAAACCACATTTCTAAAACTATTATGGCACAACATTACGCCGCCAAAATGGCGCCTCTGTGAAATCAACAACTTAAGATTTGCATCGGCCAGAAAAGCCCGAAATATGACAGCAAGGTGTTAAAGGTCGGCTACGGCATCGTCTGGTCGGCATCGGCCGTCGCCCACCCCGAGGGTGCCGCCCTGACCCTGGCCGTTCAGCCGCTCGACACCTGGCGCGAGATGTGGGTTTTTCGCCAGGAACCGACGGGCTGGATCCTCGATGTCGTACCGCCGGCGACCGACACACCCGAACTTGGCTACGTCGAATTTGCCGGATGGGTCCCGGGCCGCACGAAGATGCTCGCTGCCCGCGAGGCGAAGGTGGACGGCCGCTACAAGATCAGCTTCGAGCTGCTGAACCTGTCCAGCCTGGAGATCGAACGCTGGGCCGACAAACCTTCTTCGCTGTCTGTCTTCTACCGGTGGCAGTCTCCGGCGTGGAAGGCGGGGACCGTGAGTATTCGCTGAGGTTTTCTGGAGGGGACTCGCATCGAAGCTGCGGGGAGTCCTCCTCGACATTCTCCTTCAGGCGATGGATCGCGAACGAACGGGTCGCGGTCCATCGCCTGCTGCCCGTCGGCAGGCTTGAGTCGTGTTCGTCACGCCAAACAGCGTTCGTTCGGTATAGGGGGCTTGCGGTTCACTCGCCGGAAGCGCGAGGCGACACTCCGCTGGTCGGCGACAGCGCGCAGGTTGCTGAGAACTGAGGGCCGAAGGCCCCGGAGGGGTCTATTCCGGCTGGTCAAGAATCATGGCGCGTTGATACAGATCGACGGCCAAGGCGGCAAGGTGTTCCGGCGTCGCGCGATCGCCCTGGGCTTCGAGGATGGCCCTCAGGATACCTTTGAATACGACGGGGTCGAGTGTCGGTGTTTGTAGTCCTTCAGCATCGCCGGTGTTGCCAGAGGCCGTGGTGTCGACCGCGAGGACTTGGCCAGTGACGCGTCGGCCGCGTCCTGTCGCGAGCCAGTCAAGGGTGACGCCCCCGACGGTGGCAATGGCCAGAGCCTTGTCCAGCGAGGGCATTCGCCCATCGCTGATGTACGCCCGGAGGACGGATTCCGCGAGACCACATCGCTTGGCAAAGGAGGCTACCGACCCCGGCCTGATGAGCACCTTCAAACGGGCTGCAAGCGCGCCCGATTCGACTGCAGGGATTGAGGGTCGGTCGTTGCCCTGTTCAGGCGCTGTTCCATCCGGCGGTGGCTCCTCATGGGTCTTGCTCATGCCGCTCCTTTCAAAACCAGCGCTGTTGAGGCCGGGAAGCCAGAGTACCGGGCCGGGTGCAGTCGAGGCGAGGGCCGCCGCCTGTTCGTGTCCTGCATTTCTTTTCACGAATTATGCACTTGCAAGTGCCCCGATCATCGCCGTCCGGAATGATCGGTCAAGGCCGGTGCTGGATTCTTGGCTCTACCCCAGCGCTCCGGCGGGCTGGCAGAAGTACTCGATTCTCTGCCGGGAACCCGTTGGAGGAGATTACTGAGCCCCTCCACCCCGCATCCGCTGCAGCGTCAGCACAAAACTTACGCCATCTTCCACGTTGCGAACGGTGATCGTCCCGCCCATCTTGGCCATATAGGTCTTGGCGACGAAGAGACCTTGGCCGCGGTTGCCGTTGGCGCCGGCTTCCGCATGCTCGGAAACGCCGTACTCGAAGATCTTGTCCAGGAAATCCTCAGCAATCGGCTGGCCGACATTGTGAATGATCACCGTCGCCGTGGTCTCCGTACTCTCCAGGGTGAGCGTGATCGGCGTGCCGGGCTGACGGTAGCGATCGGCATTCTTGAGGATGTGCGAGAAGACGTCTTCGAGGGGGAACTCGTCGGCGCGTACCCACACCGGTTGGTACGCAGCGGCGCAACGCACGTCGACAAAACCAGAGTTGTCAGCGACATTTCGCAGAAGCTTGGCAATGTCGATCGCCTGCACCTGCAAGGCCGAGGACTGAAAGGCTTCGCTCGGACTCGCGTTGCCGTAGAGCACACGCACCGCCTGCTGCATGCGATTGATGTAGCGGTAGCTGGGGTCGTCGGCGTGGCCATGCAGCACCAGGAGCGATTGTAGCGGCGACATGATTTCGTGACCAACGGCGTGCCACATGTCCCGTTCCTGCTCGGCGCGTATCCTTTCCCGCTCGGCGTCTTCCTTCACTCGCCGCAGCAGGTCGTTGAGGCAGTTGGCGAGGATGCCCAGCTCGTCGCTGCCACGGAGATCCGCCAGATCGAAGCGCTGCAGGCCGCCTACACCCTTCACGCTCCTGGAGAGCGCGCTGGAACGTCGCGTGAGACGGGATATGCGCCGGACGACGCCGGTCTCGATCACCAGCCACGCCAGCGCGATGGCCAGCAGCATGGCACCGACAAACCAGGAAACGCGCGAGGCGACGGCGCTCAGGATTTTGTTCACACTGCGCGCATCCCCGTGGAACAGAATTCGATAGCTGCCCATGGGCGTCACCACCTCGTCGGCGAGTTCGACCGGGGCGTCGTAACGCTCCACCGGCAATTTGCGAATCAGGCGGGTGAGTAGTGGCGAAGGCTCCTCCAGAACCTCGTCCTTGCCATGCAGTTGCACCAGATGGGTAGGCTCACCGCGGTCGACCTTCTGAATCGTCAGGGTTTCGCCGGGCAGAAGAAGGCCTGTGAGGTCGTTGAGGGAAAAGGGCGGGACGGCACCGTCGGCGTTGCTGTCAAAAAGTGCCGGGCCGTCGCCAGGCGGCAGTACTTCGACCTGGACCTCGAATTGGTCGAGGTCCGGCGGCGGCCACCGGGGCTTTTCGGGCTGGAAAAGCGCGTCGCGCAGCGCGTCGATCGGCAGGCGTAACGAGAAGAACGATTTCTTCTCGCAGTCCTCGTCGCTCTCCTTGGTGGCGTCGAGGCACCGGCCGCTCTGCCATACCCAGCCGCGGAATTCCTTCACCGGCATCTCGCCGGTGTAGTCCCGGTCGTCCAGTTCCACGTAACCCGTGAAACGACCCCGCATCCCTGACGCTCGCCGACGCTCGTCGCGGCTCGGGACTTCGAAGGGCGCGACCCAGCGGTACGTCTCTCCGCGCAGGCTGACCACCACCCGCAGGCGGTGAGCGCCATCGAGGAACTCGTTACCGATGCGGTGAGGCAGCAGTGTGCTGCTGACGAAAGTGCCCGCCGCATAGATGAAGCCGCCGGCCCAGGGGTTGTTGGCAATCGCCACGCAGAGACTGCCGTAGTTCTTGTACTGGACCAGGCAACCGGCCATTTCCACGGCATGGCGGACCTTGCCCTGATCGTCGAAGTCGATGGCCGAGAAGGGCAGCATCACGGGGCGCAGCGGTGTCACGGGACCCTCGCCACGCGGCGGGTTGAGGAGGGCCAGCTGGCCGGCCGGATGGCGCAGGCGGGCGACGATCTGTTCCTTGGTCTTGGCGAAGCTCGCCTGATAGTTGTCGTAACTGCGCTGCTTCTCCTCCTGCAAGACCGCGACCGCCATGGCCACGACGGCCAGCGCAAGCAGCAGGAAGGAAGTCCGAAAGAGGATGCGCAGCCGGAACGACGCCAGCCAGGCCAGCGGTTTCATTCCGGCGACCTCACCGAAGAGGCGTAGCGATGCGCCAGGTTGCGGCGGAGGAATCTCCTGCTGTCCATCGCCCGCTTACCGGTCGCTTGCGCCAGTGGCGGTCGGGTCGGACCATCGGAAGCCGCGCATGGGGATGTTCTCGATACGGTCGAACGCTTCGTCCAGTTCACGAAAAGCCTCGCGGATGCTGCTGATGTGTTTACGGATGTTGTCCCGACTCCGGCCGCTCTTGACCACCTGGGAGAGTTCTTCGTAAGAGACCACTTCGCCCCGTTTCTCGTAGAGCGCAGCGAGGATGCGCTGGGCGGTCAGTGGCAGGTTGATTCGTTGCCCCCGCCACAGGGGCGTGCTCTGCCGCAGGGGGTCAATGGAGAGCTCGTCGCTGGCAGCCAAGGGCGGCTTGACGCTTTCACGCTGCCGGACCGCGCGCAGGATTTCCAGGAAGGTATCGATGAACTCGGCTTCCTCGAAGGTGGCCTTCTGCAAGTAATCCCAGGCATCCAGGGCCTTCATGATGCCGCGGTAAATGGTGGCGGGCATCGCCGAAACCACCAGCACCGGTGTACCGCTGGCGCGCTTGTTGATGGCGTTGATGATCGCAACACCCGCGTGACGCTCCCGCCCCAGTTCGATATCCAGCACCACCAAGCCGTATTGCTCGCGGGCCAGGGCCGCTTCCGCATCGTCGCGGGTGAACCACTGCTCCACGGTGATGTCCGCGTGCGCGGAGAGAATCCATTCCTTGAGTTGATTACTGGTGGGCATGTCGTCTTCGATGACGGCCACTTTGAACATGGGGCGCTCCGATCCTGTTTTGCAGAAGTATCGCTATTTTTGACGGAGAAAGCACCGCCGTCGTGTGAAGGTTTCTTCACACGTGTGACGGTTTGTTCACGCGTCGGAAGAAGCGCAAATGTTGCGGAAGAAACGGGTTGGGCGGCCTACCGAAGTCGCCCGGTGGCGGCATGGAATCCTCCACCGCGTGTCCGGCACCATGGTGGCCATGAGCAAACGGAAGGCATCTGGATCATGCCGCCGAAAGAGGGTCAAGAACCCACGCCCCAATAAGCATGACAGGGAAGGGAGCCACCATGTCGGATCGTCTGAAGAACCTCGTTTTCATCCCGCTTTACATCCCGCCAACGCCGGCCGTTACCGAGCCTCTGACCGGCAGAGGGCCTCTATCGTCGATCAGCGCGTTCGGAAAGGGGCGGCGAAACCTGGCAGTAGTACCGCAGGAACCCTGCAGCGATACCACGGGGATCTTGAGCGTTTTTGACCACGATCTGTACACCGCCAGAGTACCTGGCCGCCAGCGACGCGAGCGTATTCACTCTCAGGTTCGAAATGCGACCGGGAAGGACGCATCTCGGCCGCAAAGGGAGGCGGCTGGTGCCTACGATTGCACCCACCATGCCTTATTACATAGGGATTGGTTGGGCTGCAGCCTTCTGGAAGAAAAAGCCTGCTCTTTGGCCTGGAATTACCCCTCGGTCGACGCCCTGCGAGGCCTTGAAACCGGCCGAATAGGCGAAATGGCCGTCCTTGGTGACCAGGAAGGGCGCTTGGCTTCGGTCACAACGAGGGTTTTGCGCTATCCGGGTGTCGGCGTTTTGGTCGATTTCTCATAAGGATTGGTGGGGTGACGAATCCTTATCTTTAAGAGGGGGCACGGACTACCGATGGAAGACCGGATCAGGGACGTACGAGCACTGCTGCAAGCTCAGCTGAAGGACGTGTTCGAGCAGGCCAGAGACCTGGGTAATCGCTACCTGCAGGAAGTCATGGAGGCGAACACCGGCAAGGACTGGAGCCAGAAGAACACGTTGCAGTTTCGAGTTCGGCAGCGGGGCAATGCGCTCTCCATCGAGTGGTACCTGGTCAATTGGTACGGCAGGAAGGCGCAAGGTCGCGAGGCACGCCGAACGTACATTCCGAAGCGCAACAGCAGTCGGCGCCGGGATGCACAGGTGTTCGGCTACCGCCTGGAGGACCTGCTTCGACACACCTCGGGGTGGGACGATGACCTGGTCACTGCCGTAGAGAGCGAGGCCAGCGAGTATCGTCGCCAAGCGCATTACCTTGCCGACCTGCTCGTGACGCTGGCGCGCCTGGAGCGGTTTTCGAAGGTGCCGACACAGTCGCAGGACGAGCGGAAGGAGTACGCGTCATGAACAAGCCCCCTCGGTATCTGGTGACCGACCAGTTCGATCTCGGGATGCTGGCCTCGCTGCCCGCGGACATCACGCTGACGGAGATTTCTCTCGCCGACGTTTGCCAACGCATCGAGGATGCCGAGCGCGAGCAAGGGCAGGGGCTTCATGGCGGATGGGCCGCTGCCGTGAAAAACAAGGAGGCGGTCACGCTGGTGCCCAACGGGCCGATTTTGCTGGTCGCCCGGTGCGTGGAAAGCGATCACGGGCTGATCTTCAAATGGGTGCAGGTCGAAGTTATCAACTGACTTCCTTGCGGTGCGGACGGCGATAGTGCGCGACCGGTTTGTGGTCCAGTGGCGCAATCAGCGCGAGGTGGGAGCGGCGAAGCCGGGCCAAGGTCGTTGATGAAAAACCCCCAGGGTGTGATCCATCGAATTTCGTCCGGGTCGATTCATTGAACTGACCTGGGCTAATCGGTTCAGATAGCTCTTTATGGTATCGAATCAGCCCGCACTCGATTAAAATCCTATAAGTGGCGCCTTCTCGGCGTTTAACTTCAACCAGCAAGACCTCTCAGGAGATTCCATGCCGAACTACCAGGAACTGATTGCCCAACGCGACGAACTCAATCAACGGATCGACGAAGCCCGTAGAACCGAAGTGGCAGAAGCGATTCGTCGGGTGAAAGACATTATCCAGGAATACGATTTGACTGCGGCCCAGTGTGGTTTTGGTGCAGGCGCTGCAGGGACCCAGAAAACTCGCACCCCCGTCAAAGCCAAATACATCACGCCCGACAAAACAGTGACCTGGAGCGGTCGCGGGAAGCTTCCGAATGTCTTCAAGGCGCTGGTTGAAGCCGGTCACCGGATGGAAGACTTCTTGCTGAATAGGTAATTGGGTGGATTGATGGGATCGCTTCGTGGATAGCGTTGCGTGGCTTGCTGCGCAGACACCTCCACGATGAGAATCCAATTTTTTGCGCAGCAGCCAAGAACGCGATACATGGGTCGAGCGAGCCAACGCGCGACACGACGTATTCTTCCGCTATTCCGGAAAGGCCAACAAGATCGCGCAGGACATCAAGAAATTCTTGGTGGATGAATCCTGATTACGGGTTCTGGACTGGCTACCGGTTTCCGGCCGCCACGCACCATGATGGAGAAAGTGGCTCGCGTCGCTGCGACGTGTCGTTGCGGGTTGTCTCGCTTCACCGCGGATGATCCGGTCGAGGGGAGTCGTACCAAGACAGCGATTCCCAGAGGCACGGTCTTGCTGGAAGCAGGTTACTTCACGAGCGTCCATCCGGCGAGGGTAGCGCTTCTCACCGAGGCCGAGGTCGCTGCTCTCTTGGCGGCGACTGACCCTGGTATCTCGATCGGAGCATGGGATCGGGCGCTGCTGCTTGTCGCCGTCCAGACAGGTTTACGCAATAGCGAGTTCACCTCGCTTCGCCGCCAGGAGCTTGAACCTGGCACCGGCGCGCTACCCCCGACCCCTTGCTCACCGTCCCCGATCGCCTGCGGTCAGGCCGGCAACTCCGGTGAGCAATGTCCGCGCCCCCCGCAAGGGTGTCGCTGCGCAACGGGCACCCGACCTGGTTCCGCAGTCGGCCTGATTTCGGTGAGCGCTCACTTCATTGACCGAATACGCCCTTGATCGACTTGATAAGCGCGCCTCCTCCCGGCACCACCGAGTCCGCGGCTGCGTCGCCGGCCGCCCCCTTGGCCATCTCTTCCATGCCCAGCATCAGGTAGTCAAATCCGCTCACCCGGATGGTGGCAGCCCAGATCAGCGGCTTTTTCTCATCCGGCTTCTGGGGCGGGTAGGAAAAGCTCTTGCTAGGGCCAACCGCCTCGGCAATGGTCATGGCACCCTCTGCTTTCTGGAAGATGCCAGCCGGGATGGTGCAACTATTCTGAGTGCCGGGAAGCATCGGGTTCTTGTTCTTGGCGGCCATCCAAATCACCATTTCCTTCTCGCCGACGGCGCCAACGGCGTGCAGGTTGTAACCTCTGGCACGGGCAAGGGCATCCCATTTCAGTGGGATGGCGGCTTTCAGATCGGCATCGGTGGCCTTGACGTTCATCGCCTCGAGGAAGTCCATCTCCTTGTCCAGGGTGTAGTGGATTTCCCTTTGCATGAAAGTGGCCTTGACCACGTGATCGCCAACGGCTGAGGATTCGGCCGGGATGCCGCTAAGACCGGAATCCCCGTGCGGCCACCCCAGTGTGCGGGGCGGCAGGGTGTCGCCGCTATCACCACCCGCTTCGCCTCGACGGCCGTGCCGGGCCATGGCGGCGACTTCGGGCGGCAGGCGGTTGCCCATGGCCCTGAAATCAATCACTTCTGGCTGGCCTGCAGCCACGGTGGCGCTACAACCCCAGTAAACCAATAGCTTCCCGTCTGGTTCTTCGCCTGAACCACTCTCGTCGGTCCCGCGCCGTTGGCCTTTGAGGGGCAGGACCGGGCCGAAACGCATTGCTTCAGGAACTGTGTGTTCCGCGTGATGGCCGGCGGGGATATCGGAGGGGTTGGTGAGCCGCAGGTCCATCGTCTTGGTCACACCGCCGCCTTGGCCCATCATCATGCCGAGCATGCCGCCGGCACCACCGGTACCCATTCCCGAACTGGTGCGAAGGTTCATTTCGTAATTGACCGGCTCGGCGAGCGCGTTTGGAGACGTACCGGCGAATACCGCGGCCAAGGCAACACGCAGGACATTCTTGTTCATTTTGACCCTTTCATTCAAATTGACCCTGCAAGAACTCCGGTCGCTTGGTTCAGGAGCGACCAGGAGGCTGCCGGCAGCGCTGCGATTGGGCAAACGTGGCATCCTTTATTCGCGTTGAAATCGTTCGTGTTGCCCGTTCCCACGCCCGACCGCACACTCGCCGCTGTCGTTCAGTTGGTTTGCCGACCGGCCACGAGAAAGCCTGGCGCCTGATGCCAATCGCGGCGAAAGCATACGACATTCAAGTGCCCCAACCGAGAAAATCTTGGCGGGCCCGGCGACGTGCTTGCGAGCTAGGCAGCGCGAGTGAGCGGTACTTCGGTGAACGTCTCTCCCACCGGCGACGACAGCCAGCTCAAGTCCAGACGGTAGAATGCCGACCATGACACGCGCTGATCTGATCGCCGCCATCGCCTCCCGTTTTTCGACGCTGACGGTGAAGGATACCGACATCGCGGTAAAGGAAATCCTCGACGCCATCGGGTGCGCCCTGGCGCGAGGCGATCGTGTCGAAATCCGTGGTTTCGGAAGTTTCCGCCTGAACTACCATTCAGCGAGGGCGGGGCGCAATCCACGAACCAGAGTCGCGGTCCCAGTCCCCGAAAAGTACCTGCCCCATTTCACTGCTGGCAAGGAACTGCGGGAGCGCGTCGAGGCGTCAGTCAAGGACGCACCGCTTCAGCAGGCCGCCTGATGCACACCCTTGGCAGACTCGACGCAGCCGGCGTTAAGCCCGTTCGCAGTCGATTCGCGCGCCGCCTTGGGTAGCCTCACCGCGCCCCTCCATGGCTGACGCCGCCGAACTCGACCGCCTGGCCGGCCTCGTTGAACGCGTGACCTTCCACAACGAGCAGAACGGTTTCTGTGTGCTGCGCCTCAAGGTGAAGGGCGAGCGAGAACTGATTACCCTGATCGGCCACGCCCCCGTCGTCTCGCCCGGCGAATACGCCTCCGCTTCCGGCAATTGGGTCACCGACCGCGAGCACGGCCGGCAGTTTCGCGCTGTGTTCGTCAAAATCTACCCACCGACCACCTTGACCGGCATCGAGCGCTACCTCGGTTCCGGCATGGTCAAGGGCATCGGCCCCGTCTATGCCGGCAAGCTGGTGAAGGCCTTCGGTGCGGCGGTGTTTGACGTCATCGAGCAGTCACCGGAACGCCTTCGCGAAATTCCCGGCATCGGCGAAGTCCGCGCCAGAAAGATCACCTCCGGCTGGGCCGACCAGAAGGTCATCCGCAGCATCATGGTCTTCCTGCACGCGCATGGCGTCTCTACCTCCCGAGCAGTGCGCATCTTCAAGACCTATGGCCCAGACGCCATCGAGGTCGTTCAGGAAAACCCCTACCGCCTGGCCCAGGACATTCGCGGCATCGGCTTCCTGTCTGCCGACACGATTGCCCAGAAGATCGGCATCGCCAAGGACTCTCCGCTGCGAGCACAGGCCGGCATTTCCTACGCGCTCACGGAAGCCTCGGGCCAGGGCCACTGCGGCTTGCCCTACGCCGAACTGGTGCCCCTGGCGGTGAAGCTGCTCGACATCGCGGAATCCATCATCGAAACAGCGATCGCTCAGGAAGTCGCCGACGAGGTGCTGCTGCCCGACACCGTAGACGGCCAGGCCTGCGTTTTTCTGGCGCCCCTGTACTACGCCGAGCAATCGATCGCCGCCCAGATCCAGCGCCTTGACGCGGGCGGGACGACCCTGCCTGCCTTCGAGGCCGACAAAGCGATTCCCTGGGTCGAGCAGAAGCTCTCTATCCAGTTGGCCGACAGCCAGAAAGCGGCCATCCGCCTCGCCCTGTCTTCCAAGCTGCTGGTGATCACCGGCGGACCCGGCGTCGGCAAGACCACCCTGGTGAAGTCGATTCTGACCATCATGACCGTCAAGGGCGTCAAGCCCCTCCTGTGTGCGCCGACGGGAAGGGCGGCCAAGCGTCTGTCCGAATCGACCGGTCTGGAAGCCAAGACGATCCATCGCTTGCTGGAGATCAATCCGATCAATGGTCAGTTCAAGCGCAACGCGGACAATCCTCTCGAATGCGATCTTCTGGTGGCCGACGAATGTTCGATGATCGACGTGCCGCTGGCAAACCAGTTACTCAAGGCCGTGGCGACTCGCACGGCGGTGATTCTTGTCGGTGACGTGGATCAACTGCCCTCGGTGGGCCCTGGCCAGTTCCTCAGCGATCTCATTGACTCGGGTGTCGTCCCCGTCATCCGGCTGACCGAAGTGTTTCGCCAGGCGGCCACCTCGCGAATCGTGCGCAGTGCCCACCAGATCAACCGAGGCGTCTTTCCCAGCCTGCCCGAGAAAGGAGAAGCATCGGACTTCTACCTCGTTGCCGCTGAGGAACCGGAAGTCATTGCGCAAACCGTGGTGGACTTGGTGCAGACCCGCCTGCCCAGGAAATTCGAGGTCGATTCGATCCGCGACATTCAGGTGCTGTGCCCGATGAACCGGGGGATCACCGGCGCTCGCGGTATCAACCAGGCTTTACAGGCGGTGCTCAATCCGCCCGGCGAGCACAGTGTCGAGAAGTTCGGCAACCGCTTCAGCGTCGGCGACAAGGTGATGCAGATCGAGAACAACTACGACCGGGACGTTTTTAACGGCGACATCGGTTTCGTGACCGGCGTCGACCCGGACGAAGAGGAACTCGCCGTGGCCTTCGATGGCCGGGTGGTCAGTTATCCGTTTGGCGAACTCGATGAGCTGGTGCTCTGTTACGCGACGACGATCCACAAATCACAGGGTTCCGAGTACCCGGTGGTGGTCATTCCGATCTCGACTCAGCACTACATGATGCTCAAGCGCAACCTCATCTACACGGGGATCACACGTGGCAAGAGGCTGGTGGTGCTGGTCGGGCAGAAGAGGGCACTGGCCATGGCGGTCAAGGGTAAGCAGGTGGAGCGGCGCTGGTCGAAGCTGAAAGAACGGCTGGTGGCGACGAAACGGTAGTCGCGTGGCCACTTTGGCGTTACCACGTAACAGCCTGCGGGCGTCGCTGCGGTGGCCAATGACCCCCTCCCGGCCAGGGGAGCAGACGGTCGCGGCTTTTCTTAAAAGCCGACATTGACTTGGAGCGATCAGCCGTAAGCGGTCATTCGGCTGCGCATCTCACTTTTTTCGCTGGACCGGCCGCTACTCGACGCGAAGCAGCCGGTTGGCGCAGGATGGCGTCCGTCGGCAGTCGGCCATCAAGAGACGTAGAGGCGGCGAAAAATCGCCCGGCGCGAACGTCGGCTAACTGATCCGAAACCCGCCGCCAGGTTCTGTTCGCTGTCGGTCCAGTTCTCGGCCGGAGCAGACAGGACGGTTCAGGGGCTGCTCTGGCTGCTATTCATCGATGATCGGACATTCGCTTCGTCGGCGACGTGACTGGCTGATCTTTCTGACCTTATTTGTTCAACACGATCAACAGCCATCTTTGAGGCTTCGCAGACCGTACCGCAGTCGCAGTTGAGGGAGTGCCCCGATATTCGGGGAAATATAGGACACCAAAATCCACGACAGCCCGCCTGTCACATTATGCAACGCTCAGTGCAAACGTCGCCTGATGCCAGCGTCAGCATCCTCGCAGCTCGCCTCGTGATCGTATGTTCTCGCCAAATCCATGAGTAGCCTCGATGCGACGAACGGGTGTGATACCTGAAGCGCTTGGCCCCAATTGCGGTACTTCTCCGCGAGCTGGCGCTCTTGGTTGCCGCCCTCACCGCGAGGGTGAACTCCTCGCGAGTTGTATACGCCCCTATGGGCGCCACTCATTAGGGACTCCGATTGGATATCCTCCATCACATCCCGTACCGGCTCACACGGCCAGACACCATCCTGGCCTACCGGAGCATGTGACAGCAGACCGCCGATGTAGGTATCGGCGATGTCAGCGCGGCCCAATTCTGCGCACGAGTGGCGAACGCTCGTGATCCACTTTGCGAGGTGATCCGCCTTCAGTTCCCCAATCTCGTTGTGGCCGGGAATACGTTCGATCGCTTCCAGTAGCGTGTAGCCGCGTTCGACCATGGTTTTTATGCGCTCCGGCGGAACCTGCAACTCTTTAGGGTCGGTAGTACCGTCCTTGCGCTTGTGTATCCAGGTGATTGCCTGGACGAAGAACTCAGGATGCGCCTCGATGTAGCGCTCGAGATTCGGGATTCCGTAGCTGTCTCGGCGATCCCTTGGGCGCGCCAAAACATCAATGTAGGCGAACTCCAAACCTGCCTTTTCATCGAGCGCTAGCACTGGGCTGCTGCTCAAGTGCTTGAACGCCTTTTCGACGTAATAATGCTGGAGCGTGTATTGGCCGGGCTGATCGTTGCCACCTTGTGCCATCTCAGAAAGCACGCGAAACAGGACCTGCGCATCGAGTCTTTCTGGGTGGTTACTGACGCAAGAGAATGCTGCCCGAGGGCGTGTCGCCTTCAATAGCCTCTCGACCGCTTCGTTGTTCTCGGCATCGTTGTCACGAAGCCAGTCCGGCGTTACCGCGCTCCAATAATTGGCCTGAGCGGCCTCGCTGAGGGCATCGACCAGCTTCCAAGTTCTCTTACCGAATGGCGAAAGGATAAACAGCTGGACTTTCTCTTCTTCAGACAGATTCGCTGCGACGCCGTTAATAATCACTTCACGTTTGTCATCATCGGGCACAGCTTGTACCGCACCGCCGATTAGATTCTTATACGAGTGTACCGGTTCCTTCGCTTCAAGGACTGGAGCAAGCGCGACCCGCAAGAGTTCTTGGAGTTTTTCCTCGGACAGCACGGAACTAGCCATGAGAGCGCCGATCACCCATGACGCATTCCCGCGTTCTGAAAGTTCCAGAATTCCTGCAAGACCGCGGTGCCTGAGAATTTCTCGTAACGCATCGGTCCTGAAATTCTTGATGCGCTCGTCACGCTTGTCAAAGTCGATCTCTTCGATGCCCGCAATCTCGTCGGCGGAATTTTCAACCCATCCATCGCGGAACAACCAAGCGTGCTTATTTAGAAGGTCGCTCGGTTCAAGTGCGGCGTAGGCAGCCACGCCTGCAGTCGCCAGGCTCGTTGTCTTGCCGCTCTTTTTGGCGCGTATAGTCGCTCGTCGTGAAAGGGTCGAGGTGCGGATCTTCTCGCGCAACTTGGCTTTATCGACGTCACTGGCGACGGCCTTCGCCCAGTCTTCGATTAACTTCCAAACGCGGTTCTGGTCTGCGTCGCTCAGGTCATGTAGGCGCTCGACAAGATCGCACAACATCTCTAACGAATATTCCTTCCAGGTCAAAGCCATCTCGACCATCTCGCGCACGAAAGCGATGATCGGCTCCAATGTAGAAAATGGCTCGCCAAATCCATAACCGTCAGGACGCCAGCGCGGCTTGTGACTGTAGTGGCCGATCTGGTGATTTGCGCCGAATTGGCCAACGCAGAGCTTCCAAGCAATGTCGGGAAACTTCTCGGCCAGTTTCTTTATCAAAGTTACGCGCTGGTCATGGTTTGCCGCGGTTTGTGGCATCCAGGCCAGAAAGATGCACGCCAGCGAATTAGCCGGCTTGTTGACCCAGTTGTCGTTAATCTCGACCTGTGCTAACCGGGCTAGGATGTAAGCGGCTCGCGGCAATTCAGCTGGGCTCCACGACAGACCCTCTAACGCCCAAAGCAACCCAGTACGCCTGGGACTGCTGCCGAAGACAGCCGGATTCACTGGACGCAGAAGTCCAAGAACCGCCGGGGTCTCGGATTTCAGGTCACGTTCCAGGATCGAGAGAAAGTCATTGGGGGCCGCCTCCGCATAGGTGGGAAGGTCGTGGTCATTGGCTTCCAAAATCCGCGTGGTCAATGGCGTCGGGAGCAATTCGCGCACCACGCGTGCCGCCTCAGCCTCGGTATCGATGCCGAGGCGGCTCTTGAACAGTTGCCCGCCGTGAACCGCTAGCAAAACGAGCGTTTCAGAAATACTTTCCCGGAACACGCTGGAAAATTCACGCGTCTTGCCGTGAATCGAGGCAGCCAGGCGCTGATCTTCGGGCAGATCGAGCGCGGGATCGTCTTCGCCAAGGACCATGCGTGCCATCGAGAAGTAGCGGTCTAGATCAGCCGGCGTTACCGCGCCAGCGATGGCATAAAGCAGATCGACCTTCGAGATCACTCCTCTAAATTTGCCAACAGACCAGATCGGAGCGTCGTTCAATTGCGCGAGGCTTTGGCACTCCTTCTCAAGATCGTCGTAGGACCGATCCCCCGCCAAAAGAGTGAGCCCAAGCTTATCCGTCTCGTTCTGGCTGTTCCATGCCCCCACAAGCAGGAACGGAACAAGGCTTGCTGCCGTCTTATGATCTGCCGCCCACTCCGGAGTACACACCGCGGGCACCGTCGAAAGCTGACGGCGCAGTACGGTCAGCGACCGACCCGAAGCGTTCGCAAGCCGAGAGATATCATCAGGGCTTTTGCCCATATCTTGGAGCGCCTTGTTGAAGGTCTCGTAGTTTGCCGGTTCGAGCACGATGTCGAACTTGATGATTGATGCGTTGCGAGGATAGATGACGAACGAATGCATCGACTTTGTGTAGGGAGAGAGTTCCCGCTCGACTTCCCGCGTGAACGCGACAGGGATGAAGGTCTGCGCGCCCGCCGCCAACCTCGGCAAGACACCCGGCTTATCGAATACCAGAACGCGATCGCGGTACGAAGCCAATTCCTCGCCCCCACGCTCACTAAGTAACCCCGAGAGGAAGGCAAGTGCCTCTTGGGTAGAGTCGGCCGCAATCAGGATCGGACCCTCAACGGGTTTGGATAAACGCGAGTACACAAGACGCTTGGCCGCGTCGATGGCAGAGCTAAAAAGACTGCTGATCAACGGTGGGGTCGAGACACAGGCCCAATCTGCCCAGCACTGGTCGAGCGAACGAACGTGCTGCGCGGGGACGTGCGTCTCGTTGGCGAACCACGCTTGCGCCGGCAAAGACTGCTCTAGCCATTGCTCAAGATCGCTCGCGTCGTAAACGCGAACGTCTTTCCAAAGCCTCTTCGCCTTTTTGTCCGCAAGCCAGGCAGCCTTCCCGGCCCAGCGACGCGGCGTGACGAAGACCAGCGTCATTTCGGCACGTTCATTCATGTGGTGCGCCTTTACGCTTTTCTCGAAGTCGCCTTCGGCCTTCGTCTTTGGATCCTCGTTGGTACCAAACTCCCAACCGGAGCGACCGGAAGGTACCCAAGGAGCTCCTTCGTCTGCTTCTACGAACCCGTCCCATCCTGGGCGCTCACCATCGTCGTTGCCAGGAAAGTCCACTTTGGTAAGGCCACGACCGGTCGAGTGCACCAGCGTGCGCAAGAAAACCGCTAGGCGGGTGCGCGCTGGGATATTGTGCGAGACCCACCTTTCAATGTCGTTTGCCTTGATTGCCAAAAACGGCGGCACATAGGCTTTTGTGTCAGCGGGTGCATCTTTCTGCTTGGCCTGCGCTGCCTCGTACCGCGCTTGCATCTCCATCAGGTTTTTCAGCGGGTACTGGAACGCCTTTTCCAGGCGTGCGGCCATCTCGGCGGACAAAGCTGCATTGCCGTTGAGCAAGTTCGACAACGCTGGACGGCCTACGCCCATGAGTGCTGCGGCTTTGGTGACGGACATACCAGGCGGAATGACGTCGGCCTTGATACGTACTCCCGGGTGAAGGATATCGCTAGTTGGGATCATGGGGTTCTCAGTTTGGTTAGCAGAAATATATTGTAGCGTGTAGCGCTACACACTACAATATATTTCTGCTAACGCCTCCTTTCGCAGATCGCATAAGGATTGGCCAATGATCAAGGCCCTTTTTCGGGATGCCTTCCTGGCTTGTGTCCGGTCAAGAATTTATAGCGGCCGCCTGGGTTGCTACGAGCCAAAGGCCGCGCCGGCCGAACTGGCGCCAAGAGTTAGTCTTCAGCGAGCGGCAGCTTGAGGATCAGTAAGCTGACGTAGCGCTTGCGAATGTCATCAGGCGGCTCTGGGTCGATCGCTGCCAGTGGCCTGAAGAATCTGAACGACTGCTCTCAGTCAGATCCCGCCTTTGGCGCTCGGCCTCAGCAGCAACTGTTCTGGCTGGCCGCTTGTGGTTTTGGAGCGGCCACTGAGCTTTAGTGGTTTGGTGACGGCAATCGACCCTCAGCAGCCGATCAGGTTTCTCCAAACCGGCCAGTCAGCCAAATCCACAATCTGCGAACTGGAATGCTCCGAAGCCGCCATTGGCGACCTCAACCTACCGGCCAGGAAGAGAGGTAGAGGCGGCAAAAAATCGCCCGGCGCGAACGTCGGCTAACTGATTCTGAACCCGCCGCCGGCTCTGTTCGCTGTCGGTCCAGATTTCTCTGCTATGGCGAGCTTTGCATAAGGTCGATAACTTGCCGGATGGGGTGGCTCGACGGCCGTCCGGATGTCGTCCGCTACCGCCGTTCACCCCAATGTTCTCAACGTAACGCGCCAATGTCATAATACGATCAGCAAACGAAGAAACGGCTTGCGCGCCGGACCGGCACGCGGCAGGCTCTGTATCCCATTGATACGGATGTAAAATTTTATATGCCGCGATCTTTATGTCAACGTCGTTAACGCGTTCTCTAACTTCCTTTTTTCTCACGCTTTTTTCGTCAAGTCGCGTCTGTCAGAAAAAGCGTTCTCACGAACAGGCGTCCTCAGTTTCCCCCGCCTGATTGCCTGCCTGCTCGGCGGCTACACCTCCAAAGTGCAGTCGGAACTGGACGCGTTCTTTGCCAACCTGGCCAACCGCGCCGATCTGATGCGAGAAGTCTCGGCGCAGGCCTTTGCCAAAGCCCGAATGCAGGTGTCGGTCGCAGCCTTTGAGGTCCTCAACGATCATTTCCTGGCCTTGGTCGATGCGCAGTTCGGCTTTCCCCTCTGGTACGGCCTGCGCGTCGTCGCCGGTGATGCCACAGTCCTGCGCTTGACCCTCTTCGGGAAGACCCGTGACGGCAAGCGATTCGTCCGCCACATAGTCGACGCCATTGGCTTCGCGCTCTATCTGCCCGGTATCGAAATGACCCTGGCTGCCAAGCTCTATTCCCCCAACACCGGCGAGCGTCAGATGCTCTTCGAACACCTCGGCAAGCTCCGTTCCAATGACATCCTGGTACTCGACCGAGGTTACCCGGCCTACTGGCTCTTCGCCGTCTTGTTGCAGCGAGAACGCCATTTCTGCATGCGGGCCGATAGCCTCAATTTCAGCGCTATCCAAGCATTCCGCCGATCGGGCTTGGCCGAGCAGGTTGTGATGCTGCCAGCCCCCTGCAAACAGGACGCGCTCGACTACGAAATCGCCGCCACGCCGAGCGAAGTTCGCCTCATTCGCCAGGTGTTCGGCCACAAGGTGCGCGTCCTCGTCACCTCGCTCCTCGACATGAACGCCTTCCCCGCCGCCGCGTTCGGGGGCCTCTATCACTCTCGGTGGCGAATCGAGGAGGCGTTCAAACGGATCAAGCACCGTCTGGCACTGGAGCAACTCTCGGGCATGTCCTGGCTGGCCGCACAACAAGACTTCAGCGCTAAAATCCTCTGCGACAACATCAATGCTCTGGCCGTCCACGCCGCCAGTGAATCTCTCGATCCCAACATCTGCGCACGTTACTTCATCAACCGCGGCGACGCCTTCTCTCGTATCAAACGTACCCTCGGACGCTGGCTCCTCCAGGGTCAAGATGCTCTCGAAAATATCACCTCCGTCTTCGACGAACTCATCAAGAACCTCGTCCGCATAAAACCAGACCGGTCATACCCCAGAAACTTCACTCAAAAGCCCCATCTATCCCACGCTTACAAAAATGGAGTATGACTATGTTCTGGTAAGTTGAGAGCATTGCCGTTCACCCGCCCTGCAGACGACGATTTCTTGCCGCACGCGTTGTGAAACTCTGCTTCCAGTCGTCTCTGACCGCGGCGACCACCGTAGTCTGTCCGTCCTCGGCGACCGCCCCGGCAATCGCCCACCATTGACAGCGCCCCTCAACCCTCGCAATGCTGCTGGTCGGGGTGGCCATGCCTGCCTAGCGGCACGGCTCGTTCCGCACCAAACGACATAGCCCATTACAAGCGAGCCTCTCGTCCGGGTGCCTGGAGCGCTTAGGCCACGGATAGATCATTTCAAGGTCTGAGTGGCGGCTTGTGACACATCCGGAGACGGGTCAGAAATCAAGAGGTGGAGTACTTCAGCCGGTGTGCTACGGTTTTGGGCAACAGCCCAGCGGACGAGGGATGGGCCTAACTCTACATATTCTCGCAAGGTGTCAGAAGACGAGCTCATATAAGCATTGAAGGCGTCCACGGCGGCTTGGCGTTCTTCCTCAGATCTGCTGCGTTTTGCGAGTTCAACGGCATCACGGAATGCCGCGCTTGCGTTTTGATATGCCGAGAGTTTTGCCGCGTGTTCTTCACCGAATAGCCCTCCCATCAAGATGCCTCCGTAATAGGTCGACGATGTATTTATCTCCGTGCATTTGACCGTGAACTTGTTTGAGTAGTAGGGGTTGAGCCCGAAGTAGGTAAATGTATATATTTCCACCTTGTTTTGCAGAGATTTATCGTCGACCATGGTGGTGCGGTCGAATTCATACGTTATCAACGAACGTTTTACCCCGCGCTCGCGGGCGGCGATCGTCCTTGCTTGCGATGAATCTTCTCTGTGGATTGCAATGCATCTTCCCGGAAGGAGTCCCATCATGCGGTACTCGCGACTTGGAAGCGAACGGCGAGTGGCGATTTCAAAGGGCTTGCAGGCTGGGTCACCTTTATCGGATATCGAAAACACAAAATACTCTCCTTCGCCCTCAACCTCTCTGAGATAGCCTTCGTCGTATCCAATAGTTGGGATGCCAGGACTTGTATATTTGCGTTTTATCTCCACGCG
>JGI11692J13181_100086_pt1 | contig 43132 bp, 50 predicted proteins | sample Accclapoofosmids_FD_13181 | JGI IMG/M metagenome (IMG submission 13181) | reverse complement strand
GTGCGTCGAACAGATGCAGTCGGTGAGCAATGCCTCGTGCTTCATAGGGCAACAGATCGCCGTCGATACGCGTTACCGCTACCAGTGCAATCAGACGGTGCAGGGCTACGAGTCGCTGAGTTGTCGGCGGGGCGTTTCGGTGACCGTTGGGTTTGGCCAATGTACACCCGGTGTCTGGCTCGGACGCGCGGCGTTTGTCGATTGCGCCCACTGCGTCGATCCGTACATGGCGATGAACATCTTCTGCGGCAGCGATGGTCGATCGTACGAAGTGGAACCCTACCGTTCCGGCGACGGCGCCAATCGCTTCGACTACCAGACACTGGGCTATTCCTGGGATGGCAGCTACGGTCGCTTCCCGGTGGCGGTAGCGCCCGGTCAATCGGTCAGCGATCACTACGTCAGTGATCTCGGCTTTGGCTGCCATCTCTACGTCTATTTCAGCGTCAGCTGCAGCGCCACCACCTGTACGCCATCGGTGCGCAATGTCAGTGCCGGTTGCAACTCGGCCGGCGGCAACGGCACCGGGGCGGCGTTGCAGCTGCCGATGTCCACGACGGTCAGCAGTTGGCGGTCGAGCGAGTGCGCCAGCTTGCAGCAGCGAGCGCAATGATGAAGAGGCTTCTTGCGATGCTATTCGCCATCGCACTCGCTGGACAAGCGACCGCTGGCGATTGTCGGCTGGCGAGTTCGACCTGTGTCGATAGCACCGCGAGCAAGACGATCTCCGGCATCGTGGTGACGCTGGCACAGGCCGGCGGCTGCTGGGAGTACCAGGATACCTATACCTGCATCAAGCCCGAGGCGATCGACTACTGTGCCGCGCTGTCCACGGCCGGCTGCGGGCAGATCGGTTCGACCTGCAGCGATACCGCGTTCAATGGGAGCTGCAACACTTATACGAAGACGTTTCAGTGCGGCACCGATCAGGGAGAGCCGAGCAACACCCTGCGCTTGAGCAATAGCTACACCCTGCTCATCGACGCTCCCGACGCCAGTGCCTGCAGCAGCTACGAGCAGAACGCGCGCTGCCGGCTGGCGGCGCATGCCTGTGTTGATTCGACGCCGTGCAAGCTGGATGCCAGTGGCGCGACCGTCTGCCTTGCCGGCGTCACGCCGCCGGAAGGTGGGCTGAACTCCACGGCGACCTGTTGGCGCTATCAGGACGACTATTCGTGCATTGCCGACGACCCCCTCGATTACTGCGCGGCGATCAAGGCCACCGAGGGTTGTTCGCTGGTCGCTTCAACGTGCGACAGCACGGCTTTCGACGGTTCGTGCAATCAATACACGCGCCAGTATCAGTGCACCAACGTCACGGCGACGACGAACCCGCCGACCGTGGTGCCACTCGACACCTCCTACACCATCACCGCGAACACGCTAGACACCAGCGGCTGTACCTCGCTGTCGGAAAGCAGCAACTGCGTCCATGCCGCGCACACCTGCACGGACAACACGCCGTGCAAGACGATCAACGGCCTGCAGGTCTGCCTGGACAGCGTCTCGCCGCTGCCGGAAGGGGCCCAGAGTGCGGGTGATTCCTGCTGGGCGTGGTCGGAGGACTACACCTGTGCTGCGACAGCGCTGAGCGATGACTGCCAGGAGCTGATCGATCGGGGATGCACCCAGGTGGGCAGCGACTGTGTCGACCGCCTGCCCTCGGGCGCTTGCGATCTGAACGAGCGCACCTATTCGTGCCAGACCTCGCCGGCGGTGCAGACGCAGCGCACGGTCTGCGATCAGGCGGCGTTCTGCCAGGGCGGTGGCTGTTTCGACACGAGTCATCCGGCCGATCAGGATTTCGGCAAGGTCATGGCCACGCTGGAGGCGGCGCGCGAAGCGGGGGTCTATGGCGGCGATCAGCGGCTGTTCACGGGCGTCACCGAGCAGTGTCGCAAGCGGCTCTTCGGTCTGGTGAACTGCTGCAAGAAGGGCGGCGGTGGTGCGGCTAAAAGTAACAATGTGCTGATGTTGTAGCGGCGCGCGATAATTCGGGGCACTTTTGAGCGATAAATCGGCGCGTATAAACTTACGTGCCGCGCAACTTCCTTGCAATTCTGTACTAAATGTCGACCTCGACATAGGCCAATGCCGGGGCCTGGCCCTCGATCATCCCCCCTCGCACGAACAACCTTTGCCCTACCGTTGCGTCGCCCTTGGCGGTGATCAGCGCGCCGTCTGGCAGCTCTATGGTCAGGATGTTGTTGCTGATCGACAGCACTTCGCCGACGAGTAGCGGGCTGTCTGGCAGAAGCGATTTGAACTGCTTGAGCAGGTTAGGCACGGCATTCAATCTCCACGGTCTGGCGCACGGTGGGCAGGGCGGCGGTGATGCTCAGGGAGCGAACGATGCCCTTGCGTGTGTCGGCACCGTCGGCGAATTCGACGAATGAGCCAACAGGATAGATGCCGACCCCCGAGAACAGAGGCGTGTCGAGGATCAGGCTTTGCTGCTGGCCGGTGTCGGCGAGTATCGCGCGGCCGCGCTGGCTGGCGGCGTCGGCGTGGGTGATTAGGGCGTCGGTGACCATCGGGGCGAAGCGGTCGCCTGCGCTGCCGGCGCGCTTGACGCGGGCGAGTACGCCGACGCCTTCGGCGCTCACATAGACCGCGTTGTAGGCTGGCTTTTCGCGCCACTCGATTGACTCGCGGGTGGTCGCCGACGAGGGCAGCGAGAAGGCCGGCGTGACGCCGCTCCAGTCCCAGGGCATGACCGGGTAGCGTGGCAGGATGTGTAGCACCCGGCTGTTGCGGGATGCCTGCACATAGCCGCCGGCGGCTTCGGCAATGCGCGCCACGGCCTCGACGTGGGATCCGGTATGTGACCAGGCGCCGATCGGGATCAGCCAGTCGGTCAGCTGCCAGTCCAGCGACCAGCCGATGCCGACGCCGTTGATCGTCAGCGCGGCATCCATCACCTGCTGCGCGGTCAAATCGGTGAGGTTGTAGCGGCTCACGGCCGCAGCGTACGGGTCGCCCAGCTCGGCGGCGATGCCGCGGCCGCTGACCGTTATCCGGGCCTGTGCGAAGCGGCGATCGCGGGTGACGCTTTCCGCAAGGAGCAAGAAATTTACCCCGTTGATGGTCGCTGAGAACTCCACCGGCGCACCGGGGGCGCTCGGCAGCACGTCGTCCAGGCTGCTCGCCGGCAGGCTGGCTTGCCAGCCCCAGACCCACGAATCCGCGTCGATCGACACCGACAGCGAGAGCGGCGCCATGGCCAGCGAGTTATCCGTACGAATCAGAGTGACATCATTGACCACGATATAAGCCCTCAGAACAGGTATTACCACATCAGCCACCGGCCCGGTAGCGCGCGGATCGCGGCCGAACACCAGGAACGGCGTCGCCGGCGCCGCATCATCGAACAGCAGCGCCAGATCCGGCACATACCCGGTTGGCCCTGGCGGCTCGCCGGGAACCGACGACAGCCCATGCGCCGGCTGGCTTGTCTCTTGCCAGGGGATATCGAGAGACAGCCGGCAAGCCGCGCCAGCCCCCGCCAGCACCTCGACCAACGCCGGCAGCCGCAACCCAGCCCCCCAGGGGATCACCCGCTCCGGCCGTCCCCAGCGAAACAGCTCGATCCACCTGTCGCCGGTCTCGTGCGCTCTGCCGACACCCTCGGCGAAGGGCACGTCCAGCGCCGGCCGCTGGTGCCGAAAAAGCTCCTCGTAGGGCAACGATCGCCAGCTCTCGCGCCGCGATCCAGCGCCCCACGGCAAGCGGGACGAGGGCCGCAAGCCCAGGGTCAGAAGCTGCCACGACAGCACGCTCTCCGCACTGCGCCGGGACGCCGTGCCGACGCCGACAAGCGCCTCCGTTTCGCTGCTGCTGGTTGCCGTATGCGCCACGTTGCCGAAGCGGGACAAGCTCCCCGCATCCTGCCAGGCGCCAGATGCCCAGCGGAACGGCGACCGGTTAACCGCGTTGTCGTAGAGCAGCGAAAAATCGGCCAGCGGCGCCCCGGTTGTCGCCGCCATTGCCAACGCCGGCACCGCGGACAGCCGCCACGAAGAGTCGATCGCCGGTGGGACAGCGTCCAAAGCCAACGCCACGCCTTCAGCGTTGAGCACCCCGGCCAGGGTCGGCGCACCCAGCGTTGCCGATCCGCCAAGCGCCAGGCTGGCCGGCGGCGCGCCGGTCGAACCGAACAGCAGATCGCCATTGCCCAGCCCCGCACTGAAAAGCAGATCAGCCACGGTCGCGCCGCTCAGGGCTCAGTGAGGGTGGCGCCGAACAGGAAGATAAACGCGCCGGCGTAGAGAACGACACTGTCGACAGTGAAAGCGGCCCCAGGCGTGCCAGTCACGGCCACATTCCCGTCGAGCACCCAGTTACCGTCGCCATCAACACCGCGCGCCCAAAGCACCGTACCACCCGGGTTGATCTGCGCCGGGTTGCTGATCGCAAAAGTCACCACCCCATTGAGCACCGTTCCCGGCGGCCGCGGTAGCGTAATCGTTGCCATGGGCGAGCCGCCAGGCGCAGCCCCGGCCGCTGGCTGGGTCGTCGCGTACAGCTCCAGGCGGCCAGGCGTCGCCGCCTTGTCCAGCTGCCCGATCGTTGCTTGTGCCCGCGCCGAGCGCGTTGCATCCGAAAATACCAGGCTCATGGCATCAGCTCCGGCGTCACGGTGTCGGCGACCACCGCGTTGTACAGCCCCGTATGATCGTGCCCCAGGACGACATACTCGACATCATGGCGAATCTTGTGGAAAGCATAATTTCCGGCGATGTCACTCCAGGTCTCTCGCGCGAGCACCCCGTCGCGCTTGCGCAGCAGCCGCACCCGCCTGGATACCGGGTAATTCGGCGTGCCCACGTTATAGGTCGTACCGACCCGGAAGCCTCTGCCTCCGTGCTCGGTATCCAAAAGCAGACCCGGACCAGAAGGGAACACGGCTTTCCAGGCAAGCGGGGTTGACGCCAGAAGAGGCGTCGGCCAAGAGGCATTACCCGCGCGCAGCTCAAGCGAATCGGGGAATGGAACCGCTGCTGGCGTGAAGTCGTATGCGTGTCGCCCCACACTTGCCATGAATCGGACATCACTTAGATATCCCTTGTATCGCCCGGAGAAACCACTTATCCCTGCATCATCTGAGCCAATCAGCATGCGCTTACTGCCCCCGAAAACCGGCATAGACATATTATTCTGAGTCTGAAGAAGCAGCCCATCCTTGAAGAGAAACCCAACACCTCCAAAGACGGAAATTTCAAAGTCCTGCCACACTCCCGCCACAACGCACGCCGCCTTCGCTATCCATTGCAGACCACCTTGGGGGATCCCTAGACCCAGCGCGCCGGAACTGCTGATCTCGACTGTCAGAGAGCTCGACGAGGCGTCATTTCCAATCATGAATAAGCGCACCGTTTCGCTGGGTAGAAGATCAGGACGAATCGAAAAAGCCAGCGACAGCGACCCAGTACTCATGCTGAAGTTCGGCGTCGCCGCGCACACCAGCCGATCGCTACTACCGCCCGGGAAATAACACGCTCCCTCGCCCGCGAATCGGCTCTGCGCTGTGGAAATAGCCACCCCACCCGTACGCGTGAAGGCGTTGCCCTTGATATCTGGAAACGACGTCGAGCCATTGCTGCCGGCCAGATGCAGCCCCGCCGAAAGCCATCCCCAGTACGGATCCTCCATCGCCTACCTCCAGGGCCCAGTGCAGTCAAAAAATGCGATGGCGGCCGTCGTCAGACTCGATCCAAACGGCATCGCTCGAATCTCACGACCGATCATATTATCGACACTCGCAATCCTGCCGCCCGGCGCAAAAAGTCCAATCGGTAGATTCTGAGGGCAGCAGTACAGCCCCGGGGCAGCGCCGCGCAGGCAGTTGTAGAACAGCTCGAATACATTCATCGGCGATAGGTACAGACCAGAATCCGGCCCATTGGGATACATCATTGGGCCATTGCCGCTAGCCAGAGTTGTGCTGCTACTCGGCACCAGCAACGAAAATGCTTTGTACGCCTGCGCCGATCCACCGACCGCTGGAAAAGAGCGTGCGAGGTACAGCTCGCCCTGGACGAGCGCCATCATCCCGAAGTCATTGTTGTCCCCCGGCGCCGATCCGCTCTTGTCGCTCGCGTACCCCGACAGCGCACACGCCCACGCGTCCCCAGACTTGGTTGGCACCAGATCGCCAAAAAACATCATCGCGCCTCCCGGCCCGCCATACGTCAGGTTGTAGAACGTCAGCAGGTAGAAAGCTCGATCGTCAGCGACCACTAGCCAACCCCTGGCGCTTGAATCGGCGACCGCGCTCTTCGTCCAATACGTTCCGCCACCGCGCTGCGACAGGGTTGGGAACGGCGCCACGCCGGAGCCGATTGCGGTCATCATCTCGTAGCCGACGCAACGTGCCGTCTTTCCCACCGTATCGTCGACGCGCAGATAGCAGCCGCTGGCGGTGACGTTGGCGCTCTTGTACGCCGCCAAATTAGTGCCCGTAAATGGCTTGATCCACCCGGCGCCGGCCATCTTCACCGTGATCGACCCGGTCGCCGTCTGGTCCGAAATCCCCGTCGCGTCAAACGTCAGGGTGGTATTTCCGGCGCCCACCGACAGCAGCTTCTTCTCCCCGTTCAAGCCGCTCGGCGTCGCCCCGGCGACCAGCATCACGCTGCCCACTTCGCCGCTATGCCCGCCGCTGATCGTTGCCGTCGCCACGCCGCCAGCCACCACCAGACTAGCCACCGCCGAGACGCCAAACCCATTCACCAGGCACGCATCCAGCACGTTGATCAAGGACCCCGCCGTGCCCGAAAGAACCGGCGCTCCGGGCAACAAATTATGGAAGTACTTCACACTCGTATCAGCAGGCATTGCTTGCTCCTATCAAGGCGTATCGACATCGCCGCGGATGCCGATCGTGAATTGGTCGTTTTGCACGGCGGCCGGTCCCTGCAGCACCGTGCGCGCGACCCATACCGGGAAGTTCGCCGCCACCGTGTTGAGCCGTACCACGTTGCCCGCTGCCCAGCCCGAGCCCCAGCCGGCCGGCGCGATGCTGAAATACGGCACGCCCGTTGCCGGGTTGATCGGCGCCAGGGGGTTGGCGATCGCGTGCCCGGTCACCACCTGTCCGACCGTCTCGCCGATCACGTTGACCGTCGTCGTGTTCGTGAATACGATCCGCCAGCGCTCCTGTATCGCCCCGCGGTTGGTCACCACAGGCGGGTACACCGTCGTGTTGTACGTCGACGGGGCGTCCGAGCCGACCGGCGAATCTGCCCACGCGCCCGACCAGGTCAGCTGATCGAAGAAGTGCGACACCCGCGCCTTCATGTCGCCCATGATCAGCGCCGAGCTCACCATAGACCCGAGCGGGAAATCATGCGTCAGCGGCCGCGTGATGATCAGCTCGCCGTTGATCTGCGCATCCGAGCACAGCGCCATGTCTTCGATGCGGTGCTCGATGCGCACCGGCTGGCTATAGCCTGCCACATCGTTGAACGTCACCGTGCCCGCATCCAGATTCTGGCTGTAGCCCGTCGCTATCGTCTCGTCGTTACTGCCGATCACCCGCACGCGCGCAACGCGCACCCGCCCGAGGTTGATCGTCTGCGCGTTGCTGACCGTCGCCGGCGACGTCGTCGCCGTGTGATGAACCACCAGCACATCGCCCTTGCGCAGCATCGGCACCCGCCCGTCCACCGGCAGCCGCACCGGGTCCAGCCCGAGCACATCCGCCGACAGCGGCAAGGTCGACACCGCCACCGCGTTGAACAGCGCCGTGTCCGGCATCACCAGCAGCGGCCGGAAAATCATCCCGCCCGACACCCGCGACACGTCGTACCACCACTCGAGCTTCTCCGCCGGGGAAAGTCCCGCGTCGGCGACCAGCGCCCCGAAATGCAGCGTCACAATGCCGAACTGCGCGTCCACCGTGCCCGCCACCTGCGCGCCGCTGATCAGCCCGTCGAGCGCGCTGCTGGCGCTGATCTGCACGCTGTCGCTGGCGCGGTTCGCTCGCACGGCCAGGCTCGCCGGCTGCACCGGCGCACCGGATACCCGGAAGCGAAACCGCCAGTCCTCCCACAACCCCTTGCGCGTCAGGCACGATACGCTGGCGCTCGGCGATCCGCCGCCCGCATAGTCGCTGACGCTGGCGCGGCCGCTGGCGTAATTCACCGTGCCGGCAATCACCCCGCTGTTGGTGCTCGTCGAAGGATCGCGCACCAGCGACCCGGCGCGATCGACATAGACGCTGCCCCCAAGGGTGAAGCGCAGAGATCCCGGTACCAGCGTATTGCTCACGCTCGGCAGCAAGTCCAGCTGCAGCGGCGCCAGGGTTTGCGTCTGCGAATCCAGCGCCCCGGCCGAATCGCTCGCCTGCCGATAGCGGGCCACGATATTGCCGGCCGCCACCGCCGTCTGACTCGCCGTCGACCAGCTGCGCGTCTGCACCACATCCCTGTACGAGCTGCCCGTGATCGTGCGCGCCTGCGACGTGGCCTGCAGCGTCACCTGCCCACCCAGGGCCACCGCGCCCGTTGCATAGTTGATCGATCCCCCGATCCCCGCCGTTGACGATATCGCCAACGCCACGCTCGCCTGGTTTCCCGAAGTGCTCGTGCTCCCCGAGCCGGTCGCCGCCATGTCTGCGGCGATCAGCACCAGGCCGCCCGTGCCGTCGTCGCGAACCGTGTACTGCCCTCCGGCATCATCCGAAAAGCTGAGCGTCAAGCTCTTCGGCAGCACCGCATGCCCCAGCGAGAAGCTGGTAGAGGCGCCCGCCGCGGCATGCACCTCGACCACCGCCGCGCCCTGCTTGAACTGCGTCACGATGTCCGAGTTGCTGTCCGGCAGAACGCTCGGCAGCAGCACGATCACCCCGTTCGCGTAATCCACCCAGCCGCCCGCCGCATCGCCGGAAAGCCCGCCGGCGCCGTTGTCGGTCACCGTGCGCGTGGCCGCGCTGGCCAGGTAGGTAATGGTCACGTTGCCCGGCTGCAGCGCCCCGCCCGGCACGTTGATCTTGATCGCCGGCGGCCGGAACACGCTGCCGCCGACTTGCGGCGTGTAGTGCGCCGGCGTGCCCCAGCTGTAGAGAATCTCCGTGTTCACATCCGGCAGCGCCCCCAGGGTCACCACCAGCGAGCCGCTGCCATAATTGACGATGCCCGTGCCCACCCCGTCGTCGCCGGCCAGGTTGCCGGAGCCGTTATCGACCAGCCGGTACCATTTGCCAAGCGCCATATAATCGACGCTCACGGAGCCAGGAGCCGGCGGCGGAGAGATGTTGAGCACATAGTTGTAGCCACGGTTGCCGATCGATATCGGCGTGCTATCCGTATGCCCGGCCACCGCGATCGCCACCGCCTGCGCCGCCGAATAGGTCGCGCTGCCGCTCATCCCCGTCGAGCGCGCCAGACTGACCGAGCCGCTGGCGTAATCCACGGATCCCGTAAAGCCGCTCTGCGCCACGATTGCGCCGGCCGCGTCATCGATGAGGGTCACCCCAGCCACCGCCACCGACAGCGAGCCGCGCGCGATCGCCGAGCCGAAATAGCGCACCGCCACCTGACCCGGCGTCGTCGTCAGCGTCGTGCCAAACGACAGCCCAGGCGCGCCACCGATCGGCACGATCAACTCGCGATCGCCCGTGCAGCGCGCATCGATAATCGGCGCCTCGGACAGCGCCGAGGGCACCAGCTGGGTATAGACCGACTGCGCCTTCAGCGTCAGGTCGCCCAGCGTCGCCGCCAGCGCCAGCGGCGACACCCCGTAATAGCTGGTCGCATCGGCCGGGAATGTCGCATGCACCCGCGTCGGCGGGTTGTAATAATCGCTCGTGTAGCGCGCCACCGGCGCCCCGGTGAATCCCAGGCGCAGCGCGTCGCTGATCTCGAGCACCAGCACATCGCGCAGATAATCCCCGTACTGGTCCGTGAATACCTGGTTTTCTGCCCGCGAGATAATGCGCGACACGCGCACATACTGAAAATTCGTCGGTGCGTCGCGCTGCACCAGGCCGAAGACATCGCCCACCCCCGGCGACGGCGTCGAATGCGCGCAATGCACCTGGATACTGCGTTGGCCGGCGAGGTGATTACCGTACAGCGTCAGCCGCGTTTCCGAGCCCAGCGCCAGGTAGCTTTCCAGCTTGTTCTGTGCCGCCGTGCGTTCATCCGACCAGCCACGCGTGGTAAAGAGCGTCGCCGACACGCGCGGGTCTTGCGGCGCCAGGGCGATAATCACGTGCGCGCCGTAATAGCCGTCCACGTCATCCGTCAGCACCGCCGGAAAAACCTTGCGCAGCGAGATGCGCCCATAGGTCCGGTCCAGCTCCGAGATATCCGGGAACAGATTGTTCGACACCCCGTCGACCACCGCCGCGCCGGTTGCCATGCCGCCACCTTCCGGCACATCGTCGAGCACTTCGGATTTCAACAGCTTGATATCGCCGTCAAGAATGGCCATGGATTACACCTCGATCAATTTTATGGTTGCCACGTACCAGAAAGCCCCGTCCGGGTCGGCAATAGGGAAGATCGGCTCGGCGCGGATTGGCTCGTCGGCGTCGAAAATCACATTGAAGCTGCGCCCGTCCGCCAGCTGCAGAACGAACTGGCCCGGCAGCTCGCTGGCCAGCACGCGCAGCGCATCCACCGTGGTACGCGGGATCCAGCCGCCCGACACGTCGCCGACCAGAGTGATCGGACGGCCCGCCAGGCGCTGCCCGGAATCGACGATCAACGCGCCGGTCAGGCTGTATTCCCGTGCCCGGATCACCGTTGGCCAGTCGAATTCCCCCGTCCAGGTCATGTCGGCCGGCAGGCTCACCCCGCCGAGCAGATGAAAGGCCATCAGTTAGGCACCCATTTATGCCCGTCCCAGCGGCAGAGCAGCTTGCCCTCCGCGGTGCAGACGTTGATTTCCACCAGCTCGGCGTAAATCGCCGCCAGCCTAAGATCGCGTTTCATGTGCCGGCGCAAGTGCTGCAGCGTGGCGTCGCTTTTCGGGTGCCTGGCCCACTCGAGAGGATCGACCGGCGGCATCAGGCGGCCCGCCCTTGCAGCTCTTTGAGCGTATAAATCAACGCCGCCGCCGCGTCAGGGCTGGTCGTGTCGATCGACGTCGTCTTGCCGTTGAGCACGATCTCGACGCGATGCGTGCTGGCTGGAGTCTGCGCGCTTGCATCGCGGGCGACCGTGTCGCGAGCCTTGTCAAGCGCCCGGGCTTTGGCACGATCAAACGACCCCGAGTACTCGGTCAGATAGCCCTCGGTGGATGTCACCCCGACGCTCAACAGTTTGTTCTTCAGCGCCGCCATTTCTTCCTGGAGGACGTCGCCGAAGGCCGCTGCGAATGCTTTCACAGCCTGGCCAGTGAGCCCCAGCGAGCGGCCAATCTGCTCGTGGTCAATCGACTGCGTACTGACGGCGCGACTGACCAGCCCTGCAGCCTGATCCGCTTTCGACAGGGTCTTTTTTGAGTAGTAGTCCGACATCTCGGACGCCGTGTAGTTGAGCGCCCGCAGACTCTCAGGCGAGAGGATGTCTTCCTCGGGCCGCACGGATATGGCCGCGTCGATGTTCCCTTGTTTGTCCACCGAGCCCTTGACGTTTCCGCTGAGACCTTTCACGGGCCGGTCTGCCGCATCCTTCAGCGCCCGCACTTTTCCCGCCGCGCGATCCGCCGAATTGCCGAAGTTTTCGATTTCGCCACTCGCCTGCTGAAAACGGCCGCCCATCTGCCCGGCCTGGTCGCCGGCCTGCGCCGCCGCGTCGGCCAGTTCGCGCAGGCGCTTTGCCGACTCCGCGGCAATTTCCGCTTCCACCTTCTTGACCTGTGCGCCGGCCTCTTGCGCCTTCAGCTCGGCTTCCTTCGCCGCCGTCAGTTCGCCGGCCGCCTGCAGCTCTGCCCGTTTGGCCTGCACCACCGCCAGCGCGGCGTCGGCTTCCAGGCTCTTGGCGCGCGAGACCAGCTCTGCCAGCTTGATTTCGAGCCGCTTCATTTCGAGCAGCGCCGAGATCGCGCCGCGCTCGTCGCCCCGCGCCCTGGCGACATCCAGGATCGTCCGCTGCTGCTCGATGGCCAGACGTATTCCCGCCTGCTCAAGCGAAATCTGCGCCTGCTTGACCGACGCGTTGCGCTCGATCGCCGCCGTCTGGTCGTTCAGCGCGTCGCGATACAGGGCGCCGGCTTGAGCCTCGGCGATCTGCGCCGCGGCGAGCTGACCGCTGACATCGATTCCCGCCGCTTGCTGTTCCGCCAGCGCCGCCAGCGCCGTCTGCGCCGCCACATAGGCCGCTGCCAGCTCGCCGACGCGCGCGCTGCTGTCGCCGTACGCCTGCGCCATCTTTTCCGCTTCGGCCGCGGCGATGGCGGCCGATTGCGCGTGCCCGGCGGAGGCGTCGGACTCGGCGCGTCGCTGATCGACCAGCGCTTTCAGCGTATCGATCTGCTTCTGCTCGGCTTCGGTCGCCTTGCCACGCGTCGCCACCTCGGCACGGATGCCGGCCAGATGCCGCTCGGACAGCGTCAGGTCGGCACGGCGCTGCTCGGCGAGGGTGCGTGCCGCGTCGCTCTCTGTCCGCGTCGCCTCCTGCCGTGCCAGCAGCTGCTGGCGCTCGGTGCCCAGCGCCCTGGCCAGATTCGTGGTCGCCTCGGCTTCCGACTTGCGCGCCTCGGCGCTTTCCTTGGCGCGCGTGATCAGCTTCGCGCTCGACTCCTCCAGCGCGCCGTAGGTGACATTCAAACGGGTGATGGCCGCGCCGGCGTTGGCCGACGTTGCGCCAAGCTCAGCGGTGGCCGACGCCGCGCGGGCGGTCGCTCCCGAGGCCTTGAATGCCGCTTTCTCAGTCTCGCTGAATGAAGTGGCGAGCAGGCGGTTGTGCTGCGCGGCCTGCAAGAGCTTGTCGCGGCCCTCCTTGTCGATCGCCGCAAACGCCTCCTTGGCGCGATCGCTGAATCCGGACAGCCCCACCTCTCCAGCCTTCAACGCAGCGAAGAAAATGCCCAGCGTCTTGCCCACGCCAACGAAGGCCACCGACGTAGACAGCACGCCTGCCTCGAGCCCGTCGAGCGTGTTCTTCAGCGCGTCGATCACGCCCGCGTCGCCGATGGTCTTGAATGCCCCGGCGATGGCGTTCTTGAGATGCTCCCACTTCTGCGTCAGCGTCTCTGCCTGCTGGCCGGCGGCCGACGTCGAGCCGTAGAGCTTGTCGAGACCGGCGGCCAACGCCGGGAAGAGCTGCTCTGCCGTCACCTGGCCGGCTTCGACCAACTTGATCAGCTCTGCCGTCGTGATGCCGAAACCGGAAGCCACCGCATTGAGCGCGCCGGGCAGGCGCTCGCCGAGCTGCCCGCGCAGCTCCTCCATCGCCACCACGCCTTTCGACGCCATTTGCGACAGCGCCAGCAGCGCGCCCTGCGTATCGTCGGCGGACTTTCCGGCAATGGCCATCGATCCCGCCACCGCCTCGAACACCGCCCGCGTCGCCTGACCTTCGGCGCGCGTCCCCTTGGTCGCTGCGGTCAGATCTGCGTACGCCTTGCCGGCGGCAATCAGCGGCAGCCCGAGACGATCGGCCACGTCGCGCGCGTAGGCCATTTCTTCCGCGGCCTTTTCGCTCGACCCGGCCACCGCCGTGAACGTGCGCTGCATGCCCTCCAGGGCGACATTCACCGTCAGGAACTGCCGCGCCAGCTCGACGCCGCTGTACGCAAGACCCAGCTTGCCGAGGGTCGATATCAGGCCGTCCGTACGCTGTGCCGCAGCGGCGACCGAGCCCGTCGCGCCGTTGAGCTCTTCGCGAAAACGCTTGATCTGCGCCTGTCCGGCTGCGAAGGCGCGGTCCATCTCGGCGCCGGACGTGCGACTATCGCTGGCCAGCTTGAGCAGCGACTGATTGACGCCGAGGATGTCCGCCTCGATCTGCTTCGCCGAGCGGATGCCGAGCGTATTGAAGGCCTGGTCCAGGCGCTCGGTGCTCGTCTGCACGCGCTTTTCTGCTGCGCCGATCTTGTCGATCGACTGACCCATGGCGTCGACGTTGGCCTTTCCGGTCACGTCGGCGCCCACTTCGATTTGCAGTTTGAGATCGTCAGCCATGCCCCATTCTCACGCGCGCGAGAGCGCTTGCGCAGGGCGTAGCGCTTCGACGAGCGGGCATGAAAAAGCCCCGCGGGGCGGGGCTTCCGGGGCGGGCTTTCTGCCGGCGTTAGCCGTCGAGCAGTCGCACCTCGAACGGCTCGGTCTTGCCGGTGGGCGTCGTCAATCGTCCCTTCAGCGAGATACTGCCGAAGTTGTCCGCGACGAAGTCGAATGCGGTATCGGGGGAGATCAGCACCTCCCAGGCCGTGCAGATCGACGGCTTCCCGCCGTCGTAGTTGATGCCGTCCAGGATGATTTCGGCGCGTACCTGCGCCTGCGTCGCGCCCGCGATGCGCGTTCCGGTCGTCGCGTTGTACGTGCCCGACACCTTGAGCGATGCGCTGTTGGCGATGGCGCCAGTGGACTTGATGCGTACCCAGCCCATCCGGTAGTTGACGTCGTAGTCCGTGCCCAGCACGTAGGTCGGCGTGCCCGAGGTGTGCTTGACCACAAACCCGGCCGTGGCGAAATTGGCCTTGCTCGTCGGCACCCACTTGTCGTGCACCGCGACCAGCACCTCGTCGGTGATGGAGCCCGAGCCCTGGTTGATCACCGACTGCGTGCCGAGCAGGGCCAGTGTAAGGCCGTCCTTGTCCAGCTCCGTGAGCACCACCGTCAGGTCTGCCGGCTTCTGGATGGCAACGGCGGAGATCACCTGGCCGTACGTCGTCTTCCCCTTCGAGGTCGCTTCTTTCAGCTCGGTATTGGGCTTGATCTCGAACTTGCTGCACTCGAAGGGGCCGGCCTTGCCGGTCGGAATGCCCGTAACGGGGTCGAAGCGGTTGATGTAAAGATCGCCCGCGCCGAGGAATGAACGTCCAGCCATGGTTGGTTACCTCCTGATAAAAAGTTTCAGCTCGCCGAAACGACGTGCTGCGTAGCAACGGCCAGCGGGAACAGCAGCGCCCCGGCGGAAAAGATCGGTGGCGGTGGGGTTTCCAGCGTCAGCGGCGTGTAGCCATCGGGCGGTGTCCAGCCCAAAAGCCGCTTCAGCACGGCCGCAGCCAGCGGCGCCGCCTGCCCGCGCGCCGCACCGCCAGCGGCCGTGCGCGCCGCGCTCTTCACCGCAATCACCACCAGCCAGCGTGTTTCAACCAGTGCCGCGCGGCGCTGGCGGCGCGACTCCAGCACGCGGTAGCCGTCGTAGATCACAAAGGCGCAAGGCATCGGCTTACCGGCCTTCTCGAGTTCGTCGAAGTCGGCCATGCCATAGACCTTGAGCAGCTCGGGAATCTTCCCAAGCTCCTCGATCAGCGGCCGTTCGAGCCCCAGCATCAGCGCGCCTCGCGCGAAAACAGCCGCGGGCTGCTGAGCATTTCGACCTCTCCGGACGAAGCTACCGACGGCGTCGCCGCATCCAGCTTGATGGCCCCGGTCGAGATGTCGCGCAGCCGCGCCGCAGCATCCCGGTAGCGATCGCGGACGATGTCCGGCGCCGCATCGGTGTACAGCGCATAGCGCACCAGGTCGCAGCACAGCCCGACCAGCAGGTCGGGCACCGCCGGCAGCGGCAGCGCGTAGCGCGCCGCCAGGTAGCCGTCGATCACCGCGCTGGCATAGTCCAGCTCACGCGCCACGATGGCCACGTCGACATTGACGCCGCTCACGCGGTCGGTCTGCTCGATCAGCTCCTGTTCGCCGAAGCGGCTGATCAGGTCTGCCAGGGTGGCGTAGGGCATGGCTACTCGGCGCCGAAGACCGGCTCGACCACAAGCATCGGCTCCGCTTGCATGGCAGCCAGCTGCTCGTCGCTCAGGACATCGGCCGGCACCGTTTCCGGGGCCTTGCTCCAGGCGCGCCCGGCGCGCCGAAAACCTTCGACGCGGCTGCTGATCGCGAAGGCCGTCGGGGTGCCGGACTTGCTGTCTGTTTTCTTAGTCGTCATGTGCTTTCCTTTTCGTGGCCCCCGCCCGGCAACCCGGGCGGGGGAGCTTGCCTCGCGGGGTATTCGTTTCCGGCCCGCCGGCCGATCGTTCAGTGCAGCCACCTCTCGCGAAGTGGCTGAGGCTCAACGCTCGCGGCCGCTTAGCCGGTGCTGCCGACGGAGAGCTGCCAGAATCCGTAGAGCCCGGTGGCTCGCGCCTCGGCGCCGTACTTGTACTCGGCACGGTTGAAAACGTCGTCGTTTTCCTGGCTGGTCTGCGAGACGAAGGTCGGCGCCTTGCGCATCTGGATGATGAACGGCTTGACCGACATCTTGCTCGTCACGTGCAGGTACCAGGCAGTGGCACTGGTCAGCGCCGGATTGACCAGCACCTTTGCCGTGCCCTTGTACGGATTCGGCGAGTTGTCGACCAGCTTGTCCGCTTCGCACAGGATGCGCGCCGTGGCCTCAAGCGCCGGGGGAACTTCCAGCGTGTCCGGCACCAGTCGCAACGACATTCCCTCTTCGTCCTTGTAGCCCATGATCGCCGCGCGCGCGGCCCCGTAGCTGGCCAGAGACGCCGCCTGCGATGCCGCCGACAGGGCGACCGTCAACTTGTTGCTGACCGTGTCGCTACCGACCAGGTGATCGGTATCGTAGAAATACTGACCATCCAGGCAGGTCTGCGTGAATGCGCCGTTCTTGAGGTCGTCGACGATGATGTCGTTCAGCTCGCTGGCCGCCTCGCCGGCACCGAGCGCCTGCGTGTTGTACACGCCGAGCCGGTCATCCTCGATATCGTTGCGCTTGACGGAAATCGTCGTTTCCCAGTCCTCGTTGGCCTTGTAGTACTCGCCGGCCTCTATGTTCTTGACCACCTTGTCGCCGATCCACTTGCGAAAGCGCGGGAAGCGCGTCAGCCAGGCGTAGTCCTCTCCGGCGCCAGTCGATGGCACGACCATGGCCGTCATTGCCCAGTCGCCCTGCTTGGCGACCAGGGCCTTGTTGAACAGCGTCTTGAGACCGGTGAACAGCGTTTTCAGGTTGCCCGCATTGACCAGCAGACCGCCGAGCAGGATCGTCGGCAGGTCGCCCTGCAGGCTGGCATCGAACGCGAGCTGCGGCATGGCAAGCGCCGGGCCGCATGCCCAGGCCAGCGCCGCGACGCCGATCAGGAGAATGGTTTTGAGGGGTTTCATCATGGGAAGCTCCAGTGATCAGTGAGAGGGGGTGGCTTTACTCGACCCATACGCCGTCGGACTCGACGCCGAGCACCTTGCCGGCGACCGAGCGCGTGCTGCCGCCGTTGGTTTTGGCAACCGTCTGGTCATCGACGATGTAGCAGTTCTTGCCCAGGTCCGCCTGCACGACCAGGTCGGCGCCGAGGTTGGCCCACTTGAACGCCTTCTTGCGCCGCACCTGCACGCTGATCGCGCCGTTGGCGCCGGCGGTGTTGTCCGCCATTGCTTCGGCCCGGCCGAGATAGGTCAGGGTGGTGGCGGTGGCGCCCGGGGTGGCAAAGCCGGTGGCACTGGCAGCCACCAGCGCGCCGGCGAAAATCTTCGCGGCGGCAGCGACGGGCACGGCGATCAGCTCGCCATCCTTCAGCGGGGTGTTGCGATCAGCAGCTAAAGCGCTCAATGGGATGCTCCTCTACGTAATGGAATGACGGCTCAGGCGGCAGCCAGCGTCGATTGGTAATCTGCCTCGGCCACGCCGAGCAGCTGGCAGACCTTCTTGGCGTCCGCCGACAGGGCGGCTACGCCGGTGCCGTCGGGCTTCTGGCCCTTGCTTTGTGTCTCGCCGGGCTTGCACACTACCGGGGCGGCAGAGAGAAAGGCGGTCAGTGCCTCGGGGTCTTTCTTGCCGAGCCCCTCTGCCCAATCCTTGATCGCCGGAGTGAGCTTCCCGGCGGCCAGGCCATCGGCGACCAAGGCGGCCACTTTGCCGCCGGCAATCTCGGCAGTCAGCGCGGCCAGCTGGCCCTGCACGCTGGCGTGTTCGGTTTGTAGGGCCGAGAGCGTCGCCACCGGCACGTATTTGGCCGGGTCCGGCGCCGTATTGATCTGCGCGCTCAGGCTGGCGACATTGCTTTTCAGCGCGGCGATGGCCGCCAGCGCCTCGGGCTCGCTTGCGGTTTCCGACAGGCCGAGCGCCTTGAGCAGCTTCTTGAGATATTCAGGCATAGATTGCTCCTGGTGTGAGGGTGGTAGTGCAAACAGCTCGGCGGCCAGGGAGGCAGCGAGATCGGTCAGGCCGTCGAGGCCGGGGTCATTGGTGAGCGAGGCGTGCAGCAGATTCAGCACGCGGCCAGTCGTCTCGTCGAAGGAAAAGACGGGGGAGAGATAGCGGTACTCGCGCGCCGCGATGTGCGCCGCGGCCTGCGCCGTCCATTTCACGCCCAGCGCCCACAGGCCGTCGCGGCGCCATTCCAGCTCTCGGAACCAGCCGGCCGCCGGCGCCTTGCCGCCGCCTGCCTTGGCGTGCAGCGTGGCGTGCTCGTAGTCGATTACCCGGTCCGACTGGCGCGCCGCGGCCGCTGCGACCAGGCGCGCGCCGTCTTCTGCGGTCAGCACCCAGCCGTCGAGGTCGTTCGGCATCGTGCGGCCATCCCAGGAGCGGAAGCTGCCGGCCGGGAGCAGGCGCACGTCCGCCGGCGCCGAGGCGCCGAGGCCCAGCCGCTCAAGGTCAACGGCGCAAGCGGCCACGCCAGAGCGCTGGGAGCCGCCAGCCAGAGCGCCAGAACCTGCGGACAGGACAGCGATGGCCGGCAGGCGTTTCTCTCTGCTGGGGGGTGTGGGGAGGCGATTCGACATGTGTGGATTGTCGGTCGCGCGCGCGCGGGCTGGGAGGCCGAAGCGCTTCGGCATGTCGCCAGGCGGGGGGGAAGGGGCAGAATCCGGGGCTTGGCGACTCTGCAATTCTACTGCGGACAGCGCCTTTACTCACTCAAAAACCGAAAGGCCCCGACATGTCACTCCGCGCCCTGCAATCCACCTTCGCCGCCCTGGTAGCCCGCCTGATCGATCAAGCCGTGGCGCAGGGCTTCGAGGTCACCCTCGGCGATGCTTACCGGGATCCGCGGCTACACGGCGAGATCGGCGTCAAGCTTGGCTATGGCCACCCCCGCAGCGCCCACAAAAACCGCCTGGCGATCGATCTGAATCTATTCAAGGGCGGCGAGTTTCTGAGCAGCAGCGAAGACCACAAGCCTCTTGGCGAATGGTGGGAAAAGCAGCACCCGCTGGCCCGCTGGGGCGGGCGCTTCAGCGATGGCAACCATTATTCATTGGAGTACGCCGGGATGAAATAGCGGGGCGCCAGCGCTGCGCGCCTGGCCGTGTCTTCTGCCGCCTGGCCGGCTTCATCGCCCGATAAATCGGGCTCCTACAGCGGCCCGCGCGATGGTTTTTGTAGGAGCCCGATTCACCGGGCGATGGTGCGCGATGCGCAGCGCTGCCATAAAACGACGACCAACCCAAGGAGGCAACGCAATGATTACCGTCAAGATCACCGACAACGGCGTGAAGGAAGCGATGGCCAGCCTCAGTCGCCGGATGGCCGACCCCAGCCCCATCATGCAGGCCATCGCGGAAGCACTGGCGACTCAGACCGCCGAGAACTTCATCACCGAATCCGGCCCGCTCGGCAAATGGCCGCCGCTGAAGTCGCCAAGGACGAAGCGCGCCGGGCAGCGCGACCAGACGGCGCAGCTGCTGCAAGACTCGGGGCGATTGCGGAACAGCATCACCGCCACCGGAATCGGCAACACGGCGGTCGTCGGCACCAACGTCATGTATGCCGCCATCCATCAATTCGGCGGCCAGATCGACATCCCGGCCCGGAGCCAGCAGTCCTACTTCAAGCAGGACAAGCGCGGCAGCGTCGGCAGGCTCTTCGTACGCAAGAGCGCCTCGAATTTCGCCCAGTGGCACACCCGAGGCCAGACAAGCATCGACATGCCGGCCCGCCCTTTCCTGCCCTTTGCCAACGGAAAGCTGCAGGACGGCGTCGAGAGCCTGGTCATGGAAGAGGTTGCAAAATTTCTGACCGGCAAAGGTTGACAGGGCTAGCCAGGCGAGGGAGGCGGGCAGTCCTTGAGCGCCGCCCTGTACTTCGCCAGCTTTGCTTCGACCTCTGCGCCCCTTGATGCCACCCGTGAATCTGCCCCCGGAGAATTGCCCATGAAATCCAGAAAGCCATCAATGACCACATCCATGGCGCCGATCATCTCGCTAGTCGGCGCCACCAGACAGCCGCTGACGGTCTGTTTTTTAGCCTCCGTGCGCAGCTCCTGCAGCTTGGCAACCGGGCCGGCAAGCGCCACCCGCGGGGTGCTTCCTGCCAGCGCCATGGCATCGCCCCAGCGCCCGAGCAAGCGCACCTGATCAGCAATCTGCAGAAGTATCGCCGTGTGCTCGGCTTCGATCGCCGCCTCGCGCTGCCACTTGCTATTTAGCTTCCAGAAAACAGCGGCGCCGAGGGCCAGCGCAATCACCAGCATCAACACCAGCAGGTTGAATCCATTTTCTCTTCTCGGACACATACGTTTCTTTCACGGAGGCAAGACATGAACACCAATCATAGTACAAAGCGCCAACCCGCCACGACCGACCACGAGCCGCTCAAGGCCTGGGCCGATCGAACGATCCGTCGAGCACTTTATGGAGATCAGCTGCTGCGTCCAGCCACTCCTCCGGCAAAGCGCTGTTGAGCCAGCCGGCATTCAGCGTTTCGTAGTGCAAGGCGTAGCTTGGCGGTGCTCATCCCGTGGTTCATTGCTGGAGGGTTCCAGAATCCTTGAGTTCGTCCAGGTACTCGGCAAGTGCAGTCCATGCGCCCGTCCTCGAAACGGAGTTTCGGAGAAAAACTAGCAGGCGGTGACGTTCGGCCAGCGGTAGAACTGGCTCGTAGAACGCTGCAGCAAGCTCAGCTTCGCCCGAAGCGGGGACTGATCGCCGGGCGCGCAGTGCGCGCCGGCCACCAGTAATTCATTGTGGCAGAGAATATCCAGCGCCCGATAGACCGGCGGCTCGTCCTTCTCGATCCGCAGCCGTTGCAGGCGATAAGCGTGCCACGTCGGCTCCGCCAAGTCGCCCTCTATCATCGCAATTTCCAGGTCCAGCCAGCGATTCTTCAGCTCGCGGTGCGTCGTCGCACGCGTCGCATAGCCGACAACGAAGTCGATCGCGGCCAGCCCTGCACCGAGCGTGGCAAGCGCCAGCAGCCAGAACGGGCTGTCTCCCGGGCGTGCGATATCGAAAATCACCGAGCCGGCGAGCAGCACCGTCAGCACCCCGGTCAGCTGGTGCATTTTGGTGAAGAACCCGGAGCGCCGGTCGTGGTAGCGCGCGGAGCGGCGCACGTCGAACAACAGCCCATACTGCTCTTGACTCAGGTGATCGATGTCCACGCTATTTCTCCTGTTTGCCCCCCTCGCCGGATTTGCCGGACTTGCCGGATTGGCCGGCCTGCCCGGGCTTGCCCGGCGCTGGCAGCGTATTGCTCACGCGAATCACGCCGGTGAGTGCGGCAACCTGCGGATCTCTCTTTTCCTGCCGCCGGTCCATATGCTTCGTTTCGACGTTCGCCGGCGGCTTCTTGTCCTGCTTGTTCTCACTCATGTTACCCCCTGTTGCATTGCTTTGAAATATGCCCGGTTAAAGCAAGAAAATGCGGGCCGCCCCTTGGCCAACCCGCTCGACACGCCCGGCGCTCAATCGCGGCGTGCGCAACTACAAGAACCCGGGCCGCAAGCCGTCGCCGCGCGTTCATAAACGCCCTATCTCGTCGCCGGTAGGGGACAGGGTCTTTGGCGGGTTTCTGGGCGCTAGGCGCGCTTAGCCGCATTGGGCGTCTCCGTCGGGGTGGTGGCGTTGCGCGAGAAGATCACTCGTCGTCTTGATGGCCTTCCGTGCTTCGGGCGGCGAGTGGCGGAAGTTGTCGACCAGGGCGGCTTCTTCGGGGGTCAGCGACGGGGCGCCGGGCGCTCTCTGCCCAGTCAGCACGTAAACAACGTCTACCCCTGCTTGTAATGCAGCAGCTAGATAGGCCGCGTCCGGCAGGCGCTCGTCTTTTTCGTAGTTGCGCTGCGACCGCATGCCCACTCCACAGATCTCTGCGAGTGCTGGCTGACTCAGAGCGAGCCGGTCACGCTCGATCCGCAACCGGTTTCCGATAGAAGGCATATTTGTTCCTCACGACGCTTGACAAGCGGCACGTTCGTTCCTCATAATTCGCCTTAACAATTCGCTTGCACCTGCAACTAAACCGCACATTGCGGCCTTCGGGCCTTCAGAGAATGCACCCAGAAGACATCAAATCGACGCTGAGAAAGACAGGCACAACGGCCAGCGATTTAGCGCGCGGCCTCGGCGTCAGTCACCAAGCAGTGTCCTGCGTGATTCGTGGCCGGCACCGCTCGCTGCGCATCGCCCGACGAATATGCGAGGCCACCGGCCTGTCGCCCGACACCGCCTGGCCCGGTCGCTACCCCGAGTTCCGCTTCAACCCGATCCGCTTTCCAACCGCATCATTTAAGGAGGTCGCATGACTTGCTCCGATCCACGCGGTGCCTTCACACCAATTTCAAAGGAGGCCTTGGCTCGCTACTCGGAGGAGCTGTGGCAAGAGCTGCAAGGCGTACTAGAAACTTCTGGCCGGCGGTGTCGGGCGGACAGCTGTCCGCACTGCGGCGGAACGCTTCCGCCATGCCTGCCGCGCACGCTGGGTCTTTGCACAACGCAGCCGTCAGAACCTCCAGCGCCAGAACAATCGGCATGACCTGCTGCGCGTCGACCACACGCACGCAATGCGCGGCGATCGAATCAAGAACCTCTCTATCAGCAGCGTTCATTCTTCGCCTCATTTATTAGCCGAACAAGAAGGATAGCAATGCAAGCCCTAGATATCCAGTACGCCTTGAAGAAGGGCGGCAGTAGCCAGGCGGAAATCGCACGTCAGATCCAGTGCTCGCCGGTGACGGTCAGCTACGTGGTCGCTGGCACGACGACCAGCCGGCGCATCGCCGAGGCGATCGCTACCGCCACCGGACTTCCGCTCGACACGCTGTGGCCCGGCAAGTACCCCGCAACCCCACATGCCCGGGAGGCCGCATGAACAAGATTTCTCTGGAAAAGCTGCGCCTGGCGCTGCGCTACAAGCTGGCGATCAAGGCCAGCGTGGGCGGCGGCTGGTTTATCGACCGCCCGACCTTTCCGGCCCCTGCGGTGCAGCCGTCATGAGCGACCAGACCCCTACCCACAACGGCGCACAGCTGCGCCTGCTGGACGTGATCCGCGCGCTCGCCGGGCACGAGGTCTTTGGCCGCCGGCTGACCGACCTGGCGGCCGACGTCGGCACCGCCGAGCCGATGGTGCTGCGCGACCTGCAGGCGCTGGCGAGCAAGGGCTGGGCGACGCAGGACGCGGCCAAGCTTTGGCGGCTCGGACCCGAACCGGTGCAGATCGCGGTGCAGTTCAGCGTCGGCCTGCGTGCGGCGCAGGCGAAGGTTTCCGAGGTCGAGCAGCGCTATACGCGCCTGCCCGGCTGATTTTCCACCCCTACCGAAAGACACGATCATGACCAATGAAGCGAAAGCGGGCGAACTGGTGCCCATTGGCGTCGAGGCGCTGCAGCTGCAGGCGGCCGACGAGCAGGAGACGACGCGCGTTCTGGCGCGCTACGGCTACAAGGGAACGCTGGACCAGCTGCTGATGCAGGTGCGCCAGCGGGTGCAGCGCAGTACCGAGGACATGCTGGAAATCGGCCGGGCGGTGTGCTGCCTGCGCGAGCTGCCGCGCGGGCGCTACGGCGAGGCGATTGCGGCCATCGGTCTGTCGGCGGATTCGGCGCGGCGCCTGGCGGCGGTGGCGATGAAATTCCTCGGCAAGGAAACGCTGCGGCCGCTGCTGGACTTTGACCAGTCGAAGGTCTACGAACTGGCGCTGCTCGACGACGCGGTTTTGGAAGGTCTGGCCAGCGACCCGGCGCGGCTCGACCAGGTCGAGCGGATGAGCGTCAGCGAGCTGCGCCTCGCCCTGCGCGCAGCGCGGCACGACGGCGAGGCGAAGGACGCGCGGCTGAAGGACGTGCACCAGGAAAACGCCGCGCTGAGAGACGAGAAGGCGAGCCGCACGAAGTACACCCCGGACCAGGCGAAAACCGACGAGCACAAGCGCCGGGCGTCTCGATCGCGCGCGCTGCACGAGGGAGCGCTGCAGGCGATCGCCCAGTTCAACCACTGGGGCGCGGTGCTCAACGACGTGCTGGACGGCTGTGACGACGCCGAACGCGAACACGCGCTGAGTTCCGCGCGCTGGCTGGCGCAGCAGATCGCCGGCCTGTACCTGGCGCACGGGATCGACGTCGATTTCGCCGAAATCATCACGCCGAGCTGGACGCGGCTGGCGACGGTCGGGGAGGAGTGATGATCATGCCGCCCTCTTCTGCCCAGCTGCCGATGGTGGTGGCGCTGGCCGCCGAGCTGCCGCAGCTTCCGCATGGCGAGAGTACGCCGCGGGTGCAGACGGCCGCGCGCGCCATGGGCATTTCGGTGCAAACCTGCTGGCGCTGGGTGCGCGACGCGGGCTTTTCCTCGGGCCGCAAGAAGCGCGCCGACGCCGGCACGCTGAAGGCGCTGACCGCCGACCAGGTGCGGCAGATGGCGGCCATCAAGCTGGCCGGCGCCCGGGAAACCGGAAAGGTGCTGCCGACCATGGAAATGGTGCGCCGGATCGCCAACGCCAACGCGGCGCCGGATGCCGACACCGGCGAGGTGACGCACACCACCGCGCATATAAGTACCATCGCCCGCGCCATGCGCACGCTCGGCTGCCATACCGACCAGTTGATGCGTCAGTCGCCGGCGATGTCGCTGCGCTCGCTGCACCCGAACCACGTGTGGCAGGTAGACGTGTCCACCTGCGTGCTGTTCTACCTCTCGAACGGCGGCATCGAGATCTGCGACATCGCGGCGTTCAACAAGAACAAGCCGAGCAATTTCGAGCGCGTGAAAGAGCTGCGCGTGCAGCGCTACCTGGTCGTCGACCACTGCACCGGCCCCTTTTACCTGCAGTACCTGGAAGGGCACGAGACGGCCAGAAACCTGCTCGACTTCCTGATTCCCGCCTTTCATCAGCGCGCCGGGCGGCCGTTCTACGGCGTGCCGAAAATCCTGATGGCCGACCCGGGCAGCGCGCAGGCGGCAGGCGTGTTCCGCTCGCTGGCCCGCGCGCTGGACATCGAGGTGATCGTGCATGAGGCCGGCAACCCGCGCGCGAAGGGGGCGGTCGAGTCCCTGCACAACCACATCGAGCGCAACTTCGAAGGGCGGCTGCATGCGCAGCAGGTTCGTGATTTCGCCCACCTGAACACCCTGGCCGACACCTGGAGCGCGGCGTATCAATCGACGGCGGTGCATAGCCGGCACGGCCAGACCCGCTACGCGGCCTGGATGCGCATTCGCCCCGAAGAGCTGCGCATTGCGCCGGGCATCGAGGTCACGCGCGCGCTGGTGATGTCCGAGCCGGTGTCGCGAGTGGTGAGCACGACGATGCAGATCACATTCGCGGTACCGGGCCATGGCCAGCGCAGCTACTCGGTCGCCGGCGTGCCCGGTGCGGCGCCGAAAGAAAAGCTGTGGGTGGTGGCCAGCCCCTACACCCTGCCCGATATCGACATCCTGGTGACCAACGCGGAAGGCAAGGAGACCCGCCACCGGCTGTCGCCGATCGCGGTCGATCAATGGGGATTCGACGAGTCCGCCGCGGAGATCGGCGCCGAATTCAAGCGCCACGCCGACACCTGGATCGACACCGAACGCAAGACCGCGCAGCGCGCGGCCTGGGGTACCGACGACAAGCGCGAGATTGCCAAGATCCGCAAGGGCAAGGGCGGCGAGCGCGGGGTGGCCTTCGGTGGCGCGGTGGATAGCTTCGCCGATGTGCGCCAGGTGCAGGTGCCGAGCTACCTGCCGATGCAGGGCACGGCGATCGCGGTGGATACACCGAGCACGACCGAGTCGCTGATGAGCGCGACGACGGCCTGCCTGCGCATGCACGCGCTGCTCGGCGAGGACTGGCAGTCGGAGCATTACAGCTGGCTGACGACGAAGTTCGCTGGTGGCATCGGCGAGCAGCAATTCCAGCAGCTGGCAGCTACCTGGCAGGCGGCGATCGCGGGCAGCGCGGCGAGTGGCGCGGCCACGGGTACGCATGGCACGCACGGGAAGGGGCCGACGACATGCTGATCCTTGGCAAATTGCTGACCGACCACGGGATCTCGCAGGCACGCCTTGCGCCACAGGTAAACGTCTCGCGATCGGCCATGAACATGCTGATCAATAGCAACCGATACCCGAAGAAGATCGGCAGGCGCGAATTGCGCTCGATGATCTGCGCGGTTTTGTGCGCGTGGGGAGTGCCAGAAGGATTGCTGACCGACGCATTCCTTGAAGACGACGAGCAAGAAGATTGCGCGCCGGGAAAGTCGCCGGCCGGGGCAGACCCTCGGCAGGCAGAGGTGCTGGAGCGGGCAAGAACCCGCCCGGCAGAAGCAGTGACGACGCCGCGTTCTAGCGCGGCGCCGTCGGGTACTACATCACAACCGTTGGAGGTTGAAAGCGAAATGCTACTACGTAAGCAGACTTTGAGCGAAGCGGCGCGCCGCAAGTTCGCGATTTTCCGTGACCCGTTCGACGAGCCGCAACAGGCGAGCGAGGTCTTTCTGAGCCGTGCCAGCCGTGTCGTGCGCGAGGCGATGTGGCAAACGGCGATCGGCAACACCAACTTCCTGGCGGTGGTCGGCGAGTCCGGCGCCGGCAAGAGCACGCTGCGCGAAGAGCTGGCCGAACGCCTGCGCGCCGAGTCGCGGCCGGTGGTGTTGATCGCCCCCTACGTGCTGGGGATGGAGGAGAACGACAAGAAGGGGCGCTGCCTGCGCAGCGACCACATTGCCGAGGCCATCCTGCACGCGGTGGCCGGTGGAGACACGCCCAAGCGCAGCCCGGAAGCGCGCTTTCGCCAGCTGCACGAGGCGCTGATCGCATCGAGCCGCATGGGTATGCAGCACCTGCTGGTCATCGAGGAGGCGCATGGCCTGGCGCTGCCGACGCTCAAGCACCTGAAGCGCTTCCTTGAACTGAAGGACGGCATGCGCCGGCTGATCTCGGTGCTGCTGCTCGGGCAACCGGAGCTGCGCGAGAAGCTGGACGAACGGCGCGCGGCGGTGCGCGAAGTGGCGCAGCGCTGCCAGATCGTGACCCTGCCGCCGCTGGACGCGTTGCTGGGCGATTACCTGGCACACCGCTTCGCATCGGCCGGGCTTGACCTGGCGGCGATCGTCGAGCCGACGGCGGTGGACGCGCTGATGCAGGCGCTGACGATCACGCAACGGCACGGCAGCGGGCCGGGCGATACGCAGGTGATCTCGCTGACGCATCCGCTGGTGGCCAACAACCTGCTGACGGCGGCGATCAACCAGGCGGCCAGCCTCGGCGCGCCGCGGGTGACCGCCGAGCTGGTGCGGGCGGTGCGGGAGTCGATGCCATGAGCGCCGCCTGCTGGCGCCGCAAGCGACGGTGGCCATCGAGCGCAAGGACGTGGCCGATCTGGCGCACCTGGCCACGGCGCTCGACTATCTCAAGAACAGGTTTCATGACCCGATGTGGCGCGCAGCGCTGCGCCGTGCGGTGCATGAAATGCACGCCGTGGCCACCGAGATCGACGGCGAGCACGGCTTCGGGATCTACGCTCAGGAGGACGGCAATGAACAGCATTCATGAGGCATGGAAAGTGGAAGAGGCGGCACGGGTCGAAGAGCCGTGCGCCGAGGCAACTATTAAGTCCCCCTTAATGGTTCAGGCAGACAGCTCCGCGGTCAAGCAACGCATCGCGGCCGTCGTGCGCTCGTCGGCCATCAAGCGGCGCACGCTGAACGCCGCCAAAGCCGTCGAGTGGCTGACCGACCTGGGCGTCAAGGTGCTGGACGTCAAGGTCGATCCGCTGGCCGCGGTGGTACGGGTGGCGTACACGCCCTTTCTCGCGCGCATCTTCGCCAACGATTGCACCTGGCTGGAACAACGGCAGGAAGGCAACGCGACGATCTTCGTGTGGTTCGCGCTGCGCTGCTCGGCGCGCATCGAGTGGGAGGAGGTACAGCCATGTGCGCACGCCTGAAACGCTGGCTGGTGATCGCCATCGTCTGCGCCACGCCGGCGGCGGCCTACTTCCTGGAGCTGGCCTACCTGCCGCTGCGTGCGGCCTGGATGGCGTTCTGGGGAACCTGGGCGCGCTTCTTCTGCACCGTGCGCCTGTGGCATGTGCTCGGCTACCGCTGGGGCGCGGCGTGGCGGACGTCCAGCTACCTGACCGAGGACCGCGACCAATGAACGCGTCTGTCTACAGCCCGCTCAGCGACCTGGCGATCATGGCCCTGCGCATCAAGGGAACGCCGCTGCGGGTCATCGCTGCGGCGCTGGGAATTTCCGACACCACGGTGGGCACGCGGATCAGAGCGCTGCGCCGCGCCGGGCTCTCACTGGAAGGCGCCGCGCGCCTGGCGCAAGCCGACGCGCCGGGGCTGGACGAGGTGTGCGCACGCATCTCTTCGGTGCCCACGACAAAGCGCGTGCCGCAAGCCGCTCCGCCGGCCGCCGGCCACCTTCCCAAGCCGAACGAGGCGGCCATGCGCCGCTGCCTCGGCGGCTGCGGGAAGCTCTTCAACAGCAGCCACGCGGGGCACCGCATCTGCTACCGCTGCCAGCCGCACCGGGCGCACGTCACCCCTTTCACCCCTGAATCACTCTGACACGAGGAGCCAACCATGAGCACAGCAACCTACCGCAAAACCCGCCTGAAGACCGTCGCGGCGGTCACGGTGCCGCAGACCCGCGACCAGGTCGCCGACCTGATTGCCCGCATCGGCAGCGATAGCCGCGCACTGACCAGTCTGGAAGTGGAAATGAACGAGGCGCTGGCACGCATCAAGGAGGATTTCGAGCAGCGCGCCGAGCCGATTCGCCTGAGCGTGGCCGATTCGCAACGCGGCGTGCAGGCGTGGTGCGAAGCGAATCGCATCGAGCTGACGGCCGGCGGCAAGGTGAAAACGCACGCGTTCACCACGGGCGAGGTGCAGTGGCGCACGCGCCCGCCGAGCGTGCGTATCACCGGCGAGGAGGCGGTGATGTTTTCGCTGCGCAGCCTCGGACTGACGCGCTTCCTGCGCACCAAGGAGGAGATCAATCGCGAGGCGATTCTCAACGAGCCGAAAGAGGTCGCCGGGGTGCCCGGGATCCGGATCAGCCAGATCGAGGATTTCGTGGTCACGCCGTTTGAAGTGGAGCTGACGACATGAAGACGACACAACTGATTCAGGACGTGGCGCGAATCACCGGCGAGCCGGAGGGCTCGGTTCGCGACGTGATCGAGACGGCGCTGCTGGTGGTCCTGGACGAGCTCTCCGAAGGCAACGACGTGAAGCTGCGCGGGGTCGGCACGCTGAAGGTGCGGCGCCGGCTGCCGCAGCTAGTTGTCAAGCCGGGCCTGACACCTGGATCGCAAATCGAGCGCTCGGTCAAGGGGCCCCGGGTGGTGACGTTTTCGGCGGCAAAGAAAGCCGAGACGGAAATCAACCTGCGGGAGGTGGGGTGATGGGAACGTACACCGGAACGGGACGCTTACAGGTCGTGCGGGAGAAGGCGATGCACCAGCTGGAGGTGGATTTTGCCGAGCGCGAGCGCAAGGAGGCGGCCGAACGCGCGCGGCTGATCAAGCTTCTGCACGTCGCGCGCCGGGATCTGCAAGTGGCTGACGACTCGTGGCGCGCCTATCTGCAAGCGGCCTTTTCGCGCTCGTCTTCGACCGAGCTGTCGCTGGCTAACCTGCGCACAGCCATGGAGCACATGAAGCGCAGAGGATTCGTGCTCAAGAACACGCGGCCGCGCCCGGCGCATGAATGGACCTGGGTGGACACGGCGCCGGCCGATCGCGCGCCGCTGCTGCGCAAGATCATCAAGCAGATGCAATCCACCGACGTGACGCTCGGAAATCAGATGGATTACGTCGAGGGGATCGCCAAGCAGATGGGCGGGCTGAACGCCGACGGCAAGCGGTCGGCGATTCACAAGCCGCTGTCGATGTGCGACGCCGAGCAGCTGCTGTTGATTGTCAAGGCGCTGGCGATCCACCTCAAGCGCCAATCCTATCAAGGGGTCGCCCATGCCCAGCAAGCCGCTGACGCCTGAAGACTGCGCAGCCATCTCCGGCTGCCTGCCCTACACCGCGCTGGCGCTTATCCACGCGCTCGGCGCGGTGCCGGCCTGCACGCTGATCAACGAGCGGCCAGGGGTGACGATCGTGATCCCCAAGCACCGCGACGCCAACGCGGCCGGCGCGAGGCGCTGGGCAGAGCTGGCGGCGCTGATCGGCGAACCGGCGATGCAGGTGCTGGCAGACAAGTGGGGCGGCGAAGCGCTGTCGATCCCGGTCTGCAAGCGCGCCCGCGAAGAGCTGCGCGCACGGCGCATCCGGGCGCACTGGGACCGCCTGGTGAATGCCGAGGGTCTGTCGGGCCGCCAGGCAGTCTATGAGATCGGCCTGCTCGAAGCGCCGATCACCAGCCGGGCGATCGAGCAGATATGCAGCCGCGGGGACGATGGCGGCGAGCGAAACCCGGGCGGCGCGGCGCAGGCTGCGCTGTTTGACTGAAACAGGAGAGGGCAATGGCCAAATGGCGCATCAACGCTGAATGCGGGGCCGATGAATGCGTTTTCTATCTCAACTTCGAACCAGAGGATCTACAAATGACACCCCAAGAAATGCGCGCCCGGCGCCCGCTGCTCGCCAGCGCGCCGAACGTGAAACTGAACACCGCGCTGTGGCGCTTCTGGCGCGCCGTTCTGGCGCCGCTGAATATCGGCTGCGCGGCGATCGCCGGGGCGCACGCGGCGTATTTCGCGACGCGGCGCAAGAAGGCCTGACTTTACGACGCCTCTCCAGGTGTAATATTCCCTCCCAAGCCCCGCCACCGCGGGGCTTTTTCATGGGCGGTCGTCGAAGCGCTACGCCCTGCGTGAGCCCTCGCGCGCGCGTGAAAATGGCGCATGGCTACTGACGCGAAAATACCCCAGCCCCACCGGGCGCCCGCAAACGACCGCAGCGTTTCCGTGACCGGGCTGGAGATGATCAAGCGCTGCGTGCCGTTCTCGGCGACAAGACGCGGCACGCCGGGGGCGCTGCAGACGATTGGCTACGGTCACTTTCTCCGCCCTGCCGACGCCGGCCTGCGCGTCGTTGACGACGCCCTCGCCACGCAGCTGCTGCGCGAAGACCTGCGCTGCATCGAAATCTATCTCAACGCGACGGTGCGCGTGCTACTCGAGCAGCATGAGTTCGACGCGCTCGCGAGCCTGGTCTTTGACGTGGGGATGCGCACGTACGAGCGTTCATTTTTGCGCGATGCGATCAACGCCGGGGACCGTGAAGAGGCGGGCCGCTTGCTGATGCGCTGGGAAATGCCTGGCAACACCAACCCAGCCCGCCGCAGCGCGGAGGCGATGCTCTTCCTGCACGGCAGCGGCGCGCTCGTCGAGACGACCACTACAGGGCAGCAGCCATGACGACCAGCAGTTTCCCCGTCGAGTACGACACGTTCCCGACGGCGCCGGTAGCCAGCGCACCCGGGATTCCGGGCACAGCCCTTGCCAGTGGCCATATTGACGCGCACGCCCTGCTGGCCGATGCGGTGGCAAAGCTGCAGCGGGCGGCCGGCAAGTTGGGCGAAACTGACCCCGTATCGATTGAATACCGTCTGTCGAGCGTGATCACTGCCGCTGACGCCGCTGCCGACGCCGCTGCTGCCGCAGCAGTTGATGCAGCCGTAGCAGACGCAAAGGGCGCCGCCGCACAACTCGGCCTATCGGACCTGATTGCCGACCTCGGCACCGCTGCCTACCTCAATGCGGGAACCGGGGTTGGCAATCTTGTGCGGATCGCTGTCGCCGGACAGCTTCCGGCGTTGGACGGGTCGCTGCTCACCGGCCTGGCGCCTGGGGGTGTGACCGATTATGCGGACCTCACCGGCAAACCGACTCTCGGAACCGCCGCGGCCACAGCGGCGACGGATTATGCGCCTGCTGCAAACGGTGTGACCAACGGCGACACGCACGACCACAACGGCGGCGACGGGGCGCAGATTGCGTATGGATCGCTGTCCGGCACCCCTACTCTGGGCACTGCTGCTGCTGCGGCGACGGTCGACTTCGAGCCTTCCGGCGCCATCTCGACGCACAACTCGGTAACAACGGCGCATGGCATTTCGAGCTTCGGTGCCACGCTTGTCGATGACGCGGACGCGGAAACGGCGCGCACGACGCTTGGGCTCGGATCGGTCAATAACACCAGCGACGCCGGCAAGCCTGTTTCGACAGCGCAGTTTGCTGCGCTGAATCTCAAAGTCAACGCTGCGGCCCCTGTATTTACCGGGTCTGCCGCAGATATTACATTAACGCTGTCCAGTAATACCTCGTCGACTATTTCAACGATAAAGTCGAGCACTAGCCGTAACAACGCATTTGGGTATCAGGCACAAAACTCTATGACGGCCGGGACCGATGACAACGCGTTTGGGTATCAGGCACAAATCGCTATGACGACCGGGACCAATAATAATGCAATTGGGGGATTTGCTCAACACTCTATGACGACCGGAGTGAGTTCAAACGCATTTGGTACATACGCTCAGAGATTTCTGTTGACCGGTGGATATTCCAACGCATTTGGGGTCTATGCTCAATACTCTGTGACGAATGGAACATTTAACAACGCATTTGGGCACAACGCTCAATTCGCTATGACTTCTGGAAGCTATAATAACGCATTTGGGGCCTATGCTCAGAGATACCTAGCTGACGGAGCAACTGCGGCGACGAACTTCAGTTACTGCACGCACATCGGTGAGAGTGCAGCGGTATCTTCAAGCGGAGTTACTAATGAAAGCGTTTTCGGCGCAAACGCAGTCGGCATCGGATCAAATACGGTCAGCATTGGATCTTCGGCGGTCAATCGTACAGGACTTCGCGGATCTGTAGAGATAATCGCAGCGACAAGCACCACTTCTGCACAGTCGCAATGCGGATATGTCGGCGGCTGGATTGACTCGACGCACGCGACTAGAAAGGCGTTTGGAGAATGGTCTGCATATGACTACACCGGACGGCGCGTCGGTATGCGAATCGAGGCAGATGGCACGCAGGTCAAGCTTGCGCTATTCGGCGGAACGCCTTCGGCAAAACCAACAGCTCTTACTGCAACGGTCGCTGCTGCTCCAGCAGGCGGCACAGGCACTGCTGCAGGCGGATGGGATACGGCCGTAAATCGTGATCTGGCAATCGCAACAATCAACAATCTCAAGACCCGAGTTGATCAGCTTGAAGCCAAGCTGCAAGCAATCGGAGCAATTTCATAAAGGAATACAGATGGCATCTGATAAATCGCAAGATTATATTTCGGAGGCGCGTAAGCACGTCCGCAATTTATGGGCCGCATTTACCTCTCTAAAAGCTATGCAGATTCAGTGGGCCGCTCTAGGCTACTCTGCTACATTGAAGGATGGGGAAGGTGAGAATGAGGGGATTACGGCAGAAGAAGTTGGTGAGGCCGTTAATACAGTTCCAGCACAGTTGGATGCTGTCCTTAGTCAAGGAGCATCTACAAAGCTTGCAAAGTTGCTGTGATGGATTCATAAATACAATGTTCGGGATGACGCACGGTGGATTTTACGCGGTGCTCTACAGCCTTGCCACGCAAGCGGCGCTCGATGCAGACGCAGGGGCTGTGGGAGAGGTTGGGCCGTAATGCACTTATCTGGACGATTCCGCACAGATGTAGCACGGGAATTGAGAACACTAGGCGCCTGCCCATGGAAATCACTTATGACAGCCCCTATGCCGCATGGGACGACCATCGCTACACCTGGGATGGCGTCTTCATCCCTGACGTCGGGTCGCTCTCGGTCGATCGCTGCTTCTATGCCCGTCTGGCGCGTCGGCACTACCAGGCACTGCGCCAGCGGCGGAAGTACGTGGCACGATCGGCTTGCCGGATCGGGGGGCGCATGACTCCGGCACGCTGGCAGGCGAAATCACCGGCGGAAATCTTGGTGGCCACCTTTGACTTTGCCGACGAGCTGGATGGCGGAGAGACGCTGACGGCAGTGACGATCGACTGCGCGCTGGAGAGCGGAAACGACCCTTCTCCAGGGCTGGTGCTCTACGGGCCGGAGACAGTAGAGGCGACGCAGGTTCTGCAGCCGTTTTCGGGCGGGGTGGACGGGGCGACGTACAAGCTGGTGTGTACCGCGACGACAACGGCTGGCCGGGTGCTGATCTGCGCCGGCATTTTCCCGGTGCGGGCGCCGTGAGCGATTTTTTTGACCGCGCGTCGGCACGCGAGGCGGAAATCCTCGCCGATCAACTGGCCGATCAGAATCGCCGCGCGGGGCTTGAGGACAAGACGGCGGCGGATTCGGCCGAGACTTGCGGAGACTGCCTGGAGCCAATCCCAGAGGCGCGCCGGAAGGCATATCCGGGAACGCAGCTGTGCGTGGAGTGCAAGACGCGGCAGGAACGTAACGAAAGGGGGAGACGTGCTCGATATTGATTCAAAGGCTGTTGATTATCAGGCGATCCGCTTCTGGATCGATATCGGCATGCTGGCGTGGGCGTTCATGGTCTCCGGCTTTGTGATCTGGGATCGGCGCAACAAGGTGACGCAGGAAGAGATTCAGACGCTGAAGCACGAGGTGGCGAAAGAGCTGGCCGACATGCGCATGAACCTTGATGTGCGGAGACAGCACATCGACGAGGCGCTGGCGCACGTGCGTGCGCGGCAGGCGGACACGCCGACCCGCAGTGACCTGGCGCAGCTGTACACGGCGATCAACGAGGTATCGAGCGTATCGATCGAGCTGCGCGGGACGGTGCATGCGCTGCAGAACACGATGCAAATGATCAACCAGCACCTGCTGGACAAGTGAGGGGGTCGGGGATGAATTTTTCCGAGCATGTACGCGAGGAGGCACGACTCAAGACGCTGGTCTGCTTGTCGCAAGCGCCGCAATCGACAGCGGCCGACGTGCTGCTGCACAAGGCGCTGCAGGACGACGGCGTCTACGTGGCCATGGCCTCTCTGCGGGTCGAGCTGGCCTGGCTGAACGAGCAGGGGTTTGTGGTGACGCAGCGCCCTGGCGGCGCCTCGGGGGTGACCATCGCGACGCTGACCGAGCGCGGGCTGGATGTGGCGCAGGGGCTGAGCTTTCCGCCCGGGGTCGCGCGGCCGCGGCCGGGGGCCTGAGATGCCGGCGCGCTCTGCGGTCGGGCAGCTTCCGGAGGAGATTCGCGACGAGCTGAATCGTCGCTTGGTGGAATCCGGATTTGCCGGCTATGCGGATTTGGCGGCGTGGCTGCGCGACCAGGGCTACCAGGTGAGCAAGAGCGCGGTGCATCGGCACGGCTCGGAGCTGGAGCGGCAATTCGACGAGGCCATGGCGGATGTGCGCCGCACGCGCGCGCTAGCCAAGGCGTGCAAGGACGAGGGCGACGAGGGCGATGTGCTGACGGCGACGAGCGGAATCCTGCAGGAGCAGCTGTTGCGCATTTCTATTGCGCTGCGCCAGGCGGATACAGACCCGGCGGAAGCGGCGAGGTCAATCTCGGTGGTGGCGCGCGCCCATGCCGACGTGGGGCGGATGCAGGTGGCCCTGCAGAAGTGGCAGGAGACGATGCGCGAGAAGGCTGCGACGGCAGCCGATGCGGTCGAGAAGGTGGCGCGGCGCGGCGGGCTGACGGCGGAGTCGGTGGATTTGATCCGGCGCGAGATTCTCGGGATCACCGGCTGATGGCGATTACCCGCACCAGCGCGCTGTGGACGCCGGAGAACGCGCGGGTGCCGGCGGTTCTGCTGCCGTACCAGCGGGAGTGGGTCGCCGACAAGTCCGGCGTGGCGCTGTGGGAGAAATCGCGGCGCATCGGCGCGAGCTGGTGTGATGCATCCGAGGCGGTGCTCTCTGCGGCCCCTGAGAAGGGCGGCATGGATGCGCTGTACATCGGCTATAGCGAGGACATGACCCGCGGCTATATCGACGACTGCGCGATGTGGGCGAAGGCGTTTGCGTACGCCGTCAGCTGGGTCGGCGAAACGCTTTACAACGAAGACGGGAACGACATCAAGGCGTTCCGTATCGATTTCGCGTCAGGCAACAAGATTCTGGCGCTGTCCAGCCGGCCGCGGTCGATCCGCGGCAAGCAGGGCCGGGTGACGATCGACGAGGCGGCGTTCCATGATGATTTGCCGGGGCTGATGAAGGCGGCGCTGGCGATGCTGATCTGGGGCGGAAAGGTGCGCTTGCTCAGCTCGCACAACGGCACGACAAACCCGTTCAACGAGCTGGTGGAGCAGGTGCGCGCGGGTCGGCTGGGCTACTCGCTGCACCGCACGACATTTCAGGATGCGGTGGCGCAGGGGCTGTATGAGCGGGTGGCTTTGATCCAGGGCGATCGACTGGTCGACAAGACCGAAGAGGCGTGGGTCGGAAAAATCTATGCGATGTACGGCGACACGGCGGCGGAGGAGCTGGACGTGATCCCGAGCGAGGGCGGCGGCGTGTACCTGGCGATGGCGCTGATCGAATCGCGCATGCAGGCGGAAACGCCGGTGGTTCGCATGCGCTGGGATGCAGCTTTCCAGCTGCTGCCGGAGCCGGTCCGCCGGCTGGAGGTGGCGGCGTGGTGCCGCGAGGAGCTGCTGCCGATTCTGGAGGGTCTGGACAAGGAACGGGCGCACGGCTACGGGCTGGACTTTGCCCGCGTGGGCGACCTGACGGTGATGCCGATCATTGAGGAAGGGCAAGACCTGGTGCAACGCTGCCGGCTATCCGTCGAGCTGGGCAATTGCCCGTTCAAGCAGCAGGAGCAGGTGCTGGAGTTCGTGGTGGATCGGCTGCCGCGGTTTCGCCGCGGCTCGCATGATGCGGGCGGCAACGGCGCGGCATTGGCTGAATTTGCGGCGGACAAGTACGGGGGCCATCGGATCGACCAGATCAAGCTTTCCGAGGCGTTCTACCTGACGGAAATGCCGCGTTTCAAGGCGGCGTTCGAGGATGGAACGATCGACGAGCTGCCGCGCGACGAGCAGTGCAGAGATGACCTGCGGGCGATCCGGCGCATCAACGGGGTTCCCAAGCTGCCGCACGTGGCGACGCAGCGTGCGGGTGGCGGTGGCGATGGCCAGGCAGCAAAGCAGCAGCGGCACGGCGACTTCGCGATTGGGCTGTTCCTGGCCAACTATGCGCTGCGCCAGGAGGGATTGCCGGGGAATTGCATGGGCTTTGAGTCGGTGGCGCGGCGATCGATTGGCAGTGCGGGGGGCCGGATGGCCGACAACGACTTCGAGGAGGCCGGGCGGCAAGCGTCACGGCGCATGCTATGAGCACGATTCTTGACCAGTATGGGAAGGCAATCGACCGCGGTTCGCTGCGCGAGCCGCAGACGGCGTCGATCCGTGCGCTGGAAAACCAGTACCTGACGCCGATGCTAGACGGGCTGTCTCCGGCGCGCTTGTCGTCGGCGCTGCGTGCGGCGGACAACGGCGATTTGATCAGCCAGCACCGGCTTTTCGCGGACATGGAGGAGCGCGACGCGCACCTCTATGCGGAGATGGGCAAGCGCAAGATGGGCTTGCTCAATCTGGATTGGGATATCGTTCCGCCACGCAATGCGACGGCGGCCGAAAAGGCGTCGGCGGAGTGGGCGAAAGAGGTGATCGGCGACGGGGTCGATGATTTCGAGGATCTGATTCTGGCCTGCATGGACGGCGTCGGGCACGGATTTTCGGGAATCGAGCTGGAGTGGCGCAAGGAAGGCAAGGAGCTGCTGCCGGAGTTCTTCCCGAGGCCGCAGGAGTGGTTCCAGCTGTCGCAGGATCGCAAGGCGCTGCGCCTGCGCGACGGCAGCGCGGACGGGGCAGAGCTGACGCCATTCGGCTGGATTTTTCACGAGCACGGCAAGGCCAAGACCGGCTATATCGCGCGGCTCGGTCTGTATCGGGTGCTGTCGTGGCCATTCTTGTACAAGGCCTACGGGATCGGCGATTTCGCTGAATTTCTCGAGACATTCGGCTTGCCCTTTGTGGTGGGCAAGTACGCGGCCGGGGCGACGGACGCGGAAAAGGCGAGCCTTATGCGCGCGGTCACGGCGCTCGGGCACGACGCGCGGGCGATCATGCCGGCGGACATGGTGCTGGAAATCACCAAGATTGCGGGCGGTAGCGGCAGTGGCGGCGGCTCGCATCTGGACATGGTGGCGTGGGCGGACAAGTCGCAGAGCAAGTGCATCCTGGGCGGCACGCTGACCAGCCAGGCGGACGGCAAGAGCAGCACCAACGCACTGGGGAATGTGCACCAGGAGGTGCGCCACGACATCATCGAGGCGGACGCTCGGCAGGTGGCTGGAACGCTGACGCGGCACCTGGTGTATCCGCTGATCGCGCTCAATCGGGGGGGCGTTGATAGCCTGCGCCGCTGCCCGCGGATGGAGTTCGACACCGGCGTTCCGGAAGATTTGGTGGCCTATGCGGACGCGCTGCAGAAGCTGTCGCCGCTGTTCAATATTCCGGCCTCCTGGGTGCGCGAGCGCCTGCATATCCCCGAGGCGGAGGAAGGCGAGGAGGTGCTCGGCGGGAAGTCTGCGGTGGCTGACAAGCTTCCAGCGGGCAATGGAGTCGGCGCCAATGGAGGGCAGGATATCCCGGTGCCGGAGGCAAAAGGCGCGGCGGCATTGGCAGCGCTGGCGGCCGGCGCGGTGGGGCCGCGCGCTGCAAGATCATTGCGCGGTGCGCAAGAGGCAATCGACACGGCGCTGATTGCAAATGTCGACTGGCCAATGCTCACGGCGCCTGTTTTCAAGCCGCTGCTCGATGCGCTGAGCGCGGGCATGGATCCGGAGGCCATCCTCAGCAGCATGGCTGACTGGTACCCGGCGATGAACGACGACCAGCTTGTCGAGCTGCTGGCGAGGGCTATTTTTGTGGCGGATGCGTGGGGCAGGCTGTCGGCAGACGAGCAGCAGCCGGCGATCGATACGGCGGCATAGATGAAACCGATTCTGGATAAGGTGGTTATTGGCAATGCCACGCTGTATCTCGGCGATGCGCTGATTGTGCTGCCGCAGCTGGACGTGGCCGCGGATGCGCTTATCGCTGATCCGCCGTATAGCAGCGGCGGGGCGGTGCGTGGCGATCGGATGCAATCGACGGTGTCGAAGTACGTGCAGCATGATGCCAAGGGCGCGGCGCATAACCAGGAATTCAGCGGCGACAATCGCGACGCGAGAAGCTTCAAATACTGGCTGTCGCTGGTGTTTCTTCTGGCTCGTGAGCAGCTGCGGCCGGGCGCCTACGCGCTGTGCTTTTCGGATTGGCGGCAGCTGCCTCTGGCGACCGATGCGTTCCAGGCGGGCGGCCTCCTCTGGCGGGGAGTGATCCCCTGGGACAAGACAGAGTCGAGCCGCGGGCCACATACGGGCTATTTTCGGCACCAGTGCGAGTACGTCGTCTGGGGCAGCAATGGACCGCTGGCGAAGAGCACGTACGGCGGGCCGTGGGCAGGCTGCTATCGAGAGCGCGTCAATCCGGCGAAAAAGCTGCACATGACCGGCAAGCCGGTGGAGCTGATGACCAAGCTGATGCAGTGCGTGCCGCTGGGCGGGCTGATCATCGACCCGTGCATGGGATCGGCGAGCACGGGGGTCGCGGCGCTGGAGGGCGGCTATTCGTTTATCGGCATCGAGAACACCAGGCGGCATTTCGACGTGGCCTGCGAGCGGCTGGAGAAGATCCAGCGCGGGCTTGAGGCAGCCTGATTCGCGATGCCAATCGAGCTGTCCGCCCTCTTCGATCTGCCGCCTGCCGATGCGGTCGCGGCCTTCGAGGCCAAGGGCTACGCAATTTCCTGGAACTGGCACGAGACCTGGAAAGAGGCGCACGCGAAGGCGTTCACGGTGGCGAAGCTGGCGCGCATGGACGTGTTGCAGGATATCCGCGAGGGCGTCGAACAGGCGCTCAAGCGTGGCGAGACGCAGCGCTGGTTTGACCGCGACATGACCGCCCTGCTGCAGCGCAAAGGCTGGTGGGGCCGCAAGATTGTGGTGGGCTCTGACGGCCAGGCAGAGGTGGTGCAGGAGGGTAGCCCGCGCCGGCTGCAGACCATCTTCCGCACCAACGTGCAAACGGCGTACGCGGCAGGGCGCTGGAAGCGCTTTTCTGACAATGCCGACGCACGCCCCTATCTGCAGTATGTGGCGGTGATGGATGGCCGCACCCGCCCGGCGCACGGGCGGCTGAATGGCAAGGTTTTCCCGATCGATAGCCCGATCTGGAAGGTGATCGGCCCGCCAAACGGGTTCAACTGCCGGTGCGCGGTGCGCGCGCTGTCGGCGGCCGATCTTGAGCGCCGCGGCCTGCGGGTCGAGCCGGATGCCCGCGTGGTCGAGCGCGCGGTGCCGGTGGGCGGCCTGGTCGATCAACGAAGCGGAGAAATCAACCCGGAAAAGCTGATCCAGCGCGGCGTCTCGGTGCCCGACCCTGCCTATCCTGGCAAGCGGATGACGCTGTGGTCCGATGTGGGATGGGATTACAACCCGGGCGCGGCTGGGGCTGCTCAGATCGGCGGCCTGGTTGAAACGAAGCTCACAAAGCTCCCCCAAAAACTGGCCGCGGCGGTCCGCAAAGAGCCGATAAAAGCGGCGCCGGCAGTGGCTGAAGCGGGACCGCGGTACTGGGACAGCACCACCGATGCCGGCCGCTGGCACGAGGCCTCGTTCGCCAATGCGCCGACCTGGTTGAAGCAAAAGATCGCGGCGATTGGCGACCCGAAGGCGGTGTTGCAGACGCCAGGAAAGGGCGCGAAATGCGCTTACCAGCAGTATATCGAGATGGGATCGCGCAGCCGCAATACCCAGCGGTCGCAGGCGACCTGGCGGCATGAGTACGGGCATCACCTGGACGGCAACATTGACGGCCAGCGGATGTATGCGAGCGCGAACGATCGATTCTCCGCGGCGCTGGCGGCAGATTCGGCGAACCTTGTTCGGAACTCTGGGCAGGGTCGGGAAGGCCTGGCGACGGGTATTCGGCGGGCGATGATGGAGCAGGCCTATCGCGAGGCCGCTGGCGCTGTCGCGAACAGAGAGGACTGGCACGCGTGGCTCGCTGAGCGCTTCCAAAAGCAGGGGGTGGACTACGCTAGCGCGGTTCAAGCCTTGCGCAAGCACACGGTGTTTGCCAATGCGCTCGAAGGCGATGCGCTGGCGCAACGGATGGCCAGGATTTCAACGGCGTTCGATATCGGTGATGCTCAAGGGCTGATGGACGCGCTGCTTGGCAAGGGTGATTTTCGCGAGGTTAGCGCCTGCGGTGCGATGGGCGTCTGCAGCTCGCTGTCTGATCTGATCGGGAGCGTGACCCGTAACCAGGTCGCCGGCAGGCAGCTGTCTAGCTGGGGGCATAGTTCGGCGTACTATGCCAAGCACCCGTCTCTGCCAGGGGTCGAGGCATGGGCTAATTTGACTTGCCTTCACGGCGAAGGCGGTCTATTTTGGCAACAGGTGGTGGAACACTTTTTGCCCGAGACGAACCGGGCATTTCTGGGGGCGATGGGCTATGAATGACGCGATACGCGACCTGGTCGATCCGCGCAGCGATCGGCTTGAGGAGTACGTAAAGCGCTTCGGCGAATCTCCGCCGCTGCTGTACATGGAGCACCTGAGCGACGTGGAGTTCTCGACGCGTGTGGCTGATGCGATCGACTCCGGCGTGGAGATCACCGACGCGGAGTTCGACGGCGACGCCAGCGAACACACGACGGTCTACTGATAGGGAGCTGACCGGGGATGATCACGATCAGGATCACCGGCGACGACGGAAAGAAGGCGCTAGCCGGCATTTCCTCCAGGATGAGCCACCCGGCGCCGGTGATGCGGGTAATCGCCGGGCTGCTGGAAGATCGCGTCGCCGAGAACTTCGCCACAGAATCCGGCCCGCTCGGTCGGTGGCCTGCGATAAAGCCGCCAAAGAACAAGGCCCGGACGAACCCGAAGATCCTGCAGGATACGGCGCGCCTGAAGTCGAGCATCACTAGCCGCCATGGCGACAACACGGCGGAAATCGGAACCAACGTCGTCTATGCCGCGATTCATCAATTCGGCGGCGAGATCAACATCCCGGCGAGAAGCCAGCAATCGTATTTCAAGCAGGATCGCCGCGGCTCTGTCGGCCGCCTGTTCGTCCGCAAGAGCGCTTCAAACTTCGCCCAGTGGCACACCCGGGGCACGCAAATAATCGAGATGCCGGCACGCCCCTTTCTGCCCTTCGCCAACGGCCAACTGCAAGACGGACTGGAGCGCGATATCCTTTCCGACCTGGCCAGCTTTATCCTCAACAAGCCGCCCAAATAGCCCCGAAAGCGGGCGGCCGACTTATTCCTCCACTCGCAAGCCAGTTACAATCCCCGTCCCAGCAAGCCCCCCGCCATCCCGCCACTTCCCCCATTTATCGCGCAATTCCCCTTCCATTTATCTCACACGCCATCATGATGTCGGCGGCGATCCAGGGGGCGTATGCGGGAGGGCAGCTGGCGGTGAACGCCGGCAGCAAGTACGTCTTCGATTTCATGTACCCGCAGTACGCGGGCTATCTCGAAGCGGGCGCGCAGGCGATGATCTCGTCAGAGGTGCTGTTCACGCCGACGAATTTCCAGCCTTCGTTCAGTTTCTATGGGCTGACCCTGTCCACGGGGACGATGACCAGTGGCCTGCTCGGTGGGCCGATTTTTTCTATCGGGTCGCTGGGCAGCTTCAATTTCTATTTCGATCCTTACTCCTTGGCCGTGGCGGTGGCCCTCGAACTTCTCTCGGACCTGCTCTCGTGTGACCAGGCCGAGCAACTGCTGGCCATGCACCGGGATGCCAATCTGTGCGTCGCGGTGGGCTCCTTCTGTTCGGCCCGGGTGCCGATCATCAGGACGTGCATCGAGCAGACCCAGTCGTATTGCTGTTTCAACTCTCGCCTGGCCCGGTTGATCAATGAACAGGGCAGGGGACAGAT